>Ga0172380_10000426_pt1 | contig 84091 bp, 81 predicted proteins | sample Leawe162metaG_FD_119747 | JGI IMG/M metagenome (GOLD analysis project Ga0172380, IMG submission 119747) | Leachate microbial communities from a municipal landfill in Southern Ontario, Canada - Leachate well 162 metaG | ecosystem: Engineered > Solid waste > Landfill > Unclassified | place... | reverse complement strand
CGGTCTCTATGCCTGCGTCACCTTTCCCGAGACATCCACCAAGGCCCTGGCCATGTTCGGCATTGTCAGGTCATCCGGCATCATGCTGGCAAGCTTCCTGTCCATGATGCTGATCCGCTTCGGCGGCCACGCCCTTGCCATGATGGCCGGCAGCCTGCAGAGCGCGATCCAGGGAGCCGGCGCACGGGCCGGGGCTCTGCTCACCCCGGAAGGCAAGGCCTCGGCCCTCGATCAGCAGATCAGCGCCACCGTGCCATTAGAGATGGCCAATCATTACGGATTTTCCACCCAGGCGGCGAGCAGACAATGGCAGGCCCACAAGGGAATGCAATCCACAGCGGCGGACTGGCAGACCCTGGATGCGGCCAGGGACGCAAGGGTAATCCCCGCAGGCATGGGCAACATCGAGGCGGCCAAGTCAATGTTCACCGCCAACCGTTCCCTCGGCGGCGGGCAAGGTCCGGTCCAGTTGAGTACCGATCATGACGGCAGGCTCGTTTTCAGCAGTGCCCAGAACATGACCGGCCAGGGTTTTGTCAGACAGGCCCAGACCGGCATGGACAGCGCCAGCGTTTCGACCTATACCGGTGGCGCCGGCACCCTGGTGACCGAGGGCAGGAGCGGGGAAGAAACCGTCACCAGTGCCAATGTCAGAAACATGGATATGAATTTTGCCCGGAAGCAGGAGGAGCGTAATCTGGAAAAAGCGGCCCACTCCCTGGCCAGCAGCGAGAATTATTCCAATATGCTCAGCCGACTCAGGCAGGACAGCCGCACCAGTACCGAGGCCCGCTCGTTCAGTGAACAACTCAGCAATTCTGAACAGGAGAAATGGAACCAGAGCGTTGAGAATGGGTCGGCGTTTTCGATGATCAAGGACCAAACCAAAAGAGAAATATTAGAAGGCAGTGGCTCTTCCGGGTTTAATTTAGGGGTCGTAAGAGCCGGAGGTGGTTACAAAATTCAGGGTGTTGGAAATGATGGAGAAAAAATAAGTTTGTCATTGTCTTCCAAGGAAGCCCAGGCGTTTGAAGAAAACCGTCAGAGAGTTCGTTCCGAGGCATTGACCGAAACCCTCCAGAACACCCAAAACCTGTCCTATGCGGACAATCTTTCCAAATCCATCGGAGCATCCGAAGCCCATTCCTATCTGCGCGAAGCCCAACGGATCAACACTGATTCTGCCTCGTACAACAACAATATGGAGACGGCCTTTATCAAGGAGTATGCCGCCTATCGTTACGGCACGGAAAGTCCGGAAAACGTGCAGAAGGCCATGACCTTCTTGAACAGCCAGGCCATTGGCTCCCGGGAAGATCAGCGCCATCTGCAAGAACTAGCCAATGATTTTTTGAGGGGCCGATTCGGCACCATTGGCACAACCGGCGCTGGCAAGGCCATCGAGCACGAAACCCACACGATGCAGACATCACAAGAACATTTACGTGGTGAGGCTCATTCTGTTGCGGAAACGGCAATAGAGAAAACCGGCAATATCAACGAACAGTCGCCAACGGAACCGCTTCACGAAAGAGTGACCGGACCGAACCAGCATGAAGTCGAATCAAAAGTAGAGGCCAGACAAGAATTTTTCGAGCGGGAAAAAACAGGCCATGGTCGTATCCAAACCAATGTAGTCGGCATGGCGGGCGAAGGAATTGGAAAAATTGATCGTGCTCTTGGAAAAATTGTCGGGAAGCCTGAAAGACCCCAACAGGATGTCATGAACATCGGTGCTCCGGATCAACCCGGAGCCTTGCCACCTGGGGTTGTTGAGGCGGATCAAAGTCCTGCACCGGCAACTTTTGAAGAAGCACTCAAGCAAGAAGAGAAAAACAAATAAAAATCACGAATCCATGTGCCAATCATCCCATATCGGATCGGCAGGATCGGAAAAATTCGCTGGCGCAACCTCATGTTCCTCAAGTTCTTCGGCAGTCATCGGTCTGATTTTTTCCTTTAAAGACCGCAACCCGGCACTCACGATAGTAGATGCACTTTGGGCAGGCCCCACCGGCACCACAGCCTTGCCGCAGAACCGGCAAAGTTCATCGTCGTCCATCGGTTCCGCCCCGCAGTGCGGGCAAAGAACAGTATCTTTTTCTATAGAGGTTGTCATCTTGTCCTGCCTTGTTGTCAAATCTCATTACCTTTTGCTAAATATCGGCAGTTTATTCTCACAAGTCAAGTTTCGTTTGTTGCTGTAACCTTCTCATCTTCACAGATGGCACAGGGAATTCCGCTATCGCCACACCGGTCGATCAGTTTCCATTTGCCTGTCAAGATCAGCTCGTTTTTCACTTTCCTGCAGGATTCACAGACCCAGATCTCCTCGGCGGCTTTACCCGATATTTGGTATTTGTATTTGATCATTTCTGTCAAAAGTCAATCTATTGAAGGACTTCCCAATGCCCGCCCTTGGCAGGGCCGACCCGGCGGATTCGTCCTTCTTCCCGCAACTTCGCGATCTGCTTCGTGGGCTCAACCCCAATCGGCCAGCCACCTCACGTGCGGAAAGCTCAGGAAAGTTCTTTAAAAGCTTGAGGATTTTCTCCGAACCAATTTCTTTCTCCGCACCTTCCCACTCCTTTCGGTGAACCGTGGCAGTGAACAGGCACCCATCCCGATCATCGGTAAATTCAATCTGCGGCCATTTTTCCAGAACGCGTTTAATTCCGGAACCGAGACCATGATAAGGCAGCAGACCCTTGGCAACCCAAAAGAAAAAAAATTGTGAATGCTGTTTGTATCAGCTCGGGGAAATTTGTTTTCCCGTTTTTCCGTTAGTGGAGTTTTTCTCAGGATTATGTTATGATTAAATTATGTCTTTCAAAAGCCTTAAAGAAACAAATCCCTATTTAATTGACCCTGAAACGCGTGAGCAAGGGTTATGGACAACCGTTTCCTCCTCCACGGCGATTGAGGGAATTCAGGTTGCCAGGAGCAAGATCGTGGAAAAGACGGGGAAAACCCTCACCCCCCCCCATAAAGCTTCAAAGTCTGGGAAATCACCTCGCTGAAAATATTTTCCATGGGTTGATAATCTTTATCCAACCCTTTTCGGACCGCCAGAAAGTATTCCTCTTTCCTCTCATCAACAAATTCACTGAAATCCAAGGGCGGCAACCCTGCCTGCAGAGCCATGAGCACTGCCAATAGTCGTGTCGATCTGCCGTTCCCTTCCCGGAAAGGATGAATAAGCAGCAGCTCGGTATGCACCACGGCCAGTGCCTGAACCTGCTTTTCCCTGCTATCGAAAATACAGGGGGTATAACGGGCCAGTTCCTCTTTTTCGAATTCAGCCATGAGCTGAGGAATGAACTTCGGCAAGGCGAAGGTGAATCCGCCTTTACTGATTGTTACGTTGCGATAGTGCCCGGCCCATTCATAGATCGAACCAAGCCAGTTTTGGTGTATGCTGCATATATCATCAGCGGTGAAGCGATGCTCCTGGTCATATATTCCGGTCAGCTCATCCGTAGCCCGGTAGAGCTCTCTGGTCTCAACTTCCTCAATCTGCCGCTTCTCCTTGATGTGGAGGAGATTCTTGAGGACCAGGCCCTTCGATCCCTTCTCATATTGATCCTCGATCAGGCCATTTGTTTTATAACGTCCAGATTTCTTCATCTCTCATATCCTGAAAAGGACTTCCCAATGCCCACCTTTGGCAGGGCCGACCCTATCTTGGAGCTTCTTAATATTCCGTTCCACAGACCTTTCGGTCACCCCTATTTTTCCGCAAGTTCTGAGATGGTGATCAAGGAATTCTTCCTGCGGTAAACAGGCACCCATAAACAGGCGTATCCCATCACGAGTTTTCTTCTCTCCAATCGTCGATTCTCGACAGCGCCTCGAACTCATCGATAACGTCGGCTTTCACCTGAACATTCAGCGCCGTCACTGCCACCGATCGGTCCTTGGTTTTACTTATAATCCTGTCCAGACATTCAATTATTTCGGGTTCCAGGGGGAGATCTCGAGCGCACCTGATTTCAAGAAGTTCCGCCGCGGCAAAAATGAGTGCCTTTTTGTTGCTTTGCAGGGCGGTAATGCACAACTCCATGACCTCCGGAATATCATAGCCGGCATCAAGACTGCCGATGACATTCAGGGCCAGGCCCTTGCGCTTATTATTAAAGGGATCCCGCGGGCTTTTCAGTTGGTACATCTCCTTGGCGAAACCCACCAGCTCCAGCGCCAGTGCATGCCGCGACTTTTCCTGGCTGCCGGCCGATTCAGCAAGCACCGCCGGAGTCAAAGGCAAGCGTTTCCCCGGGGAACCATGCTCAGCACAGTAATCCGCGATTTCCCGAAGAGCCGCAAAAATCCGCTGCTCAAGAAAACTTTTATGAGGCCCCTTTTCGGCAATCAGTTTTCGTTCCAGGTCCAAAACCGGTTTAATCGATTCCAGTGTGGCGCGATTGAGTGCAAAATAACGCGAAAGGTCGTAAGCCTTATCGAAGAGTTCCCGCTCCCTTTCTTTCGCGCCAACCAAGAACAGTTTGTTGATATCTTTACATAACCTGGCAATCATGAAATTTTCTCTCGATTTATAAGGATGCTTCTATTTGCCTCTTGCTGGTCAGTCCAAGAATGGAACCATCATCCGTCACGCCGATGAACAGCGTACCACCTTCGGAATTAGCAAAGGCCGCCATTTCCGAGGCAAGGAGATTCCGCATTGCGAACATCGGCCTTAAACTGGCGGGAGCGGTCTTCGCCCTTCATTTATTTTTTACGCAGTCAACTGACACGCGTCATTTCTGATACATCAATTACCCTGATGAACTCGGCAATCACCGTGAAATCCTCATTGCTTTCCGGGTCAAGTACAATCGTATCATACTCCGGGTTTATTGGTTCCAAACGTATCGTGTCATGGTGCCATTCTGTTTCAGAATCTTCAGTTTTACTGCTGAAATATTGTTTGACGGTAAATGATGATTCTGTGTCAGGATCAAAGATTCCACTGCTGCGTACCAGGACAATTCTCCCGTTTCGAGTGCCCCCAAGAGCGGAACCAGCCCGAAACAAACAGAATGCGCCATCCGGGATGCGAGGATACATGGACCTGCCTGCGACCTGGAGCACAAACATATTCGGCCGGGATTCTTCAAGAGAAAGCCAACCTGCAGGTTCTTCACCAATCGGCGCCCCCGGATTGAGCCCGAATGGTCCCGCAGCCGGCCGCAGACTGTAAAATGGCACACAGTTCCGGAAACGGTCCTGTTGCGAAGGGTTCTCAATCAGATGCTCACAAATATTGGCTACCTTTCCACAAACATCTTGTTGCTCTGCGGTCTCTTCTTTCCCTGTTTCGAGATCATGGGGCATTACCGGTCGTAGCTTCCACCGGTCGCCTTCACGCACAAATCGAACCTGATGCGCTTCCCCGGGCATTCCGGCCTGTTCCCCAAACCACTGCCGCAATATCCTGGCAATGACATTTGCACCGGAGAGATCTTGAATCACGTTTACCGCAATCTTTGCAAAACGGGCCTTATAGATCCGGCCATCGATGTCAATTTGCGCTTCACCTTCCGGCAATACCTTTCTTAATCTGTCATTGAGCTTGATGATCGGCGAGGTGCCTCGATTGATTAATTTGCAGATGACCTCATCGATTTCATGCACCGCAGGATTGTAGCCCACAAGCCGGCAGTTGATGATCTCCTGGAGAAGGGTTTCAAAGTGTTCTATCGCCTCGCCCGAAACCGAGTTTGCATAGACGAACTTACCGTCTTTTACAGTAAAAAAGACCCTGCCTGCCCGCCGTCCGTTGATGTTGCCGCCAGTCAACGCGTTAATGGGATTGTCAAACCAGTAACGGTGCCATTCCGTGGCCATTTCCAGCTGTATCTGTCTAAAAGGATGAAATCTCGTATGGATATCCTCAAGCAGCACGGGACGGCGCATGAGCACAGCCAGGGACTTGTCAGCCAGTGCATTCGTTTCGGGCGGCGTGACAAAACCGCCCAATTCTATCATTGCTTCCAGGGTGATGAGTTTGAAGCATTTTGTCAAAGCAGTTTTCTCCATCTCCCGGAAAAAACCGAGGTGGGGAAAAAGCTGACGGAATATCTCCGGCTCAAGATCCCCCTTTGCATAGATCATCTGGACCCAGCTGTCATGAGCTCTTCTGATGGTGGCAAACGTAATTCCGTAATGGCTCATCTCCAAGGCAGTTGGACGCCTTCCGTTCAATTCCTTGAGATAATCATAGATCCGGTCGGGATTACGGGTAATCCGAGACATACGATGCAGGAGATCTATGACTTCCATGTCAAAGTTGACTGAGCATCCCTTGGGAAGACGAAAGTCCCCTTTGCGAAACGCCTTGAGTGCATCGAAGAACTCCGGGGTACCGGGACGAAGCCCGAAAAGGGCCTGCGGCCCTAGCAGAAAACTCCGATGATTGCCGATAAAATCGAGCACCACCAGCCGCTCTTTTCCGTTATAAAGCCTCAATCCCCGTCCGAGCTGCTGGAGATAAACAACGGGTGATTCTGTGGGACGGATCATGAGCACCGTATCAACTGAAGGGATATCGACACCCTCATTGAAGAGATCAACGCAGAAAATCAGCTGCAGTTGCCCGGCTGCCAAACGTTCCAGGGCTTCATGTCGGTGGATTTCAGACCGCGAATGTACCGCCGCCGCCGCAACACCTCTGCTGGCAAAAAACGCAGCCATGTACTCGGCATGATTTATCGAGACGCAGAACCCCAATGCCCTGCGCTGGCCTTTCTTCCGCCACTCCGTGAAAATCTGCTCCGCCCTTTCTTTGGTATCCAGTGCGTTTTCAATCTCTTCCGGATCAAAACTCCGACTGCGCCAAGGGATGTTCTCATAGTCGACATGGCGGTCATGAATGCCGTAATAGGTAAACGGGCAGAGGAAGTCTGACTCAATAGCTTCCGTTAGGTCAAATCGGAAAACGAGATTATTGTCGCAGAGTGCCTCTATATCCCTGCCGTCAGTACGCTCCGGGGTGGCTGTCAGGCCAAGCAGAAAAGCGGGAGTGAAATAGTTGAGAATGTTTTGATAGGAACCTGCCGAGGCATGATGAAACTCATCTATGATAATGTAATCAAAGGCGTCCCTGGCAAACTGCCGCAGATGCGTTTTCTTGCCCAAGGACTGCACGGAACCAAACAGGATATCAGCATCGGTTGACCTTTTATCACCACGATAAAAACCGATTTTCCCTTTTGGCATGACCTTCTGAAAGGTTTGCGCGGCCTGATTCAGTATCTCTTCCCGGTGCGCAACAAAGAGAATACGCCTGTAATCACCCTGGAGTATGTCAAAAACCGCAAGCCAGGTTTTGCCAACACCCGTGGCAATAACCACAAGCGCTCTCTGAACCCCCTCCAGCCGAACGTCACGCAGTGCTTCAAGTGCCCGTTTCTGAATCTCATGGGGTTTCTCCGGGAGATGGGTTGGCATCTCAGCGGTATCCAGCGCAGGCGGTTTCCGCCTCTGCTCATAGCTCTCAATCCACTCCCATGACAGCTCAGCTGTTGTCTGCGCCCTAAACAGCTCCGAGAAAGCCCCGCATGCCTGACAAAAAGCGGCTGGAGTCTGCCGGCTGTCCATGCAGAGATTCCACTCAACTCCCTGCAGGAGAGCACTCGCTGACAGATTACTCGATCCGATAAAGGCAATCCCTTCCCGTTCGTCCTGAATGAAGATATACGCTTTGGGATGGAAAGACCTTGCGCTCTGCTCACAGGAATGCACCCTGATTGACGCTCCCAGACCTTTCAGAAGCATGAGGCGTCGCAGAGCATCGGGTTCGGTCACATCAAGATAGTCGCTGGTGAGAAACTGAAGCTCCACATTCCGAGAAATGGCCTCTTCCAAGGCATCGGTGATCAGACAAAGCCCGGACAGGCGGGTAAAAGACACGGCTATCCTGATTCCTACAGCCCTGTCAATCGCCCGCAGGAGATGAGGAAGAAACGGATCCTGTTCTCCTCCTTGGATCAGGTATGCCACATCAGTTTTCTGCATTTTACCGCTTTACTCTGCTAAACCGGAACTGTCCGTTTTCATGCCCTTTTGGCATAGTGAATAATTAATGTCCCTCGCTTCGGCTCTCAATGTCTCCTGTCCTGGACTCTCCTGTGAATGTTGAACCGCAGCAGGTAGCCAAGCCAGACATCGCTCTGCCTCAAGCGTGAGACTTGTCGGTTGCTGTCAACGATCTCAAAGCCAAGGTCGATGAAAATCTGCTCTAGCGTCAACGGCCTCCACAAAGTGAAGACCCTGCCATCGGATTGTACTCCAGCCCCATCTCCTTCCTTAAGGGTGAGCATGATAAATCCCCCGGATGTCAGAGCGCCGGCAATCCGCTGGAGCACGGAGGAAAGCTGATTGTGCTGGAGATGCACAAGTGAGCCAACCATCAGGATGGCGTCAAAGGAAAGCGCTGTGAAATCGAATGTAAAAAAATCCCCCTCAATAACAGGGCATCCCGAATGTTCACGAGCCAATTGCGCAAGGGTGGGGGACAATTCAAACCCGGTTGGGCGAAACTCTTTCCGTAGCAGCCATGCCAGGTCTCGCCCGGAACCGCAGCCGATATCAAGGATTCTCGCCTCTCGAGAAAGAACCGTTGCTAGGGGGGCAAGAAAGGATTCCGGGTCCAGATCATGTGTTGCACAAAAATAATCTGCCGCATTGATATCATAAAATTCGGGCAGGGTGTTCCGCACTGCCTCGGCAATGGGGTGGTCCGCTTCAGACAGAGGCAATTGGGCCAGAGCGGAAGGTTTGAGCCACATGAGCCGGTCGTGGACAGTGGGGACAGGCTCGCCGGCAGCAATCGTTGCGTAATAAGCCATAAGGTGGATGGTTTTATCCGGGTACTGGTGGATATTTTCCCCGGCAAAAGCTCCCACGTCCACCTCTATGCTTAGCTCCTCCCGCAACTCACGAACAAGACAGACCTCGGGACTTTCACCCTGTTCAATCTTGCCCCCGGGGAACTCCCAGAAACCAGCCAGATGCTGCCCTACTGCCCGCCGGACGACAAGGATTTTATCCCCTCTCCTAATGATTGCTGCTGCTACATCGATCATGCCCGCCAAATGTCCTTCCATCGAATGCGCCGATCCCAGTCTCTCCGGTTTTTTCAAGTAGTTCAACGGCCGCGGTCACTTGAGGTTATCCAGGTTATAATTTCCGCAAGCTTTTACGACTTCACGCTGGTTATGCACGTACTATTTCTTGCCGCGCATATATCCGCGCGAATAATTCGCGCACTGCGTATTTTCGCGCGATATCAAAATGTGATCATGGAATCCGCACATATGACCCACCTTTGCCTTTACCTTGAAAGCTAATGAATCCGCTTTTTTTTTGGCCTCTTGAGCAAGCAATATGCCTGTTATTTACCGAGATGGCAAAGTACCATTACCTAATACACGGCTCCAAGACCAAAGTCAGTTGCGGAAATCCTCTTTCAACCATCCTGATTCAAAATCTGTTTCCCTTTTTCCGTCAGCCGGTATTTCTGGAGGCGGCTTTGAGGTTTGTCGGGGATGGTATATTCAACCATGTCTTGTTCAAGCAGTTGCCGCATAAGATCATTGAGATACCGGGTTGGTTTTTCTTTCCCAAGATTTCTGGCAATAGCTGACTTTGGCAACGCACCCTGATGCAGCATGGATAAAATACGTTCTGTCATACCTGACTCTACCCCTGACTCTGCCCCTGACTCTGGCCTCAACAAAATATCATTGGGAGCCTGCTTGCCAAATTCAGGTACTTTGACAACGATACGGAACACATCCCCTTCGATCATTATCGGATCCGCTCCACCGAAGGCTTTACAGTAACGCATCAATTTGCGCATTCCTGAACCAAGTTCGTCCGCCAAAACCAAAGTCAGTTGCAGGATACCTCATTTAAATATCCTGATTCAAAATCTGTTTCCCCTTTTCCGTCAGCCGATACTTTTGCCTGCTGCTGGTGGGTTTATCCGGGATGGTCATTTCGATTAATCCGGCATCAAGCAAAGGCCTGAGTACCTGGTTCCTGAACTTGGTGCGGTCAGAGCGCCCTTCAATTATCATCAAGTCGTCAATCGCCCGTTCTTCCAGGCAGTTATGGAGTATTTGGACCTGGTGCCGACTTAGTGCCAACTTGGTGCCGACTTCCGGGGTGATCTTCCCGCCGACAGCCTAAAAAGCCTTCCCAGCTTTCCGGCGAATAACGGAGACGAAACCGTCGGAGAGCCTGAATTCCGGTTCGGCAGCCCTGCTTCACGACAAAGCTCTTATTTTCCCAGGCAGCATTTTTTGTACTTTTTCCCGCTGCCACAAGGGCAGGGCTCATTTCTGCTGATCGTGGACGTTTGCGCCGGCCTACTATTCTCGATGCCATGCTGTTTTCCGCGGCAATGGTTGTATATCTGTGTCAGCCGGGCGTGCCTCTCTTTCATCAGCGTATAGATTGATGGGAGCTGTTCCTCTATGCATTGCCGCGCCTTTTTGAGATCGATAAACTCCTTCTTGCCGCGTGTTTCATCCCCCATCCACCATTTTTTCTTCCGATAATTGACAAAGTAGCAGCCGATTTCCCTGGTTCCGGCAACCTTCCCGTGGTCAACGGGAAATACGTACAGGAGGGCATCGGTACAGGAACACCCGTTTCTGAGGCAATAATGGTCAAGAACCAGACATGTTTCGCCGTTAATGGTCACCACAAGTTGATACACATAGGGGAGGATATCGTTATAGGCGGTCAGTAATCCGTCTTCCTCGATCTTGTCATACTCAAAGAAGGCTTCGATTTCATTCGGGCGTGCCTTGTCGGTCTGATCTTTCTTGGCGGCAAGGTACATTTTTTGCAAAAATTGAAAATCATCCCCGTCCAGTTGTTTGAGAAGAACTTTGGCGAAATCGCGCGCCGGGCCGCGTTTTTCCACTTCGCCCTTGTCCGCCACTTTTTTTCTTACAACATCAATAGGCACGATCCGGTCAGGCAGCCGCCGGCCAGCCTCCCGGTCAACCACCACGGGAGTAAGGGTCATATCAACGATACCGCAGCTGCAGACCGGATTGGCACAGACATGTAAGCTGACGTCATATGCCGTCTCCATGCCATTTTCCCGCAGCATCACCCTGGATCTTCCTTCATTTCCCATCAATTGTAGGATCATATGCTTACCATTTTTAAAAAATCCGTATCTGCTCGTAACTTCCAGTAGTACCTCATCTACGTCCGATCAGGCTTGCTCAGATAGATCAGCTATACTTTGTTTGGTTGACCTTCCCGGAATTGCATATTTTCTTCAGACATCAGGAGGTGTAATCCCATAGATATTGCAAATCGTCTGTACAATTTCCGAAAATTGGACACCTCGGATGCCAATGCTTTTCAGATCCGGTTCTGGCTGTTGTTTCAGCTCGGTAAAAAATTGGCCGATATCCGCCTTAATGGATTCCGGTATCTCAATGTGCAAGTCAGGCCGCAATAACTGGTACAGGCGGAATATGTCGTTTCGGTGTTTTTTGATGTCCCGGCTGTCTATATGTTCTCCAGCCTTTTTGCGAGCCGTCAGGTCAAGCCAGGCGCTGGCCTTGAGTGGAATCAGGCACTCCTCACCGACCACTGGCACGCCTTCGATATTTCGTTTGCGGGCGTGAAGAAATTCGTAGTAGTCGCTATCCAACAGGATGGCTGACAGACTGGAGACATCTTCGGCCATAGGTATCGGCGTCAGGTGACTGCCATCCTTTAACACAAGATCAGCCAGGTTACGGGAGAACAATTCCAGTCTGGCTGGATAACTCAGGTCAGCCGGCTTATCGAAACGATAAAAAACCTTTTTTCCAGTGCTGCGTTGCTGGTTTTGATAGCCGCCAGCCTGGACAAATGTCCAGAAGGCCTTGACAAAAACTGAGTCTAGCGCCTCGACACAGAGCACGATATCAAGATCCCTCGTCATCCTGGCATCAAGACCAGCCTCGTCAAGTACCAGAAAGGTTGCTGTCCCGCCGATCAATACATATTGATCAGCAAAATCAGCAAAATGCTTACGGAATCTATCCAGCCCGACTACCATGAGTAACGCTCCATCATATCATCCAGCGCGGATTCCACCCTCTCGTCCCGTACATCCTGCAGGCTCAGGCAAAGGGAAAAAATATCCACGCAGTTATCGTCGGCAAAAAGTGCCGGATTATAACGCCAGATCTGTAGCGTACAGGTGCCCGGTTCTTCGACAGGAATCACTTCCGCGCCCTTTTTCTGAACGACCTTCCAGCCTTCCCTGCCAACTGCATAAATCGGAGTAGGGGGATAGCCCAGGATTGTGCGAGCCGCCAGTGCACTTTCTCCCGCAAGCAAGCGAAATTCAACAGGGACATCAGACTCCATGAGCCGGACTGCCTTACGTACCGGGTTCCGCAACAGGGGGCGGGCCTGTTCCCATAGAGTTTTTCTACCGTCCGGGAAGAAAAGGCGTCGCTCACGCCCCTCCCTGGTAACCTTCCCCAACCCATTAGCCTCGATTTCGTCTAGTGCCCGGGTCATGGTCATGGCTGAGTAGTCAAGACTCTCTGCAAGTAACCTGGGTGTAATTGCTTCATCAATATGGCCGGTGAGCGCATGGAGCACCACAACTTGGCTGGAGGGGCTCAACTGCTCGGTTTTAGCCAGCGGCTGTCGCCAGCTTCCGCGCTGCTGCATGGCCATGCCAAGCGCTGGCCAAAAAAGTTGGCTGCCCGGCACTACGAAAGGAACTCCATTTTCTATTAGCTTTTTGCGAACATAACTCGGCAACGACTGAGCTACAAGACAGTAGCCTTCCATTTCATCCAGCGGTAGCTGTCGCAAGTGTTTTACGAAGGACGAGGGCTTGAACTGCGCTTGATCAAGAACAAACACACCCAAATATGTTCGAACGCCCATGCGCAAGCGGTAGAATGTATAAAGCTGTTGTAAGAAATGCGGGAGACGTTTTTCCGCAGCCAGGGGAGTGGCGGAAAAACGCTCCTGGGTCATGACCGCCATATATTGCTCAAATTGCTTTGCTAATTCGTTCATAAACACCATGATAACATTTTTTTAAACGATAACATTTAAAATGTTATCAATCAAATAAATTGTTTTTTTCCGTTTGTTCAGAACGTTATGGAAATCCATCAGTGTTGCTCTTGTTTCTTCGTTTCTTCAACCACGCCGTTTATTCTTTCTTCCGGTCAGTGACCGGGTTTTTTGGTTTTTGGAATACTGAGCCGGTTCCGGCAATCTGCCGGAATCGATTCCAACTTGAAAACAATTTTTAAAATCCATCAGTTTCTTATGTGTTTCGTCCACTATCTTCAAGCAGCGGGCAGCAGCATGGCTCGTTTCTTCATCCCCGCCCGGTCATCCTGGCGATTTCCTTTTCGATCTCCGGGGTAATCTTTTCGATGATGAAGGAGGTCATGTTGTAGGGGGTGTAATTGGTAATGTGCTTGAGCTTCAGGTACAGTGGCTCCGGCATCTTGAGAAGCACCTGTTTCATGACATCCTCACGCACATATGGCTCCTCCCAGGGGTAGACCGTTTGGATCGGCGCGGGCGGGGCGATAGTCGGCTGCACGGCGCCGGCGGCAAATGCGTCCAGGGCCGCGTCCTTGTCCTTTGCTGCCGGCACGCCGCGCAGGGGGCTGCTTTTCTTTTTAGTCACCATAGATCTCCTCGTACAGTTGGTTCATTTCGTTAACCGCTTTGCGGTCCTGGCCGTACTCGACCACGGCCAGGCCATCTCTGGCCGCCTTGCGGAAGGCGATGCGGTCCCGGATCATGGATTCGGCCAGGGCCAGGTGCTGAAAATCTTCCCGGGTGATGAATTCCCGGGTTTCCCGGTCCTCCCGGATGGCGGGATTGGTGGCGACCCGGTTGAGGACGATGAAGGCGGCAAGCTCTTCGTTCAACCCCTTGGCCATCTCCACCAGGGTATCCATCTGGCGGATGGTCCAGATATCAAACTGGAAGGGCTGCACCGGGATATAGGCCCGGTCGGCCACGCCGAGGGCGTAGCGCAGCTCCATGGAATCGCGGCCGCCGGCGTCGATGATGATCTCATCGTATCTTTCCGCCAGGTCCCGGACCTGGGCCGGCAGGCCCTTGCCGAATTTCTGCACGCAGGCCACCCGGGGCTCGATGTTTTCCTCATCCCGGACTGTGGCCCAGAAGGAGGCTGTCCCCTGCCGGTCGGTGTCCAGCAGCAGCACGTCTTTTCCCTTCATGGCCAGCATGGCCGCGATATTGACCGCCAGCGTCGTCTTGCCGGTGCCGCCTTTTTCTCCGCCGAAAACTGTGATACTCATAATCGAACTCCGTTAAAGTATATACGATATATATAGTCTATATTATTTAGCCGATACAGAATGTGCAGGCAATAAAAAAACGGCTGCCCAACCACAAAGGTTGGAGACAGCCGTTTTGCGTTACATGGTTTCGTTCATGCCGCTTCGGGAAGAATCTCTTCTTCCCCGGCAGCCAGGCCGGCCTTGTCCAGGACAAAGTCGGCGGCGTTCTGCGCCTTGGCCGCGGCGGTGAAGATCGCCCGGTTATCGCCTTTGAGGATCTGCAGCCAGGAATTGATGTATTCCGGGTGGCGCATCTCCTCGAAAGGGATAGCGGTTGCGGTGCCAAGGAAGGCGGCGCCGATCTCGGCCACCAGTTCCTCGAAGGCATAGTCATTGTCGCCGAAGCGTTTGCCGAAGGTTCGGGCCAGCCGGGCCGGATGTCCGGTCCAGTGGATGATCTCGTGATAGGCGGTTGAGTAATAGAAATCGAGATTCTCGAAGGCGGTGCGCGGCGGCAAGTTGATTCTGTCGGCGGACGGCACATAACAGGCCCGGCCACCCCCATGTTTCAGCACGGGCAGGGTCAGGATCCTTTCCGCCATTTCATTGTTTCCCTGATCAACGACCGCGTCGGGTGCAAGGGCGGGAAGATCGAGCCCTTCGCACTGCTCCACGTTGAAGACCGTGTAAGCCCTGGCAAAGGGGATGACCTTCTGCTGCCTGTTTTCATCCGGCTCCGGGTCAAAATCAGGAGGATCGCTCTCTGCCCGCAGGGGCAGGAATTTCCAGAAGATGACATGCACGCCTTTCTCACCCTTCCTGATGCTGCCGCCGAGTTTTTCGGCGTTTCTGAAGGTGAGCCAGCGGGGATCGACAAAGCCCTGCAGCATGGCCACCAGGTTGAGCAATATGGTGTTCAGTCCCCGGTAAGGCCGGTTGGTGAGCGCGTTACGGAAAACGCCGTATTGGACAGCATCCCAGGGCCGGGCCCAGGGGATGACGCCGTCATCCAGGGCGGTGATGATCTTGTCGGTGATTTCTGTATAGATGTTCGGTTTTTCGTTTTTCTTGTTCATGATCTTGTCTCCTCGGTGTGGTGCGGGGGCAAGATGACCCCATCGGGGCCGATCCTGCCCCTACGGGTTTCATGATGAAAAATGCCCTGACTCGCTCAAGGCGGTGATTTCGTCGCCGACGATCAGGTGATCGAGCACGCTGACATCGATCACCTTCAGGATGTCCTTCAGTTTATTGGTAAGCTCGATGTCCTCGCGGCTGGGTTTACTGTCGCCGGAGGGATGGTTGTGGGCCAGGATGATCGCCGCGGCATTGAGCCGCAGGGCCTCCTTGACCACTTCCCTGGAATGGACCGTGGCGGAATTCACCGAGCCCCGGAACATCTCCACCCAGGCCAGCACCCGATGCTTGCTGTCCAGAAACAGACAGGCGAACATCTCGCACTCGTTGCCGCTGAGTTTGGCGGAAATCGCCAATTTGGCCATATCCGGCGATATGATGAACACACCGCGTCTGAGCTGCTGACTGCTGAGCCGCCGGGCCTCGATGAGTACCGCTTCTTTGGGAGCGGGGAGATAGGACCCGCTCTGGTCCTGGATAAAAAGCATGTCGTGCCTCCTTGGTTGAAATAGAAAAGGGGCACGACACCCCCAAGGGCGTGGCGCCCCCGTGGGGAAAAACTTGTTTGTTCGCTGGTTGATTACTCAACTTCATTTCTCTGGGTGAGCAGGGCCGCGCCGGCAATGTAGTCTCCCGGCAAGCCGCCTGCCTTGTACAGCAGTTCGGTCGCCAGGATGTTGACGCGGTGCGGCTTGAACTTGCCTTCCTCGTCAATCCACATGATGCGGCCGTCCAGAAGGAAAACCGCCTGCAGCAGGGAGCAGCTCAAAAACGAGTACATCTCATCCAGAGTGAACCTTGCCCCCTTGGCGGAGACCTCGGTCCTTTTTCCATCGGGTGTTATGAGTATTGCCATGTTTGACTCCTTAAATGAAAAGGGGCAAACCACACCCGGGGGGGGGCGTTGCCCCATAGGGAAAAGTTTAGCGGTTATGCCGCGTCCCGTACCTCGGCCAGCACGAAATGACCTGCATTCGCCGGCCGGTAGATCCGAATCGGTTTGTTATTGATCTCGCCACGGCCCTGACGGTCGTAGCTGCCGATCTTGCGGCCGTTCCAGTGCACATCCCCTGAACGGAGCATGAACCTGTTGCCGGCCACATAGGCCACGGCGCTGTCACCACGGACATAGACCCGGCCGCGGATGATCAGTTCATGCCTGATCTGTGCGGTAAGCCCCTCTTCCGTCGTCATGGTTGTGGTGGTTGTTATGGTGGTTTTCTCATCGGTGCTGATGCCCTGCTCGTCATCGATGGCCAGCATGGTGGTCAATTCCCGCTGCCGGTAGCTGTTCCAGGCCGCGTTGACATCGGTCGTCGTCTTGCGGCCGGTCAATGCCTTGGCCAGCTCAAACACCATGCTGTTTTCCGATTCGGACAGAGCCGCCAGCCCCTGGTCGGACAATTCCCCTTCCACGGCCAGCGACGTCTCCATCTTCTGGGCCATGAGGGCCAGTGCCCTGTCCTGCATGGTTTCGGAATAGGCCATGAAAAAGACCCGCACCGGCAGCTTCTGGCCGATCCGCCAGGAACGGCGGCTGGCCTGCCGCAGGGTGAACACCGAATAGCCGCACTGAAAGAAGATGATGGTCGGAAAATCCAGCAGGTCCAGCCCCGTCTTCACCAGGTTGGGATTGCAGAGCAGGCAGTCGTATTGACCTGTATCCAGGTTTTTGCGCAGCCACTCCTCCCGGTTTTCCGGCTTGACCGCGTGACCGCGCAGCACCAGCGGGGAAAAGCCATGTGCTTTCAGCTTCTCCTGCAAAGTGGGGAGCAGGTCGCGGCTGCCGGTATGTTCCAGAAACACGGCAGCCTTGCGGCCCTCTTTGCGTTCCGTAGCCAGGATTTCCAGCAATCGTTTTTCCTTGGGCAGCAAATCGATGTCAAGTGCCGGCGCCGAGGCAATGGCCTCCTCGACCCCGTTGCGTTCAAGGTTTACCTGTTCGGGATAGCGGCAGCCGTCCGGATAGGCGAGCAGGCTCTGCAGCATCTTGCCGAGCAGACGCATGTCGCCACGGGCCAATGCCTTCCTGGTCGCCTCGGTCAGGGTGTCCGCCAGTTGGTTGTAATGTTCCTTGAGTTCAGCATGCATTGGGGTGGAGACGATGATCTCGTCATAATCCGGCAGGGCTTCGCTCACATCGGTCAGCCGCACAAAGGCGGATCGTTCGAGGAGCAGGTCCGGCAACAGCAGGGGCGAGATGCCCGGCGCTTCCTTGACGCGAGCCCGTCCCGATCTGCGGCCGATGCTGGCCTGGTTAAAGTCCCCATCAAAGTCGTCGGCGGAGTATGTCCGCTGGACAACCCCGTACCGTTCGGCAAAACCCAGGGTGCGACCGTACTCGAAGCCGCCTTGCACCATCTGTCGCGGAAACATGCGCCAGAGCAGAAAAAAAAGATCCTTCGAGTAGCCGCCCATCAGGGTGCCGGTCAGGGCCAGGACCTTTTTCGAGCGGGCGATGAGACATGACATCGCCTGCCCCTGGGCCGTGCCGCCGCCTTTGAGTTCGTGCACCTCGTCAAGGATCACCAGATCAAAAAAATCTGCCGGCAGATACCGCTTGATGAACTCGGCCTTGGCAAAACGCCGGTGCCGGGTGCCATCCGCCGACCACATCCTGGCCTGGCAATAATCGCAGACCGGGGCCTGATCGGTGGTCCGGTAGAGAACCGGGTGGCCGCAGTCCGGGCAGCATTCCGCGCCGAGCCGGGTGATGGTGCCGATTTTCCGTTGATAGTGGAGCTTGGCCCGTTCCTTGCCCAGAACCCACACCTCGGTTCCTGTCGGCTGAGTGGTTTCGAGCTTGTTGGCCAGCAGTATTCCCAGGTCGCGATCGTTGAGGTTGACGCAGGTGCAGGCCGGCAGGGTCACTTCCGCCTCCCTGATCCATTTCCTGACCAGATGGCCCGGACACTGGATCAGTATCCGTTTGGCCGGTTTCGGATCGAGAGAAGCGATGGCCAGACTCATCAGAGTCTTGCCGGTGCCCATCTCGCCGACCAGAAAAGCGCCGCGTTGGTCTTCCTTGTAAAGGGCCCTGGCTATCGGCAGAATGCCGCGTCTGGTCTGGGCCTCGAACGGCGGCCGCGTGAGGCGGGAAAGCCGCTCGCGGGCCTTTGCGTCCCAGCCGTCTTCAGCCTTGGGCCGGTAAACCGGGTTCATGTTTTTGATCACCTGGGACTTCAGTACCTCACCCCATTGATCGAGAAAATGCGCTAAGGCGATTTGTTGGGTCATCGTTTGTCCTCCTTGGCAGGGAAGGCAAACGAATCCCGCCAGGGGAATCGTGAGCCTCCCCTGGTGGGTTGATTGGTATGCTTATGTGAGATGTTGTTGTCTGATCCCTTCCAGGACCTGTTCCTCGAAATTTTCTTCCTCCCAGCTGATCAGCCATGCCTCCTGGAGTTGACTGTTGCCGAAGGAAAAGAGCTTCTCCGGATGCAGGATCTCGTCCCACAGCCAGTCCCGCCACGCGGGCTTCAACGGCATGGTGGTGCTGCCGTCCAGGCGCAGAAAAGCCCGTTCCTTGACCATGGCCAGATCCGGGCCGAAGACGACCGCGGACATGCCCGCCTCGGAAGATGGGCCGGTCCTGCCCGGAAAATGCTCGGCGCTGATCATGATTTTGTTGACGATATCGCCGATCTTCTTGGCGCGGATGGCATGGACCGCGCCGTTTGACCGGCAGAGTTCGAACGCTGCCTTGCCGGCGTCGGCAACCCGGCACAGGCCACCGCTGATAAAATGGGCCGAGGCCGCCTGGACGTGAGCCGGGCTGCCGATCAGGCTGAAAAGGAAGGATTGGGCTGTATCGTATGTCAACCGGGCGATCAAGGCATCGCAATAGGTGACAAAGCCGTTGCTTTGGACTGTGAGATAATTTTTCATCGTGTCTCTCCTTTGATGGCAAGGGGAGACACCCCAGGCGGGGAAGGCTCCCCCGCATGGGTTTGGTTGAAAAAATTGTTATTGGTTATTGGATGGTCATCATTTCCGCTCGCATCATATCGATGGCTTTGACCGTGGGCAGATACTGATCCCGTGTGGTTATGATGGCCTCGCCCTTGGCGTTTTCGCTGATGCTCTGCACCTTTTCCGTTTTGCGCACCACGCCCTTGATGACCAAGCGGCTGCCGTTCATCTCGATCTCGCCGTTCATGTACCCGCCGGCCAGCATGAGAGCCAGATGGCCGTTTTTGAGCGGGGCCAGGGGACGGATCGAGTTGCACCGTCCGGGCACCAGGTCATTGCCGAGGAGATCGTTCAGCAGGCCCGATTTGCGGACCAGCGGGATGACCTCCAGCGGGTCGACGCGCGTTGACTTGAAGGTGAGCATGGGGCTTTTCGGGGCGGGGATGTTCACCCGCGCCGAAAAGGCCGCAAGCTGGGGCGTGCTTTTGAGGAACTCTTCCGGTTCCCAGCTGCTGAGCCGAGTCAGACTGCGCTCGGTTGCGGCGGACTGTCCTTTGGGGACAAGTGACCGCTTGCGGCCCAGAACCACGCATTGTTTGAAGACCTGAAATTCCTCTGCCGGGAAGGCGAACACCTGCAGCATCTCGAAATGCCGTGCCAGAACAGCGGCACAGAATTTCAAGACCGTGTACGGGATGACCAGCACGAGCCAACCGTCCCTCTGCAGGCTTTCCTGATAGCGCTTCAGAAAGCATGCTTCCAGACGTTCCGCCTTGCTGTCCGGAGCCATTTCATAATCATAGGGCGGATTCAGAAAGAGCAGACCGAATGAGGCCATGGATATCCGCATCTCCACCAGGGCGTCGCCCCAGAGCAGACGTGATATTCTGGTCCGCGCCTCGATGGCCCGCTGATGATCGAGTTCGACCCCGTGAGTTATGGCGCCGGTTCCCGCTGCCAGTTTTGACAGGGTTTTCCCCTCGCCGCAACACGGGTCGAGCAGTCTGGCATCCTTATCTATATCGAGCAATTGTTTAAGTTGGCCGCACACACTCTCCGGTGTGGGATAAAAGCCGGCCTTTGCCTGTGAGCCAAGTCTTGCCATGGTATTTACCTCTCTTTTCTGATTGTGGTGACCGATTCCTGCCAATTCGGGCTGATGTTCTCCATGATTTTCATTGCATCATTTCTTCCTCTATCGGGGAGGAACAACAGATTTTTGAGGGCCTCGAAAAGCAGCGGCGCTGCCTGGATGAGGCTGACGTTACTTCTGTCCCGCCGCTCCACGATCAGATCACGCCGGTCGCCCTCTTTGTCCGAGATGTCGTAGCCATCAGGTCCCCATATCTGTTGCTCGTGGCGGGCCTCTTTAACGATGTAAGCACCTTCCGTATCCGGGTGAGACTCCACCGTCCAGGGGGCTGGGGTAATTTCGAATTCGATATTTTCATCCGGAAAATCATTTTTCATAACGGTCTCCTCGCAAAAAGCCGGGGAAACCGCCCCTGCCGGGAACTGGTTTCCCCGGTGGGATTGTGGTTTATATAGTAAATCTGCGCTTGATCAGTGTCGGTCTCAGAACGGCACGTCATCGGAAAATGGCGGTTCCTGGCCGTCTTTCGGCGGGGCAGGAACATTTTCCGCCTTGTCGCCGCCACCGAGCATCTTCATCTCACGGGCGATGATCTCCGTGGTGAACCGGGTGTTGCCATCTGCGTCTTCCCATTTTCTGGTCTGCAGGCGGCCTTCGAGATACACCCTGGAACCCTTGGCAAGATACTCGCCGCAGATTTCCGCCAGGCGGCCGAAGGCCACAATCCGGTGCCATTCAGTGGCTTCCTGCTGATTGCCCTCCGAATCTTTCCACCGTTCAGTAGTCGCAACCCTGAAATTGGCGACTGCCACCTGGTTTCTGGTGTAACGGGTTTCCACGTCAGCGCCTAAATTGCCGATAAGCATGGTCTTGTTCAACATGGTTTTTCTCCTGTAATTTGTGCCAGGGATGCATTCCCCACTATTGGGAGTGCTTTCTCCCCGGCAGGGTGGATGGTTGTGAAAAGAGGGATTATGCGGCCTTCTTGATTTCCAGAAAGGAATACGAGCTGGTCGTCTGAAAATCAGACAGAGACTGTCCGTAACCCTTGAGGAACTCGGTAAGCCGGTCTGTGTCCAATACCTTTCTACTGCGGCAGGCCTTTTGTAAAAATTTGCCATGCGCCTTCAGTGGGCCTCGTTGGGCAACGATGGCCAGCAGGTTGTTTTTGCGGATATTGATCTCCGTCTCCAGGTCCTTCTGTTGTTTCTGCAGTTCGGTGAGGATCTCGACACTCTCGGTGAGTTCCTGGACTTCTTCCGCCTCAAATTTCGGGCAATCGGCCACAAAGGGGCAATAACCGCATAACGGCCCGGCTTCCATGACCGGGGTGGTCAACTCGCCTGCCGCATAACTTTGGTAGTCATTCCAGATTGTGGTTGCCCGGTCGATCAATCCTTCATAAATCGTGGTCTGCGGGGTATAGCCGTTGAAGAGCTGCATACCCTGTTCACCGAAGTTGACCGCGAGTATTGCGCCTTTTTCCACGGTGTATTCAGGGTTGCCCGCAGCCAGGAGTCCCATCTGCAGATAGAGCTGACTTTCCCAGGAACCGTATGGATCCGCCGGCATGGTTTCCGGTGATTTCACTTCCAGCACGGCCATGGTTTTACGGGGCTCGGAGATGAAGACAAAATCGATGTGGGCCGTGACCGGGACATCGCCTGCATAACGGACCTCCACCTGTCGCTTGAAATTGCTGAAACCGGCGGCGGTCAATGCTGCTGCGACGATATCTTCTGCCATGTGTCCGCGTCGGAAACGAAGCAGAGTCACCAGATCGGCTGAAGGGGGATTGAGCTTGCTGAGGATTGTTTTGCGTGGACACGCCCCGATATCGGATGCGCCGAGATAGGTGGCCCGGTCGCCAAGCGTTTCCACGGTTTGTTGAATTGCCAGCTGCTGAAGAGCGGCCTGCATGGTGATCATGAACTGGTCTGACATGGTATCCTCCTTCTGTGATGATTGATGGGGAGGATACACGGATCCCACCAGGGGAATGGTATCACTCCCTCTGGGTTTACGGGTGGTTGGGTGTTTTTTGGGTTATGCAGCTTTCATCCAGGCCTTCTCAGTTTTATCCCACTGGAAACCGGCGGCCTTGAGCAATTCCTTCTTGTCGAACAGCCTGTCGCCGATGGCGACGATGACACCTTGACGGTCTTCAAAGGTGACGCCGGCAATCTTGGGCATGGCCGTGGCTGGTTTACCGCTCGTTTCAGCCGGTTTTTCGGCTGGTTGGCTTTTGTTGCCGGCTTGGGTATTGCCGGGATTTTTCTGATAGACTTTGATCAGCAGACCCTTGTAGGAGTCGCTGCCGATTGACAGAAGCGACATACATTTTTGAATGGCATCTGTAATCGAGCCCTTCTGGGCATCGCCGACATTGCCTTTGACAATCTGCATCTGGCCTTTCTGCGATCCTTTGCAGAACCATTCACCGTCGATCTTGAGATAGAGTTTCACCTCGGCAACCGCCTGGCTGTCGAAGATCTCCTCCCTGGTCAGTTCGTACCGCCAGTTTTCCGGGCCAAGAAACTCGTTGACGCTGTCAAAAACATACTGAGGCCGGTAGCCGTATTTTACCTGGCCGATGACCTTGCCGTCCTTGCCCGTCATTTTGATTTCCTGGACCGCCTCGATACCGAAAGACCGTAATCTCTCGTTGATCAGATCGATCTTTTCCTTGAGTGTTGCTGCCATTGCTGTTTCCTCCTGTTTGCTGTGGAAGAGAAACAACAACGCTCCGGCGGGAGCAGAAAGTTGTTTCGCTCCCGGTTGATGGGGTAGATGGTGATTTGCAGTGAAAAATATGAAACGCCTGCCGAACCTGGAAGTTCAAATTGCCGAGCAAAAAAACACGGCGGGTGATTATACTTGGAATACCGACGTAAATAAAAGATAGGGGAAAATGGATATAAAGATGAGGTAGCCACGCGAGAATTATATGGAGCTGACAGGTTCGCATCCGCGATTAAACCTGTATCAGCGCATAAATGCGAGGCTGTGTTACCTGGAATTCAAGAACACAGAAAATGTGTTCAGCTAAGCCCTTGGAAAGGGATATCTCATTGTGAAATGAGCCGGAATAATGACCTCATTCTTATGCGTTATGGTTAAAAAGGCAAGGGGAAAATGAAAGTAAAAGCAATCCATTCACTTTTGCGACTGAGGATAGACATCCTGACCCATTAACGGGCAAACATTAGGGAGATAGGTTGACTTTTTCAAATTCGACATGAATAGTAGAAACCTCAACTTATCGAGAATTGAGAAATTACTAAGGTTGGTTCTGGCAATCTTCACGAAAGATTTATAGAGGGGAGAGAAAGACTCTCCCCCTTGCCCAATCCGACGATCCTGCATCGGATATGAAAAAGACAGGATTATGCTGATTCTGCCTTTTTTCTTTTGAGTCTTGTCCATGCAATACCAGCAAAGCCTGTTCCGAAAAGAAGAAAGGTGGCAGGCTCGGGAACAGGAGCATTGTTGCCGGAACTGTTATCTTGAGAGGCAAGATCAATGTTTGAGATGGTGGCTGTTGTTCCTGCATATGAATCACCACCCCAGATCAGCGCCCAATCGAGGGAAATGTCTTGTCCCTGGTAAGGAGTTATATCAATTTCAACATGGTCGGCGCCATTGGCATCGACAAACCACGCCTCACCATAGTTGACGTTAAACTGGAGATAGTCAGCCTCGTCAAACTCACCGAGGGTAAAACTGTAATCAAAAGAAAGGATGGTAGCATCGGCGGGCAGAAAGAACGTATCGTTATAAAAATAAAGCGCTGCATCGACAGCATTCTCCTTGAAGGTAACTGTTCCGCCGTTCTCTTTAACCCTGTCAGCCACGCTTTCAATTACAGCAAAGCCACCAAGATCCATTGGTATGGCCAGGGCCTTATCAACGGTGCCAAAGCACAGCAAGCCAGCAACCACAAGTGTACATGTCTTATTCATAATCATTTTCCTCAGTTATAAGTTCATTATCGTAGATAAGGGTTTACTGTCCGTCACGCACACATCTCGCGTAGTAGTTCAAACACCTGACTGGGTACCCATAGCAATCACCCTCGTAATTATCCTTGGGCCAAGGGCTGACTGAGCCATCATAAAAATCAACAGCCCACGCTTGGGGGGTATAGTCCGCACGAGTGGTTGATGACCAGTACATATCTGATTTCGTATTGGTGAAAAGCGGACTAATGGCGGGGGCATACCGGCTGTCGTCTGTGATTGACTCAAGTTCCTTGAAATTCGGCAATCTCCAGTCATCATAACCGGCCAGGGACAAATTTTCGCAATAGGCTATAGCCTCTTCCCAGGTCCGTGTAGTGCCATCATCCTGTTGTTGCCAAGTGAGGTGAGAATTGAGATCAGTTACTGTGCCGACAGAATCGGCATAAAATAAACTGGGGGGAGACTGGCCCTGCACACAGCGCGCATAACCGAACATACTGAGCGTGGACTTGTCGCCATATCCTACTCCTCCGTAGTCAAAACTGACATACCAACTGCTTCCGAGGGCATAGGGGGGGATGGTGGAAGTCCAATATAACCAATCCCCCGTGTCCGGAAAAGCTACCGGATCAATTGTAGGTAGGGTTTGGGGACAATCCCAGGGTTGCCAGTTGCATTCCGGGTCAAAAGGCGGAGCTTCATGGCTGGCATCGACAATGCTCATCAGTTCTTTTTTGGACGGTAGGCGCCAATTGTCATACCCAGCCAAATTGAGATTCTCACAATAGGAAGAGGCTTCATCACCTGTCCCCCCCTCACTGCTCTGCCGCTGCCAGATCAGGTTGGTGTTGTTGTCGGTGACAGTGCCATCACCGTTGATGGTATAAGAAGGCGGATTAATGTTGTAGTCGCTATCTTCCCCAACGGTCTCTGTGTAAGAATTTATCTGACCAGTGTCCGGGATGCGATGGGTAATGCCAGGATGCCATCCCGGAGCAAAGATGGTGAAATGACTAATTTCCCCTGAGCATGAAAGTCCATTCGCATTTACTTCGCAGGTGAATCCGGAATCAATAAAGGATCCTAACTCTGAATCATACATGAACAGGGGCAGGGTGGTTCCCTGTGGCACATATGTATTGAGCGGGAAAGTAGCACTGACAGGACTTGTAAACTCCAGCCCGTCAGGCCCAAAATCAACCGCACCAAACAGCCACAGGTTGTCCTCCTCTATTGAAGACGCGGGCAGGTCTTCTTGCGGAACCGCGACCGCGGTGATTATTTCCGGCGCAGTCAAGCTGTCTGGCGGAAATGAAAGTTTGACTCCGCCTGGTGTTTCAAGAGTCCCTCCATTAGCATCAATCTCCACAGCCTGCTCAGGGACCCTGCCCCAAACTGCGGTCGCATAAGTAAATTTGGCAGCAGTTGAATTATCAAATTTCCAGTTCTTTGCCGGCACGCTTGCACCTTGCAGCAACTGGCCGTTCGGGGCGCTATATTCAAAATAAGGTTTTCCGTCGTCCGTTACCCCGTCCGCATTTTTAACGACCACTTCGGAAGGGGATGCAATATCAACCACAACCTTGATTGGTGTAAGCAGCATATTCTGTGAGTTGTTAGTCAGAGATACATCAAAATAAGTTTCTTTTGTCAGCCGGTTATAAAACATCCTCCCTTTGTTTAGTTGTACCTTACCGCTCACGTCAGTTTCAGCATGGGCAAGCACCGGCAGTAAAAAAAGCACCGTGGCAAAGACAAGAAAGCCCATTCTTCTAATTCGTTTTCTCACATTCATTTTCCTTTCTCCTCATTTTAATGAGTGGATTTACAAACCGTTTTTTGCAGTAATTTAGGCAAATCACGGACAAACGACTTATTTCGAGACTCCCAGCCAAGCACAGTAATGAACGAGAAACCGGCGGAGTATCCTCGTGGGGCTGTGAGCAAGCCCAGCAGCGAGTGACAAAGCCTGGGGGTTGCATCGGATTTATGTCGCTCTGCATAAGTGTTAATGTGTATTCTGACTCATTTAACATCAGCGGTTTCTTTGACTACTAAAATCCTCATTTTCTATGGTTAATTAATGCCTTCAAAACCACTCTGCAGTTTCCCAATATATCATTTACCTCCGCCTCCATATAAGGCCGGAGAATGCCATCAAAATTCACTTCTTATTCAGGCTCCTTTTTCCCGGGATATTCGCCGACAGTAGATTTTTTCTTCCTCAAGGATTTCCGTTCAACGAATTTGGGAAAAAATGGGATAATCACTCCCACCACTCAAAGGAAGGACAATGTGCAGTCTTCCCCATGACAATTACGGGTTATAGGATGTACCAATAAAAAGCTCCGCATTATTCCAAAGAAATTTTGCCGGGTGAATAAATTCGGCGAGACTTAAAAGCAGGACCAAAAACCTCAACAAGAGGTAATTTGCTGTATTCTCAGAGGTGAATAGGTGATAGGTGATGAGAAAGAAATTATCGGCTGACACCGTGAAGGCATCCTGACACGAATAATAATTCGTATCACTCCGACAGAGACCTAACATTCTTCATTTAAACATTCAGTTATCCTGTCCGCTTAAATGCTTTTTATGCAGCAAAAATTGTGCTAAATGATGGCTAAAACCTAACATTTTTAAAATCACAAATTAAATCATGAGGTTCTGGGAATGAGGGCTCATTCACGCATGTCTATCAAGGTCATTGAGCGACATAAAATTAGGGTATTATCCCCCACTTTTGGGCGAATTGACCCACCATGAGTAGCCTATCAGGGTAAAAGATGACTAAGAAGAAGATGGGATTGGGTTGAAATTGTGAGTGCGAAAAGTATCGAGTTTTCACCCTCCTTCGAAATGCTAGAATCTACAAAACATTCCTCAACCCTTCATCGTAACGTTCTCCGACATCACATTAACTCCCGAGCGCTTGGTAGAAAAGATTTCTTCTGGCTATCTTTAGATCTGGAGTCGTATATCAAACTTGAGATTATCCTGAGAAAGCTCTTGGCAAACTGAATAGGGAGATATGTTGATTCCGAAACATTTACAACTTTCATCTTGTAATTACATAATTTTCTCCGCCAAGATACGAAATCATAGAAAAGCGGGAAACTCGCCATTAAGAAAGTCCTCCCCATGGAAAAGAACAAATAGACCGAAAGAATTCTTCATTTTTTTAACGGACACCTGAAGAACAACATTATGCAGGAAATCATAGCCTCATTCACAGTCGAATATGCTCTCACCAAGGCCGAGGTCATGGCAGAGATCGAGGCCGTCTTTGCTGCCCGGCTCTCCCAATGGTATCGGCTTCCGGTGATGGTCTTTTTCCGTGATGATCTGCGGCTGGAGGCCATGGCCTACAACCAATCAGGCGGAGTGGTCATGCAACGCCTCGTCGAAATGTCAGAGATCAAAGGCAGGGGAACACTCAAGAGGCAGCTTGAGACGAATCTGGCCAAGGCTGCGGTACTCAAGCAGACAGCCCGCTATAAATACTTTGAGAAAGAGCTGTTGTGGGGCGAGATAACAGCCTGCGATGCCGAGCATAATCTCTATGTCGAAACCGAGGTCATTGCCGGCGAACGGGTCACGGCAATCTGCCCCGTAAACCGGATCGGGATGCATGAGCGGCACTCAGGTGATTTCGCCATCGGCCGGAAACGGGCCTTTCATCTGCGCCGGGTGGAGCCGGTCATGCTGAACGGTACTCCACGTCTCAAGGTGGTGGTGGACCGGGTGTCCAAGACCCTGGTCGAAACCCTGCTTCGCAGTCAGCTTGGGCCTGATGCGGAAAAGGTCAAGATCCGCTGTCTCAAACGTTATGTGGGACATAAGAGTATCGTCTTCAGTACCGGTCGACTGTCGAAGTCAGCGATCATCGCGGTGGACAGGGAACTGAAAGAGCGGGTCCAGGTAAAAATTGTCGAGTCCTTGCCCGGCTACTAATGACCAAACGCAAATCAAATGAACCCTGGACCCATATCGGCACCGGGGTCCATCTCGATCATCCCCATACGGTTCTTGATCTGGGCTTTCCGGACAGTTACCGGAAGGGCCATTTCTGGTGTTTCGGCACCACCAGGGTGGGCAAGACCAGGGTCATGGAGCACATCATTGAACAGGACATCCGTAAGGGCTATTCCGTGGTGGCCATCGACCCCAAGGGCGATATCGATTTGTTTTCGAAAATCACCCAGCTCGCCATCGATACCGGCCGCCACCACGATTTGATGCTGGTTACACCCATCTTCCCGCAGTACAGCGCCATCCTTGATCCACTCTCCTCGTACTACATGCCGGAAGAGCTGGTGGCCCATATCACCGCCGGGGTGGCGGTGGGCCGGGAGCCGTATTTCTTCGGGGTTGCCTATGAGGTGAGTCTGGTCGTGGTCCAGGCCTTGATCATGCTGGCCGAGTTGGCCGGCACGACGCCATCGTTTAATCTCAACGACATCAAGAACCATATCAGCCATCAGGACCTTGAAAAGCTCAAGGAAAAAATCGACTATATCAACACCCCGGAGGCGGAGCAGCTTTCCCGGGATATCCAGAAGATTCTCTCCACCCCGGCGGATTATTACTCCAAGGTGGCCAGCTCGCTTCGGGTGGCGCTCACTGAATTGACCTCGGGTAATGTCGGCAGGATTATCGGCAAGGCGGATGAAAACCGTTTCATCAAGCGCCTGGAACAGGGCAAGGGCATCATCCTGGTGGTGCAGCTTGGTTCACTGCTGACCAAGCGGGCCGCCTACACGGCGGGCAAGGTGATCATCTCCATGATCCAGGCCTTTGTCGGCCGGGTCTATTCCAGCGGCAGAAACGTCACTCCCTCGCTGGTCCTGCACATCGACGAGGCCCAGTCGGTCCTGTACCAAGGCATCGAGGATCTGTTCGCCAAGGCCGGCGGGGCCGGGGTCTTCATCCACGGTTACTGCCAGTCCATCAGCCAGTTGTATGCCGAGGTGGGCGACGACCGGGCCAACACCATCCTCGACAACTGCAACACCAAACTCTTCATGCGGGTGCCGGACGCCACCACGGCCAGCTACGTCTCCGAGCATCTGGGTGAGGAGCGCCGTTTCTCGCCGATCATCTCACTCGGCGGCGGCCTGTCGATCCGGGAAACCGAAGAGGTCAGGATCAAACACACCGAGGTGTTGAACATGGCGCCCCGTGAACTGTTCCTGAACACCTATTCTGGCACCTACAGGGGAAAGACCGCCACCGTAGGCGAGGGGGCGCTTAAGGTGCGGTTCCCGGATCTGGCCGTGGAGAAGATGGCGGGGACGTATCCGGGCGCCGGTGATCGTTGATGCCTGGGCTTGAGCACTGGCTGGAAGCGATCACCTGGAGCCGCCTGTTGCTCGGGATGGCGGGATTGCTGGCGTTGGTTGCGATTGTCGTGTTAGCAGGTGGCAAGAAAAAGGGACCAGTGGTGCGGGAGATCTCACTGCGCGATCTGTCGGCCCTGTGGACCAAGGAGGGCGCCAAGACAATCCATATCTCGGAACTTGCCCCCCTGTGGCGGGATGACCAGCTCATCGCCGTGCAAGAGGAATCCCTTGATCTTCGCCATCCACGGGCTGCGGCCTTCATGGAGAATATCAGGCAGTGGGCCTGGTTTGCGAAATTTCCCCTGCACAAGGCGGTGTGTGGCCGGATTCTGCAGATGCTCGACCGGGAAGGCCATTGCCCGTCTGTGGTCAATATGAGCGGCGATGTGGAGGGGAGTTGGGATGAAAACACTTACCGGATCCTAGCCAAAACGACCCTGCTTGACCACTCCCTGAACGTGGCCGAACAGGTGGTGCGGCTGCTCTCGGCCAGCGAGGCCTGGCATGTGATCCCCGACACCATGGTGGCCGCCCTGGCCCATGACTTGGGGAAACTCGAATCCATGCGCGGCTATCTCTATTCCCTGGGCGAGCACCCCCTGGCCGCGGGACGACCTTTGGCCGGGATTGCCGGCTTCAAGGATCTGGCCAAAAAGGAGGAAATCCTGCGGGCCATCAAACTGCATCATAAGATGCCCGAGGGATTGCTCGGCAAAACGCTTAAAAAAGCCGACCAGCTCGCCAGACAAAAAGAGCTGGAAGAAGTTGTTGCCCGGCAGGAGAGCGTCACGGAATCAATCCTGCAAAAAGGCCCTGAGGCATTGATTCAGCGGCAAGATGTGGACAATGACGAAGCAGTGGCAGCCCCTTCAGCACCAAAACCAACCCGACAGGACACTACGGATAAAGCAGCCGCAGCCTGGCAGGCCCAGGCGGATATTTTTGGTGAGAGTGGCGTTGCCGGACAGGGGAAGGATGCCCCCGAGGTCCCGAAACTGCTGGATATCTCGGCCTGGTTCGATGCCACCCTCTTTCTGGATGAGCTGAAACCATTCATCAACAAGATGTTCGGACGCAGATTCCTGGCCTTCTCCATGCCGGACGGCATTGTCTATTTTCAGGTCAAGGTACTTGAGGAAGTGGCCAGAAAGCAGGCGGAGCGGGCAGGATGCATGGAAATAGCCACCATGGCCCAGAATGATCCAACCATGCGGCAGGTGCTGTTCACCATTGTCCATCACCTGCGTGGTGAACATGACGTGATCGCCAGGGGCCTGATCAAGGACAATTTCTTTGGCGGATACTTTACCGTCACCAAAAAAATCGGCAAGAACGTCAAGGGCTATTACACCCCGTTTCATGCCGAGGCCTTCGGCTCCATTGCCGAGATGGAGCAGGCCAAACCCACGATGTTGCGGGATATCCAGAAAGTCAGTCCTTTTCTTGATAACGAAGCTGAGTGATATTTCATGGCGACCGGCAGAGAAAGCAGAGGACAAAACGATACCAACGCCCAGATCATCACCACTGATAACGGCAGGATCTATAAGCCGAAGGACCTGCTTAGCGCCATCTCAGAGATCCAGCAGTTTTATGTGATCGAGAGCAAGGGCCAGAATATCCCGGCTGAGTTCCTCACTCTGGAACGAACTCTTGATTTCTTCAAAATCGGTGTAAAAAGCGGCTTTCACGAGGGGCTGGCCCTGGTGCTGCTCTTTCCGGTTTTTCATTTCTATCTCTTCCCCTTTGTCTTCCAGCGACTCGATACCATGAGCCATATCCTGTTCGGGGCCATCCCCTATCTCGCCCTGATCATCAACACCGCAATGTGCTGCTACATCAGCCGCTACTATGTCGGCAACATCACCCGCAAGGGCATCAACGCCCTGCTTATGGGCCGGGCCATGTCCCTGCTGCTCAAGGCCTTTCTGGTTTATGTGGTGTATCTCGTCCTGTTTCGAGTCAGTACCCCGGAAAATATCTGGAAGGTGGCCGCTCACTGTGGGTCCAGGGCGGAGAAAATATATTACGGGTTCTTCGAGATCAAGCCGCATCTGCTGCCGGTGGCCGCCGAGAGCGCCATGCTCATGATGGCGGCGGCCATTTTCCCGTACGGATCGGTGTATTTCCTTGATCTCTGGCAACGGCGCCGGCTCAAGAGAAACGCGAAGCGTATTTCCGCATAACTACGTGAAGGAGAAGACGATGGAGAAAAAAGATATCAGGCCAACCTGGCAGGAGATCCAGGAAAAGAAGATCAATATGGTCAAGGAGCGGGGTTCCCGGGTCCTGAAGATCAATTCACCGCTGGGTTCAACGCTCTTCAACATCCTGCGCCAGTTCGACATGGCCTATGCCCATTTCAAGGCAAGACTCGGCGAGATGGACGGCATCTCCCACGAGGAGGGCGAAGAGTTGATGACGGAAGGCCGGGAAATTGTCATGGCCTTTTCCGACTACACGTCCAAGCTCAGCAAGCGGATACGGTTTCGTTATTACACGCCCCGTGAAATCAGCGAATTCATGAAAACAGGCCAAGGAGCCGATGCAGAATAATCTTGCAAGAGCGAGATGGTTTTGCTATCTGAGCAATGGTACGGTTTTTCAGATGAAAACATCTAACAAATTCAGACAGGAGGGCGCATGAACAAAGGTGAACTGGTCGAAAAAGTGGCAAAGAGTTGTGGTTTGAGCAAAGCAGCCGCCGAGAAGGCTTTGGACAGCGTACTCGCGGCAATCAGCGATGCCGTGGCGGCAGACGACAAGGTGACATTGATCGGTTTCGGTACATTCTCAGTTACCGAACGGGCCGCCCGCGAAGGACGCAATCCTCAGACCGGCAAGAAAATCAAGATTGCCGCCAAGAAGGTGGTCAAGTTCAAGGCCGGCAGCAAGCTGGCGGATGCCGCAAAATAACCGCTCCGGCAAGGCTCATTTAATACCGAAGGAGCTTATGCGATCTACGGCGTTAAGCTTATGTTCATCGAGTAGATGGGTATAACGCAGTACCATCTGCAGGGTGCTGTGTCCGAGGATAGCCGCCAAGGTACGAAGGTCAGTGCCTGCCATCAACATGTGGCTGGCGGCTGTATGGCGTAGGTCGTGCATGTGCAGTGTCTCTAATCCTGCTCGGGCGCGAGCCTTGTCAAACGCGGGCCTGAATCTGGAAGACGGAATGTTTCGGGCCTGCTCGCTCTTCCCTTCCCCTTTTAAAAAAACAAATTCATTGTCTCCATTTTCGTTTTTGATCTCCTGAAGTGCAGCGACGACGGCCTTTGTCAGGGGGACGGTACGTGGTTCGTTTTTGGTGATATAGAGAGTCAGAGACCGGCTGGCCATATCAATCTGATTCCAGCGCAGACCAGCGGCTTCACTTGGTCGCATGGCGCTGTGAAGTAAAACCAAGACATAGGGATAGAGCATTTTATTCTTGCTGGTCCGGCAAGCCTTCAACAGCCTCACGGCTTCTTCCTCTTTAAGGAAAATTATCCTGCCTTTCGGCACCTTCGGGCGCTCAATGGCGTCGACCGGATTTTCGATAGGTAATTCCCATTCTTTGTGTGCCTTTTTGAAAAGATGGGAAAGAAGGGCCAGCTCCAGGCGCACTGCGTACGAAGAGACTGTAGTGAGCCGTTTATCCCTGTAGTTTGCGACAACCGATGGGGTTATGTCAGGGAGCAGTGTATCCCCACCGATGTTAAGTTTGAGAACTTTGGCAATTCGCCGCTCCCGCTCTTGTGTGGTGCGGGCTTTCTTGATTGTTACCGTCTCAAGGTAACGGGTCAAGACATCTTCGAATGTTAGATTTGCGCGGCGGGGGTCTTTAAACCGGCGCCCTTTCATTTCCGATTCCACTTCCGCAGCCCATGTGCGTGCCTCTCCTTTCGTGTCGAAGGTGCGGCTTACAGATTCATAGCCTTTAACGCGAACAGTGACGGTAAATGTGGTTTTCTTCTTGCCTTTTCTGGCGATGATTCTGGCCATGATTTCCGCTTTATTTTTGTTCCATTTTTGTTCCACTCAATAGAGCAAATAATAGCATCATAAATCAGAATAAGTCAAAGAAATATTAGGGGACCAGAAAAGAAAAAAAGGCTTAAACCCTTTATTTATTAGGGTAAAGCCTTTTATTTGTGGTGCCCGGAGCGAGAATCGAACTCGCACAATCACTAAGGATCGAGGGATTTTAAGTCCCTTGCGTCTACCTATTCCGCCATCCGGGCATAATTTTGAAAGCATTTTTAGCATATTGCAGGCAGGTTGGCAAGCGGCAAATGATGGAGATAAATTGCTGAAACTTGCCCAGGGCCGACCAGAGAACACCGGCGGCAATGGCGGAGCCGATAACGCCGGTCACGTTGGGGCCATGGCATGCAGCAGCAGGAAATTGCTATGTTTGGCTGAAAATTTCCTTGCAGAATTCCCCCAGTCGGCCCAGATCCTCACAGACATGGAGGCCGCCGGCACGCATGGCGGCGATTTTCCCCTGGGCTGTGCCGCTGCCGCCGCTGACAATGGCGCCGGCATGGCCCATCCTGCGGCCCGGCGGGGCGGTGAGTCCGGCGACAAATCCCACCACGGGTTTTGTCACATTTTGCTGCACATATACCGCGGCATCCTCCTCGGCACTGCCGCCGATTTCCCCGACCATGACCATGCCCCTGGTTGCCGCATCCCGCTCAAACGCGGCCAGGCAGTCAATAAAGGAGGTGCCGGCCACCGGATCGCCGCCGATGCCGATGCAGGTGGTCTGGCCGATGCCCTGGCGGGTCAGCTGGTGCACCACCTCATAGGTCAGGGTGCCGGAACGGGAGACCACGCCGATGGAGCCTCCCGGCAGGTGGATCGCTCCTGGCATGATGCCCGCCTTGCACAGGCCGGGGCTGATGATGCCCGGACAATTGGGGCCGATGAGCCGGGTTTGGGTCAGGGTCAGGTAATGTTTCACCTTGAGCACGTCAAGCAGCGGGATACCCTCGGTGATGCAGATGATGAGCTGCACCCCGGCATCAGCCGCCTCGCAGATGGCGTCCGCGGCAAAGGCCGGAGGCACGAAAATCATGCTGGTATTGGCCTCCGTGCGGGCAACCGCCTCCCGCACCGTGTTAAAAACCGGAATGCCGCTCACCTCAGTGCCGCCCTTGCCCGGAGTGACGCCGGCCACGATCTTTGTGCCGTAGTCCAGGCACTGCCGGGTATGAAACCGCCCTTCCCTGCCGGTGATGCCCTGCACGATAAGACGGGTTGACTGATCGACAAATATGCTCATGCAACCATCTCCGCCACCTTGGCCGCGGCATCGGCCAGATCCACAGCGGTTATCAGCGGCAGTCCGGAGTCGGCGAGAATTTTCCGGCCCTGTTCCACATTGGTGCCTTCCATGCGGATCAGCAACGGCACGCTAATCCCGCACTTGTTCGCCGCTTCAACGATGCCGCGGGCCAGAACGTCACAGCGGAGGATGCCGCCGAAGATATTAACCAGTATCCCCGTCACGTTCTGATCGCTTAAAATGATCGCAAAGCCTTTTTCCACCATCTCCGCGGTGGTCCCGCCCCCCACATCCAGGAAATTGGCCGGCTCGGCCCCGGCTTTTTTAATGATGTCCATGGTTGCCATGGCAAGTCCCGCCCCATTTACCATAACGCCGACATTGCCCGAGAGCCTGATATAGTTGAGGTTATATTCCCTGGCCCTGGTTTCAAGCGGGTCCTCTTCATGAAGGTCGCGATATGTCAGCAGATCAGCATGACGGAAAAGGGCGTTGTCGTCCAGCTCAATCTTGGCGTCCACCGCCAGGGGTGACCCTGCGCCGGTAATGATCAGCGGATTAATCTCGACAAGCAAGCAATCGTTTTCCACAAAAAGACGATAGAGTGCGGCAAGCAGGGCCGGCCACTGCTTCATGGTGTCCGGCGGGATACCAAGACCAAACAATACCTGGCGGATATGATGGGGTTGCAGGCCCTGCAGGGGGTTCACCTGCACCTTGATGAATTTGTCCGGCATGGTGGCGGCGGTTTTCTCGATATCCATGCCGCCGGCGGAGCCTGCCATGATGACAATTGACGCGGTGGCCCGGTCCGTCAGCAGCGAGAGATAGAGCTCCCGGCCGATGTCCGCCGCCTGCTCGACCAGCACCCTTTGCACCAGGCGACCCTCCGGGCCGGTCTGGGGTGTGACCAGGGTCATGCCGAGGATTTTGCAGGCCCGCCGCTGCAGCTCATCACGGTTGGCGGCAAATTTCACGCCGCCGGCCCTGCCCCGGCCCCCGGCATGGATCTGGGCCTTGATCACCAGCGGATAGCCAGGCAGGGTATCGGCGACAGCCAACGCCTCATCGAGCGTGGCGGCCACGCCGCCCTCGGGCACTGGGATGGCGTAGCGGCGGAAGAGTTCCTTGGCCTGGTATTCGTGAATTTTCATAAATCAAAAGAGCGAATAATCTATTTCGCCGCCTGTTTGGTGGGGAGCAGAGTAGTAATTTCGTCCAGAATAATAAAACCGCTGGGCAGTTCACCTTTGTTCTTCTGCAGTCCGTTGTGCTTTGCTAAATAAAGGAGGATGGAAGCAAAAAAAAAGCCCCGCCAAAGGCGAGGCTTTTTTTTGCTTTTATTCTACCATCAGGTGCCGCAGCTGCTGCCGCATGATCCGCAGGAGGAACCACCGCCCAGCGGCATGCTGGAAGAAATGGCAAATCCTGATCGTGGACCGGCATCAATGAAATCAACCTTGATGGTGCCGCAGGTGTTCAGTAAACTTGATTCAACCAGAAATTTTAAATTATCCTGATCAAAAACCTTGTCGGTGTTTTTTGGCTCATCCAGAGCCAAGCCAAGGGATGGCCCGGATCAGCCACCCTGCATCAAGGCAATCCGGATGGCAGAATCAATATTATTCTGCTCCAGATATGCTTTCAGATTTTTAATGGCCAACGCTGTAACATTCAACATGATTGCAAACCTCCTGGAAAAATTGAAAATGAGTTGAAATATCTAAAAATGACGAATTGAGAATTTCAGGTTAAATTTTTTTAAAAACAACATTGTTCAGACTTGCAAAGCTGCCGCAAATTTTTTTCACCTTACTCGAAAAAAAATCAGATAGTAATGTTTATTCAAATAATAAGTAATAAAACGCTATAAGTCAATATAATGGTCACCGGCTAAAAATGAAAAACCCGCGACTATTGTTTGCATGGGCGGATCTAACCCTCTATAATCAGAAATAAATTGATGGATATTTTTTTCTTAACAATCAATCAGGGATAGGCGATGAAAAAAATTGTTATTTCAACCGGTGGTGGAGACGCACCAGGCCTGAATGCCGTCATCTATGCAGTTGTCATGGCCTCCAACTCCAGGGGCTGGGAGGTTTACGGCAGCCGCCAGGGATATCTCGGCCTGCTGGATAAGGACGAACTGGTCAGATTGCGGCCTGATGATGTGGCGGACATCACCCCCACCGGAGGAACGATACTGGGTTCAACCAATAAAGGAAATCCCTTTGCCATGCCTGTTGAAAACCTGGCCGGAGAGTTCCATATCCGTGACGTTTCCGATCGGATCATGAGAAATTTCCTCCGCATGAATTTTTCATGCCACATTGCGGTTGGCGGAGACGGCAGCCTGGAAATCGCCCATCGCTTTGCCATAGAAAAAGGCATGCCGGTTATCGGCGTTCCGAAAACCATTGATAATGATCTGCTGGCAACGCAGTTGACCTTTGGTTTTGATACCGCTGTTTCCACGGCAACAGAGGCCCTGGACAAACTCCATTCAACTGCCAAATCCCATGACCGGGTAATGGTGGTTGAGGTCATGGGCCGGGATTCCGGCTGGATCGCCTTGAATTCCGGCATCTCTGGCGGAGCCGATGTGATCCTTATTCCGGAAATCCCCTTTGATCTCGATATAGTCTGTGAAAAGATCAACGACAATGAACTGCTGGACAAGCATTATGACATCGTTGTCGTGGCGGAAGGGGCAAGGGCCATCGACCAGGAAACCATTTATAAGGCCAATGGTGAGCTCGGCCGGTCCGAGAAGGTGCTGGGGGGAATCGGCGAATGGGTGGCCAAAGAAATCAATAAACGGACGGGGAAAGACACCAGGTCCCTGGTGCTCGGCCATCTGCAGCGCGGCGGCTCACCCACCACCTTTGACCGGCTGCTGGCCCTGCGCTTTGGCGCCACCGCGGTTCGTCTGGTGGAGAGTGAAAGTTATGATCAGATGGTTGCCCTGTCAGGAGACCAGATGTGCTCCGTTCCCCTGGCCGATGCCATAAAAAGCCGCAAAAAAGTGCCGCTGGACAGCGATAAGGTGCTGACCGCCCGGGAAATCGGCATCTGTTTCGGCGGGTAAGACAAGCCCAGGGAGGCAGGTCTCTGTGCTCATGGCCGCAAGGCCGGCCGTTTTTGCATTTTACCAGCTGCGGCGGCCCGGTGGCCCGTGTCGCGTCAGCGCCCAGGGCGGTCAAGGCTTGTCATATACTCCTCCCACTCCATGGGCAGAAGTGTTTTTTTCCGGGTATTGCACTCCTTGCAGGCGGCAACGATGTTGCCTTTGCTGCTCGTTCCTCCCCGGGCCAGGGGAATCAGATGGTCCATGGTCAGCTCTTTTGCCGGAAATTTCCTGCCGCAATAGTAGCAAATGCCCGCCGCAATTTTGTTTTTCCACCAGGATGTTCCGCGCAGGTCCCGGGCCCTGGCCTTTTCTTTTTTGATGGCCTGCTCATCCACCCCGGTAAAACCGAAATCCTCAATCATCATCGCGCATTTCCCTGGTCAGTCTTCATCGACAATATCGCCGAGAAGAATCTTTCTCGCCGCCCCCACCAGATAAAGTGAACCGGCCACGCAGATCAGGTCCTCCGGACCGGCCTCTGCTGCCGCCCGGGCCAGGGCCTCGGCGACACTGGCGCTGGCAGTGGCGCGCTCTTTGAGTGAATTCGGCAGAAAACCCCGCAGATGTTCAGCGGTTGCCGACCGCTCCGACTCCGGACGGGTAAAGATGAGGCGATGACAGTATGGGGCAATGGCATTAAGGGTTTTGGCGATGTCCTTGTCCGCCATGCTTGCCCAGACGCAGATCAGTTTTCGGTAAACAAAGTCCGAATCAAGACTCCTGGTAAGGGAGACGATACCGGCCGGGTTATGCGCCCCGTCAAGCAGATAACGGCGCAGATTGCCGTCCTCCGCAGCTAATGGCTCGGCAGGACAAGCAACGGTTTTGCCGCTTGCAATATCCAGGCAGAAATATTCCAGCCGGCCCGGCCAGCGCACCCTGGCCAGGGCTGCGCGGATATTGCCCTCGCTGACGGTAAAACCCTGTTGCGCCAGCAGGTCAAGGGCGGCCAGGGCAATTGCCGTATTATCAACCTGATGCCCGCCTTTCAGCAGCAGGGGCAGGTTGTTTCTCACCCCGCCTTCCGGCCCCTGATAGTCCCAGGAGCCGTCATCATGCCGGGCAGCCTTGAAATTCCGGCCCAGGAGGTAAAGCGGCGCCTCCAGCTCCAGACAGGTACGGCTGACCACCTCCAGACTCGCGTCCGCGGCAACGCCTGAGACCACGGGAATGCGTTTTTTGACAATGCCGGCCTTTTCCGCGGCAATCTGGGCAAGGGTTGTGCCGAGATAGGCCTCATGATCCATGGAAACATTGGTAATGATGCTGACCAGCGGGGTAATGACATTGGTGGCGTCAAGCCTGCCGCCGAGTCCCACCTCGAAAATGACGATGTCCGCCTTTTGTCCGGCAAACCAGAGCAGGGCCAGGGCGGTGGTGAATTCAAAATAGGTAATCTGCCGCCCGGCCAGGCTGTCGCGGATGATGGTTGCTGTTTCGGCAAACTCATCTTTGCTGATAAAGCGGTCATTGATCCGGAAACGTTCCCGCACGGATATGAGATGGGGCGAGGTGTAAAGACCGACCCGGTAGCCGGCCTCGCTTAACAGGGCCAGCAGGGTAGCGGACACCGATCCCTTGCCGTTGGTGCCCGCCACATGGATAAACCGCAGACCGCGCTGGGGTTGCTGTACACCTTCAAGAAAAGCGGCCATGCTGTCCAGGCCGAGCTTGATCTTGAAGAACTGCAACTGGTCCAGAAAAGACCAGGCCTCCTGGTATTGCATATTTTGCTTCCTGCGAAAAAGAGGGGGAAGGAGAATTTCCGGTTAATCGTGATGAAATCGGTCAAGCCGCTAAAAATAGCAGAACATGACGCAAGCTGCAACTGCATCGACAGGTATTCATCTTTTATTGCGAAAATTCAGCAGCTCCCCCCGCCATCTCAGCAGGAGGGGGAAGACGAGAGAGCGAGGCTCTCCATCCTGGCGTTGGCCTGCTTGTTTATTGAGGCGAAAAAGGGACACCTGGAGTGATCCTGGCGGCAGAGACCTTCCAGGTCGGCAATGCTCGGGATGTAATTTTCCTGTCTGGCAGAGCATGAGGCAACCTGCCAGTGGAACTCAGTGCTGGAATAAATCGATAAATAGTGACAAATCATGGTTATCCTCCTTGTTTTTCCAAACAAAGATACCCCTGAATTGTTAGGGATTTATTAGATAATAATTAGATTTTATAAATATTTGACTGTCTCGTGAAAAAACCTTCTCGACAGCCGTACAGTGGGTGACAAGTTACTGGTTTATAGTCAACTAAATTCGGTGCCAGGGCTTATTAGAAGCCATCAATATTTCAGGCAAGGTCCAGCTGCGCATAGTCAAGCCTGAGTGTTTTCATGCCGTGGCGGGGAAAAAAAACATCCACCGTCTTTTCTCCCGTGATCTTTTTGATCTGTCCGTGGCCGAAGAAAGGGTGTTTTACCGCCAGCCCTTCAGAAAGCATGCCGGTGCTGGTGATTTTACCCGTGCCTGAAGCAGCATTTGCCGGTAAAAACTCGTCCTTCTTTTGGCAGGAAAAGGCCATGTCCGGCTTTTCCTGCTGGGAAAACCGACGGGCAGACGCGCCGGAGCCGCTGTATGGGCTACCGCCGCCCGGACTCACATTACTAATCAGCCCTGCCGAAAGTTGGGCCAGAAAGGGGGAAATGGTGCAGTAGTGGCGCGTGCGGTCAGGGGCGATGGTTTCCCGCGGGTAGGTGAGAAAAAGACGTGTCTTCGCCCTGGTTGCCGCCACATAAAGCAGGCGTCTCTCCTCTTCAAACTGCTCGGGAAAGGGAATGGAATGGGCCGAGGGAAACTTGCCGTCCGCCAGATCGATGATGAAGACCGTGTCCCACTCCAGCCCTTTGGCGGAGTGAATGGTGGAGAGAACCAGGGTCTTGCGGTCTGATGCGGCCAAGGGGTCCGCCGTCAGGTCCGGCGGATCAAGGGAGGCATCATCAAGAAATTCCTGCAGCGTTTTATAATCGCCGATAATCGTTTTAAACTGTTCCAGATCCCGGGCCCGGCTGGGGTAATCATCATGGTACAGGCGCTCGAAAACCGGTTGATAATACTCCATGATCCTTTCAAACTGAGCAAGCGGGGTCCGGCAGTTAGCCAGGTCATAAAGCATGCGCACCAGCTCAGTAAATTCGTTTTTCCAGGCCGGGGCCGGGGGATATTTGCTCAGGGCGGCCAGGGGATCTTCCGCCTCGCCCACGGTGGCCACGATCTTCTGGGCGGTTTTCGGCCCGACCTTGGGCAGATGCAGCAGAATCCGGTGCCAGGACAGGCTGTCTTTCATGTTGGCAATCAGCCGCAGATAGGAAATGACATCCTTGACATGGGCCGTTTCGGTCAGTTTTAACCCGCCCCATTTTTCAAAGGCGATCTGGCTGCTGGCCAGTTCAAGTTCCAGCTTGAAGGAATGGAACCCGGCGCGGAACAGTACGGCCATCTCGTGATAGGGGGTGCCCTGCCGATGGAGTTCGTCTATTTTTTTGGCCACATATCTGGCCTGCTCTCCTTCGTCCCGGGCGGCAAAGAGCGCAGGCCTGTCCCCTGTTGCGATATTGCTGAACAGCTTTTTGGGGTATCTTTCCTGGGCCTGTTCGATAATGGCGTTGGTTGTTTCCAGAATTTTCTGGCTGCTCCGGTAATTCTCCTCCAGCCGGATAATCTTGGTGCCTGGATAAATTTTCGGGAAATCCATGATATTTCTGAAATCAGCGCCGCGAAAACTGTAAATGGACTGGCTGTCATCGCCGACCACCATGACGTTGCCATGACTTGAGGTGATGAGCCGCACGATCTGGGCCTGAATCCGGTTGGTATCCTGATACTCGTCCACCATCACATAGCGGAAACGGGCGGAAATCTCCCGGCGGACCGGCTCCTGCTCAGCCAGCACATCGCGGAAATTAACCAACAGATCGTCATAATCCATCAGGCCGTGATCGCGCTTGAACTGCTGGTAATGTTTGCGGATCCGGAGCAGGTCATCCATGAATTCAGCCAGATGGAAGTACTGGCTGCTGACAAGTTCCTCCAGGGGATGCGATTTGTTGACTGAGCCGCTGATGATGTTCAGGATCACCCGTTTGGAGGGAAACCGTTTGCCTGCCCCGCTTAAATCAAGGGATGACTTGATAAGATTGATAATCCCCTCGGCATCGGCCCTGTCGAGAATGGTGAAGTTCGGCGCATAGCCCACATGATGCCCGTAGCGGCGCAGCAGCAGGTTGGCCACCGCATGGAAGGTGCCCCCCATCACCCGCTGGCAGGTGTCATCAAGCAGGCTTGCCGCCCGGCCCACCATTTGCTGCGCGGCCTTGCGGGTAAAAGTGAGCAGCAGAATATTATCCGGGGCAATCCCCTGCTCCACCATATGGACCAGCCGGTAGACCAGGGTGCGGGTCTTGCCGCTGCCGGCCCCGGCAATGACCAACACCGGCCCGTTGATCGTTTGCACTGCTTCAAACTGGGCGGCATTCAGATCATTTGCGCCGATGCGTGACGGCAAACGGCTGCCGGAGCTACTGTTTAAGGGAAAAAGGCTTGTCTGTTCCATAGTTATGAACTATATATTTTTTTGGTTTGACCTGAATTTGCAAAGAAAGTAGTATAGCAAATTACAAATGATATTCAATTGCTACGCATATTCATATAGTGAGGAGGTTTTCTGAAAATGGCTGATTTGCACGATATTTTCACAGATGATGCGCTCCAGAAACTCTTCCCAGCCAGCCGGGCCAATGATTTTTTTGATGCCCTGTTCGGTGACGCCTCGGAAGGCGCCTATGATATCGCTCTGAAATTCAACGGCTACCGGTCTGAGGACAAGGAACTCCATTTTGCCCTTGATCTCATCCAGCGTCCGGGCAAATGTCTTGCCTGCAATCTGACCTATGGCCTGCCCGAGGTCTTTTCCCGCCATCCGGTGATTAATGTCAAGGGTCTGGTGGCCGACATCAACAAACTTCTTGAAGGACAGCTGAACTGCAAACAGTGGTCACTGACCAACACCAAGTCCGTTTCCAGCGCCCTGCACTTTATTCCGCTGGTGATTCAGGTTGAGTAACGCCACGGTTGCCTGTTGTATCATTTAAGTTTCTCGCATTAGGTTAAGCCTGAGTATTGCGCATAACTCTTTATTTTTACTTTCTTTTTGTTATAGCAAAAGAGACCCACTCGAAATAATTTGGGCTATCTTTGACGGAAAATTCAATTTTCACAGATTTTGTCTTTCGTGAAATAGCTCTATAGTATTTCATCCTAACTTCATCAGGCAGATCGGGAAGCGGATCTCCATCGCGAAGATTTTTTGATCGTTCTTTGTATTCTCTAAAAATATCCTCAGCATCCTCTCGGTTTGGTCTAGGTTCTGCAATAAAGTCATTAATGTGTATGATTACTTTACCTTGACTTGGCTCAATGACAATTCCTACACCCCTTTTAGGAATTCCAAACAAATCAATTTCAGGAGATCGGAACTCTATATCATGTGGAAAATTTCTTAATATTACATCACTTGCAGCCACGAATAATTCTGTTATATCAATAAAATCTTCAACTTCATTAATGTCAGGAACGTAATATTCATGTTCAACAGCATTTCGAAGCCGATTTATTTTACGAAGAATTTGAGGGCCGACTATCCCACATTTAACGCAAAAATCCAACTTCTGAGGAAAGTCGAATCGACGTTTTGGGTTGATGTACATTATTCCAAATGTTTTTGTTAATATGTCTATTTGAAGATGAAGCGCCCTTTTCGCATTGGACAATGCATTCACAAGGGTACGATCTTCTTTTTCCTCTTTTAAGTCTTCTTTTGCAAATCCTAAATAATCCCATGACGTTATAGAATATGGAGAATTAAGGGTATAGGTAGTTGCACAACCTTGGGAGAAATTTTCTAAATCACTTGGTCTGATCATTCTTTATTCTTGGCACGCATAACAATCTACTTATCTATCCAACCAGCTCAGCCAGCTGGTCAAAATACCGTCCTACATCTTCGGGACGATGAGCATCAGAGCCGGCCACCAGTCTGACCCCCAACCGCTGGGCCTCTTTGAGCAGCCTCAGCGACGGAAACGGTTCACCGCGCAGGGCAAACCCTGAGGTGTTCACCTCCAGGGCCACATCTTTCTCCCGCATCAGGGCCAGGATTTCAACCGTCCGGGCAAAATCATTCTCGGAAAAGGAAAATGTGGGGCAGTGGCGCATCACCGCATCCAGATGGCAAACCACATCCGACGGAAGCACGGCCAGGGCCTTTTTGAGCCCGTCGAAATAGGCGGCGGCGACATTCTCCACGCCGATTCTTTCCATCAGGGCAATGCTTGCCGGCCTGCGGCTCACCATATTGACATAACCCTCATCCGTTTTCAGGTAATGATAGGAGAGGCCGATGCGCTCCCAGTTGAATTTACCTAGAAAATCCACGGCTTCCGGCAGATGCTCCGGGTTGGCGCCCACCTCGACGCCGGTGCCTATCTCGATGATCCCCTGATATTTTTCCGCCAGCCGCCGGCCTTCCCCATGATAATAAACAAAATCCGCTTCGGTGAGCCAGGTTGCTTCAAAGTAGTCGATACCTGTTTCATAATGCTCCAGGAAGATGATTTTTTTAAGCCCTGCGGCAACCGCAGCCTGCACATACTCCTCCATCTCGCCCCTGGCATGATGACAAAGCCGGGTATGGACATGGCCGTCCGTGGTGATATCGATGGCGTTTCGTGGCATGATAAAATAGTCTGTAGGTATTTAGTCTGTTAGTAATGAAAACCACAGAACACACAGAGATCACAGAGAAAATATTTTTTACTTTCAGCAAGTTGTCTCTGTGGGCTTGGTGCTCTCTGTGGTTATTATTCAGTTTTTACCTAACAGACTACAGTCTAATAGTCTAACCAACCTGAGTAGTTACGTTTTATCAATAATTTTTGCGGGCCAGCACTTCCCGGGGTTTCGCCCCGTCCGCCGGGCCGATGACCCCTTCCTTTTCCATGGTTTCAATCATGCGGGCCGCCCGGTTGTACCCCACCCGCAGCCGGCGTTGAATCATGGAAATGGAGGCCTGCCCGGATTCACAGACAATGGCCACCGCCTCGTCATATTTTTCGTCCAAATCCCCTTCGTCATCTCCGTCCTGGGCTTCCTCTTCCTTTTCCACACTCTGGATGACGGATTCATCATAACGGGCGCTGCCCTGCTGTTTGAGAAAATTGACCAGCCGCTCGGATTCCTGCTCGGAAATATAGGCCCCGTGAATGCGCTGGAGCCGGGCCGTGCCGGGCGGCAGAAAGAGCATATCGCCGGAGCCGAGGAGATGTTCCGCCCCGCTGGTATCGAGGATGGTGCGGGAATCGATCTTGGAGGAGACCTTAAACGACATCCGGGTGGGGAAATTGGCCTTGATCAGCCCGGTCAGGACATCAACGGAGGGCCGCTGGGTGGCCAGGATGAGATGCATGCCCGCGGCCCTGGCCATCTGGGCCAGGCGGGCCACGGCAGTTTCCACCTCATTGGAGGAAACCATCATCAGATCGGCCAGTTCATCGATGATGATGACGATATAGGGGAGCTTTTCCTCGGCAATTTCATTATAGCTGGCAAAGCCCTTGACCCGCATCGCCTCCATGAGGATGTAGCGCCGCTCCATCTCCCGCACGGCCCATTGCAGGGCCCGGCTGGCCATCTTCGGATCAACCACCACCGGATGCAGCAGATGGGGTATGGCCTCATAGCTGGAGAGTTCGATGCGTTTGGGGTCAACCATGAGCAGACGCACCTCATCCGGGGTGGCCTTGAACAGGATACTGCAGATAATGGCGTTGATGGCCACACTTTTGCCCGCCCCGGTGGCCCCGGCAATGAGCAGATGGGGCATCCTGGTCAGATCGGCACACACCGGCCGGCCCACCACATCCATGCCCAGCCCGATGGTCAGCTTGGATTCAGCCTTGATGAATTTTTCCGTAGCCAGAATTTCCCGGATGGTAACGGTTTTCCTGACGGGATTGGGAATCTCGATGCCCACTGCCGCCTTGCCGGGGATGGAGCCGATGATGCGCACGCTTTCCGCCTGCAGGCCCAGGGCGAGATCATCGGCCAGGGAAACGATGCGGTTGATCTTGACCCCAGGGGCCGGGGCAAATTCATAGGTGGTGATCACCGGGCCGGGTGAGATACCGGTAACATTGCCCTTGACGCCGAAATCGGCCAGTTTGCTTTCCAGGGTGCGGCTGACGGTGAGATAATGCTCCCTTTCAATGACCACCTCATCCTCAGCGGGGTTATTGAGCAGGGAGAGGCTCGGCAACTGAAAATTGCCCGGTTGCACGGGCAGGGGCTGAAATTCCTCCTTGGCGGCGACACTTTTCAAGGCAACCGGTTCATGCAGTTGCGGAATGACAAGCCGTGGTTCTGCCGGCTCCTCGGTCCGGCCACGGTCTGCACCGTTGGCGCCCGGTTTTTCTTCCATGGCCTTCAGCTGTTTGCGCTGTTTCAGTTTCTGATTGATGTTCCCGCAGGTCTGCACCACACTTCTCCCCACAAAAAAGGGGGAAAAGCGCACCGTGGCCATCAGCGACAGCAGCATGACGGTGCTGTAAAAGAGAAAGGCGCCCGCCCAGCCGAAATAGGTGCTGGTCACCCCGAAGAGAATATCGCCCAGCCGGCCGGCCAGGGGGTAACTGTGCCCGAACAGGGGCAGGGTATGCCAGCAAAGAGAGGCGAAAAGCGCGCTGCTGGCCATGACCAGGCCGGTGCAGCCGCCGCAGATAATGGGCAGACGCTGGATGGCAAACCTGCCGAAAAAGATGGAAACGCCGAAAAAGAGAAAGAGAACCGGCAACCAGAAGGAACTCAGCCCCAGAAAGCTCAGGCACAGCGTGGCCAGAAAGTTGCCCACGCTGCCGCACCAGTTGGCGGATGCACCCGCAGTGTAGGGTTCAGCCGGCGGGGTGAAGCTGACAAAGGACAGGAGCAGAAAAAGACCGGCAACTATGGCTAAAACAGCGGCTACCTCTTGCACGAGAGTAGGCTGGTACGTGTAATTTGTGGTGGCTTTTACCATGGCATAGCCAAAAGACTGTTCACCGGTCCCGATTGAATGATAACTTAAGTTATTCCTTCCTTACACTGCGGCAGATGGAGTCGAGAATACCGTTGATAAAGGGGGCGGCATCATCGGTGCTGAAACGTTTGGCAATCTCAATTGCCTCATTGAGAATCACGGATGAAGGAACATCAGACATGTGGGCCAGCTCGAAACAGGCAATACGGAGGATATTGCGGTCAATGACCGCCATGCGGCTCAAACGCCAGTTTTTGGCGTGCAACTCGATCATGCTGTTTAGAGCGTCCCATTGCAGCTGAATACCGCTGATCAGCTCCTGGGCATAGGGAACCGCCTTCCTGTTCACATCAAAATGATCGCTCATGCGGGCAATATCAACCTGGTGATTGCCGCTCTGATCAATCTGATAGAGACATTGCAGGGCGAGTTCCCTTGATTTCCGGCGAATACTCATATCAGGCTTTTTAACAGATTCACCATCTCGATGGCGGCGGCCGCGCACTCGGAACCCTTGTTGCCGGCCTTGGACCCGGCCCTCTCAATGGCCTGCTCGATCGTATCGGTGGTAAGCACGCCGAATATTATGGGCACCCCGCTCTCCATGCTGGCCTGGGCGATGCCCTTGGCCGCCTCGTTTGCCACAAAATCAAAATGCGGGGTCGCTCCGCGGATAACGGCGCCGAGACAGATCACCGCGTCATAGCGTCCGGATTTGGCCATTTTCTGGGCAACCAGGGGTATTTCAAATGCCCCCGGCACCCGGGCGACCTCAATGTCACCATCTGCCGCGCCGAAACGCAGCAGGGTGTCAAGGGCACCCTCCAGCAGACGTTCCGCGATAAATGAGTTAAAACGGGCCAGCACGATGCCGATTTTTTTCCCTTCAGCCTGGAAATTCCCCTCAAAATATTTTGCCATTACATCACTCCAAATTACTTTTCAGTCTTCGTTTTCAGAACCGTTCAGTTCAAGAAGGTGGCCCATTTTATCCTTTTTACAACGCAGATACCCCAGATTTTCCGGAACAGGGTTGGTCTCGATCTTTACCCTGTCCACCACCTCCAACCCGTATCCCTCAAGTCCGACAATCTTTTTGGGATTATTGGTCATCAGTTTCATCTTTCTGACCCCGATGTCGCGCAGGATCTGGGCGCCGATGCCGTAATCACGCAGATCGGCCTTAAAGCCAAGTTTGAGATTGGCCTCAACCGTATCAAACCCCTTGTCCTGCAGGGCATAGGCCTTGATCTTATTGGCCAGGCCGATGCCCCTGCCCTCCTGGTGCATATAGAGGATGACGCCGCAGCCCTCGCGGTTGACCATGCGCATGGCCGCCTGCAGCTGGCCGCCGCAGTCGCACCGCATGGAGCCGAAAACATCGCCGGTCAGACATTCGGAATGGACCCGCACCAGCACCTCTTTGTCAGCGCTGATCTCGCCCTTGATCAGGGCCAGATGCTCATAGTCATCAACATCATTGGTGTAGGCCACGGCCTTGAATTCACCGCCATAGCGGGTGGGCAGAACTGTTTCCGCGGCCCGGTGGACCAGCTTGTCCATTTTCATTCTGTAGGCGACCAGGTCGGCTATGGTAGCGATCTTCAGGCCGTGTTCCTGGGCGAAAATTTTCAGATCAGGCATCCTGGCCATGGTGCCGTCGGCTTTCATGATCTCGCAGATGACCCCGGCCGGCACCAGCCCGGCCAGCCTGGAAATATCGACTGAGCCTTCGGTCTGGCCGGTTCGCACCAGCACGCCGCCCCTTCTCGCCCGCAGAGGAAAAACATGGCCCGGGCTGACCAGATCCTCAGGCTGCACATCAGGAGCCACCGCCGCCTGAATGGTCCTGGCCCTGTCGGCCGCTGAGATGCCGGTGGTCACCCCGTGGCGCGCTTCAATGCTGACGGTAAAAGCGGTTTGATAAGGCGACTGATTATTCTGCACCATCATGGGCAGTTTCAGTTTGTCAAGATGCTCCGGGGTCAGGGTCAGACAAATCAGGCCCCGGCCATGGGTCGCCATGAAATTAACGGCTTCCGGGGTAGCCATCTGGGCGGCCATGAAGAGATCCCCTTCATTTTCCCTGTCCTCATCATCAACAAGGATGATCATCTTCCCTGCTCTGATGTCTTCTATTACCTCTTCTATACTGCTTACCGGCATATTCTTCACCTGATCCGGCCGGGCCGGATATGAAAAATTAATATAATGAAAGCGTAAATTAGGGGGTATTCTAAGTATCTTTGCAATTTAATCCAGTGCTGTTGCCAATAAAAACAAGATTATTTCAAAAACCCATGTTCCGCCAGAAAAGCGGGATTAAGGCGTGACGATGGCGGCCTGTCGCCGTTTTCTTTCACCTGCAGCAGCTTTTCCACATATTTACCGATCAGGTCAACCTCAATATTGACCAGATCTCCCTGCTGCAGAGACCCCAGGGTGGTGACCTGCAGGGTATGCGGGATGATGGCCACCGAAAAGGCGCGGTCATCACAGTAATTTACCGTAAGGCTGATGCCATTGATGGTGATGGAGCCCTTTTCAACAATATAGCGGCCTGATCCTTTGGGGACGGCAAAATGGAACCGCACGAAATCGCCTTCAGGCTTTATTTCCAAAACCTTCGTGGTGGCATCCACGTGGCCGCTGACCAGATGGCCGCCCAGGCGATCACTTAAACGCAGCGCCCGCTCCAGATTCAACTTCTGGCCTACGGCGATACCGCCCAGATTGGTGCGGGATAGGCTTTCCGGAGACACATCAACCTCAAAACGCCGGCCGGCAATCTTTTTGGCAGTGAGACAGACGCCGTTGCAGGCGATGGATTCGCCTTCCGCCGGCTCAGTGAGATCAAAATCCGCCTCCACCCCGAAAACCATGCCGCCGCCCGACGGCCTTTTGTCGATGAGTTTGCCTTTGCCCTGGATAATACCGGTAAACATTTTATCACTTATAACCGTTTTGCATTAAATCAGCACGCTGGGTGGCTGACTGGATATCCTTGATGAATTCGTAAAAACTAAAAAATTAACCGCAGAGAGCACAAAGCCCACAGAGATAACTTTCTGAAAATAAAAATATTTTCTCTGTGATCTCGGTGCGCTCTGTAGTGAAAACAGATTTTTTACTCGATCACCATCCTTTACTCACTGGTAAACAAGCCGTCGATCAGCACATCATCAGCAAAACGCCTGATGCGGCGGGTGACAAATTTTTTGGCCTCCTGTACTCCGGCAAGGCCGAGACTGTCGATAACCGGCACGGCGTCGCCTCCCAGAAAAAAAGGGGCCAAAAAAAGACAGACCTGATCCACCAGACCTGCCCGCAGAAAGGACCCATGCACCTGGCTGCCGCCTTCCACCAGCAAGCTGTTAATCTGGGCCGCGCCTAAAAACCGCAGCACCTGCCGCAGATCCAGATAACCGTCCTGGCCGCTGTCAACCCGGATGATTTTTGCTCCCGCCTTTTCCAGGGCCTCTGCCTTAGCCGGATCAGCCTGGTGAGAACAGAAAATCCAGGTTGGCGCCGGGGACGGCTGCCTGAGCATCCTGGCACCGGGGGCCAGCCGGAGCCTGCCGTCCAAGATCACCCGTAAAGGATCTTTGCCCTTTTTCCCCTTTAACCTGGTGGTAAGCGAAGGATCATCGGCCAGGGCCGTTCCCGCACCGATGAGAATTGCGTCCACCCGGTTGCGGAGGCGATGCACCTCAGCCCGGGATTTTGCACAGGTAATCCAGCTGCTCTGGCCGTTTGCCGCCGCTATCCGCCCGTCAAGACTGCAGCCTGCCTTCATGATCACCCAGGGCAGGCCGATGGTGATGTGTTTGATAAAGGGATAATTCAACTCCCGGCATGCTTCGGCCAGCACCCCGGTTCTAACCTCAATGCCGCTGCTCTGCAGAAAGGCGCAGCCGGAGCCGGCAACCAGCGGATTCGGATCAATCATGCCGACCACCACCCTCTTGATGCCGGATGCAAGTATGGCGCGGGTACAGGGCGGGGTGCGGCCGGTATGGTTACAGGGCTCAAGAGTGACGTAAATGGTCGCTCCCCGGGCATTCTCCCCGGCCACCCGCAGGGCGTGCACCTCGGCATGGGGCGTCCCGGCCTTTTTATGATATCCGCTGCCGACCACCCTGCCGTCTTGCACCACCACAGACCCGACCGCAGGATTGGGGGAGGTTCTGCCCAGACCCCTGCGGGCCTCCCGCAGGGCCATTCTCATAAAGACCAGGTCAGGATCCTTCACTCTTTTCATTTTCCCGACCGCCGAGCAGGCCCTTCAATTCCTCCATGAACTCATTTAAATCCTTAACTGCCGGTAAACCGAGGCAAAACGGACATAAGCCACCTCGTCAATATTGCGCAGGGCGTCCATCACCCGGGCGCCGACAATCCGGACCGGGATTTCCCTCTCCCCCATGTCCTGTAATTCCCTTTCAAGATTATCCACGAATTCTTCGATCTGGGTCATGCTCACCGGCCTCTTTTCACACGCCTTTTTCAGACCGGAAACCACCTTGGAACGGTCCCATGCCTCCCGGCGGTCATCTTTTTTGATGAGCATGGGCATGGTCACCTCCAACCGTTCATAGGTGGTGAAGCGTCGGCCGCAGGAATCGCACAGACGCCGGCGCCGGGTTATCGTGTAGTCTTTATTGAGGCGGGAATCAACCACCTTGTTTTCAAGATGGCCACAGTAGGGGCATTTCATTTTTCAGCCTGCAATAACTCTGAAATGGAACAAAGGCCACAAAGAGATCGGAGCCTCTCTGTGGCCAGTGCAAGGGGGAATTATACTCCGTTACTTTCAGACGTTTTCTGTCGCGGTCCCCATCTGGATCAGCGGAATACCTGCTTCGGCCAGCATGGAGGCGGCCAGGGTGTCCGCATAGCCGTCCTTGTAGTATATGGCCTTGACCCGGGCATTGATCAGCATCTTGCTGCAAATTGAGCAGGGCATATTGGTGCAGTAAACCGTGGAATTTTCCACACTGACCCCGTGCAGCGCCGCCTGAATAATGGCATTCTGCTCGGCATGCAGCCCCCTGCACAATTCATGTCGTTCACCGGAAGGGATATTCTGCTGGGCACGCAGACAGCCGACTTCCAGACAATGACGCACCTTGGAGGGGGCACCGTTATAACCGGTGGCGATAATTCGTTTGTCCCGCACCAGGATCGCGCCAACCTTGCGCCGGAGGCAGGTTGAGCGCTGGGCAACCAGTTCCGTAATGGAAAGAAAATATTCAGACCATGATGGGCGCTGGTCGGGATTAATCATCATCACGCACTAAATCAGGATACAGGGGGAACTCATCACACAGCATGCGGACTTCAAGCCGGATGGCAGCAAGTTCCTCCTTGCGGTCGCGGTTGACGATAGCCCGGTTGATCCAGGCGGCGATTTTGGCCATTTCCGGCTCTTTCAACCCCCTGGTCGTCACCGAGGGAGTGCCGATGCGGATACCGCCCGTGACGAAGCGGCTCTGGGTATCAAAAGGTATGGCATTCTTATTGACCGTAAGTCCTGCGCCCTCCAGGACCTCCTCGGCGATTTTGCCGGTGATATTCTTGTTGTTTAAGTCAACCAGCAGCAGATGGTTGTCCGTACCGCCCGAGACGAGCTGGAAACCGAATTTCTGCAGATTTTCCGCCAGGGCACTGGTATTTTTAATCACCTGGGCCTGGTAGATTTTAAACTCTTCCGTCATGGCCTCCTTGAAGCTCACCGCTTTGGCGGCAATAACATGCACCAGCGGTCCGCCCTGGATGCCCGGGAATATTTTGCTGTTCAGTCTCTTGTCAAACTCCCCCTTGGCCAGGATCAACCCGCCCCGGGGCCCGCGCATGGTCTTATGGGTGGTGGTGGTGACAAAATGGGCATGGGGTACCGGTGAAGGGTGCATGCCGGCTGCCACCAGACCGGCGATATGGGCCATATCCACCATGAAAAGAGCGCCAATCTTATCAGCAATTCTGCGAAATCCCTCAAAATCAATCAGCCGGGGATAGGCACTCGCCCCGGCCACGATCATCTTCGGCTTTTCCGCCAGGGCGATACGCTCCACCTCTTCCATGTCAATCTGGCCGGTTTCCTTTTTCACCCCATAGGAGACGAAATCGTAAAGCTGCCCCGAGAAATTGACCCCGCTGCCGTGGGTAAGATGACCGCCATGGGCCAGATCCATACCCAGCACCTTATCCCCCGGCTTGAGCGTGGCGAAGTAGACAGCCATATTGGCCTGACTGCCGGAATGGGGCTGCACATTGGCATATTCGGCCCCGAAAATTTCCTTTGCCCGATTGATGGCCAGAGACTCGATCTCGTCGGCATACTCGCAACCGCCATAATATCGCTTGCCCGGGTAGCCTTCGGCGTATTTGTTGGTGAAAATGGAGCCCTGAGCCTCGAGCACGGCCATGCTGACGATATTTTCAGAGGCGATCAGCTCAAGCTGGTTGGTCTGCCGTTCAAGTTCATATCTGATGGCTCGATAAACAGCCGGGTCAGTTTGTTTTAATGATGACATAAGTACTCTTTAAATTAGTTCATATTGCCGAAACAGCGGTATTTCTGCGACCTGGTTACCACCCTGATCTCCCGGCATTTGGGATACAGGAGACAGGAGATAGAATGCAGGTTTCTTGATTGTATTACGTTTACTTCCGGCTCCTGAATTCTGTATCCTGAATTCTCTGGAAACATGCTTGTCTGACTAAAAAAAATTTAATTTCAGCAAGTTGCCAAAACTCAGGAATTTTGGATCAAAACATTTCAATACGGCGCAGATGACGGTTCCCGGCAAAGTCAGTGGCAAGCCAAGTGCGGACGATTTCCTCGGCAAGGCCCGGTCCCGTTACCCTGGCCCCAAGACATAACACATTGGCGTTATTGTGTTCCCGGCTCATACGGGCCGAAAACATCTCGGTGCACAGGGCAGCCCTGATTTTTTTATTGCGGTTGGCAGCCATGGACATGCCGAGTCCGGTGCCGCAGATCAAAATTCCGCGGTCACAGGTATTATCCGCCACCAGCTCACACACGGCTTTGGCATAGTGGGGATAATCAACTGAAAGAGTCGAGTCGGTTCCCTGGTCATTTACCTCATGTCCGAGCTCCGCCAGCAGGGGCAAAATGACCTCTTTTAAGGTAATACCGCCGTGATCACAGCCAATGGCAATCTTCACATCTATTCCTCGAAGCGTTTCATGATAATGACGGCGTTGGTCCCGCCGAATCCGAACGAATTGGACATGGCCGCCCGGATTTTCATGTCCCGGGCGCTGCCCGGCACATAATCAAGATCACATTCATCATCAGGATTTTCAAGGTTTGCCGTGGGAGGAACAACCTGATTATGAATGGACAGTGCCGTAAAAATGGCCTCAATCCCCCCTGCCCCGCCCAGCATATGCCCGGTCATGGATTTGGTCGAACTGATGGCAAGCCTTCTGGCATGATCACCATAAACACTCTTGATGGCCCGTGTCTCGACAACATCATTTAACGGCGTTGAGGTGCCGTGCGCATTAATATAGTCAATCTCGTCGACATTCATTTGCGCATCGGCCAGGGCCATTTTCATACAGCGGATTGCGCCATTTCCATCTTCAGGCGGGGCCGCCATGTGGAAGCCGTCGCCGGACAGCCCGTAACCCGCCATTTCGGCATAAATGCGGGCTCCCCTTGCCTTGGCATGCTCCAGTTCCTCCAAAATGAGAATTCCCGCACCCTCGGCAATGATGAAACCGTCCCGATCCCGGTCAAAGGGCCGCGAGGCCTTCTCCGGAAAATCATTATTTCTGGAAAGGGCCTTCATGGCGTTGAATCCGCCGACGGCAAGGGGACAGATAACGGATTCGCTGCCTCCGGTGACCGCCGCGTCGCAGATGCCGGTACTCACCAGACGGAAGGCCTCGCCCACGGCGTGGGTGCCGGCCGCACAGGCGGTGGTTACGGACAGATTCGGCCCCTTGAGCTTCTTGACGATGGAAATCTGGCCGGCGCCCATGTTCGGGATAACCATGGGAATGAAAAAAGGCGTGATGCGTTTCGGTCCCCGCTCGAGACAAATCTGGTGATATTTCTCAATGGTGGACAGCCCGCCGAGGCCGCAACCGGTGATGACCCCGACCCGGGCGGCATTTTCTTCAGTAACCGTAAATCCTGAATCGGCAAAGGCCATCTCCGCCGCAGCAACAGCATATTGCACAAAGAGATCAAGGTGCTTAGCCGTTTTCGGGTCAATGAAATCTTCGGCGATGAAATCCTTGACCTCGGCGGCAATTTTGACTGCATGGTCTGCGGTATCAAAGCGGGTTATCGGAGCGACCCCGCTCCTGCCGGCGCAGAGTCCATTCCATGTTTTTTCATTGCCGGTACCCAGGGGGGTGACGAGACCAACACCGGTAACTACTACTCTTCTAGCCATTGGCAACCTCGAAAGCTTGAGATATTACCAAACCCTGAAACATGGTGCCTATCACACGATCATGGAGAAACATAAATGCGCTAAGGCCGGTTATTTCAAGGAATTAATATGATCGATCGCATGCTGAACGGTTGTTATTTTTTCAGCTACGTCGTCCGGAATCTCGGTATCAAAAGCCTCTTCCATTGCCATAATGAGTTCGACAAGATCCAGAGAATCTGCCCCGAGATCATCAACGAAAGAGGCGGCGGGAACTACTTTTGCTTTGTCAACACTGAGCTGCTCAACAATAATATCAATAAGTTTTTCTTCTTTAGACATGATTTTCTCCTTCTTTTTCCTGATAACCCGTACTGTTGCCCGCTTGGGCCCCAGAGGTCTGTATACGCTTTTTCCACTAACCCATGAACATTCCGCCATTAACATGGATAAACTGACCGGTGACATATCGGGCTTCTTCTGAAACCAGATAGGCAACCGCAGCCGCCACATCTTCAACAGTCCCTAAAGAATTCATGGGGATTTCTGCTTTGATTTTTTCAGTTACCTCTTCAGACAGCTCCTTGGTCATATCGGTATCAATATAACCGGGAGCAACACCATTGACAGTGACCCCGCGTGAGGCGAGTTCTTTGGCCACGGAACGGGTAAGACCCACCATGCCCGCCTTGGCCGCCGCATAGTTGGCCTGCCCGGCATTGCCGGCAAAACCGATTACCGACGTAATCGAAACAATCCGTCCCCAACGCTGTTTCATCATGGGGCGGCTTACCGCCTTGATACAATTGAAAGCGCCTTTCAGATTGGTGTCAATAACCTCATCCCATGCCTGTTCCTTCATCATGGCAATGAGCCCATCCCGGGTTATTCCCGCATTGTTGACCAGAATATCAACCCGTCCGAAATCGGCCACTATCTTTTTAAAAGCGGCCTGCACCTGCTCGGCAGCGGCAACGTCGAACTGGTAGGCCGCGGCGTTGCCGCCCGCTTCTTTAATCGAGGCCACCGTCGCTTCCGCGGCATCGGGCCGGCTCACATAGTTAACTACCACAGTGGCACCCATGCCGGCAAGGCGCAGGCAGATAGCCTTGCCTATGCCGCGGCTTCCTCCGGTGACCACTGCTATTTTTCCGTCCAATCTCATGTCGTACCTGTTGGTTCAGCTGCTTAGCAAATTTATGATGAACGCGCCTGCTTTATTTTTTCAATTAATTTCGGCAGAATTTCAAAAACATCACCAACCACGCCGTATGTTGCCACATCAAATATGGGGGCATGGGGATCCCGGTTGATGGCGACAATGGTATCCGATGACTGCATCCCGACCAGATGCTGGATTGCCCCGGAAATACCACAGGCGATATACACCTTGGGACTGACGGTTTTGCCGGTCTGCCCCACCTGGTGGGGATAGGGCACCCAGCCGCTGTCTACGGCCGCCCTGGAGGCAGCCACAGCTCCGTCAAGCTGATGCGCCAATTCAGTAATCAAGGCAAAACCCTTTTCACCCTCAAGGCCGCGGCCGCCTGAGACAACGATATCAGCCTCGTTGAGATTGACCTGATCGCCTTCCAGGGCCACAAAGTTGCGCACCTTCACCCGGGAAGCAAGCCGCGCAGGGGCGATGGTGCAATGAATGATTTTTCCCTGGCGGGCGGGATCAGGCGCATTGGCCTTCATCACCAGCGGCCGCACGGTTGCCATCTGCGGGCGAGTATTGGAGCTGGCGATGGTGGCCATGATATTGCCGCCGAAGGCGGGCCTGGTCTGCAGCAGGGCGCCGTCTTCCGGCTGGATATCGAGCTGCGTGCAGTCAGCAGTGAGTCCTGTTTTCAGCGAGGTTGCCACCCGGGGAATAAAGGAACGGCCGATGGCCGTGGCGCCGGCCAGAATCACTTCAGGTTTATACTGGCGGGCCAGATCCTCAAGGGCGTTGCCGTAAGCCTCATCAGTAAACTGGGCAAGGGCCTGATCTTCGACAACATAGACCTTATCCGCCCCAGAGGAAATAAGCTGAGCCGGCACATCTCCTGCGTGGTCGGTGAGCAGCACAGCCGACAACGGCACCCGCTTCTGGTCTGCCAGTTTACGGCCGACCCCGAGCAACTCATGGGTGACTGGGGCGATTCTGCCATGGCGGTACTCGGCATATACCCAGATACCGGTCCAGGAGAACAGATCATCTTTTTCCTCGCGATCCATGCCCTCAATCTTCAAGGCCCCGGCTTCGCAGGAATCAACGCAACCGCCGCACAGGACACAGTTTTCATTTACCTCGGCAATGCCGTCAACCACATGAATTGCGTCAAAGGCGCAATTTGCCTCACAGAGTCCGCAGCCAATACAGGCATCAATATCTATCAGCAACATAACCCTAACACCATTCCAGCAATTTTTCAGCCAACTGATTGACCTGTTCCTGTACCGTGCCTTCAATCATGGTCCGGTCGCCCTTCAGCTGGGGGGCAAAAACCCTGACCACCCAGGTGGGAGAACCTTTCAGCCCCAACTGGGCAGTATCGGCATCAATATCTGCGGCAGTCAGGGTGGTGATGGCCAGCTTTTTCGCCTTCATTTTTCCTTTGAGGGAAGGAAGCCGGGGTTCATTGATTTCCTTGACCACGGTAAAGAGGGCCGGCAGGGCGACTTCCACCTCATCATAGCCGTCATCCATTAACCTTTCGACAACGAATGTTTGGTCATTGGCTTCTACAATCCTGCGGACGCAGGTGACATAAGGAATGTCCATCCTTACGGCCAGACCCGGCCCGACCTGGGCGGTATCACCATCAATGGCCTGCTTGCCGCACAAAATGAGATCAGCCCCGCCTATCTTTTTGATGGCCTGGGACAGGGTATAGGTCGTTGCCAGGGTATCGGCCCCGGCAAAGGCCCTGTCGGAGACCAGAACCGCCTCATCAGCCCCGCAGGAAACGGATTCGCGCAGTATCTCCGCGGCCTGGGGCGGCCCCATGGTCAACACAATCACTGTGCCGCCATGCTTTTCCTTGAGGCGGACCGCCTCTTCAAGGGCATGGCGGTCATAGGGATTGATGATGGATTGCACCCCTTCCCTGGATAAGGTATTGGTCTTGGGGTCCAGACGGACATCTTTTGCGTCCGGGACCTGCTTGACACAGACTATAATCTTCATCAGGCTTTCGTATACTCCTTGTTCAGTTCCTGACCAACCACGTTGCGCTGTATCTGGTTGGTACCTTCATAAATCTGGAGGATTTTGGCGTCTCGCATCATCTTTTCAACCGGATAATCCCGCATGTAACCATAACCGCCGAGAACCTGCACCGCATCAACCGTGACCTTCATGGCCATATCGGTGGCAAACACCTTGCACATGGAAGAGGCTTTGGACATATCCTTGGGATGGGCGTCAATGTGCTTGGCCGCCGCGTAAACCAGAGCGCGGGCCGCCTCAAGCTGGATGGCCATATCGGCGAGCATGTGCTGCACGGCCTGAAAAGAGATAATCGGTTTACCGAACTGCACCCGCTGCTTGGCATAGGTGACGGCCACATCCAAGGCTGCCTGGCCAAGGCCGACGCCGAGGATGGCAATACCCGGCCGGGACTTATCCAGGGTTTTCATGACCGTAATGAAACCAGTGCCTTCCCGGCCGATGAGCCGGTCTTTGGGAATGCGGCAGTCCTTGAAGATGAGCTCCCGGGTGGAAGATGCCCGGATACCCAGCTTCTTTTCCTTGACCCCGTAAGAGAAACCCGGATCAGTATCTTCAACGACAAACATGGATGCACCGCGGGGGCCTTTGGACCGATCGGTGATGGCAATAACCGTGTAAATCTTGGCTTCACCGGCGTTGGTTATCCACTGTTTGGTGCCGTTCAGCACCCATTCATCACCATCGAGAACAGCGGTGGTCTGGATGCCTGAGGCATCACTGCCGGCATTGGCTTCGGTGAGGGCAAAAGCGGCTTTTTTCGCGCCCGTGGCAATTTCCGGCAGATATTTCCGCTTCATATCTTCACTGCCGGAAATCATAATGGGAAATGCGCCAAGCGCGCTGGCGGCAAATGCCGTTGCCACGCCGACGCAACCGCGGCCAAACTGTTCCAGAGCTAAAACGATCTCAAAGGTGCCTGCCCCGAAACCGCCGTATTCCTCGGGAATATAAATACCAAAAAGATCCGCTTTGGCAACAGCGTCAAGAATATCTTTGGGAAACTCTTCGGATTCATCGAGAGCTGCGCGTTGGGGAATGATTAACTCGTCGGCAATCTGCCGGGAGAGATCAACTATCATCTGCTGTTCTTCAGTTAAAAAATAATCCACAGCTTACTCCTCAACAAAATTATCATCAGAAAATTCTACCATCGAAATAAAGCGGCACCCCAGGTGAAACCTCCACCAAAGGCGCAGAGCAGGACAAGATCTCCAGGATTGATGCGCCCTTCCCGGTTTGACTCATCCAAGGCTATAGGAATACTAGCCGCCGATGTATTACCATATTTGTCCAGATTTATGTAGACTTTTTCACTGGCTACCCCAAGCCTTTCTCCCAGGCTTTTCAAGATACGGATATTGGCCTGGTGGGGGATAATAAGGGCGATATCATCGACAGATACCTGCTCGCTGTCGAGCACATTCTTAATAGCCATGTCCATGGAACGCACCGCATATTTAAAAACATCCCGGCCGGCCATTTTGATATAGGAGCCGTCATTTTCCTTGCTGCACAGATCCTTGTTCATGCTCGGCGCACTGTCCATATAGAGAAGTTTGTACAGGCTGCCGTCTGAGAAAAGTTTGCTGGCCAGCATGCCGCGTTGCTCGGTTGTCCCGGTAACCACACAGGCCCCGGCTCCATCGCCGAAGAGAACGCAGGTGTTGCGGTCCTCCCAGTTGACCCGGCTCGATAATGTCTCGGCGCCGACAACTAGAATTTTCATATCGGGATCGGCTTTGATGTATTTATCAGCCACATCAAGACAAAAGATAAAACCCGAACAGGCGGCATTGATATCAAGAGCAAATGCGCGCGTCGCGCCGAGTTCTTTCTGCACCAGGCAGGCGCATGACGGCATGCCCATATCGGGGGTGATCGTGCCGACAATGATCATGTCGATGTCAACGGGTGCCAGCCGGGCCATATCCAAAGCCCTGCGGGCGGCGGCGGCGGCAAGTTTGGAGGTTTCCTCTCCCGGACCGGCGATGCGCCTGTTTTTTATGCCCGTCCGGGTGGTGATCCACTCGTCGGAGGTATCCACCATTTTTTCCAGATCCGCATTGGACAGCACTCTCTCCGGCAGGGCTGAACCAGTGCCGAGAACAACCAGTTTGTTCATTTAAGCTGCTCCCGCCGGAACATCACTTTCCTCAAAATGAGATAAAGCCGGTTTTGTAGTTTCAAGCATTGCGAGAATATGGTCATTGACATTATGTTTGGCCAGACCATCTGCTACCAGCAGGGCATTCTTGATAGCCACCTTATTGGACCTGCCGTGGCAGATAACCCCTGTGCCGTTGAAGCCAAGCAAGGGAGCCCCGCCATATTCGGCATAATCAACACGTTTTTTGAAATTGCGGAAGGCCTGTTGGGCGAGAAAATATCCCATTCTCGCTTTGAATGATTTGCCGATTTCTTCCCTGAGCATGGCTAAAACAGCTTCAGCCAACCCTTCACTGAGCTTCAGACAAACATTGCCGACAAATCCGTCGCAGACGATAACATCCACATCACCAACAAAGGTATCACGGCCCTCAACATTGCCTATATAGTTCAGTCCACTGCTCTGAAAAAGGGAATGGGCGCTTTTCACCAGGGCATTTCCCTTGCCTCCCTCTTCGCCGATACTGAGCAGGCCGACCCGGGGTTTTTCAATGCCATACATGATACGGGAAAAAGCGGCAGCCATAACCCCGAACTGCAGCAGATGTTTGGGGCGGCAATCAACATTTGCGCCGACATCCATGACCACAACCGGGCCTTTCAGGGTTGGAAAAACGCTGGCAATTCCCGGACGCGATATATCCTTCAACCTGCCGAGAAATTTGATGGCCGCGGCCATGACAGCCCCGGAATTCCCGGGGCTGACCACTGCATCGACTTCATGCTTTCTGAGCAGCTCAAAGGCAACGACAATAGATGAGTCTTTCTTTTTGCGAACAGCCTCAATCGGTGAGTCGTGCATGGTAATGACCTGGGAAGTCGGCACAAAATTAACCAGTTGCAAGATACCTTCTTTTTGCAGAGCGGGCTTAATCTGCTCCTCACCACCGACTATAGTGAGATGAATATCCGTCTCACGGACAGCCAGCGCGGCACCTGCAACCATCTCCGCAGGGCCGCGGTCACTTCCCATGGCATCAAGAGCTATCCGCACGCAACTTCTCCTCTGGCCAAATGAGCAGGTTTCTTTTTCAACTGAAGCAGGCTCTTCAATGCATTTTCCAGGTCTTTACATCTCAAGGCAGCTTAATTACAGGCTACTGCTGCCCCAAATTCAGCCAGTGGATTTTAGTCAAGATCTTTTTCACCAAGATCAATGACTTTACGACCCTTGTAGGAACCGCATCCGGAACAGAGCCGATGCGGCAGTTTTGGTTCACCACATTCAGAGCAGGTGGAAATGGTGGGTGCGGTCAATCCGTCATGGGAACGACGAATTCTGGTACGGGCATGCGAGTGTCTTCTTTTCGGTAAGGCCATTACTTTTCCTCCAACCAACGAGTTTATGTGAAAAATTAACTTTTTAAATTAACCGCTTAAATTTACTGCAAAACCACTAACCCTTCAATTTGGCTAACACACTGAAGGGCGAAGAAGTATCCGGCGGACATCGGCATTGTTCATAATTGAGATTTGCCCCGCATTTACTACACATCCCACGACACTCTTCGGAGCAGAGTTTTTTCATGGGCACGGCAAGGTATAGCTGCTGCTGCAATATATCGGTAATATTGATTTCGCTATTTTCAAGGATGTCCATATCCATCTCGTTATCGTGACAGTAATGGTCTTTTTCCTCCATTTCATTTATGCCTTCCGTTGGAAGTTCCAGATCAATTCTGAAATCGGAGTCCAGCGGCAGATGGAATTTGCCGAGACAACGGTCACAGGTAAAGACAGCGGTCGCCGCAAATCTCCCCGTAACCACTACACGTTGCCCGAGTCTTTTCAGTCTGAGCGAGGCATCCGCTCTCCCCAGACGTTCCAGATCATCAGGAAACCAACGCGCATCGTCAACAGAGAGGGACAAACCCTCTTCCGGAATTTCATAAAAATCAATCTTCACAACACAGGCTCCAAAAGCGACATACAGCAGGCACAGGAACAAGAAATTATAGATAAAATTAATTTCTTGTCAAGAGCTTTCATTGAGACGAACAGAAATAGGAAGGGAATGAAGGAAAAAAGAAACCTTATGCAGTTAAAGAAGTTCCGCCAGCCTTGATCCGGTATACTGCAGGCGCAAACCGCAAACCACTACTATTTTCTTGAGAAGTTTGATAGATAAAACAGGTTCTTTCTGAAAAAGCCGCTGGGCATTCGCAAAGGAGAGAACATAGGCCAGTGTTTCCTCAACCGCGGAAATCGTAACCGAATGCTGATGGGATGCGGCTACAGCCATCTCCCCGAAGAGGGAACCTTTTTCTAAAATGGCCAGTATGATGTTTTTCCCCGGGAATCTGCCTTCACGCTTGACAACCAGGCCGCCATCCACCAGGAAGCCCATATAATCCATGGGGTCGCCTTGCTGCCACACGATCTCTCCTCGCGCAAAGTGACGCGGTTCAAGATAAGTGATGAGTTGCTCCATCTCTTTTTCCGTGAATTCGGGAAACACCTGAGAAAACCGGTGTTGAGCAGCCTGAGATTCTGCTGTTTTTGCTTGCGCACCTTGCATGATAGTGCCTATTGCCCTTCCGCCGGAATTTTTGCCACTTTTTCATCAATCCGTTTCACCAGTCCGGCATATTTTTCTTTCATGATTATGTCGTTAAACTGGCTCCGGTAATTCTGCACCAGACTGACGCCTTCAATAATCACATCGTAAATACGCCATCTGTCCTGGGCCTTATAGAGCTTATAACTGATCGGAATATCGAGATCGTTGTGCTTGATGATGGTAGGAACCAATGATTTGTTTTCCCTTACTGATTCTTTTAGAAAGATAATCTTTTCATCTGAATAGGTTTCAATTTTATTTATATAGGAATTTTCAATCAACCTGGAAAAGAGTTCAACAAAATGGTCTTTGTCCGCATCAGCCACATCCTGCCAATGCTTACCCAGCGTCAATTTCGACATCTCTTTAAAATCAAAATGATGGCGCACCACGGTAAGGATCAGCTTTCTTCTTTGCTGACTGTTTTCCGGAAGTTTCAGCTGATCATTATTCAATATCGCCATTATTTCTTCAACCGCGCTCTGCATATAGTCTGCCGGGCTGTTCAGACAGGAGGCCTCATCGGCTTTGAGCAACAGGGCAAAAAGGCAACACATCAATATTGCCGTAGTTTGCCAGCGGACAGATAATTTATTCATAACGGCGCGAAAATAATAATCAAACCGGCGTAAGGATGGCGAATGTCTCGGCATCCCCGGGCAACAATACCAAGAGACTGGCGAGGTGAATTTCAATAAATTTTAGCATTCTTTTTTGAGTCTTTGATTTTGCTTTGACGATACTGAATATATGCATCGCGAAGCGAGATATAAGGATCGAATGAAGATTGCAGAAACGCCTCGTAATCCCCGATAACCAGGGAGGTATTATTCACTTGCTGGCCGCCGTACAAGGCCAGGCCGTCATTGAGATCATTCTGCATGACCCAGCCAAGAGGGCTCAGATAGGAGTCACCGAATAATCCCACGCTATCACGCATGGTGGATGGCCCCAGGACTGGCCAACAGAAATAAATACCATCACCCATCCCCCAGTATCCCAAGGTCTGCCCCAGATCCTCTTCCTTTATTTCAAGGCCGAATACATCCTTGGCAGGATCGCCGAAACCTGCCACACCCGCGGTTGTGTTAATGAGAAAACGCGACACTTCGATGCCGGCGTTTTTAAATTTTCCCTGCAAAACATTATTGACAAAACGAACAGGGAAAAACAGATTATGAAAGGCATTTCGTATGCAGATGCGAACATCCTGGGGCAAAACCGCACCATAGGCCCGGGCTACAGGCTTTAATGCCCAGAAATAAAGCTTGTCATTGAAATGGAAAAAGAAGCGGTTGACCGGCTCCAGCGGATCACTGACCTCCGGGCCAGTCTCCTGTTGATCCAGATCATCCAGGAAGGGTTCATCGCTCATCTCCTCAGCTGCCCAGGCCGACGATTGAAAGTTTGCCCTCAGGCAACCGTGGTTACCCCAGCCGGAAACCAGCACCAGCAGAAACAAGAGAACAGCGATTAATTTCGCCTTGCCAATATCTTTTATCACAATAATTCCCCGACGTTAAATCAACTTAAGACGTTGTTAAGAAAACAACGAAACATTCCAATGTATTGACCGGTATTAAGGGCAAGGGGCCGCATAACCGAACCGGTTAAAAATGTAAGGATATCTCGTAACAGTCCCTACTCTTTTGCCTCAATATCATTTTTTTTGTTTTCCTCAATTTTTTCTTTCATGCGACGGACCAGACCGTCATATCCTTCGTGATTGATTATCTGGTCAAATTGCTGCCGATAGTTTTGTACGAGGCTGACACCTTCTATAATGATATCATAAACCAGCCATTGCCCTTTAACCTCTTTTACCCGGTAAACAATCGGAATTTCCTGGTTATTTTTTATTATCTCACTGTAAACAATCGCCTTGTCATTGTTAACGATCTGCTTATTAAATGTTACCTCTTCATCAGAGTATGATTTGAGCCTGTTAATATAAGTGGTTTCAAGCACCTGGGAAAAAAGCGAAATAAACTGCTCTTTTTCCGGATCAGTCCTGGATCTCCAGTTAAGGGCCAAAACGCGCTGAGCCAGTTCATCGGCGGCAAACCTGCTTTTAACAATGCTGACAATCTCTTCTTTTTTGGTCACCCATTGCTCGCCCGGAATGTCTCGGCGCAAAATATCGATAATCCGGTTCACCGACTCATGCAGCTGATCAATCGGCTGATTGGCGGCATGGCAGGAGGGAGGATCATTGATAAAAACCAAAAAAGCTGCCAAGAAGAGCGCCAGCAGCAGGGGAAGGCTATGCAGTTTATTTATCTTTTTCATCCCCGTTCATCTTTTCCCATGGAGAAATTTTCCCAGAGTTACCGCGGTTAATTCACCAAAACAGGAGGATAATGGTTACACTTTACCAAATATATATTTGCTGATCAACTCTTCGAGGTCAACGGCGGATTCCGTATCCATGATCATCCCCCCCTCCTTGAGATAGGTCGCTGACCCGCCTTGGCTGATACGGATATACTTGTCACCGATAATACCTTGAGTCTTGATGGAGGCAATGGCATCTTCCGTGATCTCGACATCATTGGCAAGATAGAGCGAAACCTCCGCCCGCTGTTCTTTGGTCAGCCGGATGTTCGAGACTGTTCCCACGCTGACCCCGGCAATGGTGACCTCCGCCCCTTTTTTCAGTCCTGATACGTTATCAAAATCGGCTAACAAGGTATAATTCTGCCCTCGGGTAAAAATTGAAAATTCGCCGAACTGCAATGAAATATAGGCAAAGGCGAGAAAACCGAGGATCAGAAATACCCCCACAACAAATTCAATGTTGGTTTTTTTCATATGTTATGTTCCATCTTTCTGCTTGAGTAGATATGCCCCATGGTCTCGGTGGCAAAGGAAACAATCTGCGGGTCGCTGCTTAAGGGAATATCTTCAGGGCTTGAAAAAGTCACCATTTTCCCTTTATTCAACAAAACAACCTGATCTGCCAGATTAAACACCTTGGGAATATCATGGCTGACAATGATCGACGTATAGCCGAACTGCTTCTGACTCTTAAAAAAAAGCCGGTAGATATCCATGGTTATCTGGGGATCGAGACCTGTTGTCGGTTCATCAAAGAGCATGATATCCGGCTGCAGCATCAATGCCCTGGCCAGGCCTACCCTCTTTTTCATCCCGCCGCTGAGTTGAGCGGGAAATTTATCTTCATGATCCTCCAGATTAAACTGGGCAAGCATCTGTCTGACCCGTTGGGTGATTTCCTGGCCTTTGTATTTTGTCCTTTCCTTCAAAGGCAGGGCCACATTTTCAAAAACGGTCATTGAGTCAAGGAGTGCGGAGCCCTGGAACAATACCCCGAATTTCTCCCTGATTTTGTTTAATTCCCGCTGTTTCATCCGGATGATGTCTCGGCCGTTCACCAAAATTTCACCGGCATCCGGAGAGAGCAGGCCAAGGATAAGCTTTAACGTGACACTTTTCCCCTGGCCGCTTCCGCCGGCAATCACCGTCGTCTTACCGGACTCGAAGGAAACTGATACATCGTCCAGCACCCGCTGTTTGCCGAATGACTTGACCACGTTATGGAATTCGATTATCGCCGGACTCATAGCATGATCGCCGTAATCAGATAATCCCAGATCAATACTGCGATGGAGGAAAGCACCACGGCCTGGGTTGTAGCCCGGCTGACACCTTCGGCACCGAAACCCGCGTTACGCAGGATATGCACAAAATACCCTCTTCCGGTACAGATCCAGACCACCAGCAGGGCAAAAACAAAGGATTTGACGATACCGAGATTGATGTCCTGATTGACCACACTCTGTACAATGCCGTTATAAAAGGCCCCCGGGTTTACCCCCAGCAGGACGACTCCGGCCAGATAACCGCCGGCTATGCCGATAACATTGAAAAACTGCGTCAGGATAGGAAGCGAGATGATTGTTGCGAGAAATTTCGGGGTGATGAGATAGCGGAAAGGGCTGATAACCATGCACTCCAGGGCATCAATCTGTTCGCTATTGCGCATGATGCCGATCTCGGCACACATGGCTGAACCGGCCCGGCCTGTAACCATAAGGGCGGTGAGAACAGGCCCGAGTTCACGGATCAGACTCAAGGCCACCGCGGAACCAAGCATGCCTTCCGAGCCGAATTTCCGTAAGGTATAGTAGCCCTGCAGGCCAAGTACCATGCCGGTAAAAATGGATATGAAGAAGATCACGGCAAATGAATTTGCCCCGATAATGCGAATCTGCCGCACGGTCTCCCGGAAGCGGAAGGGACGGGAAAAGATTGCCAGCAGGGCAGAAAACAGGAAAAGCCCCATCCGTCCCAGGTCCCGGACCATATAGAGAAAAGAATCTCCGAGCTTGGTTATGAAAGAAATCATTATTTTTTTCGAAAAATATTATTAAATCGCAGGAATTGCGATTGATTGAAAATACCTTTTTTTAAGAAAAACGTAATCCACTTGACAGTCTTAAAATGTTTTAATAATAACTGTCAAGTATTTCTTCGTTCTCGGTACGCTGGACACCACCAGAAAAATATTTATCAAATCAAAATGTTAGCCCACAGAAAACCGGCTTATGAAATTCTCCCTGATCGGCTTTAACTGCAGATTCACCCACTCCTGCCTGAGTCTTTTCTATCTGCGACAAGAACTCTTTAAGAATATAGATGAGGTTGCTGTAAACATCAATCAATTTACCATCAATGATCCCTATTATCCAACCCTGATGCAGATCAGCTCATTCGCGGCTGACGCATTTTTTTTCTCGGTTTATATCTGGAACGCCAATATCATTAAAAGAATAATAAATGATCTTGCCATAATTCAACCATTTTCGCATCTTATTCTCGGCGGCCCCCAGGCGATTGCTTTCAATACGGCCGAACTTCCGGCAGGATGTGTCGTGGTCAGCGGTGAAATCGAAGGAATAAACCGCTCCTTTTATACTGACCTCAAAAATGGTTCGCTCCGTCCAAGTTACCATGGCGCCAGATCCGGACAATTTGCTTCCCCCTTTACCGCCGACGACTTCAAAGACCAGCTTGCCAACCGCCATATATACTACGAATCATCCAGGGGATGCCCTTTTTCGTGCAGTTACTGCATCTCTTCACTGGAACCCGGAGTCCGTTACAAGAACATACCGCAGGTCCGCCAGGAACTTACCGAGATCCTCGCCCATAAACCTTTAAGCCTGCGCTTTGTCGATAGAACATTCAACGCATCCGGCAAAAGAGCGCTGGAGATCTGGCAATTTCTGCAAGCTGAATCCCCTGGGACCACTTTTCATTTTGAGATAGCCCCGGACCTCTTTTCCGAGGAGATGTTTGCGTTTCTGCAAACCATCCCGCCACAACTTTTTCAGTTTGAGATCGGCATTCAATCGACCCATGCGGAGACCCTTGCCGCCATCAGCCGCAAAAGCAGCATCCGCTCATCGCTTGACAACATTAAACGCCTGGTGCAGCTGAATACCATCCATCTGCATGTGGATCTTATTCTCGGCCTCCCCTTTGAGACATTTGCCTCGTTCGGAAAATCCTTTAACGATATCTTTGCAATCGGCCCCCATTATATCCAGATGGGTCTGTTAAAAGTGCTGCCCCACACCCCTCTCAGCGGGCAACTGGCCGAGTTCTCCATCCAGCATTGCAGCTATCCTCCCTATGAAGTCCTGTCCACCGCCTGGCTGTCCCATGATGAATTGGCTGAGCTTTTCTGGTTTGGTGAATGTGTCGAGGCTTTCTACAACAACCGTTATTTCAGAGCCTTTTTCGGATTTTTACAGCGAAATGATCAGAACGGTTTCCAGTTTTTTCTGGAACTTCTTGAATCATGCAGGAAACACCACTTCTTCAACAGGGCAAAGACCCAACTGTTGATGAGCGAGATCCTTGCTGATTTCATCCGGGATGAACCGGAGAGGGGATTACTGCAGGAACTCCTCATTTACGACTGGCTGCGCAGCGGCCATCGTTTTCTTCCCGATCACCTCGGCCCGCAGGTATTAAAACAGACGAAAGACCAACTCTGGCGAGAACTTCCCCAGGAGTTGCCCCCTTTTTACAACAGTGTCAGCAGAAGTAATTTTTTTAAACAATCACTATTTGTAAGATTTTCCGGTGAAACTCTGCACGAGCTGGAACTGACCAAAGGAGAGGAAGGCGTTCTCTGTTTTCTTAACGAAAAGGAGAACGCTCTATTGGAATTGCATAAAGTGGTACTGCTTTGCCGCTCGGCCGGGCACCTGGAGCCTGTGGACCTATAAAAACTGAGTCGGCCGGGAGATGCAAGTCCACAGAAAAACTATCTCCTTTGGTCAACTGCTTTATGGGCGAGAACTTGTCATCACTGCCTCGACAACCAGGTCGGAGCAAAACGTATTCACCCCCATCAAAAAAACAGCTGAATCAGTCCCAAAAGCTGAAATTGATTAGGCGTTCCCGGCTATATGCCGCGAGATGAAATCATCGATCAGAACCCGTTGCTGTTCTGTCAGATTTTCAAATTTCACTCCGACAACATTGCTCATATGGGCAGCATCTTTCCCAGGAGACGAAGCTTGGTCATCCCAGGCGACGGTGACAGGAACTTCCCGCAAAAGAGTGCCCCCCAGCAGGAGATCGACAGTTTTCTTCTGCGCGAACACCTCTCTGTCGAGATGCTTGAGATTAAGAGAAAACCCGCCGATGCCGATGTCAACTATCTGTCTCATGCTGTCGGTTGTATACATTACCGTCCCGACCGGTGCCTTGAAACGTTTATGCGTCCTTTGTTCATCAGTCATGTCCATCTTTCACCTCACTGAAAATATGAGTTCTTGCAGCAGTTAATTTTGACTGTCTCGTATTTTTCCCCGTGCGGGTGAAAACCCTCTCAACAGCCTACAGTGTAAGATAACTTTCTGATTTATCGTCACAAAAATTAGGTGCCGGGACTTTTTACGAAGCCATCAATTTTCATTGCGATCAATAGAGAAAACTGTTTCTATTATATGCAATATTTAATCCAATTGCAAGATAGGTGCAAGGAATTTAAATTTACTTTTATTCCAGATGGTTAGGCATACACCATCATATTGGTGTGATAAGCCTGTTGCCTGCGGTGGTGATATGCCCCGGATAATCGCCTACCAGACAACATAGTGGGTTATTTCACCTATTTTTTTTAACAAGGTTGTCTTGAAGGTAGCGAGTATTTTTTAAGGCGGCGGGAGACTTGGGCTGAGGACAGTTCCTGAAAAAACAACTCAGACATGGCCAATAAGGATGGCAAGTAATGATGAGGCAACCGATTAGGCCACCGACAGCCAAGAAAAAAACAACGGCAAAAAACCGTGCTATCAATTCATTGTCTGGGCACGGCAACAAAAAAGAGCAGCAAGAAACAAATACAAAATCCGCGGTCGCCGGCTTAATTCACCAGCCATACGGCAACCCCGTTCACCGTGCGCAACACCTGGCCTGGCACGCCGCCGAAAATCCCCTTGGGCTCATCCGGCCCACGCCTGCCCATAACAATTGTCCCATATTTGTTGTCGCGCAGCTCAAGCATGATATCAAGCGCCGCCACCGGCCCCCTGCTTTCCTCTATCCTGATCACCTTTGTCATGTCAAAGCCGTTTTCTCGTAACAGCTGTTCAGGACCACTGAAAATGGCATCAGGACCGCTGAGATGCGTATCACACCACTTTCCCCCCCAGATATCACAGAACTTGTCTAAATCGAGTATTTTTTTGGGGGTAAGCCATGAAAGAGAGTGAAAGAGAGCTATCTCGACGTCCGGGACATTTGCAAGCATAAAACTTAAATGGTCTACTGCTTTCAGGGTTCTCCACGATCCGTCAACCGGAACCAGGAACCTGCGGGAATCAATTTCCCCGTCAATAATCCAGATCGGCACGTTGAAACATTTTTCCAGAATAGTGGTAGTAACGCTTCCCAGGACGAGTTCCTGGAGTTTGCCGAGCCCTCTTCTGGCGATCACCAGGGCATCATAGGTTCCCTTCTGCATTTCCACAATGAGATCATTGGCGATTCCGGCCCGGGAGAGCTGCATATCAGAGGATACCTGATCTTCTTTCAGGCCATGATGGGTAAGAAATGCCGCCTCTTCCCGCAGATGTTTTTTGGCCAGATTGATTTTTTTTCTCGCCTCAGGCGAGAGCATGTTCATTTTATCCTCTTCATCCAGCCATTCCGAACTGGGAGGCAAGGAACCTGAAACAATCGTGATCAGATGAATGGCAATATCGTCATGTCCGGCGAACAGTTTACTTAAATAATGAATCTCATTAAGTGAGCAGTACGAGCCATCAACAGCTACCAGTATCTTTTTCTTCATGCCGCCAACCTGATCATTTGTTAACTGTTCATTTACCGCCAACATTTGCCTGTCCATATTTATGCCGCTTGAGGGCAAAAACCATCTCGGCAGCCAGACAGGGTATGATAACTTCTCGACTTATCGCCACAAAAATTCAGTTCCGTTTTTTTACCCTCCGGGGATAAAGACGCAACCAGCACGCTGCAGAAAAAAAGTTTCCCAAACCGCGGGGAAACGTTATGAGGAAACAACAGAACTTCCCTGGCAGGTTTCCCGGCTAATCCGCTCCGAACATAACCCCGATTTCAGGCCATTTCTCGGAGGGGATCTCAGTGGCAAGTTTCAAGGCCCCGGCACTGCCGATAAATTCCGGGTCATCGACGCAGGTGACAGCTACCTCGCCATATTCCTTCATCTGAAGGGCAATCATCCGGTCCAGTCCTCTTATCCGGGACCCGCCTCCGGCGAGAATAATATTTTTCAGCGCCTCTTCCTGGTCTTCCGGATCAAATTTCATAACCAGGGTCTCGAGCTGTTCAACAATGTCAGGAACAATAATTTCACACACTGAACTCACATCTTCCGTGACATCAAACTCAACCGGCTTGCCTTCCATTCGCAGTTTGGCTATCACCGGCGCCTGGGGCTGACCGACAAAGGCATGGGCTTCCTTTATCGCGCAGGCAATAGACTCGGTGATCTGTACTCCCGGATAATGCCGGGCAATGGAGGCCTGCAGCCGCTCATCGATAAAATCCCCACCTTTGAGAAAGGTAACCTGATCATCAGCCGTGGGTACGGTCCCTTTCATGCCGCAGATGTCAACCGTGCCGGCACCGATATCAATCACGATGCAATTACTCAGTTTGCCAAGCTGATAGGCCACCATGAAGGGCTCGGAAACAACCAGGGCCACCGACATGACCTCCTTGGCGATATCAAGCAGAAGTTCCTTATTCATGACCGAAGCGCGGGCCGGCACCCCGATTATGCCGCTCACCGGAGATTCCGCCCCCTGCTTTGCCATGCCGACAACGTACCTTATCAGCTCATAGGCGGCATCGTAGTCCCGTTCGCTGGCCTCACGGATGACCCCGTCAGCCAGTGGATAGCAGAGATCCAGGAAGCTGCGCTTCCGGATAGCATCCTGGCCGATAATCGGCCCTTTGCCGACCATCCTCTCACTGATGACATCCTTGGGATAGCCGACAACGGACCTGACCATAATCCTGGCACCGCGGTTGGACATGACCGCTGTGCGGCATGTTCCCAGATCTATGCCGACAAGAAGCTGATTCTGCATATGATGCGCTGTTTCCCGAGGATTCTGCTGCTGGATTTCCATATATCATTACCTTTTTGAAATTTAATTCTCCCACAGTAAAGCGGCAAAACAAAAAACGTAAAACCAAAGTCACCGACTTAAAGGGGTGACAGAACCCTTATTCGGCTGATTCATCAGAACTCCCCTGCTGGCGCATCATGTTACGCACAACGCCGGCCGGCAGATAATGGCTGCCCTGGACAAAGATAAGGCTGTCCTGAAAAGAACGGCGTTCCTCAACGAGTTCCTTTTCGACTTCGGCCAGTGATTTTTTTAACCCGGTATTCTCCTCAGTCAGCTCCGCCGCCTGCCGCTTCTTTTCCTGCAACATGGATTCAAGGCCGGGGATCACTTTTATTTTCTCCTCAACTTCCTGGCGTTGTTTTTTTTCGAACTGCAACTCATCCCAGTAGCGCTTGCTTTCATCACGCACGCTTTCCATTTTCGCCTTAACATCACGAAGCTGGCTGTTCAAAGAATTCACCTGTTCTTCGTAGCCGTTTTTCGCCTGTTCACTTTCCTGTTTGCCTCTGTTGCGCAGGAGATAGGCGGCAGTTCCGCTGCCGATGGCAGCGCCTAACGCAAGGAATAAAAACCAGATCAGAAAATCCATATAGTACTCTTTGTCAACTTAAGAAACCGACCTGATCCCACAACTCCGGCGGCACTTCCGTTGCCATTTTCAAGGCACCGGAACTGCCGATGTAGTCAGAATCGGCCACACATGTTACCCGCACCTCTCCATACTCATGAAGCTGTGCCGCTATAAGGGCATCAATGCCGCGGATTTTTGAACCTCCACCGGCGAGATAGATGTTCAACAGGGTCTGCGGCTGGTCTTCAGGATCAAATCCCCGGATAATGGCTTCCAGATGCTCGACAATATCCGGCACAATACTTTCGCAAACCAGTTGCAGATCTTCGGTAATATCCAACTCCACGGGTTTCCCCCCCACCCGCATGCTCACCTTGACCGGTTCGTCCGGCTCTCCGACAAACCCGTATTGCTCTTTAATGAGCCGCAGAAAATTCTTGGTAACCTGCGCGTCCGGATAATGCTGCCGGATCAGGGACTCAAACCTTTCATCTATATAATCGCCGGCTTTCAGCAGGGTAACCTGGTCCTTGGGGGAAGGGATGGTTCCCTTCATCCCGCAGATATCGACAGTGCCGGCGCCGATATCAATAATAATTGAGTTATTGAGTTTGTCCAGTGAATAGGCAACCATGAATGGTTCTGAAACCACCACGGAAACAGACATCAGATCCCGGGAAATTTTCAGCAGCAGTTCCTTATTGATAACGGATGCCCGGGCTGGAACGCCGATCACCCCGCAGACATCACTGGTACTTCCCTGACGTGCCTGCTCAACAACGTGCTTCATCAGCTCATAGGCGGCATTATAATCGTTTTTGCTTGACTCACGGATGACCCCGTCTTCCAGAGGGCAATAAAGCGTGAGGGCGGAATGGTGTTTCAGGGCCTCGTCACCGAACACCTGGCTCTTGCCGACAAGCTTGAGGCCGATTACATCCTTGGGATAGCCCACTACGGAACGGATGATATCCATATAACCCCTGTTCGTCATCACAGCCGTACGCGATGTGCCAAAATCAATACCGACGATTATGCTGTTACTACTGTTCTTTCCTGTGTGCTCCACGCTGAATATCCTTAATCTGAGGGAGATAAATCTCTTTTTAATAGAAGAGAACGGAATACTGGGGAAGTAGAAAGAAATCCGACCGAGCCATAGGGTTAAATACAATGGCTCATAAAGCTATGTCAAGACAATTAAAGGAAATATTCATAGATAACCCGCAACAACCAATAGAGAACTTTTTTAAAAATAAATCCACATATAAAAAAATCATTTCATTTCTGCAAGAACTTGACGCTGCTGCATCCGTTCTTTTGCATTACGGGCGACATATATGGGCTGACGTTTGTATCGATCAAGGCCACAGACATACATTGCCGTTGAGATGGTGCCGGGGGTCGGAGTGAAATCCTGGAATTGCCGCACCAGAAGCCCCATCTTCCGCACATCCCTGGCCAGGGCCTTCATATCATCGAGGCTGCAGCCGGGATGGGCCGAGATAAAATAAGGAGTAAAAATACATTCTTTCCCGGTTTCCCCGGCAATTTTCCGGCATAATGCCAAAAAAGCGGGTAAAATATCCGGACCATGCTTGTGCATCAGCCTGAGCACATGGGCAACCGTATGTTCCGGCGCTATTTTCATGGCCCCGGGGGTGTGGTCGAGCAACAGTTTTTTCAGCAGCCGCGGGGTTTTCAGCAGAAGTTCCATCCTCAGGCCCGAGGAGACAAAGACCTTCCTGACCTTGTCGATCCGGCTCACCCTGTCGAGCAGGCTTATTAATGGTCTTTCATCAACGGCAAGCTGCCGGCACACCCCCTCATGCAGGCAATCATGGCGGCTGCAGGCCTTGCTCCGGCAGCCTGTTCCGTACAAATTAGCGGTGGGGCCGCCGAGATCACTTATCGTGCCCCGGAAATCATCCATGCGGGTGATCTGCCCCACCTCGGCAACAACGGAATCTTCGCTTCTTGAGGTAATCACCGGCCCCTGATGCCTGGAGATCGCACAAAATGAGCAATTGCCGAAACAACCTCTGACAATGGTTACCGAATGACTGATCATGCGGTAGGCCGGCACGTCACCGGCGGCAGGGTGTGCCTTGCGGGTAAAGGGCAGGCCGTAGAGGCTGTCCATTTCCGCGGTGGCAAGGGGTTCGGCCGGGGGATGCTGCACCACCCACATCGCCTGTTGTTTCTGCAGGACCAGAGCCCGGTTGAGAGAGCGGGCATGCTTATCGATAAGCAGCTCGGCGTTTAAATAAGCCGCTCGGTCCTGTTCAATTTCCGCCAGTGACGGCAGAAAAATATGCCCCTCAGCGGCAAGATCCTGCTGCTGCGCATCGGTCAAGCGCTGGCAGGTGCCGGCTATGCCAGCCAGATCCCGGCCCGCGGCAAGCCTTTGCGCCGCCTCCACCACAGCCCTTTCCCCCATGCCGTAAACCAGCAGATCAGCCTTGGCGTCGGTGAGTACCGAGGCCCTCAGTTTTCCCTGCTGGTAATCATAGTGGACAAAGCGGCGCAGCGAGGCCTCCAGTCCCCCGAGAATGATCGGGATTGGCCCATAGGCACATCTGGCCAGGTTGGCGTACCTGATGGTGGCGCGATCCGGCCTGCGCCGCTCATTTTTTGAGCGGGACTGACCGAAGTAGGGATTCCCGCCAGGCGAATATTGATCAACGTCGCGCACCTTGGCATTGCCGGAATAATTGGCCACGATGGAATCAAGATTCCCCGCGGTTATTCCCCAGAACAGCCGGGGCGGGCCGAACTGCTTAAAGTCCTGGGGGGAATCATAGCGGGGCTGAGCCAGAACCGCCACCCGGAAGCCGCTGGCCTCAAGCAGTCTGCCGATCAGGGCAACACCAAAGGCGGGATGATCCACATAGGCGTCCCCGGTGACCAGAATGACATCCACCCCATCCCAGCCGCGCTCACGCATCTCGGCAGCGCTTGCCGGCAAAAAAGAGACTGATTCTTCTTTATTTTTTTTTCTCGTCATGGATCAGCCCTTGCCAACGGATGCGCCATTATGTAACCGCATGCCGATCTTGGGGAAAAGGCTGATATCCGTGTGGGGCAGGAAAAGGGATGCCACGTATTGCTCTTTGAAATTTGCCACCTCGGAAAGCTCAAAGCTGGTCATTCTCTGCACAACCTCAACGACATCCTGGCGGATATGATTGCTCAACTCGCTCATACGGGCCCCCATCAGCGACCCGTTACCCACATAAAGAACCCTGCCCGGATCAAACTCGGGCAACAGTCCCACGGTCATGGCGCTGTCAAGATCGATGTAGGAACCAAAGGCCCCGGCCAGAATGATCTGTTCCAGGTCGGTAACACTGAGGCCGACCTCTTCGATCAGTGTTTTCACCCCTGCATAAATCGCCGCCTTGGCCCGGATAAAGTTGCCGATATCAACTTCATTGATGACAATATCCGAGTCAATGCCGGCTTCATCCTGCCAGACTAGGACATACTCAAAACCGCTCCGTCCTTCCCGGATGCGTTGAGTGGCAAGATCACGTCGGAACCTGCCCCGCTGGTCGATGATCCCCTTTTCAAAAAGGACGGCGACAATAATGAGCAGGCCCGAACCACATATGCCCACGGGCGGCTTTCTGCCGATGGTGATATTCATCGGTTCAAAGGTGCCGGGATCAATGCCGAAATCCGTAATCGCCCCATCGGCCGCGCGCATGCCGAAGGTAATCCCCCCACCTTCAAAGGCCGGTCCGGCGGAACACGCCGCACACACCAGCCACTCCCTGCTGCCGATGACTATTTCGGCGTTGGTGCCGATATCAATATACAGGGTCAGCTTGTTGGTGCGGTACATGCCCGAGCCCATCACCCCTGCCACGATATCTCCCCCAACATAACTTGAGATGGCGGGATAGAGCAGCGCAATGGCATGGCTGGTCAACTGCAGGCCCAGGTCGGTCGCCCGGATGGGCGGGAAGAAGGTGCTTACCGGCACATAGGGGGCACGCCGTATATTATGCGGCTCCAGGGAAAGGAAAAGATGGGTCATGGTGGTGTTTGCCGCAATGGTAATCGAACCAATCTCATCCCGGTCAATTTCCGCCTCGACAAGCAGCCTGGCAACGATTTTGTTGATGGTGGACACCACAAGTTCCTGCATCAGTTCAGCCCCTTTGGGTTTTTCCGCATAAATGATACGGGAAATAACATCCTCCCCATAGCTGATCTGGCCGTTATAATCGCCGGCATTGGCGAGGATCTTGCCGGTATGGAGATCGATGAGCTGCCCCCAGACCGTGGTTGTGCCGATGTCCACCGCGAGCCCGAAATTGCGGTTGACCCAGTTTCCTGACTGAATATTGACCACATGGGTTTTGCCGCTGGGGTGGACGGGACGGGCCAAGGTGACGGTGACGTGAAAATCCTTCTCCCGCAGGGCCTTACGGATTTTACGCAGTACGGCCAAGCTGATGATCAGTCCATGTTCATCGTACTGATTTTTCAGGCCCTGCACAATACGGCCGGCATCAGCCATATTGTCCGTAAGGGAGGTCGGGGGAAGCTCAAGGGCAACCTTTTCCACGGGAGGGGAAAAAATCCCCTCCCGGCGCAACTCCTCAATATCAAAATGATGCTCCAGGGCGCGATGACGGCCGATCACCCCATCGGACAAGCCTCCTTTCTGCATGGAGGATGAAAGGGGAATACGCACGGACACATTCTCCGTGACCGTGGAGGAACAGGCGAGCCGCACCCCCTGCTCAAAATCACTGCTGCTTATCTTCTCACTCTTTTCCCCTGCCACTCTGCCGTGTTCGATCCGGATCCGGCATTTTCCACACACCCCGCTGCCGCCGCAGGATGCGTTGATATGTATCCCCGCCCGGCGGGCAATATCAATGAGAATCTCCCCCCTCTCGCCGTCAACCGTCCGCCCAACCGGCTCAAATGTAACGTGAACTTTTTCCCCCATACGTGTGCACCTTTGACAGCTGTGAAATATTTAAGTATTGTACCGGCTCTACCGGCGGGTTTGCCAGGCCATGTCTGCAAACGCGGCAAAACATACAACTTTCTGCAAGGCCTAACCACCTGATTTTCCGCACAACTCAGACTTTCAGCATCATTTTTGTCTGACTGTTAACCATTTCATCTGTTGTGTTTTACCTATTATATGTTTAAATTCGCCAAAAGGGCTCATTTTCCCTTGACCATTTTTTGCAGCATATTCTTTTACATGAAACATATCGACCAAAAACTTGAAATTGCCTACCCCTGCGTGTGGCTTTACAAAATCATCGGCACGGAAAAAGATGCTTTGATCTCTGCGGTCAAGGAAATCTTGGCGGACTCCGAGCACACCCTCACCTTTTCCAATTCAAGCAGCACGGGGAAATATCTATCATTTAATCTCGAAGTAGAGGTGCATTCCGAGGAAACGCGGAACTTTTTTTTCAGCGCCCTGCGGCAGCACTCCTCCATCAAGATGGTGCTTTGAGATTATGAATCCCCTTGAAGTGCTGAAACGAACGCCGAAATCAAACTGTGGCGAATGCGGATATCCGGCCTGCCTCGCCTTTGCAGCCAATGTTGCCAGAAGCGGTGAAGATCCGCGAAAATGTCCTTATATCAATCTCCACGGGCTGAGCTTGACAAAAAAGGACAACACCTCCCTGGACAAAATTGCCGAAAAGCATGATCTGGATCTGATCCGTCACCTGCAGGACAAAATCCGCGATCTCGATTTCAGCGCCATCGCCCCCGCCCTCGGGCTGTCAATCTCTCCGGATGCCAAAGACGCTCTCGCCTTTTCCTATCTCGGCCAGAACGTTTTGCTCAGTAAATCACAGATCCTGATCAGCGGCAAGGGACCGGAAGATCCCCGGGATCAGATTCTCTTATATAATTATGTTTATTCAGGTGGAGCCGATCCTCCCTGCGGAATCTGGACAGGTCTTGAAAGTCTGCCCAATTCGATCTCCAAGGTAAAAACCCTGGCCACCTACTGCGAAAATCGCCTGGCGCAACTTTTTGCAGGTCAAGCAAGCGCAACGATACTTTCTCTGTGCGCCCAACTGGGAGGCACTCCCGTTCCAGAGTCCTCTGCCACAGCCGCAGCAATTATCCCGGTCCTGCCGCACCTGCCGCAGCAGCTGCTTTTCTGGGACGAAGAACCTGAGGATGGGTTTGCTGCCAGGATAAAAATCCTTTTTGATAAAAACGTTCTTGATTATCTTGATCTGGAATCCCTTGTTTTTTCATCTGAACGTATGGCGGACCGGCTTATGTTACTTTTTTCCCAAACAAAATGAAAGGGCCGACAACCGACAGAAAACCTCTGGCCGAAAGAATGAGGCCGCAGCAGCTGGGCGACTTTGTCGGACAGGCTCATCTGCTCGGGGAAGGAAAAATTCTCTGGCGTCTGCTTGAGGAAAACCATCTCCCCTCCCTGCTCCTCTGGGGGCCGCCCGGCACCGGCAAAACCACCCTGGCAAGAATTCTCGCCAGATCCACCGGATCTCATTTCATCTTTTTTTCCGCGGTGCTGGCCGGCGTCAAGGAAATCAGACAGATTATCGATGAAGCACGGCAATTGCAGCTCGCCGGGACGGCAACGATTCTCTTTGTGGACGAAATACACCGCTTCAACAAAGGCCAGCAGGACGCTTTTCTCCCCCATGTCGAGAATGGGCTGCTCACCTTGATCGGGGCCACCACGGAAAATCCCTCATTTCAGATCGTGGCTCCCCTGCTGTCCCGCTGCCGGGTGCTCACCTTATCCCCTCTGACGCCCCAGGATCTCGTGCAAATTTTCCAACGTGCTCTGCAGGACAAAAAAAATGGCCTGGGAGAGTTGCATCTTCATTTTGAGGAACAGGCGATTGAGCACCTCATTGCCATGGCGGATGGTGACGCACGCAGACTTCTCAACAGCATGGAAATTGCGGCCTCTTTTGCGCCGCCGGACCAAAACGGCACTCGAAGCGTTTCCCTTGCCATGATGAAGGATGCCTTCCAGAGAAACAGCCTGCGCTATGACGCCGACGGGGAAGAACATTACAACCTTATTTCCGCACTGCATAAAAGCCTGCGCGACAGCGACCCCGATGGTTCGCTGTACTGGCTCGTTCGCATGCTCCGTTCCGGCGAGGAACCCCTCTACATAGCCCGGCGCCTGATCCGTTTTGCCTCGGAAGACATCGGCAACGCCGACCCGCAGGCGCTTACTGTCGCCTTGCATGCCAGAGAATCATACCATATGCTCGGCTCCCCGGAAGGAGAGCTGGCCATTGCCCAGGCGGTCATCTATCTGGCCACCGCACCGAAAAGCAATGCAACCTATGCCGCTTACAACAAGGTTATGCAGGATATCGAACGGACCGGCAGCCTGCCCGTGCCGCTGCACATCCGCAATGCCCCGACTAAGCTCATGAAAGAGCTTGGTTACGGCAAAGGGTACCAGTATGCCCACGACTCCCCCACTGCCCTCGTCGATCAGGATCATCTCCCCGAGGAACTCCGCGGTGCACGCTATTACGAACCGTCCAACAGGGGGCACGAAGCAATAATTAGAGACCGACTGACCAAGTGGAGACAAATCCTTTCACAGCGAAAGACCAACATTTAAAAGAGAAAACCATGACTATCTGCCTGCGCCTGATCTCTATCATTTTCCTCCTTAGTCTGCCGGCAACGCTCACTGCCGCACCAGCAACAGGGGATATCACCATTTATTACTCAAATGATGTTCACGGCGCAACCGAGCCTTGCGGTTGAAAGGCTAAACAAATGGGCGGTCTGTCCAAAAGAAAAACCTTATTTCAGCAACTCGATGCCAAAGAGGAGCAGGCACTGTTTCTTGACGCAGGAGCAGTGCTGTTTGACAAAAGCAAATTTCCCCCCGGACGCCATCTTGACCTGGCAAAAATTAATGCCGCCGGTATCGTGGAGGCCTATAATCTCCTCGGCTATGAGGCGGTCGGGGTTTCCAGAATCGATCTTGCCGGAGGAGTGGAGTTTTTAAAGGAATTACAGAAAAAATCAAATTTCACCTGGCTCAGCGCCAACCTCGTGGACAGGAAAAACAGGCAGCCTTTTTTCTCTCCCTTTATCATTAAGGAAAAAACCGGACTGCGCATAGCCATTATCGGTCTCACCGGCAGCGGCGCGTCAAATGAACCGCAGGAACGCGAAAACTACCTCATCGTTGCCTGGCAGGATCTGTTACCAAAAATCATGAAAGAAATCAGTAAACAGACCGATTTTACCATCCTGCTGTCCAGCTTATCACCTTTGGAAAACGATCTGATCAGCCAGGAATTTCCTCATATCCATATTATTATTCAGTCAGGAACGTACTCCCATAATGAGAACCCGGTACTGACCAATAACACCTTGATCTGCCAGACGGAAAAGCAGGGCAAATACATAGGGCAGTTGCGTATCAACTGGAAGAAGCCCGGCAAGTGGGCAGATGAAACGACAGATGCCACCCTCATGAAGAGACAAGAGCTCGACCGGTTGACATGGCAGATAAAAAAGCTGGAAAGTCAGGGAGACCCGCAAAGTGTCTATAAGGATACTCCCGCAACATTACAGGCCTATTACAAACTTGTTGAACGCGAGAAAACGGTTGAAAGGGAAATCAGTGATTTGCAGCAGCAGATGAGCCAGTCACCGGAAAGCTCCACCTTTAATAACACCTTTTTAGCAGTAGCGCCAAGTCTTGCCGATGATCCTGCCATGGAAAAAATCATTAATAAAACGCGGGACAAAATTAATTCTCTAGGCAGAAAGGGGACCAATGATGGCACCCTGAGCGACTATGTGGGCAGTCAGGCCTGCATGAAATGCCATAATGAAATTGGAGAACGCTGGCAACGGACACACCATGCCCATGCTTATGAAACCCTGGTCCAGAAAAAACAGCAATTCAACCTCCAATGTCTTCCCTGCCATGTGACTGGCGTTTCCATACTTGATAAAAAACAATCATCTACTCTCTCGCTCCCTGATTCTTTGCTCAACGTCGGCTGCGAAACCTGCCATGGCCCGGGGATGGCGCATTCGGTAAACCCTGAAGAAGCAAAGCTTAACGACGCCCCTGATGCCTACCTCTGCCTTCAGTGCCACAGCACTGAGCATGATGGAGCATTCAATTTCGAGCAGGATAAAAAACTTGTGCATTGACAGGAAAGTAAATACATAAAAAAAAGCCGCGCATCCAGGGAAGGATGCGCGGCTTTTTTTATGAAAGACTAGCTGAAACTTAGCAGCCGAAAGCCTTCTGCAGATTGGGGATGGTTTGTTTTTTGCGGCTCATCATGCCATCGATCCACATAGAGTTCCCGGAGAGTTTGCTATTGAACGCTTTCTCAATGACAGCAGGATCGTCGGAAACAACCATCAGGTCTGTTCCTTCCTTGACAACGTCGGTAAGCATCAAAAGAACGGAATGACGTCCCTCTGACTTGACCCGCTGCATTTCTTTGTAAAGATCATCACGCATAGAGGCAACCTGATCAAGGGTAGCAAGCTCCAGCTGGCCAACGCCAACTTTGCTGCCTTTCATATCGAAGTCTTTGTAATCGCGGAAAAGAAGATCTTTTACCGGAACGCCGGCAACGGCGGATTTCGCTTTGAGCATCTCCATGAACAATTCGTCCATGTTGCTGACGCCGGCAACTTTGGCGAGATCAGCACAAGCTGCTTTGTCAGCAGGGGTGCAGGTGGGTGACTTGAAGTTTACCGTGTCGCTCAAAATTGCGGCAAGCATGATGCCGGCAATATTTTTGGGAATTGCGATGCCGCTGTTTTTGTACATCTCATTTAAAACGGTGCAGGTGCAGCCAACAGGCTGCGCATTGAAATAAATGGGATTGTTGGTGGTGATATCGCCGATTTTATGATGGTCAACAACGGCAACCAGATCTGCTTTCATGATGTTTGCAGGGGCCTGGGCGATATCGCTGTGATCAACCAGGGCGATTTGCTTGCCTGCTGCATCACTGATCTGCTCGGGAGCGGTCAGACCAAAACGGGCAAGTACTGTTTTGCTTTCAGGGTTTAAACTATTGGCATCGGTTTGCATGCAGGCAACAGCTTCCTTTCCCTGGGCTTTCAAAAAATTCGCATAAGATATTGCTGCAGCAACGGAATCAGTATCTGGATTAGAGTGGCCAACTACACAAATAGACATGGTACAAACCTCCTTAGAAACAATTTTGAATTTCTCCTATACAACTTGCCAATGCTGGGGTAAACTAAGCG
>Ga0172380_10000425_pt1 | contig 84134 bp, 139 predicted proteins | sample Leawe162metaG_FD_119747 | JGI IMG/M metagenome (GOLD analysis project Ga0172380, IMG submission 119747) | Leachate microbial communities from a municipal landfill in Southern Ontario, Canada - Leachate well 162 metaG | ecosystem: Engineered > Solid waste > Landfill > Unclassified | place... | reverse complement strand
CTCTACAGAACTTCGCGGCGAGTGCCCCGGAATTCATTCCGGGGGTGAAACTGATTTAGGTTTTCGCCCCGGCTTCCGAACCTCACTCGCCGCTGCCTGCCAGGCTTCAAACTCAGCCACCCACGCCACACCAACCCTGAATATCCCATTCACCTTTCCATCTTTGGCCCACTTTCGCAGCAACGAAGGGTGCCTTTTCAACAGCTTCGCGGCTTGCTCTGCATTCATGAGCATCGTTATCACCTCGCAACTATTATAAGCGAAATCACATCGAACAGATAGCAGGAGAACCTGTATTCGGTGTGGAATCACATAGATAGGAGGTGAACAAGATGCGAAAGACGTTCAAGTATCGGATTTACCCAACGAGGACGCAAGAGCAAACGCTTGACCGCTGGCTGTGGTTGTGTCGCAGGCTCTACAACGCTTACCTGGAGCAGCGGAAAATCGCTTGGCAACAGCGTCGGCGTATCGGAAAGTACGATCAAATGGCAGAGTTACCAGACCTGAAAGCTGAGTTAGCTGAGTACCGGGAAGTGGACGCTCAAGCCCTGCAAGATGTGGCGGAACGGTTGGACAAGGCATTCCAACGCTTCTTCAAAATCAAAGGCACAGGATATCCGAAGTTTCAGAACCGTGACCGTTACAACTCCATCACCTTCAAGCAGACCAGTTGGAAGTTAAAGGGTGAACGGCTCCGGCTACGGGGATGCGGTCCCCTCAAAGTTCGGTGGTCCCGTCCCGTTGAAGGCGACATCAAAACCGTGACGGTGAAGCGTTCCAGGAGCGGCAAGTGGTTCGTCTGCTTCTCCTGCGACAACGTACCTGCGCCGTGTTACCCAGCAACCGACAAAGCCATAGGCATCGACTTGGGTATCGAGTGTCTGGTCACGACCTCGAACGGGGAACGCTTGGGCGAAACCAAGTTTCTGAAGGCCAAACTCAAGCAGTTGCGCCGCATCCAGCGGCATCTAGCCCGCCAGAAGAACAAGCGGAGCAACCGCAGGAAGAAAACCGTCCGCCAACTGGCACGGCTCCACGAACACATCGCCAATCAACGGCAAGACCTGCACCACAAGATCAGCACGAAGTTGGTCCGGGAGAACGCTGAGATCCATCACGAAGACATCAGTCCGAAGTTCATGCTGGCGAACCACCATCTGGCGCAAGCGGCATCTGACATGGCCTGGGGGATGCAACTAAACTTCTTGCAGAGTAAATCGGCGACAGCCGGGCGGAAGTTAGTCGCAAAGAATCCCTACCGGACCTCGATGGAATGTGATGTCTGCGGCGGCATCCAGAAGATGCCTTTGCATACACGGTGGTACGATTGCCCAGCTTGTGGGAACCACGAACACCGGGATGTCAACGCTGCCAGAGTCATCCTGAAACGACCAGCGTAACACAGGTTTAAGGCTTGGACAAAGCCTTCGGGCGCTAATTGGTTCGCTGGAACCATGGCCCGAGAATCCTCGGACTTCAGTCCGGGGAGTGTCAATCCCTGGAGCAGATGGAAGTGTTGATGCTGGTCGCTGGGTCCGACGATCCAATCGGCACAGCACTCACAGTGAGGCGCAGGTGGGCATACATCCTTGGCGTCGCGAAGGCCGCCCAGAGGGGATTCATGCTCGACGCAAGCCTGCCACAAGTGATGGAGGATTGCCATCGGTACGCCGACCGAGCGCAGAAGGTGGTTTCAGCCCTGGATGAGTGGATGAGCGAACAGATGGGACGGAGGGGATAACGTGGGAGAGCAGAGCATCGGCGAGGCCATTCGGTTGGCCATCCTCAAAGCCTTGGATGGTGCCCGAATCGGCGTAGGAACCGGCGAGCGCCGAGATGTGCTATCACCTGAACAAGTAGCGGCCACTGTCCTGCATGAACTAACGCCCTCCCTCCTGCACTGCAAAGAGACGGTCAAGGAACGGGACGAGCTGGCGGCCAAGTGTCTTGCAATTGACCAAGCGGCTCATGTAATCGAGTACACAAACCAAAGGATCACCGCAGAACTCACTCAAGCCCGCGCTGGCGCAGACGCCCTGGCCCAATCCCTGGTAACAGCGCATGCAGAGGCGGCCCAACTTTCCAGAGCCAAGGATGTACTGGCGGCTTGCGTGGACGCCAAAGAAGGCGAGTTGGCTTCCGCCATAGCCGACCGGGACCGTCTCGCCAAAGAGGCAGCGGACATCAAGGCGAAGACCAAGCGGTTCGCCCATGCCTATCAGGAGTTCAACCAGACGTGTCCCAACTGCGACGGCGGCGATGAGTCTGCTTCGTGCTTCTGCGCCAGTCACATCAACGAGTACAACGCAGCCTTGACGGAACTGATTATGGCGGGAGGTGGTAAGAGTGAGTGAGCAAGAGAACGACATCCCAACTCCTGGCCAAATCATCAAGGAACTGCGGGCCGAGATAGCGGCACTGACGATTCTCGCCAACGGATGTTCTCGACACCCTTCCTACCGAGCGAAGCGCAAGGTCGTAACCATTTGTGAACCCTGCAACGCCATGTGGGATGCACGTCAACGACTAGCAGTTCTGCAAGGTGGTGTCAAAAGTGAGTGAGCGCAAGCTGGCGATGGACGAGCGCAAACGGATTCAAAAGGCACACACCCCCACAGGTTGGCGGGAAGTGGTCTCACAGGCTGACGTTGACATTCGCAACTTGTGCCACGACCTTGACACCGCCGATGCAGAGATAGCACAACTAACCAAAGCTTATCGCTTGGTCGAGTTTTTCAGGCAGAACTACCGCAAAGAACTCGGAGAGGCGAAGTCAGAGATAGTGGCACTCAAGGCCCAGATGTCCTCTATGGTCACTCTGGAGCAGGTAGAGTGCGCTTTAATCGGCGAGTGGCAGGCCGCAACAGGATGCTTGCCCGGCTATGAAGGTATAGACGAGGGCGAGTGGCGACGGTTCATTGAGGCGGTATTCGACCATTTGCAGGAGCCGAGCCAGTCCACCCCCACAGATGCCGTAAAGCCTGCTAAGCGATCCGTGCAATACGCAGCACAGCAGATTCGGGACGCCATCCACGACCACTGCAAATACATCCTGAGCATCGGCAGAACAGATGACCCGGACGATTTGGCGGATGAGGTGATGGACTTGCTGGCGGTCAGAAGCCAGTCCACCCCTACAAAACAGAAGGAGACCCCATCATGTGGGCCTTGAACGTAAGGTTCCCAGACGAGACCAAGGGAGAGGTTGAATTGGCGCTGGCACGCCTGAACAGCGACCCGCGCACCATTGGCAAGGTGAGTAAAAACGACCTGATCGCCTTCGCTGTCGAGCGCACATGCCGAGACATCGTTTTCGGCCGGTTGAAGGTGAACCAACTCGCTTCGAGCGGCGGAACCCCCACAGAGAAGGAGTGAGTAGCAAGTGCTGAACGTAGTGGTCCTAATCGGTCGCCTCACCAAAGATCCCGAGCTACGGTATACAACGAGCGGCAAGGCTGTCGCAACCCTGCGCCTGGCCGTAGACCGGGGCACCACGAACGCCCAAGGCGAGAAGGAAACAGATTTCGTAGATTGCACCGTATGGGAAAGGCAGGCAGAGAGCGCCGCTAACTACCTGCAGAAGGGCCGTCAAGTGGCGGTGCAGGGGCGTTTGCAAATCCGCCAATTCGAGAAGGATGGCGCAAAGCGGGAAAAGGCCGAAGTGGTCTGCACCTCGGTGCGCTTCCTGGACAAGGGGCCTGACACCGGTGGCGAACGTACCGGACCCAAGGCGGGACCCGGTATGGGCAGTGAGCCGAAGTTCACCGACGACGATGACGTTCCCTTCTAACGGCTGGCGGACGCGGTTTCCGATGAGGAGGGCGGAGTAGATGGGCGAAAAGACGGCAATTTCCTGGACCGACGCCACGGCGAACTTCTGGATTGGCTGCAACAAGGTGTCAGAAGCGTGCCAGTTCTGCTATGCAGAGCGGGATATGAAAGTCTACGGCAGGGACTTCGGCACAGTCACCCGGACGAAGGGCGCGTGGATTGACATCCTCAACCGCAAGAAGTACCCACCCGGAACCAAGGTGTTCCTCAGTTCTTGGACGGACTTCTGGCACCCGGCGGCGGACGAGTGGCGGGATGAAGCCTTCGACATCCTGCGGCAACGTGATGACTTGACCCTCCAGTTCCTGACAAAGCGCATCGAGCGAGTTGCCGACCATCTTCCTCCAGACTGGCCCTGGCCGAACGCTTGGTTAGGTGCGACGGTGGAGAATCAAAGGCGGGCCGACGAACGGATTCCCTACCTCTTGCAGATTCCAGCAGCGGTCCATTTCGTCTCGTGTGAGCCGCTTCTTGGACCATTGGACCTGACGAAGTGGCTGCACCTAAACCAAGTGCGCGGGTCTGAAATTCCGTGGCCCACCGGAACCGTTCACGGTGTCACCGATCCGCCGAAGCGGTTTTCTGCACGGTTTGAACCCCGTATCGACTGGGTAATCACCGGCGGCGAATCGGGACCGAACGCTCGCCCGAGTCACCCTGACTGGTTCCGGTCCCTGCGCGACCAGTGCCAAGCGGCAGGGGTGGCATTCCACTTCAAGCAGTGGGGCGAATGGATACCGTTTTACGACCGGGACCGCGAAGACCCTGACTGGCGGAACTGCCCGAAGTGCGCACCGAACGAACGATACCTGAATTTGGCAGGCGGATTCGGCTTCCACGGCGAGCGCGTGGTCTGCGTGCGGAGAGTGGGCGCAAAGAAAGCGGGCCGACTCCTGGACGGTAAAGTCTGGGATGAGATGCCAGCAAGGACCCAATAAGGAGAGTGTATGTCGTGCTCGAAAAACTGCATCAGGTAGCCCGCCAAGGCTCCATCACTATGACTCATGCCTACCTCGGCCACATCAAGCGGGAAGAGGACCGCAAAGTCCTCGCCAACGCCGTGGCCGTCCTGTGGGCCGACCTTGAACCGCCGATCAGCGCACTCCTTGAGCAGTACCTGTATCAGGCCATCGAGGGCGAGCTGAACGAGGCCAACTTCCCGGCCTTTTACACGGGCGAAGTCCTCTCCGTGGCAAAGGTAGCGTCACCAGAATTCGACCACACGCGCAACCGCCCAACGGTCGAGATCCTGGAGGCGATCCGGGGCCTACCCGCCGACCAGACCGAGCAACTCATCAACCTCGGCAATACGCTCGCCTACAAGGTCATGGCGGCCGGCGCGATCAAAAACCATCTAGTGGCAGTGCTCAAGTTCGAGATCGTGCCCGTCATGGGTGCTCAGCCCGTCCGGTTCGTCTTCGCCACCATCTGTGGGTTAGAGGACCGCGAGGAAGCCCTGCTAGACGAGCACACCGGGCGGTTCGCCATGACGGCACTCACCGGGATCTTGAAGCGAGGCAACCTGAAGCTGGGATGCTTCTTCCCTTGCCTGGACGAGGACGGCAAGGAATCCGCAGACCTCATGGTTTACGCATCAGGGGCGGCGGCTCCCTGGTTCAAGGCGTTGGAGTCCGGCCTGAAACTGAGTCCCGCCCGTGAAGGCAAGGCCCTGATACGGATGATCGCAGCGGAGAATGTCGACGGCGAAGTGCCACACGACCTCTTCCGCAAGATGGGGACAAGCCTGCTGGACGAGGCCAAGACTGGTCTGAATGTGGAGACAGTGGCCGACAGCATGGAGCGGGCAGTCGGGCACGGCATCGATCGGTTGGGATTCAAGGCCCGGTGGGAATTAGCCTTTGGTGACTTGGGGTACAAGCCTGCTTACGACTCGCTCTTTGGTAGCGAGACCCAGGAAAAGCCGACCATGCTCAAGATGCAGGCGGGCGATATCGGGATCAAGCTAGCCCCCATGGCCCTGGAGCGCTTCCGGCAGGTGACGGTCGGCGATCAGACGTTCATCGCCTTTGCGGTGGACCAGCGGGCCAAGGTGGTCGTCGGTAAGGATCTGGACCTGAAGATTCGTCCGGTGGAACCAGAGGATCTATACCGGTGGTTTGCGAGTGGAGAGTAGCCCGTGGAACATCCAGAGGACTTCGACCCCGTAGAAGTGGATGAGCTATACGACGCCGTGCTCTTTCCAACACCGAAGCTAACGGAAGTGATAACAACCTTGAAAGCGCCTTTTCCCTACTTCGGCGGTAAATCCGCCGTTGCCAAACTAGTCTGGGACCGCCTGGGCGACACCCCTAACTACGTCGAACCATTCGCAGGCAGCCTTGCAGTCCTGCTAGACCGCCCCAAGAACCACCGTTGGTGGGAACGCACAGAGACGGTCAACGACCTCGACGGCATGATCGCCAACTTCTGGCGAGCGGTGCAAACTGCGCCGGATGAGGTGGCGCGTTGGGCGGATTGGCCGATCAACGAAAACGACCTCCACGCCAGACACGCTTGGCTAGTCGGGCAACGGCCATCACTACAAGCCCGTTTGGAAGGGGACCCGACATACTACGACACCCAAATCGCCGGTTGGTGGCTGTGGGGTATCTGCTCTTGGATTGGCTCTGGCTGGTGTAGCTGTGCAGGCCCTTGGCAAGTGATAGATAGGGAATTGCGCAAACTACCGCACTTGGGCAACGCAGGGCGGGGCATCAACCGCAAACTACCGCATTTGGGTGACGCAGGGCGGGGTTTATGCGCTGAATGGTCCGAGCACTTACAAGAGACCATGCAAGCCCTGGCTGGCCGCCTGCGCCGCGTCAGGGTGTGCTGCGGCGATTGGTCCCGTGTTCTGGGGCCGTCGCCAACAACAAAGTTAGGTATCACCGGGGTTTTCCTGGACCCGCCGTACAACCACAATGAGCGGGAGGGGAACCTGTACGCCGTCGAAATGCCCTGCGCCGATGCCGTCCGGGAATGGGCCATTGAACACGGGCGGGACAAGCTGATGCGTATTGCGCTAGCGGGATATGACACCGAACACGCGATGCCTGCCGATTGGGTGGCGGTCCCATGGAAAGCCCGCGGTGGGTTCGGTTCGCAGGGTGATGCGGAGGGACGGGGCAGGGTCAACGCGTCACGCGAGGTGATCTGGTTTTCGCCACACTGCCTGAGCGGCAGTAAACAGGAAACGTTCTTCAATTTGATGGAGAGCCAGACCGGAGGGGCGAGCGAAAGGGGCTGAACCTGATGTGTATCCACCACTGGAGTATCCGCATCAACGGCAACAATGGCCATAGCGAATGGATCTGCTCTGAATGCCCGGCACAGGTAGACTTCACAGAAGCCCGCGCCGGGTGGGAGTGGCGAGAAGCACAGTCCCCGCAGGAACAACGGTGGCCGCTAGTGCCAGCTAAGGCCGGGTAGGTAGAGGGGGGCAGAGAGATGTGGAGACGGTAGAGGATCAACTTGCCAAGCTGTTCGAGGGCCGTTACAAACTCGTCCTGTGCTGGATCTACCGAAAAGTGCAGAACCGCGAAATCGCCAAAGACCTGGTGCAGGAAGCCTGCGTGCAACTTTGGGAGCGGCGGGCGACGATCAAGCAGGTAAGCAGAGCACTCCTCTACAGGACTGTCTATTTTCGGTGGATTGACTATCACCGCACACATCGCCACAATCCTATCCCCTACGAACTGCTGACCGAAGAAGTGTCCCCACTCACAGAACCGGAGGAACTATCGATCCAGCGTGAGACCATATGCCAAGCCACTAAGGCCATGACGCCAGACCAAAAGCGCCTGCTAGTCCTCAAAGGAGACGGGCCCCGCAACAGGACTATTGCCCACCTGTTGGGCACAACGGAGTCGGCGGTGAAGCGGCGATACGCCCGGACGATAGCCCAGGTGATCCGAGGTGCCTGACCTTCTAGCCCGCATCGTAGCTGGTGACGAAGTGGCCTTGGCCGAGATCATGGCAAAACACCGTGGCTACCTGCACTGGTACGCAGGGAAGTTCATCTGTGACCGCCGGGACGCGGAAGAAGTTACCCAAGAGGCGTTCCTCCAACTCTGGCGGCGGGCCGGAACCATCGCAAACGCAGACGTCATCCTCCCCTGGCTACTAACCGTGACCCGAAACCGTTGCTACGACCTACTGCGAACCGCCATAACCCAATGGCACCTGGCCGAGTCAAACCCCCCAGGCGGAATTGCCGAACAGAGGGAACGGTTGGATGATCAGGTGATCAAAGCCTTGGCCGGTGAGACCGCTAGATCCGACCTGGAGCACGCTGTAGAAAGGCTAACACCCAAATACCGAGCGGTGATCGCGGCCTATCACTTCGATGGATTGACCATGGAGTCGGTCTCCGCACAGCTCGAGATCCCGCTAGGCACGGTCAAAAGTAGGCTGAACGCCGCAAGAATCCGCATTCGCAAGTTGGCCCCCGACCTTCTAAACGAGTACCTTGCCCCCTGAACACCCCACCCCTTGGGGAGAGAGCAAGGCGGAGCCAGAAATGTTAAGTTACCCGTAACAAATTATTGGTCAACCCATGGAGGCTAAAATGCGCAAAGCCATCACCCCGCTCATCGCCTTTGCACTCGGAATCATCGCTTCGACCGTGCTAAACGGATACCCCGCCGACGCAGCCAGAGATGCCACAAGCGATTTTCCCCTCACCTCCGCTACGTCGGCACCTACCTGGATACTCGAGGGGCAAATAGATGCCCTACAGGCAGAATTGGCTATGGCAAAATCGGCGGCGCAGGTGTCCAGGTCCGCGGTCGATCGAATGCGGCGCGAACGAGCCGACGCCGACCGAGCCATCATGGCAGCGGTACCCGGCGACCTCAAAGCGGCGATGTACCAAGCGTCAGAGGAGAACCGCCTGAGCCTGGCGCTCCTCGTGGCGGTGTGCATCCAGGAGAGCGACTGCAAGGCTGGCGAGGTAGGCGCACATGGGGAGCAGGGACCGCTTCAGACGCTGGTGTCCACCGCCGAAGATGTGGCCAAACGCAACGGATTGAGCATGGCGGACCTAGCCGGGGCGGATGGCATCCGAATCGGCGCCCGCTACTTGCGGGAATGCATCGACGCTGAAGGCGGGGACGTGTTTAAGGGGCTGGCGTCCTACAACCGAGGACCACGCTGGCAAGAGTTCCCAGAGGCCCGAGATTACGCCGGGGCGGTCCTGGGGCGAACGGTAGGGAGGTAATTCAATACGCCAGCAGTCCCCAAAGAGACGCATCGCCGGCCGCGATCCGAACGACAGCCCAACCTCCTCAAGCCCGCTCCCAAGGCGAAGAAGCCCCCCAAGCTCCTAAAGCGCACAGGGTTCGCCCGCAAGCCGGGAACGTACAAACTCCAGCGAGCGGCGAAAACCCGGGCCGGGGTGATCCGAGGAGTACGGCAGACAACACGGTTCGCACTGGCGAGAGGACAGAGACTCAAGCCTCAAGGGGTACGTGGTAAACGGCTGGCCCCCGGTGATCGCAAGCAGGAAGCCGCAAGCCATCAACTGCCCTGCGCCTGCGGATGCAACGCCCACCTCCGACCAGGAGTAGATGGCATCCCAGGAAAGGGACTCATCAGCAGAGCGCACCTGATCGGCCGGTGCGCCGAGGCGACACGCAACAAGGATTGGAACAACCTACCCGCTTGTTTGGATCTGGCCGATTGGCTGGACCACAATCCCCGAGGAGAACACGCCAAGGCCGAACTGCTCAAACTGGCCCGAGAGAAACAGAAACGCCTCACCTCTGAAGAGGTAAGGCCAATCCTGGAGACTTACTGCTATAAGACTTGGTACATAGACAGGAGGGCGCGCGAACGATGAACCCAATTCAATTCTGCAGTTGTCCATGCGTAGTCCAGAAGCACCAATACGTAGAGGGCGGACAAGCTCTGCTCCTTGTACACGCAATAGAGGGCGACCCGGTGGCGAAGGCCACGGTTTACGTCGAGGGCGTCAAACTTGCACCCGACGAGGCGATCATCAAGGACTACAGCGAGAACGAAGGCATGCTGGAAGTTCTCGTCGGTGCGGGAATCGTGGAGCCGACAGGGCGGACGGTCGCCCTTCCGCATGGGATTGTGGCACCAATCTGCCGAGTGCTGATCTGACGGCTGGTCCACAAGAGGGAAAGGGAGGGCGAAGAAACTATGCAGCACCTACTAGGAATGTTGGAGCCGAAGACCATCTGTGAGGCCCTTGATGCTGTGAAGGATTTTGTGACGAAGGACGGCGTTCCGTTTAGTCCGGGCACGGTCGCTTCACTGACACGTGACTACCTGAATGCCGCGGTCCGGGCCGAACGCAAGGCCGCACAGCGCAAGCCAAAGGAGGGGTAGAACACCCATGCGTGACCATACCGTGATTCTGACCACCGGCGCCCAACTTCGCCCCCTGCGACCGGATGAGCTGGCGGCTATCGCAGGGGAGATCCAGGGGAGTGAAGGGCGATATCCAGCAAGGCGCAAGCGGAGGAGGTGAGCCCTGGTGATTACGGTATCGGTGAACATTGAGGTTATGGACCTGCTCATCCTGCACGCCCTGGAAAACAAGCTGGGGGAAGTCTGTGATCTGTACAACCAAGTAGACGCCGACCTCTGTGTCCTTGGTGCCGATAGTCCGGAGGACGACGAGATCCGCCTTCGTCTCTACCAACTTGAACACTTGAAGATGGCGGTTGCGGACAAACAAACCGGCAGATGGTCCATAACCTTTCGTGGTCTCCGGACCCTGCGAGATTGGGAGAAGAAGGCGAGTGCCAGAAAATGACTTACACAAACCAAATCTACTGCCGGGATAGCCGAGACCTCTCCTTCCTCCCTGATGGGGTGGTTGATCTGATCATAACCAGTCCGCCCTACAACGTCGGGAAAGCGTATGCGACTCACGGCGATTCGCTCCCACTGGATGAGTACCTGGCCCTGCTGGAGAGCGTCTGGAAGGAATGCTACCGAGTCATGGCCCCCAGCGGGCGCATCGCCATCAACGTCGCCGGGGTGGACCGGAAGCCCTACCTGCCCCTGCACAGCTACATCACACTGCAAATGCTCCAGTTGGATTTCAACATGCGGGGCGAAGTGATCTGGAACAAGGGTGCCAGCGTGGGGGTGTCCACCGCCTGGGGGTCTTGGTGCAAGCCGTCAAACCCAACTCTCCGCGATGTCCACGAGTACATCTTGATATTCTCCAAAAGCGATTGGGCGATGGGGCACAAGGGTGAAACCGACCTGGTTTCAGAGGAGTTCGTCAAGCTGACCAAATCAGTTTGGGATATGCCAACGGCAAGCGCCAAGAAGGCCGGACACCCGGCGCCGTTCCCGCTGGAGTTGCCGAACCGGCTCATCAAGTTATACACCTACAAGAACGACCTCGTGTTGGATCCATTCATGGGGAGCGGCACGACGTGCGTGGCAGCTGAACAACTCGGGCGGCGGTGGATTGGCGTAGACCTTGACCCTGGTTACTGCGCCCTGGCAGAGCAGAACATCCTGAAAGCGCAATCGACGGCTAAGGCCCAATAGAGGGACAAGGGAGGTGACAAGTTGCCTGCACCCAAAGTTCGTTGGACGCCCGAGGAGGACGCCATTCTTGGGAAACACCACGGAGAGGTTTCGCTCAAGGACCTACCCGCTTTATTGCCGGGACGCAGTATCGCCTCTTGTGCTGGTCGCCTCACAGTTCTCGGACTGCGAAGGCCCAAAGAACCGCCTTGGAGTGAAGCTGACTTGGCTACGTTGCGGGCCCGGTTTGGTCGAGAATCAACCCACAAGATCGCCGAGGATCTGGGACGCACACCCGAAGCGGTGAAGATCAAGGGCACTCGGTTGAAACTGAAGGCCCGCAAACAGCGACTCACCCCGCGAGACATTGGCGTTATGATGCACCTCTGCTCCAAACAGGTGAAACGGTGGATCGAAAAGGGCTGGCTCAAGGCTGAGGCCATCCGGCGCAAGACGCCACAAATTTATGCGGTCCAACCACCAGACCTGATCGAATGCCTGAAAGCGCATCCCGAACTATGGGACGCACGCCGTTGTCCCGATCTGCATCTGAAGCTAGGCATCAAATCCAAACGGTCAGACGCCCGTCCTGGTGATCGCCCCCTATGGTTAAAAGAGAAGCTGGCGGCGGATATTCGCCGGGGTCGCAGGGCCAAACGGTGGACGCTGGCTGAGGATATTCAATTGGCGCAATCCCTCAAGCGAGGGTTCGCCTACACGAAGATCGCGGAGATTCTGGGCCGCGACGAATCCGGCGTAGGGCATCGAGTATACCGCCTCGGTCCCAAGCTCTGGTCCTTGGTGCAGGAGCCGAAGACCAAGGCCAAAAGAACGGCGATTTGAGATTGGCGAGGGAAGTGACATAAGATGGCCGGACTACCACCGGGTGCCCTGCAAAATATGGACGCCCACCAACGGAAGATTATCCTCTACCTGGAGGATTATGCCCCGAGTACGCGCCAGGAAATTCGCGACGACCTGCGGCTGACCGAACGAGACACAGGCAGGCCGCTTGGCTGGTTAGCTAGTCACGGGTTTATCCACCCAGTAGGCGACGGCTGGAGTTTGACCGAGGACGGCAAGAAGGCGGCAGACACCATCACGAAGGTTAGCCACTTCGTCAGCCTCCTTGGGGCACCTCGAAGCGGCGTGCCGATCGGCGGCGAAGCCCGACCAGCCGAAGGGCACCACGAAGGTCCATCGGCAGACCCGCGGACGGAATGGGCTGTTCAGGTCTACGCGCAGTGGGGGAGCATCGAGAAGGTAGCCAAGACGATCCACACCGACCAAAAGCGGGCAAAAGCCATACTCCTGGCGGCCGGGGTAGAATTGCATCGGCTGAGGCGGCAGGCTGAAGCCGGAGACTAGGAGGACCACCATGCGCCAACTGAAACCAAGCCGGGTTCGTCACACCGACGAGCCCGGTGGACAGCCACAGAAGGGCATCGCCAAAGATCCACCACGCGTGCTGCAACGGTGCCTCCTGCAAGGCCGACTGCTAGCCGAGTTCGTGCCCATCCTGGGGCGATACGATATCCCCCGATGGCAAGCGTTCGACCGTAGCATCGTCCTTGGTGCACCGATCATCGCAGACATTGCGCAGTACGTCTGGCCGCTGTACCTGGTTACTCCAGCCATCGCGGACGGCGACACGCTGGGACAAGCCATCGATGCCACGACAGACGCGATTCTAGCAGGCGGGACGTTGCGTCCGTTGTACCCGGAGGAGGCGAGAATTCAGCCATGAGTGGAGAGCGGACCAAAGAGCCAATGAGCCGGGAACGGGCGATTGAATTGGTCAAAGTGGTGCAACAGGAGTATGCAGAGGGTGCAGTGCTATCTCGCAAGGTGGCTGGCGGAGTGCACGCGGCTTACCCCGGAGAACGCGAACGACAAGCGGCGGTTGCGGCATCGGACGAAGCGACCGCCGAAGCCCTTCAACTCCTCCTGGATGAGCACCGCCAACTGAGTGAATTCCACGACCGGATACGCGGGCTCATCACGCCCGAGAAGGACAGTTTCGACATCACCAACGGCGTGATCGAGGCGGTACAGGATTTCGGGGATGCCGCTCTAAATCCCCAAGAGGGAGGGAAGCCCAGTGAGTGACTTCGAGTTCGCATTGCTCATGTGGCTAACCGGGGTGACGCTCGGTTGGGTTGGATGTCTGTTCTGCACAACGAAACCCTGGCGATCCGCAACGGCGGCCGAGTCAGAGCCCAAGGAGGTGGACAAGCGGTGAAATGGCCAAAACCCAGAATGCCCATCATTGATCCGATAGAGCACTTCCGAATGGTGGGGCTCCTGACGGCAATCGTGCAGAAGAATGGCGGATCCATGACGGTATCGGCAGAGGAACTGCTAGCCGCGACGGAAGGCGGCGTGGGGTACCACGGGGTTCCACGAGCGGGGGGGAAACTGGTGGACTACGTTCTGCGCACTTCTCAGATGGATCCAGCGGGGGAGATGGAGAAGCAGCCATGACCGATGAGCAGCGAATCGCCGAGGAGATGCGCAAGTCCATCGACGCCGAGATTGACGCCATGTTCCTTGGCGGGACCAGGACGTTCAGCACGGCGAACGCCGCTCCGGACAAGCCCCTCACCAAGGAAGGACTGATGCAGGCCATCGAACGGGCGCAACGCTTGATGCAGACGCCACGCCCTGCGACCACCGAAAGAGGTGCCGCTAAGTTCGCAGGCCCGAGCATCGGAGGCTTCGGTCCTTCTGTGTTGGCGGGCTTCAACCTGATTTCCAACGTCCATATGATGGACCGCATCCAACGGCGTACACATCGTCGGACGCGCATCAACAAGAAGTGGCTGAAACGCTACGGCTATCGCACAGTGCCCAAGAAAGACCTGATCCAAGCAGGGAACACCCTATACGGGCATCCCCTGACAATCCAACGGGTGGAAAACCTCTTAACGAATGGGGTGAAGCCATGACCGAGGAGTGCAAGCCCCTCTCCCATCAAGAGGTGGCAGAGATCACGGCATACGAGGCGAAGGCCACGAAGGGACCGTGGACCGCTGAATGGGGATACGCTGGGGCCGAGCGGACGCTGTTCTTGGCACGTGGTGCGAGCTTCGACGGAGTGCTATTCGGTCAAAGCTACGACGCGGCGGAGAAAGCGCAACACGAGGCTGACACCACGTTTGCGGCGCACTCCCGGCAGGCAATCCCCCGCCTTATCGCCACTATAGCCGTCAAGGAAAAGCGCATAAAGGCGCTCGAAACCGAGGTGGGCAAGCTCCGCACAAACCTGGACACCTTGGCGGACTGCGTAGGCAAAGAAGCGCCTTACTTGCAGGCGGCGGCGAGACGACTGGAATCGTTTGTGCAATGTTTTGGAGTCAAGCCCCCAACGGCACCCCGAGGAGAGGAGCAGAAGTCTTGAACGAGATTAGGTTGTCACCAGCAAGGAGGCCGCACCACTAATGCCAAGGTACACAGTGAACAAAGACCAAGCGAAGTCGACCATCCCTCTAACTGCTGGGTTTCTGGTTGACCTCCTCAACGATATGGAGAGCTGCCTCCATAGCGGATACCGTTGGGAAGGAAAACGGAAAGCGGCCATGCAGGCTCGCATCAAGCGGCGCGTCGAACAGGCGGGGATTAGCCTGAACGCCACACACGGCTATCCAGCAGGCCGGATCGAGAATGACGACGAGTCCCGAGCGGCAGAACTGAACCTCCGAGACGCGGTTTGGGAAGGCCGAGGGGTGGTGGGCTACGTAGCCTATAATGGAGCACTCAATCAGGAAGAGCACGGAAGGTTGGTCAAGGCGCTTGCGGAGGAGATTGGCAAAGTCGCCTCTGAATGCGCAAGGCTCAAGTCGGCGGCGAACGGCAGGACCGGGCGCATTCTAGCCCTCCTCGGGGCAATGGCGGCGGCCGAAAACTTCGACGCAGAGCACGTAACTATGGCCTATCAAGAGCACGCTCATGCGCTGATCAATGACGCTCAATGCTACGTTGCATCGCCACTCTTTCAAAACATTAGGCAAAACCGCCAGCAAGAGGAGGAGAAGCCATGAGTGACAGTGATTTTTGGGGCTTTCTCGTTTTGGCTGCCCTTGTGGCGCTTATCTTCAACGGCTGGCCGAAGTTCTTCACCATCCACATCCATAAGCACTACCACGGGAAGGGGGAGGACAAGCCATGAAGACGATCACACTGCCGACGAGCCCAGAGATTCGGGCGGCGTTCACCGAGTTGGGCCTCGCCCTGTCCCTGGAACGCGCCGGAACCGAGGAGAGATGGAGCATGGCCCACGAAACGGCCTTTCGACTGCAGGCCGGTCAAGAACCGTTGTTCTATTCTTGCCCACCGGTGGTGAGCGCACAGGTGTTGTTGATACTCCGCCTACTGGAGCCACCCAAAGGAATGGTGATGATCTCTATAGAGGATGCCAGAGAGTGCGCGGAACAAGTCGTGTTTCGTGTGAGCGACTGGCGAATGGCGGCGTGGAAATGGAAGAAGATCGAGAGATTTGATCTGGAAGACGACTGCACAAGGCGCGCTGATAGACTGGCGGAGATTCGCGACCGGCTGCACGGGGCGCTCCACCCCGAGACCCCACAAGAGACCGTCGCTATCCTCAAGGAGTGAATGAAGGTGGCACGCGAACTGAAGTTCCGTGGTAAACGCATTGATGGCGGCCGCTGGGAATATGGACAATACTTTCAGACGCCACTTACCGACGAGAACTCTGGCGCTCCCCCAGAAGCGGGATGGTTCTTCCTGGACGGCGAGACTCGCCACTGCATCGTGCGGGATACCGTCTCCTTCGTGATTGATGCGAAGACGCTCGGGCAGTACACCGGACTAAAAGACACCAACGGCACGGAAATCTACGAAGGCGACATCGTGGACTTCACATATTGGTGGTTCGATGGCAACGCAGCGGAGAGTCACCTCATTGGCGAAGTCGTCTACCTGCCGGAATCCATGTCGTATGGGCTACGTGGCGTGAAGAACGCCGACTGGATACGGCATATTGGCGGTCAAGAAGGAACGTCGGACACGGCGCCATTCGCAACGTGGCGGTTCTGCGAAGACGACTTTGCGGTAATCGGCAACGTCTACGAGCCCGAGACGCAACCCAAGGAGTGAACCTCCCCCTATGGCTAAACTGAAGGCCGAAGAAGTCCAGAAGAACCTACCCAAAGCGATAAGTGTGGGCACCCAGATAGAAGACGGGCTCCTCGTGCAGAAAGTCGTGAAGGGCCACATTACTGACACCTACGCCGAAACACGTATTCGGCCCGAGGATACAGGCAAGTAGGACAGCTCGGTCGCCGCTCTGCGGGGCGGGACTAACGCATATTGGGCACCGTCGCCTCTCCAGGGAGGGGGACAGCGGCTCGGGAAACCGGCACCCCCTATCCCCACAAGGAGGCCCTTATGAGCGGAACGATTCGCGTCGGCCGATACACCGTGTACCGGGACAAGCTCGAAGAGGTTAAGTTCAGCTTGTGTCTGTACCAACTCCGCAAGCTCCGGCTATCCATCCTGCAAGCCAAATACGAGGACCGCGACCCCGAGGACTATCTGTCCTACCGATCCCCCCAGGTGGGCCAACAACCAGGGGCCCCGGAACACGTCGGCGACCCCACTTTGAACAAGGTCATCGGCATCCTGGAAACGCAGGAACTGGCCTACCTGGACGCATGGGTAGGCGCGGTGGAAATGGTCCTGGAGGAGCGCTTGGATGCGGTTCAGCGGGCCATCATCGAGGACTACGTAATGGTGCCAACCAAGAAGCGGCCCACCATGGATGTGTGGGTAGAGGGACGGGGAGTCGAGCGGCGTGAAGCCTTTTACCGCATGAATGAGGCCCTGCTCGAATTCGCCTTCGCCCTCATCGGCGAAAACAAAGTTTGCACTAATCATGCACTCCAGGACCGCTTTTCCGTGATATAGTCTCAGTGTAGAGTCTTGACACTGACACACGGGAGCCGTTCACCTGCGGGTGGTCGGCTCCTTTTTGGTTGGCCAAGGAGGCGACCCGAATGGAGCGCTGGACATTCTGCCACTACTCCGAAGGGGAGCCCGAAGAGGCGCAACTCACTATCCTGGAACTCTGCAATGGCGTCTACACGCTCGAAGTGAAGCGTCGCAACCGCGTGGTCGTGCCGCGTCACGTCATATCACAAGCCACGGCAGACGAATGCCGAACGAAATACGAATTCGTCAAGGTGGAGTCGTGATGCTCAGGCATAGCCGCCTGCATACCCGTAACGCCCGCGAACGCTACATAACCAAACGGCGCAGGCAATTCGCTCGATGGTGCAGTGGTGTGGACTACGAAGTCGGCACCCGCCTGGCGGCCAGTGGTTACTACAGTAACCTCGCGGTGAGAGCCCCGGAATTCATTCCGGGGGTGAAGCCGACTTAGGCTTTCGCCCCGGCTTCCGAACCTCGCTAGCCGCCGCTTCCCAGGCTTCAAACTCAGCAACCCAGGCCACACCAACCCTGAATATTCCAATCACCTTTCCATCTTTGGCCCACTTTCGCAGTAACGAAGGGTGCCTTTTCAGTAGCTTTGCGGCTTGCTCTGCATTTATGAGCATCATTATCACCTCGCAACTATTATAAGTGAAATCACACCGAACGGGTAGCAGGAGAATGCGTATTCGGTGTGGAATCACATAGATAGGAGGTGAACAAGATGCGAAAGACGTTCAAGTTTCGGATATACCCGACAAAGACGCAAGAACAGACGCTTGATCGGTGGCTGTGGTTGTGTCGCAGGCTCTACAACGCCGGACTGGAACAGCGGCAGATTGCTCGGGAACAGCGCCGTAGAATCAGCAAGTACGACCAGATGAAGGAACTGCCCGACTTGAAGAAGTGCCTGCCAGAATGCGCAGAGGTTGACGCACAAGCCCTGCAAGATGTCCTCGAACGCTTGGACAAGTCGTTTCAAAAGTTCTTTCAAGGCGGTGGTTATCCGAAGTTCCAAGGCCGGGACCGCTACAACTCCATTACCTTCAAGCAAAATTCGTGGAAGTTGGAGGAAGAAAGGCTTCGCCTTCGGGGTTGCGGTCCTGTCAATGTCAAGTGGTCACGCGAGATCGCGGGCGACATCAAAACCGTGACTGTCAAGAGGTCTAGGTCGGGAAAATGGTTCGTGTGCTTCTCATGCGACAACGTGCCCGCACTGGCGTATCCGCCTACCAACAAGGCAATTGGAATCGACATGGGGACGCTCAAACTGGTGACGACTAGCGAAGGCGAGGCCCTTGGTGATACCAAGTTCCTGAAGCGCAAACTCAAGCATTTGCGGCGGCTGAATCGGTCACTGGCCCGGAAGCGGAACAAGTTGAGCAATCGCCGGAAGAAGGCCGTAAGGCGCATCCAACGGCTTTATGAGAAGATCGCCAATCAACGGGCCGACATGCACCACAAGGTCAGTACGAAACTAGTCAAAGAGAACGCTGAGATCCATCACGAAGACATCAACCCGAAGTTCATGCTGGCAAACAAGCGTACTGCAAGAACCGCAGCAGATGCTGGTTGGACTCAATTTCTCACCTTCTTGTCAGTGAAAGCGGCGACAGCCGGACGGAAGGTCATCAAGGTCAATCCCTACAACACATCTCAGGAATGCAGTGGTTGCGGTCAGTTGGTCCCCAAAAAGCTAGGTGTTCGCTGGCACAAATGCGAATGCGGATGCAGTTTGGACCGGGACCATAACGCAGCCATCAACATCCTGAAACGTGCTGGTTAAACGGCTCTCTTAAGGGGTCACGGTGGGTCATCACCGTTCAGGGGTCAATCTGGGCAATAGCCTGGTTCCCTGAGAATTTTCGGACTTTAGTCCGGGGAGTGTCAATGGGACGGTCGCACACTTGGGCGGCTTGCCAAGTGGAACGGCGCGTGCTCTTGCCGGATGTGCAGGCTCAATCGCCAGAAGCGGAAGGGCCGGACGTGGGAGAAGAACGAACTACGGCGGCTTCAGGAAGAGGCGGCATGACGTATGAGACTGCACAGTCGGTTCTATGAGCGTAGAAATGTGTGGTGGCTGCTGGAGCATCAGGAAGTCGCTACTATAACGGCGCAGGGTGGTACAAACGGCGCACGCTGAAGGCCATGGAAGCCATGGGTATCAGGCGATATGACGAACTTACGGGCACAATGACGGGCCGAGCTAGGTAGGCGGCATAGACCGCCAAGGAGGTAGACCATGAAAACGGTTGCGCTCAAATCGCTGCTATCTGCCATGGCGAAGGCGGAAGAACGATGGAACACCGACGCCGCGGTCGAGTCAGACCAACCACTCGCCTATGAGGATCTGACGCATCTTCGTCGCGGTGATAACGTGACCGTGTTTCAACGCCACTTTACAACGGTTGGCAAGACCTTTGTGAAGAGCTACACGCCGTATCGTGCAAGGGTCACCAGCATTCGCGAACACGGATGGACAGACTTGAACGGGTTCTGGTCCTGCCGGGTAGACCCAACCGACGAGACCAAAGAGGCTGTTCAATGCCTGACCGGGCGCGGAATCGCCGAAATGGTGCCGTCGTACATAATCACCTTTAAGACGGTTGATGGCGACTCTTTGCGCTATCACATGAGTTCGCTCAGTGAATACCGCGTTTACCGCGGTTGGTCGCTGAACATAGAGGCGGCTCGGTAGGTCAATACCTACCAGGTAGAGCGGAGGAGGGACACCACTATGCCCTGTCGCCCAGTAGCAAGAGCAGACACACCCGAGGCGCGCAAGATATGGGCCGCGGTGGAAAAGGCGGCAGCGAATACTCCTCAGTGGATACGCGATTACGTCCGGGAGCGCCTGAAGGATTACAACACCCCTGAAGCGGCACAAGTGCGGAAAGAGGAGCACGACAGGGAGCACAACTATTGGCGGCGGCTGTATCGGTAGAGCGGAGGGGAACGGATGGTGCTCACACCCGAAGAGATACTTGCCCTAAAGCCTGGGGAGCGTGTGGTCCTGACAGGGTTATGCTTTGACCAAACACCGTGGACCAGAGAGGGCACCATTGCCGCTCCATCGGTACACGACGGATATTACGAGGTTGGCGGTTTGGGCACATGGTCAGCGTATGACACCCCCACACCTGGAGCGGTTTGGTTACCAAGTTATCGTGTAGCCATCAAGCCAAAAGGCAAGCGCAAGGCGCGCGGCTATCGGACCAGCGATGTTCTGACGGTTGAACGTAAGTAATGGCAACAACCTTTGGACGGTCGGCGGCAAGCTCGGTCTGCGGACCATACCGATTCAGTTCGGCGGGCTCCGTAACTGTCCAGCCAAAGTTTCACAGGGGTATAGCCAAGTTGGTAAGGCGCGGGACTTTGACTCCCGGATGCGTAGGTTCGAATCCTGCTGCCCCTGCCAACGGCTGGCGACCTATAGCCCATGAACAGGGGCGGCGTTACGGCCCCCGGCCATGGCGAAATCAGCCCGACCAAACCATAGTGTTTTGGCCCATTCAGAACCTGCGGGCCTACTTGGGCAGGCATGTCATCAGCCCGACCACAATGGTTCACAGGCCATCCACAAGGCAGGCACAAACACACGAGCCCAGAGGAAGCCGTCCTTCTGGTCACGTCCCGAGAACCCCAGCAACGGGAAGCGCGGGCAACGAAGCATCGGCCAAACTAGGGGGTGGTTGGCACGAGTAAATGGGACAGAATCCCTGAGACTATACGACGCCCTCGCTGAAGAGGCGGGGGCGTATGTTATCAGGGATGCCAATATGCCAGTGCAGGGGCTTTGTACTTGCGACGCCATTGTGGAACAAGGAGACCTGGGTAATTGACGGTAGGCAGGTTAAGGGAGAATTTAAGGGCCTAAGCGCCGCGGGGAATGGGGTCAACGGTCTTAGCCAACCGGACCCGCCCGTCCGCCGGTAAGTCAAGCCACGGATAAAGGCTAATCGGGGCTTGCACGGGTTCTGCCTACCGTGAACTACCCAGAAAATCATCGGATCACCGGATATCTTGATGTGGAGGAAATGGCGTGTGCAGTATCACGGCGGCAGAAGTATTCCCTCCAGGGGACTACATAAAAGCAGAGATTGAGGCGCGGGGCTGGACACAAGCGGGCCTTGCAGAGATTCTCGGCTGTACCGCTCAGACGGTTGGCGATCTTCTAGACGGCAAGTGCGGCATCACTCCAGACACCGCGTCCGGCCTGGCAGCGGCGTTTGGCACAAGCGCGCAAGTATGGGTGAACCTGCAAACAGCTTACGATTTGCGGAACACCAGATAGGGGTATGAACGATGAGGGAGATTGCCTTTCAGTCAAGCGGTGATCCGAAGAAGGATGCTGAAATGGCCGTGGCCTTTCGCAGGCACGACCGAAACTGGTCGGAAGGAATGTGTCCAAACGGGTGCGCTCCCCTCGTGTGGTCAGGCCCACATCACAGCGATTGCCCCGTCTGCAAATTCCACGGGTGGACCAACCAACCATATGCCGGACTGCGGGATTAGACATCGGATAGTGGTCTAGAGGAGGAGATGCGGCATGAGCAACCAGTGCGTGAGTCTGAACCTACCTTGCCACCGTTGCGGGCATCCTCAACGCGGCGATGAAATCTATATCGCCATGGCGCGCGGCGGGCCCCAACTCTGTTTCGGGTGCTATGCCATGAGCAAGATTCGGCGTTATCGATTCCTTGGGTGGGTGCCGTGGAGGCGCACAGCATGAAACCATTCTGGGTTGGCGCACTCCTGGACCTTGCCGCATGGCTGGACAAGCCGGTATGGAGCGAACGTGATTGGGGCTTCTATCACGAATCGGAAGAGCCATGGCTAACGCTTGGTTGCTTCTACGCGGTTCCTGACGGCTGGCGTCCAGATCGGTACATCTGAGGAGGGCAAGGCCTTGCGGTTCGTCTACATTTCGGCTCCTTACACCAAACCAGACCCTGCGGAGAACACCCGCATTGCCATAGCGGCGGCAGATCCACTCCTGAAGCTTGGGTATGCGCCGTACATTCCCCATCTTAGTCACTTCTGGCACCTCCAAACCCCTCACCCCTACGAAGACTGGATGGAACTTGACCTTGCATGGATTAGCCGGTGCGACGCGCTGATTCGGCTGCCGGGCGAATCGCCGGGGGCAGACCAGGAGGTGCTATTTGCCGAACAACTGGGCATCAACGTCTACTATGGCGTTGAGGAGTTCCTGGAGCAGGCTGACTGGCTCACGCTCGACGGATAGAGGGAGGACCACCATGGTAGCGGCAGTATCAGAGATGAGCCGCGAGGAGCAACGCCAGGCCGACGAATCGCCCAATCGGCTCAAATTCGGGCAGGCTATGGGCGCCAGCAGGTTTGCGCGAACCATGGCAGTCTACTACATCGTGGACGAACTCCGCGAAAAGCCACAAGCACAACACGAAGAAATCATCTTGTCGTATGCGGAGCTTGCCGGGACATCGCCGGAAGCCATGAAGGTAGATCTCGGTTGGGCGCGCAAGATCAACGAAAAAGACCTGCGATGGGCTTTCAATCAGGAAGGCATTTCCGATACGCAATGGTGTCAGCGCATCGGCCTGGGTCATCTGCGCACCGTGGCCCGAGCGGAGCACCCCAATGGCCTGGGGCTAAGCTCGGAGGAACGAGTCGCATGGCTGGTTGGTTGCTACCATGCGGCGGAGGGCGCCGGCGCATTTGAGGACCGATTGCGGGCGGGCGGGTACCTCCCAGTGCGCAAGGTCAAACGATTCGGCGCGGAGGATGGGGCGAAAGAGGCAGAGCGGATCATCAAGGGCAGAGAAGCGGCGGCCTACGTTGCCCGGTGTCTGGCCGGGGACTATGGCCTGCACGTGCAAGCGAAAATCGCCAAGAGCTGGGAGCGTAGGGCAGAATCGCTCAACGGACTGGCGCCCATCCCTGATACGGCCATGACATTCCTGGAGGCCCTGGCAGACGCTGCAAGGACGGCGGGTATCGACGTGGCGCTACCCAAGATCCCGCAGGCTGGGCACCCCTACAACCTGGCCAAAACCTTGCGAAGCGTGGCGGAGCTGCTGGACCAGACGCGGCCCGGGGCGGAGTTTGCGATCGGAGGTGGCGAGCGTGAAGCAGAAGTTCCCACAGACGGAATTAGGCCGCAAGTTCCGCACCATGATTGATGGGATGACGCCAGAGGAGCTGCAGGAACTGGCCATCGACTGCGGAGTTCCCCCGGACGCATTCAAGACGGTCAGAGCCCAGGGAGAGGGAGGGGATAAGGCTTGATCGCATGGAAGCGCACAGTGCTCTTATGGGCGAGCAGGTTGGCGCTCGCATTGGCGGCCGTGCATTTGGCCCTCGGAATCGCCAGGAAACTCGACCCACTCGCCGCAATGATCGCGATGTTGGGATGGATAGCAGGGGCCCTATTCCTCGCCACTAAAACATAGCAAAATCCCCCACCCGAAAGGTAGGGGATACAGGCACAACCGAGCCGACACAACGCCTGCAAGCTCTAGGATGCCACTGAGGGGGAAGTGCTTATGCAGCCCGGCACGTCCGACATGATCGGCACGCAATCACCTACACTCCACCACTCGACATGCCCATCCTGCATCCGAGAGCCCCAGCACAGCCGGCCGTTCAGGATCCGGTACGGGAGGTACTCGCCCGCCGTCAACTCTAGCCGCAGGCCGTTCAGCGCATCGAGGCGTTTTGGGTCGACCACCTCACCATCTCGCAGGTTCCAAATAATCCCCCGTTGGTAGTAGGCCGCCAAGGCGGCAGCGATGTGGCCGGTCAGTAACTCAGGAAAATCGCCATAGCCATTAGTTTGGATAGCCTGGACCGAAGCCGGGGACAGGGTAACATCCACGATTCAAACCTCCTAATCGGAACCCCTGGTCTCTGCTGCCAAGCCAGAACTTGGCGGTACAGACGAGGGGGAGCGGTTGCCCGCTACGGAGCCTGGACTCAGTCCTCAATCCCGTGGCAAATGATTGCGAAGCTCCCTGCCTCCACTCGCACCCTTGCGGCCTTTAGCACCTCGGCATACGCAGAAACCAAGTGCGGAGCGCCCTGGGGTTCGTGGCCGACTATGATGCAGTCAACAGAGCCCATGAATTTACCGACCGTGAATCCCGGTTTGTCAGCGGTGGCCTTCTGAAAGTGCTTGCTCAGGATGGCGTTGACCTTTTGTGTTGTGATTGGCGCCATGACGAGCGCCCCCTTTCCAGTGTAGAGCCCGGTAGTTAGCCGGGCTAGTCTCTGTAGTAGACGATATTGGTTCCGGGAGGAGCAACTTCAAATTCGCACCGAGCGGCAAGCGACTCGGCGGGAGCGCCGGGCATCTTAAACCGTCCGTCCGGCGTAATCCAGGTCCGGCACTTGGAGCATAGACGGTGATGCGTTGCCTCGACGTGCCCGGTGGCCGCAAAGGCTGGCCGGTGGCAGATCAAGGGCGGTGTCCATGCGGCGGGCGTCTTGGTGGTGTTGTGGCCGCAAACAAAGCACGGACGCTTGCCCCAGTCGGTACCCTTGCGGACGCGAGCGGGGGTAAAGCTGCTGATGTATCCCATGGCGAGCGCCCCTTTCTCTACTACGCCGGTATTAGGCCCCGGCTGGCCTGGGTGGTTAGGCGTTCGGCTCACTCGTCCGGATGTACCGAGCCAACAGACCAGCGATCTCGTTCAGGTCAACCTCGGGGTTCTCGGCGCTCCAGCCGTCGAACATGGCCGGAATCGTCTGGGCGTAGGCGGCGCAGGCATCCTCAACGGTCGTCAAACCCATTTCGCGACTGGACTGCATGAACTGGGCGGGCGTCTGCGAACCAACTAGTCCATCCCACGCCTGGTCGGGCGTCGTGTATTCCACGGTAAAACCTCCTCGAATCAAATTCGGTATCCACCCCCATACACATGGGGACTGTAGCCGTTGTCTGCGCTCCGTTAGTCTGACCTGCGGCCGGTTCCGGTGGCGATGGCGAGTTTCGCTTCGTCGGCAGAGACCCGGATCAAGCGGCGTGCGAGACGGCTATCTAGGTACCAGTTCTCCTTGCCGTGCTTATCGATCCGGCAGATGTACAGCTTCTGTTGCGGCATCTTCGCCAGCCCCTTCCGTTCCTGTCCTTCTGAGACAAGTATACCATGTGTACGTACACTGTAAAGGGGTTAGACGAAACTTTTTTCAAAAACTTTTCGAACCTATCTCACTTGGGAGTGATGCCTTTGGCCGCGTGGTGCAAGCTCATGATGTAGCCTTGCAAGTCGACCACTTCAACAGGTTGACCCTTGACTGTCTTGACGAACACGAACCCCGCCTCGCGGGCTCCTTGGTCCAATTCGGCAGCCATGACCCCAGTGAGGTACACGGTACGGTTACCAAGGAGGTTTCCTTCCGCGTCCTTGCGGCTTGTCCAGGTGGTGCGCCGGTTTGCTCCCGGCTTTTGTGGTGACACGTTGAGTTCCGCCTTTCGTTTGTGACAGGACCCGCTGGCTCGGTTTCAAAAGAACCGCATCTGACCAGAGGGATCCACAAGGGCCATGTCCTCAGAGGTCACTTCCTCTGGGTTGATGGTGGCCCGTTTCCAGCCGCCTCTTTTGCCCTGCTGGTAGATGCGCAGACGGCGCTTGCGGTTGCGTGCGATCCTGATGAGGATTTGCAAGGCCGCTTTTACCTGCGTCTGGTTCGGATGATTGCAGACCAAAGCGTCGCTATCCACCTCATCCGAATCTATGGAAACCGCCTGCAAAGAGATGGTCAAGGATCGCATCAGGAGGCTGGCAGACGTTCCGCAAGCCTCCATGTCCGTGATGTTCACAGCGTACACCAGCGGTCCTCCTTCGAATCTTAGGTCCGGAATCGGTGCCCGCTGATCACGTCGACCAAAGTCACTCCGGGGCCGTGGGCCGCCCGAGCTGCTGCCCGGTGTTCGGCTGATGGTGTCTTGTAGTTCTTGCGGTAGGTGGTCAGGAAGGTGTCGGTATCGACCTTGCGGGCCTCGGTGCTGGCTTCTAGGTTAAAGGACTTGTGAGCGTAAGCCCAGAGCTCCAAGACATCCTGCGGCGGGACCTGCTTGTTGCTGTTCCACCGGACCACGCCGTTGGCGTCCACGGTGGCATCGGTGTCAAAAGACGCCATCAATTCCTGCGCTTGTTGCACCTGGCTGGCTATCACTACCGGGTGAAACTTGCCGTCCCATTTGCCTGTCAAGGCGTCCACGTATCCGCTCATGTCCGCAACCCCTTTCGCTACCTTCTGAACTCAGTATACCGCATGTGTACGTACACTGTCAAGCGGTATTTAGCCCGTATACGTACACTGTTGATGATTATTTTGCACAATCGGGCGTCCTCTCTGCGGAGAAGGGCGCTCTTTAGATTTTGGCGAGGGCAAAGCCAAGCGAAGCATAGCGAAGAACCGACAAGCAAAGCGAAGGAGACGATGAATGATGGAAGGGATCGAAGATTTCGTTCCGAAGGCCAACACTGCGGACATCAGGCGGTATTCAGCTTCCGAGGTTGCGGCTCTGGTAGAGGAGATCAAGGCTACAGTCTGGGACCAGACCCGCGCCCGGGTCGGCACGATTCTGGAGCAGATCGAGGGTAAGATCCACACGGAACCCAGACTCGCCCCATCCGGCCGCCTATTGAAGTACGCCTTGGACGATGTGCAGCGGTTAATCGCCGAGATCGCGCATCAGCGAGTGCCCGATATCACATCAGAATTACTTAAGGAACAGCGCGCGGCGCGTCTGCGGTCAGAGAAAGAGTCTCAAGAGAAGGAGCGCTCCGATAAAGAACCGCCTCACGAGGTGGCCTCCCGCGGCCCCGATGGCGAGAGGTTCAAAGTCGTGTGCAGTTGCGGGTGGTCTAGCCGGGCCATTAGTGAAGGGCTGGCGCAGAGCAATTGGTTTCAACACGCCAAAAGCGTGAGCAAATAGGCTGGTGCGCCCTCGCCAGTAGAACCCAAACACGACAGCGCAGCGCCCCTCCACCAACAGGAGAGGCGTTTTAGATTGGAGGCAGAAAGATGGCGTGCAGTGATTTTGTTCAAATACCATTGTATGGGATTGACGGTGTGATAACAGCCAATGCAATGGTTGATCGCGAAACTTCGGCTACTGTAGAGCATCAAACGTGGCATTTACACTCTGGCGGTTACGCCTGTCATTCCAGGAGGTCACGAGGTCGGACAACGGTCGTCCTGATGCATCGGGTGATAATGGGCTTGGGGCCGGATTCTGACATGCAAGTTGACCATATAAACCGTAATCGGCTGGATAATCGGAGAGAAAATTTGCGGGTGGTCACCTGCGCGGAAAACCATCAGAACCGAGGATCATACGAAGGTTCAACGTCAAAACACCGCGGCGTGTGGTGGAGCAAACAGCGTCAGAAATGGCGGGCTGCAGAAAGGCTGAACGGGAAGGCATACCATCTTGGATATTTTTCGTCGGAGGCTGAGGCGGCAATGGCGGCGTCGGCGTGGCGGATGGTGCATATGCCCCATAGCGTCGAGGTGTAAAGTTTGCCACCAGCGGGCCCGGCCAGGCCTAGTTCTACCGACTTCCCCCGGTGGAACGCGCTGGTGTGCTTTTGGATCCAGGGGAAAGAGGAGCAAATCAGATGCGAAGGGGAAGATGGATCATGGAGAACCGTGTCGTTCCGGTGTCTGAGTTTGATTTTCATGGCGCTCAGGTGAGGCTCGTTGAAAAGGACGGCGAGTTCTACTTCCCGGTGATCGATGTGGCCAAAGCTCTGGGCTACAGCGAACCGAAACAAAGCGGAGCGCGCCTGCTGAGCCGCAATCCGGAGGAGTTCGATGGCGAGACAGGGGTGGTCAAATTGACCACCCCTTCAGGAATCCAAGACACCAAGGTCCTGAGTGAAGAGGGCGCGTATTCATTCGCTATGCTGGCCCAGACGGACAAAGGCGCAGAGTTTCGCAAGAAGGTTCGGGCCATGCTGAAAGAGTTTCGGCGGCAACGGTCGCCTGGCCAGATGGAGGCTAGCGTCATCCGTGCCGCGACGCCGCTGCTCCGGGAGTTGGTCGAAGAGACCGTTGCGGCGGCGATCCATGGAGCACTACGAGCCCAAGACGAACGAAACGCCGCCATGGCCAAGCAAGTCGCTAAGACCACGGGCCGATTGGGTACCTTGGAGCGCACGGCAAAGCAACTCGCTCGCCGACCTCTCCAACTTGTCATGGATACCGAGGGGGCCGACGAGCTAGCACCCACTATCATGGTTGCGCTTCGGGATCAGCGCAAGGGCATGGGTTGGACGCAGGCCCAAGCGGCGGTTTTCCTCGGCATCTCCCGGTCGTACTTCGGTCAGATCGAAGAGGGGTTCGCCGATGCCCCCGGCTGGCTGAAGCGTCGGATAGCATCACTCTTCGGCGCTCGGGCATAGGGGGAAAGTAAATGACAAACGGAGCAGAAGCCGTCCAAATATGGGCGGCACTTTTCATTGCCGGGTTCCTGGGGCACTTGCTGGGTGACTACGTGGTGCAGACCAATTGGATGGCGCAGAACAAGGCCAAACCACTTTTCAACGGCACCGACATGGCTTTCACCGCTATTACGCTACACGCTGAATCGTGGGCTCTGGCAGTTTTTACGTGCATGGCTCTTGTAGCCCGCACCGCTTGGGGGCTTGCCGTTCTTCCTTTGCTTGTAGTGGTGTGCTTTATCCTCGGCGCCATCCACTGGATCCAAGACCGCCGCTGGCCGGTGAAGTGGCTGATGCGAGTTACCGGGCACGATCCCGAATGCACATGGCTGCTCATCGTGTTCGACAACACCCTGCACCTGGTGCAAATCGCTCTGGCTGCGGCTTGGATCGTCTGGAGGATGGCGGCATGACCACAACCGCAATCGCCGCCCTTATCTGGGCGGCTTTCGCTTTAGGCGCGTACATCGCCTACAAGATCACAGATACCCATTGGCGTAAGAAGATCAAAGGGATGCAGGACAGCTTGAGCCCGACAACTCCGGCGCATGGCATTCCCCTACGAGAGGGGACCGTCTGCAAGGGTGGAGTAAATACAGAGCCCTCCACCCCCAGATCGTCGACGCCGCCCCAAGCGTCAAGACCGAAAACAGTCACCTCACACACTCGCGGCCACTTGATCTACTGGGACGAAGACCGTAAAGCGTGGTTCTACGCTGACGACCAGACCCCCATCAGCCAGGAGCGACCCTGTATGCAGTGCCGCAAGATGCCCACGCCAGAGGGACATGACCCGTGCTTGGGCCACATTCCAGGCGCTATTGGCGCTTGTTGCGGGCACGGTGTGGAAGATGGATTTATCAAATGGGATTTGCACAGACCGCCGACGACGCCGAGCCCTGCAAGTTCACCAGAGGCGCAAAGGCGCTTTTTCGGTTACCGTCAACGCCTGGACCAAGCGCATTGGGAGGCGGACCTTGGAGTCATCACGCATCAGGAATGGCTAGATGTTGTGAACGCCATCCGGTCCGAAGAAGGCTTCCCTCCGCTACTGATTCCAGCCGAGGTATCAACATACACGAAGCCCCTCAACCCGCGATTGGACGTGAAGGCATGAACCTTTACCTGATCAAGCGGGGGACCGCGCCCAAAGCACCATGAAGCACCATATCACCCAGTGATTATTTGCACTCGCGTATCTGAGGCGAAATGGCAGGCGGGGTCCACATTAGATTTGGCATGGGTCTGGGAGAAGTACGACTCCAGTCCTAGTAGTGGGTGGAGCTTGGAGGTCTGGAACGGTCTGCAATTGATGGGGATCATGCCAAACCGCTACCGTTTTCCGGATGGGACCGAGTTGGACCTGATGGTTCACGACAGAGCTAAAGAGCCGTGGACTCTTCTCGATGGTGCCGTATGGTGGAGCAATCAAAAGATACCCGCGTGGCTTCAAGAAAAGGGCGTCATCTACCCGCCAGACTCATTCACCCAGGAACGCATCATCGGTAATATCAACAACTCTCGCGACGGGAATGACCTGGAACCTGTCTATCCACCTGACTTTTGGCCAGAGGCCACTGAGGTAAAAGTATGAGCGGAAAACTGGCTGGCGGAATAGCGCTAACCTTCATTGCTGGAATGGCCCTCGGTATCCTCCTCATGGTAGGAGCAGCGGGTGGAAGCGGTATGACGGTGCCCGAGGCAGTGCTGAAAGATGCCGGCCTGACGAGACCGCAGATAGAGGCCAGCCGGTTCGACATCTTCGACACGGAGCGAGCCGCAGTGGAGAAAAACCTCGGTGTGGACCTCGGCACGCTCTATCTCCTCACACCACCCCCGGACGCCAAGGGCTACTACACTCGCATAGGCGGTATAGACCTGGCAGTCATCACCGGGCCCTTCTTTCGTGAGGATCAGGCACAGCAAACAAGCGCCCACGAGATCGGCCACTGGGCGGCGCAGATCCTAGGGGTACAATTCCCGACCATACCAGAAGCCGAGGCCTGGGCGGAGCGGTTCCGGACCTGTTTCGGCTCACCAGAGGCTAGAGCGCCCAGATGGGGGCCGGTGGTGGAGGTTGACCCGGAGACGTGCCGGGACATCGAGGAACGATTGCAAAAGGCAAAGAACTAGCCCCCGACAACCTCATGGCGGCGGGGGCTTTCTACGCGATGTCAGGTCTGTGACGATAGCGCCCGGATGATCGCTTGCTGGTCCAATGGAGATATCCAGAGACAGGGACCCGGGCCTTCGGTAGACCTCCACTTTGATGGGACCGCATTCGGGGAGGTCATCGGTAGCACGAGACACCAACTGCGGAGCACCAAGCGGAACGACTTTTGAAGCCTGACGGTGTCGGGCCAAAGGCATCACCTCGCTGCTGATTGGACGATGTAACGCGATGCAAAGAAACGGTGCATTCCAAGGTAGGGAAGCGATTCGCCAAGAGCGTGTAACGTTACTCGTTACAAAAAGTAACGTTTTGAATCGTTACAAGCGTTACGCATAAAAGGAGTGTTATAGTGGCCAAGCCCCATAAGGTGGATGAGTGGGGCATCGGTCCCCGGGTATCAGAGATGTGGGCCATGGGGCGTAAAGGTCGTTCCATCGTCAAGGACGTGCGGGGCGATGTGGAAGCCTGGGCAACCCGCACCAAGGAGCCCATGCCGAACGATAACGCGATCACCATGGCGATTACCAGGTACATGAAGTCCGGTCCGATCGATAGGCGGACGAAGCGCTGCAAACAGCAGGATCGGGCGGAAGAACTCAAGGTCGAGGCCGTCAAGGAAATCGTCGCCATCCAAGTGGATGTGGCCCAGACGCTGAATCGGTACGTGCAACGCATTGACGCCGAGGTAATACGGTTAGAAACCGTTATGGAGAGGGATCAACTCACCGGCAAATTGGTGGCCCCGGACTTTGGTAAGTACTACTCCAGTATGGTGGGGCTATCCAAAGAAATGCGCGGGTGGATGGTTTTGTTCGTCGATATTAAAGACCGCCTTGCGCAGCACGAGCAGTTTGAAAACGCTGTCAAGGCTATTTTGGCGGCACTCGCAGCGGAGTGCCCGCCGGCCATACTCGAAAAGATAATCAATCGGTTGAAAGCTGATCCCGCGGTAAGGGCGTTGATGTGACGTGTTCAATAAGAAATCACCTCAACAACCGCAGACGACAGCGGAGCTGATCGCCTACTTCATCAAGAAGGCGGGCCCGATACAATCAGCGGAGGATCTGCATGCGGTAGTGCGTATCGGTTTGGAAGAATGGACGAAGCGGCGACGTGTCATTGATGGGCGCCCCTTCAATCTGGATCGATACCCATTTCTTCGGGATATTTACGCCGATGAATCTCCTGTGATGGTGCTCTCAAAGGCTGCGCAGATGGGCCTATCGGAATACGCCATTAACAAGTCGCTTTGGGGCTTGGACATCCACAACATGGATATTCTCTATCTTTTACCCACCGACGACGAGTCATACGACTTCTCCAACTCCAGGTTCGGGCCGGCCATCGAAGGGTCGGACTACCTGGAGTCGCTTTTCACGGATGTCTCAAATACCCAGCATAAGCGCGCCGGGGAGCGCAACTTCTTCATCCGGGGCTCTCGCAGTAAGTCGAAGCTGAAGAGCATGCCGATCGACTTCCTGATCGTTGATGAGTTCGACGAAATGGTGCAAAAACACCTGCCGTTGGCGCGCCGACGCCTGGATGCCAGTCCGTGGAAATGGGAGCTCGACATCTCGACGCCAACGGTGCCCGAGTTTGGCATCCATGCCCGGTGGTTAGAAAGCGATCAGCATGAATTCATGGTCGTATGCCCAGCTTGCGGTCTGCAGCAAATCCCAACCTGGCCCGACAACATCAACTTGGAGGTCGTCCCGGCCAATTATTGGTGCGCCAAGTGCCACAAGCCGACGACGACGTTCATGGCCTGGAACGGTCTGTGGGTGCCGCAGAACCCTTCGGGCGAAATCCGGGGGCGTCGCGTCAGCCAGCTCCTAAGCCCAACCAAGACGGCGCAGGAAATGGCAACCGAGGCGAAGGCCGCCGATGACGACCCAGCAGCGGAACAGGAGTTTTGGAACCAAGGCATAGGCCTGCCCCACGTTGCCAAGGGTGGCGCCCTGGACGACGATTTGCTGTTGGCTTGCCGAGACCCAGAGTACCGCGAAATGCCATCCGTTGGAAAACGCTGTTCCATGGGCGTAGACGTCGGCAAAGCCTTGCATGTTCGAATCTCTATGCGCTACAAGGACGAAAAACGCGCCGTCTATATCGGCACGGTGCTCGACTTCGAAGACTTGGTGTCATTGATGACTCGCTACGACGTCCGCTGTGCAGTGATTGACAAGAACCCGGAGACGCGCAAAGTCGTTGAGTTCTGCGAGCGGTTTCCGGGCCGGGCCTGGGCGGCACAGTATGACATCGAGGACAAAGCGGAGACGGCCAGATGGGACGGTGATAAACGCATCGTGCATCTTAACCGGACGGTAGCCATGGACAAGATGATGGCTCGGGTGCAGGGGCAACATCTCATCCTGCCGGCGCATGCGCAAACCATCGAGGGCTATTTCACACAGATGAAGGCCCCGAAGCGTATCCTCTCCACGGACAAGCGGACCGGGCAGCCGGTGTATCGCTATGTGGAGGGTACCAAAGCCGATCACTTCGCCCATGCGGAGCTCTATGACGAGATGGCTTTTGAGCGGACAGGAAAGGCGCCATCCCATGACGGTATGACGCTGAATCTGCAGGCCGGGCATCGCTCCAGCCCGTGGAAGGTCTAAGAGACGGAATGGTGATTATCGGACGTTGCGTTTTTGAGGTAGTCCGATCGCCGTTTCGGCTGGTTTTGGGCCATGGGCGGCGATTGCGTGTTTCTGGGGACTGGTAAACAAAGGGGCGAACAGGGCCGTTCATGCAGGCGATTTATGCAATCGTGTATCTCGCTGCAGCTACGAAAAGCTCTTAATATCGCCTGCATCCAATAGACAAAATCACCTTCTACCGGCTTGTTGATGGAGGAGGAACATCATTCGTGGGGCAGTATGACAAGTCGCGAGAATGGCTAGCGAGGGCAGAGAAAGTGATGCCCTGCCAAGGGGCCCAGACACTCAGCAAGGCCACGGCGAGAAACCCGATCGATTACCCGTCGTTCATCGAGCGAGGGCAAGGCTCACACGTCTGGGACGTTGACGGTCACGAGTACATCGACTACATGGCGGCCCTCGGGCCAATCGTCCTGGGGTACAACTACCCGGCAGTTACCGAAGCGGTGGTCGAGCAGGCACGCAAGGGCGTGCTTTTTTCTTTAGAGCACCCCTTGGTCGTCGAGGTGGCTGAGATGCTGACCGAGATCCTGCCCGGAGCGGATGCAGTTCGTTTCGTCAAGACCGGATCGGCGGCGACGTCGGCAGCGGTCAGGGCGGCCCGGACATATACCGGGCGCGATGTTGTCTTGGTAGCCAGCAACTCGTATCACGGGCAGGATGACTACTTCCAGGTGACTCAGTTAGGCCGGGGCGAGTACGGTGTGCCGAAGAACCTGGCAGACAACATCGACCAATTCACTTACGGCGATGCCATCTCGCTTCAGGAGCGTCTGGAATGGCATGCCGAACGAGGGACCCAAGTCGCTGCGGTACTCATTGAGCCAGCCCGGACGTTCATGGCTTCCTTCGAGTTTCTGCGTAAGGTCAAAAAACTGTGTGTCCGGTACGGTGCGTTGTATGTGGCGGATGAGGTCGTGACCTTCGGCCGCTTCAACGGGCTCACGTATTCCGCGTGGTGCGGTGTTACGCCCGACTTGATTTGCTTGGGGAAAGCGATGGGCAATGGCTATGCGACCGGGGCTGTAGCTGGCCGCCGGGATGTTATGGACGCCTTTGAAAAGTGTTTCATTTCAGGGACCTACAACGGCGAGCTGATCGGCCTGGCTGCGGCTAAGGCTACGCTAAACATCCTCCGTTCGGAGCCGGTCGCAGACCACATCTACCGGGCGGGATCAACGCTCATGGCTGGCTTCGAGGGCGCGATGAACCGCCACGACGTGCCTGCTTACGCCGAGGGCATCCCGGTTTGCTGGCGCCAGACATTCACCGGACCCCGAGCGCAGGAGCTGAAGATGCGTTTCATGGCCGAATGTGCGGCCCGCGGCGTGCTGCCAGGCTTGATCACCTACGTTGGCTACAGCCACAGTGACGAAGACATTCGGCGCACGGCGCAGGTGTACTACGAGGTAGCCGAGGTGCTGGAGAAGTGGTTGGAGGAGCCAAGGGAAGGGGCGCGGTAGAACCATGGCCGAGCATGTATGTCGGTGCCGGCGCTGTCATCCCGAGCCGTTTCCGAGTGGCCCGCGGCAAGGGCCGGATCACACAGCCCTGCGTTTTAAGACCGATCGCAAGGAAGCGGAGACAACCACGGTAGAGGTATTCCTCAATGGCAACAAGGTTCTGCTGACGACGGAGGCGCTGGCCGGTCCGAATGGATTTGTGGTCCACTTCTGCGCCGAGGATGACCGGGCAACATCGGTCCATCGGTGTTCCTGTGAAGAAGGAGCTTGCGAAGAAGTGCTTCACGGCAACGTTGAGATTAAGAAAGAGGCGAGAGCCATATGGGCGACGACCGCGAAGTCATAATGCCGCTTTCCGCCTTGGGAGGCATGGGTATAACGGCGGCTCCTGCTCTGTATGGCCACATCAACATCGGAAATGGTATGGTCAAGATCCACTTGGGAACCGGGCAGGTAGCATTCGGTCCTGGGTACGTACCAGATGAGGCCGCCCGGTCATTTTGGGAGGCAATATCTCGTCAGTTCCCGGGTGTGCGTAGGATGGATGGGAGGAGAGTCTGAGATGAGTACCATCCAAATCGGCCACCGAACCGTGGGCCCGGGCCATCCTTGTTACGTAATAGCCGAGGCCGGAAGCAACCACAACCGCGACTTCGAGACGGCTAAGCGCTTGATTGATGCCGCTGTCGAAGCCGGCTGCGATGCGGTAAAGTTCCAAACCTACAGTGCCGATACTCTCTATTCCAAGCGTACGCCGCGCTTTACTTACCTGGCGGGTCGTGACGAAGACACCTGGGACATTATCCGCAAAGCCGAATTGCCGAGGGAATGGCAGAAGCCCTTGTTCGATTACGCCACAGCCAAAGGCATCCACTGGCTGAGCACGCCGACCGATCGGGCCGGGGTGGACGAGCTTGACGCCATTGGGGTGCCGGCATTCAAGATCAGCTCCTATGAGGCCGTAGACCTGCCGTTTGTGCGGTACGTGGCCAGCAAGGGCAGGCCGATGATCATCTCTACCGGGATGTGTACCGCGCGAGAAATCGGGGATGTATATGGCGCTTGTTGGGACATGGACAACGACGCAGTGGCCTTTCTTCAGTGCGCGTCGCTCTATCCGGCGCCTTGCCATATCGCCAACCTGAGATTCATCCCCGAATGGTCATGCACTTACGACGGCCTGCTTGGCTACTCCGACCACACACTAGGCTGGCACATCCCCCTCGCAGCCGTTGCTATGGGTGCCTGCATCATCGAGAAGCACTTCACGCTTGACCGCACATCGCCGGGCCCAGACCACGCTTTCGCCTTGGAGCCCGGCGAACTCAAAGCCATGGTAAGCCAGATCCGAGACGTAGAGGCCGCCATGGGTGACGGAGATAAGACCGGCCCGGCACCTGAGGAGCAAGATATGTACCTCAAGGCGCGGCGTTCGGTGGTGTCCGCCTGCTATATCCCTTCCGGGACTGTGATCACAGCGGAGATGTTGACAAGCAAGCGACCGGGACATGGGATACCGGCGAAGGACATCACTTTGGTGGTTGGGCGAGTGGCCAAGGCGGACATTCCAGAGGATGAGGTTGTGGAATGGAGGGTGCTGCGATGAATTGGTGGGTGGTTCCTCTTGTCGCTTTGGTATCGATGGCTTTATCCCTACCGTTGAGTTTGTATTTGATTCACAGGATGGATAAAGACCAGAAGCGGAGGACGGCTGAGGTTGTGGCAGAAACAGACCGGCTTCGCCACCTTTCAAAGGAGTGGCAGAGCATTCAAGATACGTTGCGCAAATTGAATGATGCGCAGACAAGAATGTGGAGGTAATCTAAACGGCAACCATATTACTTACAGGTGCGGGCGGCGCCGCCATACCTGATCTGATCCGCCATTTGCAGTCCCGAGGCCATCGAGTACTAACTTGCGACACGGACCCCCATGCACCTGGGCTATACCTGGGCGATGGGGGTTTTGTTGTGCCAAAAGCGACGGACAATGGCTACATGCTTGCTATGATGGACCTCTGCATTCGCCAGTCAGTTGATATAGCCATTCCGCTGGTGGACGAAGAGTCGGCGTTGTTCAAAGCCGCTAATCCGTCCAAAGTGCTTACTCCAACGGAGACCTTTATCCGCGCCTGCCTAGACAAGCGAGAACTAATGCGCGTCCTGGGCGGCATCGGCGTCACGGTCCCTCGCACGTATAACAGAACGAAAACCATCGACGATACAGCCCCATTTGATTTGCTATATCCATGGGTAATTAAGCCGCGTACAGGGCGAGGCAGTCGCGGAGTAGCGATTATCCGGTCCCGCCAAGAGGGATTGGCTCACGCCGAAACCGCGGGCTACCTTGATGCGCTCATTATCCAGGAGTACATCGACGGCCCGGAGTACACCGTCTCCGTCGTCTGCGACCAGCGCAACACTGTTCACGCCGTGGTGCCAAAGGAGATCATCGACAAGAGAGGCTCTACGCGGCTGGCCGTCACCCGGCGCAACAAAGCCATTGACCAGGTGTGCCGCGACATCGCCGAGAAGCTGAACCCGTGCGGCCCCTTCAACGTGCAACTTCGGATGCGGGATGGCGTACCCTATGTGTTCGAGATCAATCCGAGGTTCAGCGGCACGGTCAACCTGACGATCGCGGCCGGCTGTGATGAGGTTGGCGGGCTGATCGAATTGGCCCTGGGGCGGCCGTACACCTTTGGCGAGTGGCGGGAGGGTGTGGTCCTGGTCAGGCAGACGCATGACGGGATCATGAGTGAGGCGGACTTCAAAGAGCGGGCGCCGAAGGGGTGGAACGCATGAGCTTGACTGCTGAGCAATCGGTTGCGATCGAATTGCATGAGCGTTTCTGTAAGCTCAGTCACATTGACCAGTGCTCATGGGGCTATGAGCACATCGGAAACCACCCTGACTGGAAAAGATATGCTCACGGTGATTGGTTGCGTAAAGCCACGGCGCTTCTTGGACGCTATGGCGACGATTGGCGGGAAGTGCTTGAAACGTATACGACCGTCGATAAGATCTTGCGCGGCTGAGACGTCCGCCTGTAAAAGGAGTGTAACGCGTGAGAATCCTAGTCACCGGGGCGGAAGGCTATATTGGCAGGCATCTGGTGCCGAAGTTGCAGAAGGCTGGTCACTACGCCATACCGCTGTGCAACTGGCCGAACGAGCCACATGTGCGGCGGTATGCGGGAGGGCCGGAGAGGCGATGGTTCTGCGACTTGTCCAAGGGCTTTGGCAAACTGATCGAGGAGCGGCCGCCCGACGTCGTCATCCACCTGGCGGGGCGGGTAGACATCAGCCTTCTGCCAAATCCCGAAGGGGCCGATTTGCCGCCCGTACCCGGGCCTTGCGACATCGCCCGGCTGTACCGTGACAACGTAGTAGCAACGGCCAACGTCTTGGACTACTGCCTTAAGGCTGGGGTAAAGCACCTGATCTTTGCCAGCACGCAGGCGGTATACGGCGTTCTGGCTTATGGCGGTACGTGCGATGATGAACTCCTCGCTGATCCTTTGGATCACTACGCGGCCAGTAAGTTGGCTGCGGAACAGGTTCTTCAAATGGGTAGGAAACAGGGCTTGACCGTCTCGATTCTGCGACTGCCCGGAGTGTTTGGCGGAGATCGCAGAGAAGGCGTTGTCTACCAAATATGCCGGGACGCCTTGGCCAAAAGCGAAGTGCGGGTGACCGCGCCCTACCCATTGCCGCTCAACGTCATGCACATCGAGGATGTTGCTGGCGCTTTCTTGGCCGCCGTCAAATGGACGCCCTTCAATGCCAACTGGGCGGAGGGCCTTACCACCGATGTCACCGGGTCGGAAACATGCAGCCTGGCCGTACTTGCCCATGAAATCACCGGCTTAGTGCCGGGAACCTCGGTCGTCTGTGGCGCCGTGAAGCAACCGACGATGAATCTATATCCTTCACCACATTTAGACTGGCACCCCAAATCCCGCAAGGAACGCCTGGCCCAAGTGTTGGAGGAGATTCGCCGTGGGTCGTAGGCTGGCCGTGGCAGACATCCACAGCGAAGGACATCGACTGCTGCAAATCCTGGATATGGCCCACTACAAGCCGGAGAGCGACCGGCTTTTTTTGTTGGGCGATTACATGGACCGAGGGGCGGACGCGGCCTCAACCATTCACCTTGTGATGGACCTGGTAGACCGAGGGGCGAAGGCCGTCCTTGGCAACCACGACGCTGTAATGCTGGCCTACCTGCAAGGAGATGCAAGTCGCCATGCCTGGATGCGCGAGTGGGACCGCCAAGTGTGGATGCAACAAGGCGGAGACAAAACTATGGCAGACTTCGGCGGTGCTATCCCGGACCACGTGGTCAACTTCCTCGCCGGCTTGCCACTCTACCACGAGGAGCCTGACTGCATCCTCGTCCATGCGGGCCTGCGGCCGGGAGTTCCGTTGAGCGAACAGACACCAGATGACCTCCTTTGGATCCGCGGGGAGTTCCACGAGGGTTACCGCGGTAAACGAGTGGTCTTCGGCCACACACCGACGCATCTGCTGCACGGCAGCTACGAGGTGTGGCGCGGACCCGACAAAATAGGCATCGACACGGGCGCCGTCTGGGGAGGGCGCCTTTCTCTATTGGACTTGGACACCCATCAGACTTGGTGGGCTTAGAAAGGACGTATTTTACTTGGAACGTTACAATCCAGCTAATCCAAATAGCGGACACGGGCGGGTGTTCCCCCGTCCCGACGGGAAACAGATGCGGTGCGGTGGTCCGAATTTCTGCCATGTGTGTAAGGCCGACCAAGCCATGGTAGCGCCGCGTCAGCCGAGCGCCAAAAGCAAGCGGATTCTCGTCTTGGCCGCACATCCAGACGATGAGTGCCTTGGATGCGGCGGTACCATTGCCCGCCTGGCGGCCGAGGGCCACGAGGTAAGCATCGGCATACTGGCAACCGGCCTAACATCACGAGGCACGACGACAACGGCAGAACTAGAGACGTTGATGAGTCAAGCTGATAACGCCTCCAAGTTTCTAGGAGCTTCCATCGTTAGCTTCGGAAACTTGCCAGACCAACGTCTGGACACAATCGGCGGCTTGGACATCTCTGAAGTTATCAAGCACCTGCTCGACTTATACCAGCCAGAAGTGGTGTATACCCATCACATTGGGGACCTGAATCAGGATCACCGGGCAATGGCGCATGCTACTCTGATCGCAACGCGGCCGGTTCCGGGCTGCTCCGTAAAGAGTGTCTATGCCTACGAGGTGGCCAGCTCGACCGAATGGGCTTTCAGCACGGAACCGGCATTCCGGCCTACCACCTTCGTGGACATCTCGGGTGACTACCTGGAGAAGAAGATTCAAGCCATGGAGATGTATGAGACTGAGCGGCGGCCGTTTCCGCACCCGCGATCGCCAGAGGCCCTGCGGGCGCAGGCCATGCTCCGGGGCGCCCAGTCCGGCCTGATGGCCGCCGAAGCCTTCCAGCTTGTGAGGGAGATCCGATGACCGCTCTGCGACGAGCTATTATGGAGGACGCATCGCTGCTGTACGTCTGGCGCAATCATCCGACCACTAGGGCGATGATGTTCGACTCGAAGCCCGTCTCGTGGAAAGAGCACCTCCAGTGGCTACGAAATGTTATGGAGGATTCGAGCCGGCGCCTGTTCATCGCTCGGCGGGCCGGTCTTTCGCTGGGTACCGTCCGCTACGACGTCGAGGGTGGCGAGGCATTCGTCAGTGTGACGGTGGCGCCGGGCCATCGTGGCTGCGGAGTGGGGGCAGAAATACTGCGGCTGGGAAACGCCGAGATGCAGAAGGTTGGGGTCAAGACCATCAAGGCTGTGATCAAGACGGAGAACACAGCATCCCAAAAGGCCTTCGCCCAGGCTGGGTACGCGGAGACCAGGCGAACAGAGACGGAGGTAACAATGACTTGCCAAATGATAAGCCCCTGAAGATCTTGGTCGTGGGTTGCGGCTCCATCGGACGCCGGCACATTCGACTGCTCAAAGAGATGGGGGTGGAAGTCGACGCTTGCGATACGGATCCGCGGGCGGGATTGGCGCTATACAGGGAATACGGGTCGCCGACAATCTCGGAAAAACAAGGGTGCAAGTGGCCATTCAAGGTTTGGGGCACCTACCGCGGCATTTGCGAACAATACGATGGCGCTATCATCGCCACACCGAACCATCTGCATTATGATGCCGCACGGGAAGCCATCGTGGACGGCAGAATGTCGGCGGTGATGATCGAGAAACCATTGGCCCACGATCTGAACGATGCCGAACATATCCTCCTCCATGCTGACACGGAAGAGGTGCCCCTTCTCGTCGGATACTGTTTGCGTTTCCATCCCGGCCTACGCCGAACGAAGGGGATCATCGACTCCGGTGCCATTGGCACGGTCCGCCACGCCTCCATCCACTTCGGATCCTATCTGCCAGACTGGCGCCCAGGGATCGACTACCGTACCAACTATGCCGCCTCACGGAAAACCGGGGGCGGCATTCTCATGGATGCCAGCCATGAACTGGACTACGCCTGCTGGCTGTTCGGGCAGCCTGTGAGCGTATCCTGCACGATGCAGAACTCGGGCGCTCTGCAGATCGAGACGGAGGATATCGCCGACCTGGTAGTGCGGTTTGAGAGTGGAGTCCAGGCCAGCATCCACTTGGACTACTTGGACCAAGAAGCACAGCGAGGATGCCGGATTGTCGGAGATACCGGGAGTATTGACTGGAACTTCAACGCGTGGGTAGTCAAGGTGTCCAAAAAAGCCGGGAAGCACACCTACGAGCACCAAGGGCAAGCCCAACCGTTCCATCCCGACGACATGTACCGGGCCGAACTACGGCACTTCCTGGCCTGCATCCGCGGTGAGGAAAAGCCCTTGGTGACGGGCGAGGACGGGTTAAGAGCCGTTCAGATCGTGGAGGCCGCTCGCAAGGCATCGGACACCGGGCGCGTGGTGAATATCTGAGGGGGCGGTCGCTTGCGGCGTTCTGGCCTATTCCACATCGATGGCTGTGTCATAGAAGCGCACTACCTTTGGTTCGTGCGCGAGGAACTGCGCCACTACCAGAGGCACAAAAAGCAGGCGGCGGTTTCCGAGATGGACGTCATTCTCGCCTCGCCGGTGAACGAGACACCAGGAATACAAAACGGGGGCCCGGGTGACCCGGTAGGAAGTCGAGCGTCTGCCCTGGCCCAAAACAAGACTGTTGCGCAAAAACGAGAACGCGTCCGCTGGATTGATGACACTCTGCCCAGCCTCGAAAGTGAGACCCGACAGGTCTTGCAGATGCTCCTGGTGGACGGCAGATACACGGCGACCGGCGTGGCCTTTGAGCTGCATATGAGCGAGCGGAACGTGTACTACCTCGCCAATAAGGGATTGCTGGCTCTGGCCTTGGCGTACTGGGACGAGGGGATTATCTTCTCTCGTTCTGGAACGTGAAGGTTTGCAGTTTTCGGGGGGTCGAATCCCCTACAATTTCCATGATGAGGTCTTGTGCCCACGGGTGCGGGGCCGCTTTTTCGTAGAGGGGCGCTTTATTTGGGTATGATCGGCGCGATTATACAGGCCCGCATGGGCAGCACCCGGCTTCCTGGTAAGGTCCTCATGGATCTTGGCGGGAAGCCGGTTCTCCGTCACGTCATTGATCGGGTGAAGCTCGTTCCCGAGATTGAGCGCATTGTCGTGGCCACCAGCCGGGAACAGAAGGACGATGCGATCGCGGCCAAGTGCCGGGAGTGGGGTGTCAGGGTCTACCGCGGTGACGAGACGGATGTATTGGACCGCTACTTCAAGGCGGCAGCCCTGCACCTCCTCACCGTTGTGGTGCGCATTACTGCCGATTGCCCGCTGCTCGATCCCACCGTGGTGTCTCGGGTCATCCAGGAGTTCCAGGCGGCCGGTTGTGAGTATGCCAGCAACGTGCACCCGCCGAGTTACCCGGACGGCTTGGATTGCGAAGTCATGAGCATCGCTGCTCTGCAAACAGCCTGGGACGAAGCAGGCAGCAAGTTTGACCGAGAGCACGTTACACCGTATCTATGGCACGCCCCCGGGCGCTTCGGGGCCGTCAACGTGTCCTCCACCGGTGACACATCGTCGCTGCGGTGGACGTTGGACACGCCTGCCGACCTCGACCTAATCCGGGCCCTGCACCAGAGTGTTCAACCCGGACACACCGATTACCGGGAGCTACTGGGGAGGTGATGATTGGTGGCTGTCGAGAAAAAGAAGATCACACAGATATACGGTCGGACAGGTCTTAACCGATACGGCGGCCACGTTTATGAAGAGCTTCACCCTAAGCTCCGCGGTACGCAGGCCATTAAGATCTACCAAGAAATGCGAGACAACGACGCCATAGTGGGCGCCTTTTTGTTTTTGATCAAGATGTTGGTGCGCCAGTCAACCTGGACCGAAAAGGCCGCATCCGAAGATAGGGTCGACGTCGATGCCGCCCAATTCCTGGCCGAGTGCCGGGCGGACATGTCACATACCTGGGGCGACCTCATCAGCGAGGTTCTTTCCATGCTGTGGGCCGGGTGGTCTTTCTTCGAGATCGTGTACAAGCGCCGAGGCGGCCCGACTGGCCCCCCTGAATCTCGAAGCGTTTACACGGACAACAAGATCGGCTGGCGCAAGATCGAAATCCGATCCCAGGAGACGCTGAGCGACTGGGAATTCGACCTCGACGACGGGTCTGTCACCGGTATGTGGCAGTCGGCGCCGCCGACGTTCGAGCGGGTCTTTATCCCCATCGAGAAGGCCTTGCTGTTCCGGACGGAGACGACCAAAGGGAACCCCGAGGGCCGTAGCATTCTTCGCAACGCCTACCGCTCTTGGTTTTTTGTTAAGCGTTTCCAGGAACTCGAAGCGATTGCGATGGAGCGGGACGCCACCGGGCTGACGATCATGGAAGTTCCTCTGCACATTATGACCGCCGAAGCCGGATCAACTGACGCCGCATTACGGGCCGAATTCGAGACGATGATCAGTGAGATCAAGCGAGATGAGCGCGAGGGGCTGGTCATCCCCGCCGAGGAGTACACCGACGACAATGGAACTGCGATCAAAACTGGGTACAAATTCAGGCTAGCTACCTCGGGCGGGCAACGGCAAGTGGATTCAGACAAGCCGATCAAGCGGTACGAGACCCGGATCGCTATGTCGGTGTTAGCCGAATTCATGTTCCTGGGGACCGACAAAGTCGGCAGCTTCGCTCTCTCATCGGATAAGACCGAACTCTTCGGCCTGGCTATCTCCGCCTGGCTGGACATGATCGCTTCCATCTTCAACCGGTTCGCCATCCCCCGATTGTTCGCATTGAACAACATGAAGCTGGAGAAATTGCCAACGTTGGTCCCCGGGCCGATCGAGAAGCCCGCGCTAGAAGCAGTGGGCAACTACGTCGCCAATCTGGCCAAGGTCGGCATCATCACACCGGATCCGGTGTTGGAAACTGAAATGCGACGTATGGCCAACCTGCCCGAGCCTGAACAAGTGGAGGTCCTATGACCTGGCAGTGGGTACGCAAGCTAGACCCCGAGTTAGACCGCCATCTACGGCAATCACAGACCTTATCCACCGAATTGACCACAGGCTGGGACAAGACAATTGCAGGCTACTCGCAGACACTCAAACGCGATGTGACCGTTGAAGACGTCATTCGGGCAGTTGAATCCGGCGACCCTGCTGGCATATTGGACCGCATGGACTGGACAGCCGCCTCGAACCTATTCGTGGTCGAGAGCGCTTCCTTGATGGCGCAAGCCCTGGAAAGGGCCGGGAAGCTCGAACTGGAGCACATGCGGCTGACGATGAAATTCGACCTGCAAAACCCATACGTCTACCAGTGGATCGACACACACACGGCCGAACTCGTGGTGCAGATTGGTGATGAGACCCGCAAGGCCATCAAAAGCGTGATCCGAAACGCATTTGAGACTGGTGTGCACCCGTACCAATCAGCGAAAGCCATCAAAGAGATGGTTGGGCTGACAGAGCGGGATGCAAACACTGCTCTGAAGTACTGGAAGACGGTCGCAATGGATGGCACCAGGTCGGTTTCGGCAGCGAACAAGATGGCTGAGACCTACGAAAAGAAGCTCTTGCGCCGACGAGCCGAGAACATCGCTCGCACCGAGACTATAAACGCAGCCTCTAGAGGTTCCCAGTATGCTTGGGAAGAGGCCAGGGCAGAGGGCTTGCTTCTGAGTATGTCCATGCAGGAATGGATCGCAGCGGTAGACAGTCCGCGAACGTGCCCTAGATGCTTGGCGATGGATGGTCAAAAGGTGCCGATTGGCGAACCATTTCAATCGGACGCCGGACTGATATCAGGACCGACACTCCACCCGAGTTGCCGGTGTGCCGTCGCGCTGGTCACTGAAATCCCGAAATAAAAGGAGGCGGACGAAATGGCTGTCGTTCGCCACATGCCGGGTAACGTTAACCAACTGTCAGTGTTTGAGCTTGCAAGAGCGCAGGGGGCGTTTGGCGAGATTGTCACCAGCCAACTGAATGTCTCCTCGGGATGGAATTTGGCGCAGAAAATCAACAGCGAGTTGGTTGACTCCGCAGTGACAGGGGCGGGCACAATCACGACGGCATCAGGATTGGGGGTTCTGGCGACCGGCGCCCAGACCAACAGTTCGGCCAAGATCGCCTCCACCCACCTGATCCGGTACATACCAGGAGTGGGCGCGGTGGTACGCTTCACAGCCATCTTTACGTCTGGTGTGGTTGGCAGCACACAAATTATTGGCGCTGGCGATGAGACTGATGGATTCTTCTTCGGCTACAACGGCGCAGCGTTCGGAGTTCTGCACCGCAACAACGGTGTTGATACATGGACATCCCAAACATCCTGGAACCTTGACGAAATGGATGGTACCACTTCGTCCGGGATGACACTAGACCCAACAAAAGGCAACGTATACCAGATCCGTTATCAATGGTTGGGGTTCGGCGCCATCGAGTTCGCAGTGGAAAACCCCGCGAGCGGAAAGTTCGTCGATGTTCACCGCATTCACTATGCTAACGCCAACACCGCTCCAAGTCTGACGCATCCGACATTACCCTGCATGGCGGAAGTCAAGAATACCACAAACAATACGAGCATCGCCCTCAAGACCGGCAGCGCGATGGGCGCCACTGAGGGACCGGCCATTCAAGAGGTCTATGACGTCCACCATACCTATGAGACGTCAAAGGCTTCGATCACCGCCGAAGTCCCACTGTTCACCCTGCGCAACTCGACGACGTACCAAAGCGTGGTGAACAAGGTCCGTATTCGGTCCGACGCCATCAGCCTGGCGACGGATGGCACGAAGCCAGTCACGATCCAGGCATACAAAAACCCGATTGTCACCAGTACATCAGCATATACCGATTTCAACGCCTTGACATCTGTGGCGCAAATCAATGTCGCGAGCACTGCGGCCTCTAGCGGCATCCTGGCCTTCGCTCTCCAAATGGCAAAAGCTGATCAGTTGTTTTTGGATCTTAGCCTATTCGCGTTGAATATGCGTCCGGGCGAGCATTTGACCGTGACCGCCAAGAGCAGTGCGGCTGCAGATGTTTTTGTCGCATTTACGTGGATGGAGCAATTTTAGGAGGTGTGACGTGGTAACTACCAGGACGGATGTCGATGTCGGCGTGCGGATCATTCGCAAGACCGATGCGCAGCGATATACCTTGGGCATCGTGTACGAGCCGAACGTTGTGGACACACAGGGCGACTGGTCAACGGCCGAAGAGATCGAGAAAGCCTGCTATGGCTTTATGCGGTTGATGCAGGGCAAAGGCAAACTGGTAAAAGCGGCCATGCAATTGCTTGGAGCCGTCGCCAAGGCGGCCGAGACTGGCGAAACTGTTCGCTTGGATGTGACCGGCCTGGCAGAGGAAATCGCCAAGGCAGGCGGTCCGATTAACGACATGCACGCCGTCGACTTCGAGGGCGAAACGCCGGATGTGGTTCAGTGCTACATCGCCCCCACTGATTTCGATGAGGGCGACCAGCACATCACAAAAGGCACGTGGCTAATGGGTGTGGTCTGGCCCGAGGACTACTTCGCCAAGATCCAGAGCGGTGAGCGCACCGGCTACAGTATGGAAGGCCAAGGAAGGAGGGTGGAAGAGGATGCCCCAAAAGAAACTGGTTGACATGGAAATTACCGCCGTAGCTGGCGTTGACAAGGCGGCCAACAAGCGCAAGTTCCTCATCATCAAGGCGGCCGACGTTCCAGGCGGGGATCCGGCGCCGCCGGAAGGGGGGGTGATCAAGACGGACAAACCAGAAGAGCGACAAAGCATTTTCAAGCGGGCGCTTGAGGGCATACGCAAGATGATGGGCATGGGCGACAAAGCGATGACCATGGACCAAGTCCTGACCGTCCAAGAGAAAGAGAGCGACCTCTGGGAGCAAGAGTGGAGGATGTCTGACGCCTTCCATTCCTCGGTGCGTTCTATCATGGGTGACGAGAGTGTGGACAAGGCGAAGAAGGACGAGATGCTGCGTGAGACCATGGAGCAATACCACACGAAGCTCATGGAACACATGCAGGCCATGATGGATCTGATGCAGCAGACAACGGCCGCCGTGGAGAAGGCCAAGGTGCCCCCGCCGGATATGGATCCAAAGGAAGAGATGGGCGAGGACGGCATGCCTAAGAAAAATCCGCCCGTAAAGAAAGGTGATGAGGTAATCATGACCCTCGAAGAGCTCCTGAAGGGCCTCAAGGCCGAGGATCGCGTTGCTGTAGAGGCCGAGATCGCCAAGAAGGCAGCCCCGCCCGCGCCCGCGTTGCCGGTTGAAGTTGCCAAGCGGCTCGATGACCTCGAAAAGACCGCCGGTCAAGTGACCGAACTGCAAAAGCGGGCCACCGAAGCCGAAACCAAACTTGCCAAGGCAGAGACCGATCTCAACGCCGAGCGCGAGGTGCGGGTTAGCCGCGAGTTCCTGACCAAGGCCTCCCAGTACCCCAGTGCCGGCGAGGCGACCGCTGTTTCTGCCATGCTTCGCAAGGCTTATGCGGCCGGTGAGGATGTTGGCAAGGCTGTCGAAGAGTCTTTGGCCAAGGCCGAAGCCCGGATCAAGGCCAATGACCAGATCACTCGCGAAATCGGCAAGACTGGCAACGGCCCCGTGGAAGGCAGCGCGGAGGCCCGTCTGGACAAGATGGCCAAGGAACAAGTTGCCAAGGGCGCGGCCAAGACCTATGCCCAGGCCTATGCCGACGTTACCGCTGCCAATCCTGAGTTGTACACCCTGAGCCTGAAGGAGGCTAACTAACATGGCTGTTTCGCAAGGGCTTATCACTCGCACCTACGAGGTAGGCGCAGACTTCTCCACGTCCCAGTATGCGATCGTCGGCCTGACCACGCAGAGCTTGTTGGTATTTCCGACCAGCGCCGGCGCCAAAGTCATTGGTGTGATTCAATCCGGCACCTCCAGCGGGTTCGCTGAGGTCGCCATCGGCGGTCAAACCAAGGTCATGACCGATGGCAACTTTGCGGTCACCGACTTGGTTGGCGCTACCACCCTGGGCCGGGCTGGTTCATCCACCGGCGTCCGTGATTACATTCTCGGCATGCTGGTATCCGGCACGACCTCGCTGGTCTCTGGCAACATCGTGTCGCTGGAAATTCTGCACATGCTTCAGTCGAGCTGATTCGATCTAAATCAACCTGATCTAAATTAACTTTGTCGGGCTCAGGCGGAACTCGCTATTCCGCCCGTATGGTCGCGCCCCACGGCCAGAGCCCGACGATTAGTTTTCGTGGGGCATGTGTCGCGCCGCCAGGGGCTGGCGAGCACAGGATGGGATGAACAAATATGCCTGATCCGTCCATTAACCAAGTACATGTAAACCGGCCGCTGACTAACATCAGCGTGGCATACCTCCAGAGGGCTACCAATTTTATCGCCGGGACAGCCTTCCCGCGCGTCCCTGTCAGCAAGCAATCCGACAAGTTCTTTACGTACCCCAAGGAATACTGGCATCGGTCTGAGGCCAAGGTCCGGGCCCCGGCTACCGAGTCGGCTGGCAGCGGCTATTCCAACAGCACAGACGTGTATTCGGCTAACGTGGTTGCCGTCCACAAGGATATCGACGATCAGACCCGGGCCAATGCCGATGCGCCGCTCGACATGGACCGGGATGCTACCGAGTGGGTGACGCATCAGCTTTTGATCAAGCGTGAAGCTGATTGGGTGACGAACTTCTTCACGACCGGCATCTGGACAGGCTCCACCACCGGTACCGACATCACCGTCGGCACCCAGTGGGGCACGAACTCCAGCACGCCAATCGAGGACGTCACCGCCCAGTCCATCGCTGTTTCGCAGAACACCGGCTACAAACCCAACACCCTGGTGATCGGCCCGCAGGTCTTTGACGCCTTGCGCCATCACCCGGACATCATCGACCGGATCAAGCACGTCCAGCGCGGTGTTGTCACTCTGGATCTGCTTCCGGCCCTGTTTGACGTCGACCGGGTATTGGTGCCCTATGCCGTGCAGAACTCCGCTGTTGAGGGGGCAAACGCCTCCATGTCATTCCTCTACGGCAAGCATGCCCTGCTCTGCTACTCGGCTCCGTCTCCGGGCCTTCTGATGCCGTCTGCCGGCTACACATTCGACTGGACCGGGTATCTGGGCGCCAATCAGTCCGGCTCCGTCATCAGCCGTTTCCGGATCGACCTGAAGCGTTCGGATCGGATTGAAGGCGAAATGGCCTACGCCCAGAAGGTCGTCGCCGCGGACTGCGCTGCGTTCTTCAATGCGTGCGTCGCCTGATTGAGTCATGCGGGGCCTGTCATGTGGCGGGCCCCGGCATAGAAAGGAGTGAAGTGCAATGGCGGGTATCAATCGGCGGCAAACAGAGTATTTTGAGTCTCCGGCGACGTTCGAGCGAGCGGTGACGCTGTCATCCGGATTGAATGTCTCGGGAGCTGTTGTCAGTTCAGGAGCGGCAACCGTCGGTGGGACGCTCACCGCCTCTTCCAGTGCGTTGGTCTCGGGCGGGCTGACTGTCAGCAAAACCATCACCGGGTCGAGTGCCGCTACGATTGGCGGCACGCTTACGGCATCGAGTAGCGCCCTGGTGAGCGGCGGACTCACGGTTTCCAAGACCATCACCGGTTCCAGCAACGGCACCATCGCTGGCACCTTTGGAGTGGGCGGAACGCTTACCGGCTCTAGCAATTTGGCAGTTACCGGTACTGCCACCCTCTCCGGTGGATTGTTTCAGGCCCTGCAGACGGTGGCGACCACAAGTGGTGTGCTAACTGCATACGGCATCAGCGTTCTGAGCAACACGTCGCAGATGGCCGTGACCATCAGTGCTCCCGTGGCCGGTGTCCAAAAGGTCATCTACAACATCGCCAACACTACGAAGGCGCACACGGTCACAACGGCCTCAACGGTCCAAACATTCGATTCGACGGGCACCATCCTGACGTTCGATGCTCTTGACCAGTTTGTTCGTTTGGTCGGGGCCTCATCCACGCGTTGGTTGGTCGTGTCGTCAAGCGGGAATCATTCGGGGATTTCGTAGGCTCGAGTTTTGAAGGAGGGGGCAGGCGCCTCCTCCTTACTTTATAGATTGGGGCGATTATTAGTGGGGCTCTTTACAGGCAAGACGATCCTGATCACCGGTGGAACCGGATCACTGGGACACCAATTAATTCAAAAAATACTGCCGCAGAATCCTAAACGGTTGATTGTATTTAGTCGTGATGAGCTCAAGCAGCACGAGATGCGCGCGCGGTGGCCAGATGACACAGGGAGTGTCGTCCGGTATTTCATTGGCGACGTGCGAGACAAGGACCGGCTGGAACGGGCTTTCGCCGGGGTCGACATAGTGATTCACGCAGCGGCGCTCAAACAGGTTCCGGCTTGCCAATACAACCCGGCCGAGGCCGTCAAAACCAACATCCAAGGCAGTCAGAACGTCATCGACGCCGCAATTGATGGTTGGGTCAAGAAGGTCCTGCTGGTTTCCAGCGACAAAGCCTGCTCACCGAGCAACCTCTACGGCAAGACCAAGGCGGTGGCGGAGGATCTGTTCATTCAAGGGAATGCCTACAGCCCCGGACGGACTTCGTTTAGCGCCTGTCGATACGGAAACGTCGTAGGCTCTCGGGGCTCCGTGGTGCCGCTGTTCCGCCAGCTGGCCCAGACCGGGCGCATCACCATCACGGACCCCCGCATGACCCGGTTCTGGCTGTCTCTACCTCAAGCCGCAGACCTAGTGAAGTACTCCCTGACGCACATGCAGGGCGGCGAGATCTTCATTCCCAAACTGCCCAGCATGAAGGTTACAGATCTGGCGCAAGCGATTGCCCCAGGCGTGCCCATCATGGTTACCGGCATCAGACCGGGCGAAAAGCTCGGCGAGGCGTTGCTCTCTGATGAGGAGACCGCCCACACAATTGACGCCGGGCCGGTGTATGTCGTACAACCCCAACACCCCTGGTGGACGGCAGAACAGGCCCAAGGCGATCCGCTGCCGGCCGGCTTCCGGTACTCCTCAGACGTAAATGACCGGTGGCTGTCGGTGCAGGACCTGGAAGCGCTGTGCGAGGCGGTGCCCTCATGACGCAGGACCACGTGTTCAGCAGCACCGAGTCAGATGCCTACTACCGCCGTAATGCCGTAGCGATGTCGAAACTGCACGACGATCTGCCCATTCGGCTACTTCGCGACTACCACCTTGATCCGCCTACCATCCTGGAAGTCGGGGCCTCCACCGGGTACCGTCTGCACCTGATCAAGACGGCGAACACCCTGCGTCTGGTGGCTGTGGAACCGTCTGCGGAGGCGATTGCGGACGGCCGGAGCAGATACCAGGGCATCGAGTACATCCAGAGCACGGCCGCCGACATGCGGATCGGTGAGCAGTTTGATCTTGTCATTGTCAACTACGTACTGCACTGGGTAGACCGGTCCCGTTTGCTGGAGTCCGTCGCAAAGATTGATGCCGCCGTGAAAGACGGTGGTTTTTTGTTGCTCGGGGACTTCGCGCCTGACAACAAGGTTGCGAATCCCTATCGGCACCACCCGGCGATGTACACCTACAAGCAGGATTACCAGGCGATATTCCTGGCGTCGGGCTTGTATCACGTCGTGGGGGCGCTTACCGGGGTCCATGGTGTGAATCGGCCGGATCCCTATGCGCCAGAGCAAGAGCGTTACGGCCTATGGCTTCTCAGGAAGCAGTTGAATGACCACTACCTAGCCGGGGGCGACCAGGTAGTGAAAAACATCGAGGGGGCATGAATCATTTGAGTACCGAGAACTCCGTGGACCTTGCACCGAGCGCTACGAGGTCGAGGACGAGAGTGCACCAGCCGAACGTTTCCAAAAAGAAAAAGACTAGTGTTCCCGCCCCTGCTCCCGAAGCGCAGCCGGTTGTCCCGATGCCCGTTGAACCAGAGCGGCCTAACGAGGCTCCGGTCGTAGAAGAGGAGCCCGCGGAACTGGCGAAGACGGCATCGCCCGTCAAGATCAAGAAAGTGGCCATCGTCGGGTTCGCCAGCCACTGGAACCAAGCGCCGTTCGATGACCCAGACTTCGAGCTCTGGTCCCTCAACGAAGCCTACGACATGCGGATGGCAGATGGCTCGGACCCGTGGGCGAAGCCGAAAGTAGAGGCCCGCCTGCGCTGGTTTGAGATCCACGGCCGCGAGACGGAGTACGCGGGCAACCCCTTCTTCCACAGTCGCAACGCTTCCAATGAACACGCTGCCAAGATGGCGGCTCTGGGGTGCCTTGTGTACATGCAGCGGCACTGGGACGACATCCCAAACAGCGTTGAGTACCCGCTGCAGGTGATGATCGCCAAGTACGGCGGCTACTACACCAATTCGATCAGCTACATGATGGCCCTGGCCCTATCCGAAGGCTTCCAAGAGATCCACATCTACGGTGTCGATATGGCCCAGGGCAGCGAGTATGCCGCCCAAAGGCCGTCGTGCGAGTACTTCCTCGGCATTGCCAAACAGGCCGGCGTGCGGGTTTACATGCCGCAGGAAAGCGATTTGCTGAAGACCTCGCACCTCTATGGCTGGGAGCAGCCAAAGGCCCACGCCATGATGGTCAAGCTGAACTCGCGCAAGGGTGAGCTGCAGACCCGCCTTGGCCAAGTCCAGGCCGAGATGACCCGGCTGAACAATATGCAGCAGCAGCTCTTGGGCGCCCTGGAGAACCAGCAGTACATGCAGGAGGCATGGGTAGCGTTATGATTTACACCGTCCGTCATACTCCGATCAAACTGCAGGGCGGCGACTACAAATGGGGCGACAAGATCACCTCAGAAGACATCGGTTCAGATCGCACCGAGGCCTCCATGCGCCGACTGAATTGGATTGCGGAAATCGTTGACGGCGAAGCGGTAGACACGCCTCCACCTAAGACCGGCCTGGCAGAACCGAAAGAGACTGCCCTCGGTGCGCCCAAGCCTAGAGGAAAGCCTCGCAGATCGTGATTCCACCCTGAAAGGGGGTAAACAAAGATGAGTAGGGCAGAAGTTGAACGGGTTTCATCTGTGCAGACGTTGAGTTTCACATCAGGAACTACTCAGTCCCCGGTAAGCACCGTGGCGGATATCCGGAGTGCCGAAGTGCTGGGCCTCATGGGGGCGACAGCGTTTGGAAGCTCAACGATCACGTTCGCCGTCAGCCCGACATCAAGCTCGGACGGTACGTTCGTTGACCTGTATTCGATCGCCAGCACGCAGATATCGATTACTGTATCAACGGCGGCAGCCCAGGCCTACATCCTACCGGATTCGCTGAAGCCGTGGCCGTTCATGCGCCTGGTATCAGGGTCCACCGGTGAGGCGACCGGCCGGACGTTGAAGCTCTTCACGAAGTAGGTGGACATATGACTTTTACCTATAACTCGTCGAATGTCGGCAGTTCCGGGCTGTCCACTGTCCGGTTCTATACAGGTGAAACGGTATCAGGGACAGCTATCCTCGCCGACGAAGAGATCAGTGCCGTACTGGCCAACATCGAAGCTAACCACTACCGGGCGGCGGCCATCTGTTGTGACAACCTGGCGGCGCACTGGGCCAGCTACGTTGATACACGCAACGAAGGGTTGGACATCTCAGCATCCCAACGGTCCAAAGCGTATGAACGACAGGCGGTTATATTGCGGCGGCGCGGGACTGCATCGGCCGGAATGTTTGTCGGCGGCCGGTCACAGAACACCAAGCAAAGTCGCGATGCCGACACAGATTTCGTGCAGCCCAACTTCCGAATGGGTCAGGATGACTTCCCTGGCACCATCGCTTCTACGACGGGGAGTGGTTAATTGGATTGGCAATTACAAGCCCAATTTAAGCAGACACTTCTCATCGCTAACTCCACCAGTGTTAACACCGACGGCGAGAACATTTACAGTGCAGCCACATCGTTTTTGGGCCGGGCCATCGACAAGGTGGTCCACGTCCGCAATCTCTTGGGCGAGACTGTCATGTCGTCGAAGCAGATCGTCTGCGGTTCCTCGGTAGATGTGCAGATTAGTTCGTTACTCTACCTACCAGGTGAGACGACAAGCGCCAACGCCGGGTGGTCCGTGTCCGCACTGGCGCTCCGCATCGGCGAGGCCGGTAGTTCTGACCACTGGAAGATATGGTTGGGAGGAGTTGGCGGCGATGGCGGGGTCGGTTAGCGGAGCGGAGCAGATCAAAGCCAACCTGGCGAGGTACGGCGAACGAGTGAAGGTCGCGCTGAGCTCCGCTGTCTACATGGAAGCCAACAACATCATGGCCATCTCAAAACGCCGGGTACCGGTGGATACAGGCACGCTCAAAAGCTCCGGCTATGTGACCAAGCCACAGAAGGTCGGCGCTCAGATCCTCGTGGAGCTTGGATATGGCGGCGCTGCATCAAAGTACGCGCTCTACGTCCACGAGATTCCATCGCCTGAAGAAGGCGCTCCGCATCCCGAGCAGTGGACCCCTGGGAAGCGAACGGCGAGACACGACCCGCCAACCACATGGAAGTACCTGGAGCACCCTGTCAACGAACGGGCTCCGCAGATCGCGGCCAACATCCTGGCGCTTGCCAAAGCCGCCCTGGCCACGAAATGAGGTGATCACAAGTGGCACACCGGCCCGGAATCGATATCCTCAACTACTTGGATGCGCACTCGACAGCGCTAACTGGTGGGACGAACCTATTCCAAGGCATCGTGCGACCTGTAAGCGCGAGCGTGCCGGTCGAGTGCGTCTTTGTTCTGCCAGACGGCGGGCCGCCACCAGACAGGGTGCTAGGAACCGCTATTCAGATCGGCCATCCGCATGTCGCTGTGATCGTTCGGTCGAGCGGCTTCACCAGTGGCGAGAACCTAGCTTGGGAGGTCATGGAGACCCTGCAAAGCGCTAGCCCGAGCACAGGCAACTCCTACCTTGATGTGAAGATTCCACATTCGCATCCAGACCCGTTAGGGCAAGACAAAAACAACCACTATCACTGGCGAATGGATGTCGAAGCGGTGTACCAGACGACTTAGTGCGGAGGCGGTCATCAGTGGCGCACAGACCGGGAAAGGACATCGAAAACTACCTGGACGCCCATAGCACCGCCTTAACCGCCAACGTCAACCTATTTCATGGTAGCCCGCGTCCGGCGGACGCCAGGACCGGCGTGCCGGTGGAATGCGTATTCGTTATTGCGGAGCGGGGCCGGGCGCCAGATCGTGTGTTGGGAACCGCAATGCAGATCAGTCACCCGCACATCTCCATCATCGTGCGCTCTGACGGCTTTACGAGCGGTCAAAACCTGGCCTGGGCTGTAAATGACGCACTCCAAAGCGCGAGCCCAGAGACCGAACTTGGATTCTTGATACCTTGGCAGCCTGGCGACGTGCCTCTGCAAAACGTGTACATGGATTTACGGATGCTGCAGACGCAGCCGAACTTTCTGGATCGGGACAAAAATAACCACTACTTCTGGAGTGTGAACTTAGAAGCAATGTACCAGACGATGTAAGGAGTGATGCTTTGAACGATAAAGCTTTGGTCCAAATATTGGTCGGGATGAGGGCGCTAGTCGAGGCGGCCCTTTTTTCATTGGCGGAGCAGCCGCCCGACGTTGAGGAAACGCCCATCTGCGAGCACCCACCAGAATCCCGACTGAACTTGTCCACCATGGGCGGCCCACCGTCTTGGCAGTGCCGCTTGTGCGGGCACACGCAAACAGATTAGCAATGGCTTTTCAGATCTAAATAAAAAGGAGTGAGTTGAATGGCAGTAGCTGGCAAGAACCTACTGGTCAAGGTGTCGACGGCCTCGGGGGGTACCTATACCACTGTGGGCCAGATGAACTCCGCGACGATGAACATAGCGGGCGAGAATTTCGACATCACGGCATTTGGCGCCGGGTGGCGTTCCCGTCTGCAAGGGGTAAAGGACGCATCCTACAGCCTGTCCGGGTTTCTCATGAGCACGGACCTGTCCGGGCAATCAGCCATCCGCAATGCGCTGGTCAACGACTCTGCCCTGTACACCCAGTTCATGATCGATGGCACGACCAACAACATGTTCCAGCAAGAGGTCAAGGTGGGGTCATATGACGTCGACGCCTCGGTTGATGGCGTGGTCGGCCTATCGATCGGCCTTGAGGGCTCCGGAGCGGTCACTGTCGCGACTACCAGCTAAGGGGGTGAACTAGATGGCCTACGCTGGCAAGAATGCTTTGGTCACGCTGTCGGCCACGGGTATCGCCCTCACCGCCGTGGCGACAACGTCCGCAAATGGAAAGGTGTATCAGGTTGCGTCCTCCTCTTATCAAGGAGAGCCGTTCGCTCCCCTTGCTCCATTCTCTGTGGCCACATCCTCTGGTGGCGCCGTGTCATCGACGGCCTACACGCTGTATCGGTTGAATGGCTCGGTGGTGTTTCCGACATCATCCGCCAACGCATACACGTTCACTGGCACAGTCCTGCCTACGGCCTCTGTGGCGGCGGCGCACGGATATTCGTACTCGATCAGCGCCGACAACCAGGATTCGACCGTGTTTGGCAGCGCCTTCCGAAGCCGTATCCAGGCGCTGGTTGACATGAGCGGTTCGATCCAGGACTTCCATTCTACACCGACGTTCGCACAACTGCTGACATCGAGCTCGCAGCCGGTAGCGGTTACGTTCCACGCGTCGTCTACTGCCAGCTTTGATGCGCGGTGTTGGGGTTACCTCTCTGGTGACGACATCTCAGGCGCCGCGGATGGCATCGTGGACGGCTCGGTGTCGTTCGAAGGGACCGCGGATATCGACGGGCGTATGGTTACGTTTACGACCCGAGGCACAAGCGGCTAACGCAAAGCGGGGAACTCGGTGACGGGTTCCCCTTCTATTTTTAAGGGGGCATTTCAAATGGGGTACAATCCGACTGCACCGGAGGTCGCCATTTCCCTTGATCGGGAGCGGCACCTCCGTTTTGACTTTAACGCGGTTCGCTATTTCGAGAAGGAGACCGGCAAGAACCTGATGGCCTCCGGTGTCCTGACCAACCTCAGCGGCACCGACATGGTCGTTCTACTGTGGGCTTGTCTGCGCCACGAAGATAAAGATCTGACCATCGACGACGTAGGCGGCATGGTTCATTTCGGCAATATCGGCCTGGTCTCTGGGGCCCTGGCTGAGATGTACGCCGCCAACGTACCGAAGCCGGAGGCGGGAGCCCGCCCTCAGTAGCCCAGGTTTTTTCGTGGCACGCCGTATTGGCGATCGGTTGTCACGACCTGGGCATGTCAGAACGTGAATTTTGGCGAAGCACACCGCTCCAATTTGACTGGCGACTGAAGCGATTTTTGGCGCATGAGCAGCGTGAGGATTACCGGACAGGCATTTTGGCTGCCTTGATTTCCAATTCGACACCCAGTACAAAGAAACGCAAGCCGGCCCAACCTGATGATTTTTTCGCGAGCTTGAAGAAAAAGCGCGGCCAAGCGCCTGATTCGTTTGGCGAATGACGACTAAACAAAATTCCGCCGAGGGTGGCGATTCCTGGTGGCTCTAAATCTAGGCGAACTACTGATCCATCTCGGCGTGGATTTGGGCGACATGGATGCCAAGTTTGCAGCGGCGCAAAAAACCGTGTCCAGCGCATCAGCGAAAATCGAAAAGGACATGCAGGGGTTCGGGAAAACGGCGAGTGGACTGCTGGTGCCACTCGATGCTCTGCCCGGCAAACTGGACAAAGCAACTGAATCTGTCAAGAAAACCTCTGAAACTGTAGCCGAAACCGGTGAGGCGTTTAAGAAGACCGGCGAGAGTGCAGAAAAAACCACTAAGAGCGTAGGCCAGGCCGGCGAGGCGGCCAAGAAAACCGGCAGCCACATGCACGGAGCGAAACAACAGGCCGAGGGCCTGGTTGGCACACTGGGCGACATGCAAACGCAGATGAACCTGCTGATGGGTGGCATGGCGCTATCCGGAGCTTTTACGGTGCCGTTTGTGGCAATGGCCAAAGCGGCGGCCCAAACCTCGATCGGCTTCGAATCGGCCTTTGCTGGCGTGCGCAAGACAGTTAACGCGACCGAAGGCGAATTCAAAGACCTCGAAGGGCGCTTCCGCGGCATGTCTCAGGTTGTACCAGTTGCGGCGGAGGAGCTTTCGAACATCGGTATGTTGGCCGGGCAATTGGGTGTGCGCGGCGTCGACAACCTGCAGAAGTTCACAGACGTGGTTTCCAAGCTGGGCGTCTCGACTAACCTTGGCACAGAAGAGGCCGCCACGTCTCTGGCGCGGTTTGCCAACATCATGCAGATGCCGATCGGCAATGCTGACAAGTTGGGGTCCACCATCGTTGAATTAGGCAACAACTTGGCCACCACCGAAGCGGAAATCACTGAGTTTGCCTTGCGCATCGCAGGCGCCGGTAAGCAAGTCGGTTTATCTGAGCCGCAGGTGCTCGGATTTGGCGCGGCCCTTTCTTCGGTCGGCATCAACGCAGAAGCCGGCGGCACGGCCATCAGTCGCGTGTTTTCCAAGCTGGCCATAGCGGCAGCCAATGGTGGCGACGATCTAAAGGCGTTTGCGGCGGTAGCCGGCGTGTCGGCCGGTGAATTTGCAACGGCATTCCAAAAGGACGCGGCGGGCGCCACCGTCGCCTTTATCACCGGCCTCAAGCGCATGCAGGATGAAGGGACAAACCTCTTCGGCGTCATGGAAACACTGGAGATGGATGATATCAGGGTTCGCGACGCCCTGCTGCGCACCGCAGGCGCCGGTGATGTCCTGAGCAAAAGCCTCGGATTGGCTACTCAGGCATGGCAGTCGAATACCGCCTTGAACAAAGAGGCGGCGCAGCGGTTTGCGACTACCGAAAGCGCGATCAAGATGCTGCAAAACACCTGGGATGAGTTCACCAGGCAGATCGGTGATGCCTTCAAACCCATGATCATCGGCGCGATTGGTTATTTGAAAGCATTTGTCCAAGTCCTGCAGGATCTCCCGATGCCGGTGAAACAGTCAATCATGGTCTTGGGGGGCTTGCTGGCGATTGTGGGTCCACTCATGATCGGCCTGGCCGGACTAGGTGCTGTTATCGCGGGCGTGAAAACGGCGATTGCGACTCTCACCCCGGTGTTGGCGGCAATCAATCCTGTCGCTGTTGGTATTGCGATCGCGCTCGGTGTTTTGACGCTCGGCGTTACTGCTTATGCTACCGCTCAGAAGAAAGCCCAGGAAGAAACAGCCCAAAAAGCTACATCCTTGATTGAGCTTTCAAGCCGTTATGCCGAATTGCAGAACGCCCTGCGTGATGTGACCAAAACAGAAGCCGAGCATCAGGCGGTATCGGACGAAGAGAAGAAGACTATCCAAGAGATTGGCGACATGTTCCCGGCCTTGGTTACGCAGTGGGACGAACACGGAAAGGCTGTGGCGATAGACACCGAAAGGCTGAAGGAAAACACAGTTGCCGCTCGCGAAAACGTACAGGCAAAGAACTTGAGTGATCTTGCTGCGCTTCAGAAGGGATCCTACGACTTACAGAAAAAGCGGGATGAGATTCAGAAGCGGATTGATCAACAGCAAGAACTTTTGAATGACTTCCAAAAAGCTCCTTCTGCCATCGAAGCCCATGTTCTGAGTGAACTCGGCCGAGAATTGAGTGACATAAACCAGCAGATCGACGAAACAAGAGGGAAACTCGCGAGAGCCTTGGCTTTGGTCCGTGGTGGCGATGAGGTGTACGGACCCATCCTCCCACCTAAAGTTGTCCCTCCAAAGACAGTGATTCCTTTGACCGATACTGAGGTAAAAGCCGCACACGACAAGGCGCTAACCGAAATGGTCGAGCGCCAGCGCGTCGCCATGGCTGAAGTTGAAGGGGCACTAAAGAAAACCGAAGCGGCGTGGGCCACTTTCTCTGCGGTGATCGGTGAGGCTACCAAGGGCGCTGGGTATGATGCGGAGAGGCAACAGTACCTGACAACCAAGTTGGAAGCGCAACAGAACGTCGTTCAACTGCTCAAGAGCCAGTACGATGAGGCGCAGCAACTGACCGGCGCGCTTTCCGAAACGACGCTTGGGCTGGCCGGTTCGCTGAACTCAGCCACGACAGCCGTGGCAGAAACGTCGGCACAACTGCGCGAGGTGTCTGGTCCCATCGCTGATGCCAAGACAAATCTCTCCTCCGCGTCTGAAGCCGTCAAGACCATGCAGGACTGGCTGAAAACCTTGTCCGGACGGTTGGATGAGGCAACCAAGGCGCTGAACAAGACCAAGGATGCAATCAAAGAGTTAGAGGATAGCACCAAGACGGCGCGGGGCGGCATCTCCGATACCCTTGACGCTTGGAAAACTGGACTGCAAGCCGTCACAGACGAAATGGAAGTCCTCAAAAAATCCACAGCGGACAACCAAGGCGATATCACGTCTGCCTTCGATGTCATGGGCCGCGAAGTGGATGCCGTTAAAACCAAGATCAGGGACCTTGGCGCTGAGATGAAGTCGCTGGCGAACGTGAAGCTAGTCGGCGAGACGGCTCTCGACAAGCAGATGAAGTCGCTGGGCCTCCAACAGCAGCAAGCGGAATTGGCGCTCAAGACGCTGCGGCAGTCCGGCGTGGGTGAAAAGGACACGCGGGTGAATGTCCTGCAAAAGCAAATCGAAAAGCTTGGTTTGCAGAAAGAAGAGTTGGCGCTCCAAAAAGAAACCACCATTCAACCTCTCAAGGATCAACTCAACACGCTAGCCGACAACTTTGTGAATCTGAACGACGCACAAGGGAAGATCATCGACACGTCCAAAGAGTTGACGTTCGACGAGGTTAAGACGGCCATTGAGGAGTACCAGCGAAAGATCATCGACGCCACAGCCGAACAGAAGCGCATGGAGGATCGCACCAAGGAACTGCAGGCTTCGGTGGGTGATCTCGTCCCCTCTGTAGAAAAGACGCTGACGACGTTCGACCAGGCGGCGAATTCGATTGGCGGATTCCGCCAGAAGATTGTCGACAACAACATGGCACTAGATAAACTAACCGCCAAGCATGATCGGCTGCAGACGGAGTACGACACACTCGCTGAAGTTTTGGTCAAAATCAATCCAGCCATTACCCTTGCCAACACATCCTTCGACGAGGCTAAGGCCAAGATCGACGCCTACTCCAAGACGATTCTCGAAAACGATGAAGCCTTGAAGCCCTTGCGGCAACTCGAAGAGGAACAAGCCAAACTCGTCGCGTTCGGCAACGAGATGATCGCCAAGTACAATGGTGAATTGGTGATACTTGTCGCCAAAGAGAATGAAGCAACAGCGGCTTTGGTAGCACTCAGGGACGCGGCCGGCGCGGCTGCAGCAGGATTGGCAACGCTCGGAAGTGCCAAAGCGCCAACGCCTCCAACCCCTGCGCCCGCTGCGCCTCCTGCATCTACAGTTCCAGCACTAACCCCAACGCAGAAAACAAACGCGCTCGAGACAGCGAAATCCCAGGCACAAGCCGGGAATCTTGATCAAGCGGCTACCACTTTGGCCGATGCTTGGGGAATCGACAAAGGGACAGCCAAAGCAAACTTAGCGCCTCTGGTTGGAACCGCGGCAACCACTTCAGCGGATAGGACAACGGTAGCAGAACAAGCCGCAGCCATAAGTCGGACCAATGTCCTGAACAACGCAAGCAAAATGGCGCAGTCAGGCGATATCGAAGCGGCAGCGAAGGCCCTGTCGGACGCCTATGGCATGTCTCTGGAGCAGGCCCGGGCGAACATCGTATCAGCGCTGCCCCAGAATGCAGCCGGCGGCGTGGCCTTCAAACCTACCGTGGGCGTATTTGGGGAGGCTGGCACCGAGGCATTGACCCCGCTGTCCTGGCTGGCAGATCGGATGCAGGCGTTTGCTGAGACCATCGTATCTACCATGGGCAAGCAGGCGCTGGCACCTCTGGCCCGGCTGGACGATGCCTTTGGCGGGTTCAACGCCAGAGTCAACCAGGCGGTGATGGGCACCTTCGGCGGCGGTGGTGGCATGAGCGAAGGCGGTCAGCTCGCCATGGCGGGAGCGGGTGGTGGACAGCCCGTTTTCAACGTCTACATCGGCGAGCGCCAGGTGTATGACATCGTAGTTGCGGCGAACGAAGATGCGACCAGGAGGGGGCGGCGGTAGTGTCCACAAAATATTCCGTCTTAGTAGACTGGGACGGCACAGGAACACTCACCAAGACGGCCTTCCTCGTTCCGTGGCAGGCCGGCACATCGGCGCAAGTCTATGAAGACGTGGGCGACTACGTGCGTTCTGACCCTGGTATCAACACGGTGAGGGGACGGGACCAAATTCGCTCCCTCGCTCCTCCGATGGCTGGTTCCGCTTCTTGCGACGTAGACAACCAAGCGCGTAACTTTTCACCAGAAAACACATCATCGCCATTGTATGGAAATCTGATACCGGGTCGGAAGGTGCAGATTCAAGCGGCCTACGGCGGTACCGTCTACTATCTCTTCACCGGCTACCTCGACGACATTCCCCAACATCCGGAACGGTCCCGGCGTTCGGTTAGCTTGCCATCACTCGGCACGCTGTCCAGATTAGCCAACAAGCGCGTGAGCACAGCGCTATATTCGTCGATTACCACCGATGTGGCTCTGGGGCACCTACTGGACGCCGCAGGCTGGCCAGCGGCCGATCGGGTACTGGACACCGGCAAGACGACACTGGATTGGTGGTGGTTGCAGGATGAGGATGCGTTTTCGGCGGCGGTAACACTGCTCAACACCGAGGGTCCTGGCGCATCGCTCTATGAGGATGGTCAGGGCCGGATTGTTTTTGAAAGTCGCACCTACCGCATGACGACAGCGCGTTCGACGGTGTCACAAGCCACCATCAGTGATACCGGTGCCGAGCCGCTCTTCTCGGAATCATTCGCTTACAATCCAGGCTTGAAAGACATCATCAACGTGGCCGAAGTGACGATTGTCACGCGTTCGGCGGCGCCGGAATCATCTTTTTGGCAACTAGGACAGGCGATTACCCTGGCAGCAAATGAGACGCAGAAGTTTGTCGCTAGCTCATCGGAGCCGTTTATGGCTGCTGTTACGCCGACATCGCCAACGGACTACGCTGTCACATCTGGTTCGGTTGCCTCTTTGACGATGGACCGCGCCAGCGGCCAGTCATGCACCATTACATTGACCGCTGGACCGTCTGGCGCCGTCTTGACTGGTTTGCAGTTGCGGGCCCAACTCGTCACCGTTGACACCACCACGATTGCCGCAAACACCGTTGATGCAACTTCCTCCATCGCTAACTACGGGCGGCAGGTTTATACCCTGTCGACGCGTCAGGAGATTCCCTTGGAGACGGCGCGAGATTTAGTCAATGCTCTCGTCGGCCGGTACCAGGACCCGCGTCCGACTGTGACGATCACGGTGAATAACGGCACTTCCGATCGCATGGCGCAGATCCTCACCCGCGAAATCAGTGACCGGATTACCATTGTCGAGGCGCAGACCGGCGTCAACCATGACTATTGGATCGAGCGCATTGAGCACCATGTTGATGAGGCAGGCTTATCGCATTCCGTTCGGTTCGGCTGCGAGAAGGCCCTGCCGGTGCAGTACGCGGTTTGGGATACGGCAGTCTGGGACACCAGTTTATGGGGGTATTAACGTGGCGTTACCGATTATTGACGCGTCGATGCAGATTGGCGGCACGCTGGATGACTGGGTCAAAGGGCAACTAGCCGTCATGGCTCGAAAGGCCGGGGTTAAGGTTCCGTCACTGGGACTGATTGATTCAGGACCGCCCTTGATGGCGCGAGTGAATCACAACCGGTGGATTGTGGACTGCCCGGACTGCGGCGGAGCGGAGTTTGTCTGGCCGGACAAACTCCTTTTTCTTTGCGTGAACTGTTGGAACGGGGTTGTAGGTCATATGTGGCGCGGGGTGGTTCTGCCTGGTAACAAGGCAGAGATCGATGCGGTGCTCATGGCCAGACCGGTGCCAGCTAACCGCAACTGGGAAGTTGGCGAGACGTTGAAAGCACTGGAAGCCGAAAATGCCAAGCGGGGCCTGCCAAAACGATGGCGGGCCCTTTCGCATGAAGGGGTGTGAGTGATATTAGCTGGACAAGCCCCGCCACCGCGGTCACCGGGTCCGTGATTACAGCTTCTTTCTGGAATGTCAACGGCAGAGATAATTTACTGGTTTTAGGCGGTTCCACTGGCAAAGTAGACGCATCGGCGACGGTCAAGAATGTCCAAGGTGAAGTGATCCTGCTGCAACTTCTAGGGTTATAGGGGGCGTGAACCATGGCCATGTCCACGGCGGCAACGCCGGGGCTCCTGTTCTATACGACTGCGCTCTCTACGAGTGCGGCAACGTCTATCTATGCTGGGCCTTCTACCGCTGTAAGGACCATCGTGACGGCGGTGTATGTAGTCAATATGACCACCTTGGACGCTCAGGCTACGGTTTCACATCGGGCCACCAGTTCCGGTGCCGACATCGGATGGTTGACAAACACAACGATTTTAGCCAATCAAACCATTGCCTTCGGCCCCATCGTAATGTCCTCCACGACCTCGCAACAGTCGATCGTGGGCAATGCCGTAACAGCAACGTCTATCCAGGTAATCGGTTACGGTTATCTGGAGACAATTTAGCCATGCGCGGCACAGCAAATCCATTGGTTACAGGGCCTTTTAGCGTTACGATTCCAGATACAGTGGGGTTCGTCGAAATTCCGAATAAGGCATTGTCGGACGCGTCTCTTGTCACCATACCGGCCGCCGCCGGATATCAGGCATTGTCTTGGACCTTTAATTACACCGGAGCACTTCAGACATTCGTTGTCCCTAAAGGCAGGAAAAGAATGTGGATAGAGTGCTATGGTGCCCAGGGCCAATCGGGAATTGGCATCGGCGGCAGGGGTGGCTATGTCAAGACTAAGATTACAGTCACGCATGACGAGACCTTGAATCTCTATGTTGGTGGTTCTGGTCTATCTGGCGGCTGGAATGGTGGTAACGGCTCTAGCCGTGGTGGCGGGGCTTCCGATGTGCGGCAAGGCGGTACCGCTTTAGCTAATCGGGTAGCTGTCGCCGGTGGCGGTGGAGGCGGCACAGAAGACAACGGTAGTGGCCATCGCGATGGCGGAGCCGGCGGTGGTTTGACAGGCGGCGGTGGTGATACTACTTTTGCCGTTACCCCGGCTACAGGAGGTACCCAATCAGCAGGCGGCATCGGCATTCACTATGACGGTAGTTTAGGGAATGGCGGTAATTGTAATCCGGGGTACGGCTACAATGGCGGCGGCGGCGGCGGCGGCTATTATGGTGGTGGCGGAGGCACGGGCGATACCGAAACCAATAGTAATTTAGGAAGTGGAGCAGGCGGTTCTGGTTATTCGGCAGGTACGGATACCATAATGTTCAACGGTGTACAAACAGGCGACGGTATGATCGTCTTGACCGATGTTTGAAGGAGAGCCTTCGGGATTCTTAGACTTCAGTTCGGGGGGGCGTGGACAAAATGGGCTCTACCAGTGCATCCCTGGCGACGAATGACGCCGCCCAACTGTTACCGCAAGCATACGTACCATCCACCGACCTGTACAAGCCAATTGCGGCTCGCCAGGTCGGTTCGTCTGAGTGGGCCATTGAGGTGGTCCCTCGCGGCCTGACGCCCATGGCATTTGAGGCTATCACAGTGACGACGTCCGGTCAAAGCCTGACCTCCGCAACGTATGGCGCGGCCATCTATGCCGCCCTGGAGGTGCAGTCGGCGGGGATCAACTACCGCGTCGATGGGGTCGCGGCGTCCACGGCGGCAACCGGGAATCACCGGGCAAACGACTCTGACTTTATCCTCCTGGAGTCCTCCGGTGAGATTGCCAACTATCGCATGGTGCTTAGCTCTACGACTACTGCTGTAGTTGTCGTGACGTACTCCACTTAGGACGGTGACTTAAATGAAACTGATCAAAGGGAAAGTAAAAAGCGAAGTAACGGGCAGTAATCTTGACGGTCAGCCCTACGTCAGCCAGACGATGGACTTCAAGGGCAAGACGGTTGGCGTGATCACCGACGTACCGCACGTGGCGAAGTACGTATCCGCTACTACATTTGGGACGCCAGCCTCGTTCCTGACTGAGTTCGGCGCAGCAAACTACACGAGCATCGTAACCCAAGGCGATGGGAACTCAACAAGCATCGGCAACACAACTGGCCTTAACTACTACGCCCAGCAACTCTTTGCCTGGGATGTCCTCAACGATCTCAAGCGCCGTGGCAAGGTCCCGCAGAACTGGACGGTAGCGGACCTCATCGCCAACATCCAATCATTGACCATGAATGCGTATTGTTACGGGGTAGGCGTCAATGGTGGTGTCCCAGCATACGGGGCGACATGCAAAATGTGGCACAATGATACGAGCGCATGGTTTGACCGGGGTACTCCGCACACAGCTAGTACTCCGACTGCGATTTCGCCTAACCTAACCGGCAGTCTCCTGGGTGTGGCAATCGACCCCGCCACCGGCATCGTCAACGCCCTGCTTCACCCAACCTACCCCAGCGACGGCAGCGGCCCCTCCACCATCTACACGGATTACGTCTCCCTCACGGTAGAGGTGCTGGGCGAATCCGTCATCGTCTCACCACTAAGCGAGGGACGCAACGGGCGTCTCGCACCCAACAGGGCTACGCAAATCGGTGGCGTCTACCACACGACGAAGCCAACCCGCACCGACGGGCAAGGTGGTGCGCTGGAGACAGACTCCGAGAACGTGCTGATGGTCAGTACACGGCACAACCAGAACAGCTTGACCATCGTCGCCGCCGTGGCGATCACGGACACAAGCATTCACGATTACAACCTCATCACGCACGGGTTGCTCACCGAGGATCAGATTCGACGGTTTGGTGAGTTTAAGATCTCGTGCTACAACACACACAATCAGGCAGCTACAGTGGCGCTGTATACGGCGAATCGCTCAGTTGGGTCTACATCGGTAAACTCGGCTGGACTGTTATACGCAGAGGCGACCAACCTAGCGTCATCCGGTTCGCTGGTGCTTCAGGCAGGAGCAACGGCGACCGGAGCGGCAACAACGCAAAAGGCTGTCCCTGCGCTTAAGGGACTGCATAGCAACCTGATTGTACGGGTGACGTTCGGCTCCGCTCCCGCATCCGGCGCTCTGACCATCGTTGTGGAAATGCAGTAGGAGGCGGAAACACATGCCTGTTGAGACGATAGACGCAGTAATCTGGGCGATGACCCAGGTGGACCCGGTAGACGGTGCGGCTGTGACGGTGGAGACCGAGCACTGGTTGGTGCATATGGTGCGGCAGTGGTTCAACGACCACGGTGTCACCTATAGCGGATTCGCCTACGCCGACCTGGTGCCGTTCCTGCCGCAGATCACAGAACCTGAAGTGTAGGATACGGACTCTACTCTCTGAGGCCGTGGTCGCGTGGCGTGAACAGCGGAGGACTGAGGGGTATTCGCCCTTCACCCTCCGCTGTTACGACATCCAGTTGCGACTGCTGGCCCGGAACATCGGCGACAAGCCCATCGAGGAGATTACCCTCCTGGATTTGCGGGGTTATATCGGCGGGAAGGCATCAGAAGGTCGGAAGGCGTCTACCATTGCTCATCGTGTGCGGATGGTTAGGTCCTTCTTCACGTGGTGCGTAGAGGAGGATGTCCTCGCTCGAAGTCCTGCGCACAAGTTGCGGGAGCCGAAACAGCCGCAGAGGATTCCGAAGGCCCTGAGCTTCGACGAGCTGGAACTCATCCGAGACTCCTGCAAGACCGTGCGGGAACACGCCTTGGTCGAGTTCCTTTTCGCGTCGGGCGGCAGGGCTATGGAGGTATCCAACATCAAGCAGGCGGACATCGATTGGAACCGTCGCTGTCTGGTTGTCATGGGCAAGGGATCGAAAGAACGCGAAGTCTACTTCAACGCCAAGGCGGCTCTGTGGATGAAGCGGTACTTGGACAAGCGCGAGGATGACTGCGAATACCTGTTCACCAACGGCAAGGGTTTCAAGCATCGGCTCAGCCCGCACCAAATTTGGTGGGCGGTGAAACAAGTCGCTAACCGTTGCGGCTTGCGGGAGAAGGTCCACCCCCATAGTTTCCGGCACACGATGGCGACCGCCATGCTCAACGGTGGGGCGGAGTTGTCGGCAGTGCAGTCGATTCTTGGTCATGAGAAGCCCGAAACCACTCAGCTGTATGCGCAGTTAAGCGGTAAACGCCGACAGGAGCAGTACAATCGTTACATGCCGCAGTAGGCGGGAATTCTGATGAGAGCCGTGGGCAGTATGGCCCTAGTTTCAGATTTGTTCGTCGGCGCTGGGTTCTGATTCCAAACCAGTCGGTTCTACCGCGCTCGGCAAGTTGAACGCAATGCTCCTTAGCAGCGCGGTTTGCCGGTCTAGAGCTTCGGCGGCTGATTCTGACGCTATGGCTGTACGCCGCCAGATACTGGCTAACTCCGCGCCGATGAAGCATAGTGCCGCCGTGCCAAAGAACACCCAGTCTAGGAACGGATTTGGCGTATGGATCCGGAAAACGTTGAATGACACCAACAAGCAAACGACGCCCATAACGATGAAAGTAACGATCGAAAACATTCGGCAACACCCCTTTGCCATCCATTATGGGCGAAAGGATTGAGAATTTCCACAGTTAAATTGAGTTCGTCTCAGATGGGGCTTCCTTCGGGGAGCCCCTATTTTGCTATCAGTCAGGGAGGGACCGCGTTGTTCAAGATCGAGACACCCAAGATACGGTTGGCGGCGGGCGCGCCATTCCCGAGTGCCAACCAGTTCCAGACCTTCGCTGAAGACCTGCATCGCATGGGCTTCGCTGGCCAAGGTGTGATCATCAACGTCGTAGACTCTGGCGCTCCACATCCTGAGCAGGTGCCGGAAGGCGCGCTCATCGGTGGGCTTAACCTGGCCCCCGGTGGAGATCCGGCTGACCTACTCGACCGCCTGGGCCACGGTTCGCTGGTGACAAGGATCGTCCTGGCCATCGCCCCAAAGGCGCAGATACGCACCATCCGCATCTTTGGTGACCAAGGTTACTGCGAGGACGCAACGGCCGGCTTGGGCTTGCAGAAAGCATCCGAAGCGGGGCACCTCACAAACGCCTCTATCGGTGGTGACGCCAATCCGGCTTTGGCTTTGGGTGTGGCGATGCACGAGGGCAAGCAAATGCCACTCATCGCGGCAGCAGGCAACACCTCGCTGGACAAGGGTTCCGCAGACATCGTAGAGCGGTCATACCCGGGTGCCTATGAGTACGTGACGGCCATTGGCGCGATTGACCACGGCGGGATGCCTGACACCGGCACCATGATGGACTGGCTGCCATGGAAGCCGTCCGAGTTCTCCTCCAGTTACCCCGAGGTAGATGCCGTGGCCGTTGGGCGCGTGCCGGGGTCGTGGGATATGGGCACTTCATTCGCGGCCCCGATCGCGGCTGGCCTGGAAGCCTGCTACATCTCCTACGCCATGGCCACTGGGCGCGACTGGTCCGACGATGCCTGCTACCTTTGGCTGACTAGCAACGCCCGCCAGCTCCCCGGCTTGCCTGCGCGCAATGACCAGACTGGATACGGCCAACTGACTCTACGTCCCTACCAGACCCCGGTTGTGATTGAGATCGATGTGGAGACGCTTGAAGTCTACGTCAGCGGCGTGCATAAGCCGGAACTCAAGGGGCAGTTCGGCCTGGAGAATCGGGCACCTGGCGGGGTCTATGGTTGGTATCGGCCACTAATGGAAGCGGCCGGGGCCCGGGAAGTGCCGGTCGAGTACGACGACGGACGGCGGCGGGCGCGGTATAAGTTTTAACCCCGCTTGAGTAGCGGGGGAGTAGTGCGGCAGGGAGATCGTCGGAGGCGGCGATCTCCCTTTGCCATGGCCGAATCTTGGCAGGTACAACCATGGCACCGCAGGGCCAATGATTCTGCGCATACCGAAATGTTCCTGCATTTTGATCGGAGGTGGTTGCCGTGGCCGAAGAGTGGCGGGTAGCGGCAGAACAGCTAAGTGGGAGGTTGAACACCCTGGACGCAACATTTGAGGCACATACCAAGCAAGAAACCGATCGGTGGGAAGACCAAAAAGAAACGAACAGCAAGGTAGAGAAAAAGCTCGATCGTCCCTCGCGGTTTGACTCGGTGATGCAATCGGTGTTGCTGGCGGTCGCGGTGGGCTTGATCACTTTCCTGGTGACGCACTGAAATGAGGTGATGCGGTGAAGACCGTCGTACTAGATTCTGGCCACGGCGCATGGGATCAAGGCTCCACGGCAACCGATGGCGTCATGGAGGCGGTGACAAACTGGCACTTCGCCCAAGCCCTACGTGCGGCGCTAGCCCGTTATGACGTGAACGTACTCATGACCCACGAAGGTGCGAACACAGCCTTAGCCAAGCCCGGCGACTTAGCCGGCGAACTCAAAGCGCGGGCGGCGGTGGCGAACAACGTCCTGCCACTCCACACCAAAGCGGACCTCCTCGTGAGCACCCACCACGACGCGGCCGGCAATCCAGAAGCCCGCGGCGGCTCAGTCTACGTCTGGACCAGCAAGGGCGACTGGTTGGACGCGGAAGCCAACCACACCGACCCCAAGTCATACCCGCTGGCCTTAACTATCTACCCCTTCGTCAAGGATGCCCTGGCGACGTTCGGCGTCCCGTGGCGGGGCACCGTCATGTGTAGCGACTTCGGCATCCTGCGGAATACGGTGGGGCCCGCCATCCTCTTCGAGCTATTCTTCGGCACGTCACCCGATGATGTGGCCGCGGCGCGCAAGGTTTCCTTCATCCCCACGGTGGCAACGGCGCTGGCGGAAGGTATCGCGCAGGCGCTGGGCTTGGCGGCGAAGAAGCCGCGGGCCAAGGATGCGGTGACGGTGCTGTACAAAGGCGTCGAGGTGGACTGCGGCGGGAAGCTGGAGAGCGGCACGACCCGCGTGGACCTGCGGGCGTTCGCAGAAGCCACGGGCAAAACGGTGTCCTACGACGAGCGGACCAGGACGGTGAGTGTATCATGACGACAGACGCGGCCAAACGGTATGCCGCGGACCCCGGCGAGACGCCGCGCAAACCCAAGGGGCATCCAAAGGCGGGTGCCCCTGAGCGCGTGGCGAGGCCGGGAGAGGGCTGGGCGCGGCTACGGGAGGAAGGGAAGGAGGGGGAGAGGTGAGCGGCATTAAGGTCGTTATCGAGTACAAAGACCCCGACGAAGGGCCGGATACCGTTGTGGAGCAGGCCTTCGGTATCTCTATGGAGGATGCTCTCACCGCCCTGGACCAAGCAAAGGCCATCATCCTTGACATGCAACGGGCCATTGGCGAGGGGAGCGGCGAGTGATGGACATGAACCGGTTTAACTGGAGTGTTGAAGTGGATTCGCACGCTATCCACCAGCCGTCCCCGCGGTTTCACAGTTACGGCGATTGCGGCGCTTGCTGCCTGGCCGGCGCGGTCGGCTGGACTGCTGAGCGGCTGCCAGAGCTTTACGAAGGAAGCCTTCAACCTTTCCACGGCGGTAGCACCAGAACCTACAAAGATTCGCCCCTCAACTGGCAGGACCTCATCGGCAAGGGTGGACCGTGGCTGCATAACAAGCTGCGCTTGATCGAGCCGGTGGTCATCGACCCTGTTGGCCCAGATATGTCCCGTTGGCAGCAAGACCTGCATAATCCGTGGGCGACGGCACCGTGGAGTCTTATCGATCCGTGGTTTCATCGCCTGCGGCTTTACCTCCAATCCGGCTATGTAGGTATGACGACTATCACCTTTGAGGGTGATGGCCCGTATGAAAAGCGGTCCGATGGTAGTATGTTCAATCGCGGCACAAACCATTGGGTGCTGCTCAACGGAGCGAAGGCCATTCGGGAACAGCGCGGAGACGGTGGGTTCACGCAAGTGGAAATGGTCCGGGTCAGTTGTTCCGTCAAAGGAGATTACTGGGCGAACGCCAGGGAGTTCTTAACGCTCTATGGTGGATACTGGCTGGCCTTCATCCGGCGCGTACCCTTGGTTGCGGTGAACGCGTGGGTGGACACCGGGCGGAGGTGCTGAGCCGTGGGCGGTCTAAACATGACGCATCCGCAAGGCCTTGCCCCTCCGCGGGAATGGTGGACTGAACAGAAAGGGCGCGCTTCTACCAAGCAATACCAAGAGTGGTTGGCGTCATCCGAAGAGAAGGCGAAACGGAGCAAGTTCAATGCCAACGTCGGCCCGCGACCGGACCTGGGCCATTCGCTCAAGTCGAACCTGGAGGCCAACACCGAGCGGTTACTCCGCTTCATCGGCTACACGCCATGGACCGAGAAGGGCGAACCGTCGTCGATAGGAAAGTTCTATCGCTACGAAGGGCAGGAGTATCTGCTCACGACCAAGCGCGGCAAGACGGTTGGCTACAAGCCCGATTTTCATTTATGGGTCGATGGGGTTCGCACCATCTGGGAAAGCAAAGGATGCCTCGATGCCAGAAGCAAACGCGCCCTTACCCTCATGGCCAAGCAGTACCATGAATTGCCGATAACACTTATCACTCGTGAGGAGTTGTCGGCTCGGGCGGCAGAAGCCCTGTACGCGGCCCGGCGACGCGGCGAAAAGGTCCTAGAAATCCCTGGTTGGGAGAACATCTGAGAGGCGAACCACGCAACCCTTGCGGCAGTAGCATCGCAGGACCGACGCACTACAAACCTCTCAGTGACGTTTTTCCGAGGTGCCCGCACCCCTAGATACCCCCGCTTTTGGCCCCAAAAAGTACACGTCAACCGGCGCCCCTAAAATGGGGCGCTTTTCATTTGAGGAGGTCGCATTTCGATGATCAAGCACCCTGACGGACGACTCGAAGGAACTCCGACTGAGATAGCAGAGTATCAGCAACTCATGGATGGCACCCAGACGAACCGCGTTCCTGCTCAACCGGTCCCGAGTTGGCCTTATCCGAACACAGGAACGCCGTGGACACCATCTCCGTGGATCGTGACCTCTGGCGGAACATCGTCCGTCTCGGGGTTTGACGCCGTTCAGTGTTGGAACCATTTGCAAACTAACTGATCAACCTAGCGCCCAACTCGGGTGCTTTTTTATTGAGGAGGTAATCTTTCGTGGACTTCCCGACCATTCCAAACGTCGACATGCAGACCGTCGCGCTCCTTGGACTCTGGTTGTTCGTCTCGATCCAGTTCAACAAAGGCAAGGTCTGGCCTGATAGCTGGACCGGACGCGTTTCGCTACTCGCTCCCATCGTCCTGGGCTGGGTCCCTGTGTGGGGCTCAGCAAACCTGAACGCGTATGCGCAGGTGATGGCCGTCCTGTACCTCATCGCTACCGGGTACTGGGCCATCAACAAGGCGGGCAAAGCGAACCCTCCCCAGCAAGGATGAAACGAAGCCCGGCTCCTCTTCATTGAGGGGCCGGGCTTTTTGCGTTGGTGCCGAACTTCCCTGGTCCCCACCCGTATCTCCATGGGGTGGTTACATGGGCCGGACCGTCGCGTTGACGTTGGCGCTCCTGGTCTGGTGGGGACTGGATCCGCTGTGGATCTACTGCCTGCTTGTGGTTGTCCTCGCCTACACAGGCTATCGCTTGGCCTGGGGGAGGATTACCCTCCGCACCTTGGTTTTGGTCATGGTGGGCACGGTGGTCGTTCCCGCGATCTTGTCTACCTCATAGTAGCCGTAGATTAAACAAAGCTCGGTCCCTCACAATTGAAGAGGCCGAGCTTTCCGCGTCACCGGCGATACCGAAACGCATTCGCAGTCTCATCCCAGAGCCGCCCGCGTCGGGCAAGCTCTTCGCGGTCCGCATCTTTATGAACCACTTCGAACACGCACAGGTCGTTATCCAATACCGGAGCGTATTGGCCCCAATCCAGGCCGTCCAGTTTCCACAGAGGTAAGGTTTGCACGCACTGCGGATCACTGGCGAAGCTGGGGCCCTCCGGAAACGTGTGTCCGGTAAAGTAACGGCGCACATAGTCTTGGTAGAGTTCGTTGGGCGCACGCCCTGGCACGTGAACCCTTTCCGCTAGCGCCGTCCAATACCGGCAGTCTTCCTGGTCTTTTGCGCCGAAGGACTCATGGAGCAGTATTTCGCGGATCTCGAAACGAGCGTTTTCGGAGTACCTGAGAAGCCCACTGGGTAGGGGTAGCGCAGCGAAGGGTATACGGTCCTCCAAAGTCCAAAGGTCTTTGTCTGCCGTGGCATTGACCAGACCAATTGCCTCTTCCCGCATCATGGCGACCATCCCTTTCCCTCCATCTTTATACGCATCCACCTGGGCCCCTAGCCAGACCGGGCCGCTGGCTAACTGTTGGTAAGGCGCCGGCATCACACCGCGGGCGACGTAGGTGCTCAGTTTCCGTTTGTCCCAACCGAGAGCTTGGGCGAATTCGGCCAGGCCGTAGAGCTTTGTCTGCTGCATTATTGCCCTCCTAGCCGAAGCTCGACTTTTGTAAAGCCGACACTTTTGCTGGTGACCCGGAAACCGAGGCTCAGATAGTCCTGCAGGTTGGCTTCCCGAACTTCGGCGCGGGCAGTCTTGCAGTTAGCGGCCTTGCAGGCATCTAGGCGAGCTGTGAGCAGTTGACGATAGAGCCCTTGTTCGCGAGCGGCCGGCACTGCGTAGCCATAACGGAGCTTGGCGTTGTAACCGTTGATCTCGACGGCGCCGAAGCCGATCGTCTTGCCGGTCCCGTCACCGGCCAACCACCAAGTGGTTCCTGGTGTACTGGCGATAGCACCGCCGAACTCTTTTTGCACTGCGACGTCAACCAGGAACGGCCCCATACGATTCCAAAAGTCCCCTTCGGCTTGCCGGTACGCCTGAATGGTGATCGCCACTCTGATCGCCTCCTGTTGTTTTTATCATACATCATGTGTGTGATAGAGTCAACAGGACCAGGTGAACTTATTCTTCTTTTTGGCCCAGCACCCAAGAACGCGAGTAATGCCGATCCTTGAATAGCTCGGCAATGCCGGAAACCTGTTTGAGCCGCAACACTTCATCGGCATCCATGCCCAGATGTTTGCTGATCTCCTCGTCGGTCCAGCCCTTCTGCACTAGATCAACCACGATGTTGGTCATACCAGACACCGAGTGTTTGCCCCGGGCTCGGTTGTGGCGGACGGTGGCGGCCTGCATCTCTTTGAGGTCTCCGGGTGCCCACCGGCCCACGCTGACGGGTAGGTACCCGTGGATGCGCTTGCGGACGGCCGGCACGTTTTGGCCCACAAGGTGGCGGTGGAAGCCGTCCACGATCATGTAATGCTCCGGAAATGTTCCACTGGTGTCACCGACCACACAAGGCATGGTGTATCCATCTGTCAAGACGCTCATCCCCAAGAGTCGCATCTCCGGTGGAGCGACGTTATTTGGGTTCCATTCGTTCGGCCGCACCTGGTCGGCAGGGACCCAGATCACGCAGTCCACCGGCTCGGTAAATGGGCTATGGGCATGCAGGCGCTGTTTGATCTGGTTCATGGCCTCGACCTTGGCCGCCAGTGGCATCACATCGAGCTCAGTGAATAGCGCATCGGCCCGATCGGCCAGGCTTGCGGCCCCATCAATTGTCGCCATGGGTAAGCTCCTTTTGCATTAGGTAGTATCTGCCGCGTCGGCCGATCTCCGCGAATCCATGCCGGAGGTGAGTGTTACGGCTGGCATCGGTGCAGGTTGCCGTAACCATGGTGGCGCCAGCTTCGGCAGCCAGCTTCAGGCGCTCCTCAAAAAGTGCGTTGTAAAGGCCCTTCTTCCGGTGTTCAGGGAGCACCCAGCCACTCTTCAGCGCCGCCTTGTGGTTCTTAATTTCCAGACTACCGCAGCCCACGGGGCCTTCCACCGTTAAGGCGACCAGCCAGATCCGGCCCGGATCATCATAGATAGGCATACCTAACTCCCGAGCGGCCGCACGGCTGCCAAAGAACGGCCCCAGGTAGGCGTAAAACGCTGGATCCTCACGAGATAGCCGGATGATCGCCACGTCTCCCCACTGGCACAGTTTCATCATAGGAGTTCCCTCCACTTTACCAGTGCGTCCGTCTTAGCCTTCGGCTTGATAACGGCGATATTCTGCTCCCAGTCGTTAATCAGCAGTTGCTTGCACTGCTGTCGGCAAATAGATGGGTCGTTCCCCTGTTTGGCGAATCGCTCCCGGAACCGGTCAACATGTTCACTGGGTGTCGTGTCCAAGAGGAAGTCACGGTACTCTTGCCAGGACCCGAAGGCTGGTGGTAATGCCGTCGCGTTGTACATCGTATCTTCTTTGGCGTAGCGGGCCGCCGCATGGATCCCGGGCATGCGCTCCAGCAGTCGCCGGTAGGTGTCCGGCTCGAACTCATGCAGGGAAGGTAGACACTTGAACGAGTTTTCGTGGCCCAGATAGGACACGCGCACCTCCTGGATTCGATAGCCGATTAGGTGCATGTAATCGTAAATGCGATTGTAGCGCAGATTCTGCTCTGCCATGTAGTGCCAAACGTCTTCGAAGGTCCAGTCGTACAATGGGTAGGCTTTGATGCCCGACTTGCCGCCCGATGTCCAGTTCAGGCCGTTCCAGCCGGGATTTTTCACCATGGTCCGGAACCGGTTCAGACTCTCTTCAGCCCGGAGAGCTACCAAATAGCAGGTGGTTTTCGGATCCCAATTCGTCTTTTCCCACCACTCAAAAAACGGGTAGAATCGTTGCGGGTACTTCTCGCCGATCTCATGGATGGCCATGGGGTCCTTCTCGCGCATCCAGTGTTCTCCGGGCCCCCAGGCGTAGAGGAAATCGACGCGCAGCGATGTGGCGTTCGTCATGCGGATTGGGACCTGGAACCAGTGCGGGATAACACCTTCCAGGGTCATCAGGTATCGCACCTGCTCCTCGGTGGAGTGGTATTCGGCCTCCTGATCCAGGAAAAACGCGTGCACTTTGCGGCCGCGCCGCAGGGCTTCCTGCCGGCAGAGGTCCAGCAGCACCGTACTGTCCTTACCACCAGAGATAGAGACTACGATGTTTTCGAACGCATCGAACAGGGTAGCGACGCGCTCCCGGGCCGCATCCAGGACGTTCTGTGGGAGATAGAGTTTAGCTCCGCCTTTCACGATGCACCTCCCGATATAGAACTCGGCTAAACTCGTTGAGCGCCACATATTCGCCGTGCATGCGGTTGTACAGGAGTTTGTCCACTGTTGTGTTGGCCCTGAAAAAGAATATCTTGCAGTCCGATCGGACGTTGGCCAGCACGTCCAGGAACAGATACCCCCTGACGATCGGCGCTTCAAACAGGATAATGTTGTCAAACTGATCCTCGTCGCCGTTGGCATCGTAAAACGACTTGGCCTCAATCCCTGGAATGGCCTTCCGCAGGCGCTGGTTGTGACCGCCCAGGTTTGTGTAACACACCGTTCGCCCGGTCAGGCCCGATAGTATCTCCCTCAGCTTGGCGTACCGGTCAGGCCGGATATTGGTCCAGTCGGCAAGGGCGGTGATGATGGGACTGGCGGTTTTGTTCTCGGCGAACAACCGATCGCGCAGGATTTGATACTCACTGGCTTCGCCAGCCGTTAGTTGGCAGTCGATTGTCTGTACTTGCGAGCCGACGAACTCCTCGTAATCGATGCCGGCATTGGGCGCCAGCTTTCGGGCCAGTAGGTGATAGTCGAATGCCCGGACAGGTCCCTCTACGGTCTCCTCCAGGTTGTTCTCGCGGAAGCTATACCAGTGCTGATAACCCAGGACCCCCCGGTCAATGAACGCCAGGGGACAGTACAGGAACTGGACATCGGCGGTAAACGGCACGATATCGACCAACAGCTTGTGTTGGTATTTGGTGGCCAGGCGACTGAGGCGAACGAATAGATCATTGGTGATGTTCTTGTAGCGGCTGGCCCGATCGAATACCAGCAGTGTTTTGTCGTCTGCCCGGTTGAACAGTTCGTTTGATCTGGGCACATCCTCGTAGGCATACAGGACTGCCTCTGGCAGGAGGCCGGCAAGCCCTGGCAAGAACTTCTTCGGCGCCAAGCAGGCCATCTTGTTTACGCCGGCTGACCGTAGGTCTTCGAAGGCCGAACGAACGAAGGCGGTCCGTACTTCGGCGGATTTGGAATACATAATGCGTTTCACGGACCGACAACCCTTCTGTCACAAGGACCTTACTAAAGCCCTAAGTCTTTCCTTATCGGTCCTCTTCACCTTGTCCACTTCGCGCCGGAAGGCCGACAAAGCATTTTCCTTTTTGGCCAGGGCGTCGAATATGCGTTCCTCTATCCCGGACCCGGCGTTTAGGTCGATGTAAAGAGGCGGCCACTTCTGCCCAATCCGGTGCATGCGGTCCTCGGCCTGAAGGCGTTCCGAGTGTTTGAAGCTGTTATCGTAGAACACGGTGTAGTGACTCTCGTTGAGGGTAAGTCCATGAGAGCCGGCGCTTTGGGTTGCTACCAGGAACCGGGCTCCAGCACGCCAACGGGCGAGTTCTGCGCTTCGATCGTTTCGCTTGGCCCGCGGTACGCGGCCGTGGAATTCGGCGACGGAATCCGGCCCGTAGGCTGCAGCTAAGGCCGACTTGATCTCGCGCACGCTATGCTGATACTTGGCCCAGATGACGACCTTCTCGGGGTCCGGGATGCGCTCCAATACAGACAGGAGTAAGTCAATGCGATGGTGCGGCAACACGACTCTTTGCCCATCCGGGCGGCGCCAGAACCCAGCCACGATACTCTGCAGGGCGGTGAACAGCCTGAAAATGTAGATGCTCTTCCAATCGCCCAGGCTGCCATCATCCAGGTATACTTCCTTGGCCTCCTGATAGGCTTCTCGCTGCTCGTCTGTCAATTTGCAGTAGTAGGTCTCAAAGAGTTTATCGGGCAGGTTTAGGCCGGCCTCTTCCTTCGTCACTTGGTAGACATAGGGGCGCATCTTGGCCGCCAGATAGGGCACGTTATGCGACCTTACGATTAGCCCCGGGTACTTGTCACTGTACTCCAGGTGGTTGCGGGCGAAGCTGTAGAAGCTCTTGTACCCCAGGATGCGTGGGTCTAAAAATCGCATCTGGGCGTAGAGGTCCACTACTCCCTGAGTGATAGGCGTACCAGTCAGGATCATCCGGTATCGAGCGGGCTCAGCCAGTCGGGTGATGCGCTGGGTGCGCAGGGCGCGGTGGCCTTTGATGTACGTACTCTCATCAACGATGACAAAGGTGCGCTCTGTTATGAGCCGGTGAGCTGAGAACACCGCCCGGGCACTGGCCGACATGCTCTCGATGCCTACGATATACCATAGGGCGTCCGTCGGCAACGTCCGCTCGTTGGTCCTGTCGCCGAAGACATAAATGTCGGATTCGGTGCAATTGGTGTGCTTCAGGATCTCATATCGGATGGTTTCTTTCAATGATACCGGGCAAAACCAGATCACGCGGTCGATCTTGGCCAGGCGGATCCGGACCAGCTCGATGGCCGTCCTTGTCTTGCCGGTCCCCATTGACATAAGTAAGGCGCCAACACGAGAAGGGAGCAGTTTGGCAACAGCTTCCCGCTGATATGGCAGGAGCCGAGTCGCGGTGTGGAATGACCGCTCAGTCGTCAAGCAACTCATTGGCTACGCTCACCTCTCCCGGCATCTCCAGCATGGGCGGCAAACGACCAGGAGCCGGCGGCGGCGGCTCCGTTTCTATCAACTTGATATTTGCCACCAGCATCGCACCCCGGGCAACCCGGGCAGCCTCAACCAGTCGTTGCGCGCCTGGTGAGATTTCGAAGCCGTGGCTCTCGGCGAAATCTAACACCTGCTCGTATTCTCCGGCGGGCACAAATACCCGACCCTCTGAATAGCGGCTTCCAGGTAGGCGTTTGGCGGCAGCGTAGAAATCTTGCTCGCGCGGCCATCGAATCACGAACCAGTCCTTATACTTGCCCTCTGTCGACTTCATGACCCATCTCTCTGGCTCGGGTGTGTACTCGCCAGCGATGGCCCTAGCCCGTAGTTGCTCGTCATACAGCCGAATCGAAAACCCTGCAGCCAGGATGCGGTGCCCGGCTTCGACCGCCCGATCGTCAGCGGTGCCGGCAAACTGGTTGGTTGTGCGCTGCCAGTGCGTTTCCGCCCATTTGTAATGCAGGGTGTGCATGAGCTCCCGGAAGGCTTCTCTCTTCTCGGGGAAGGATATTTGGATGGTAGCCCCCATGACCCGAATTTCGGCAACGGTGTTAGTCTTGCAGTTCTCCGGTCGCACCGTTGCCTCGGCCTGCGCTGTCAGCCGGTCTTCGGTGGTAGTCGTGTCAGGAATGGATAGCGCGGCGGGGGCATCTAGCAGATTGGTGAGCAGAGAATACGAGGGGCATTCGCGCTGGTCGATCCACCAATGGGCTCTCGTCTCGCCATACAAGCTGTCGAGTGCGGACTGAAGTCGTGGATGTGACCGCACGCGGCCGTAATATGGGTTGGATACCGTCTCATCAATAGAACGCAGGATTCCAAGTCGCACAGTCTCTGCCCAGGCGATCTGCTTTTCGCTGCCGACCAGGGCCGGCAACTCCATGGCTTGGTTTTCTTTCGCAGCTTCAGCGTTCCGTTTGGCGTTCTCCGCTTCGCGCTCCGCCCGCCAACAGGCGTCGCATGGCTTTTGTGCTATCCGCTCCAACCGCCACTCCCGGGAATTGCGAGGGCCGATCAAATCGACCCTTTCCGTATGTCCGCAGGAGTGAATTGCGTTGTACTTGGCCACGTCGGCCCCTCCTCGCTAGCCTTGGGTTTTGACTTCTGCGGACCGGGCGTAGGACTCCATCCGGTCGGCCAAGGCGTGAACCGCGTGGTATTCGGCCTGCAGCTGGTCAATTTCAGCCTGGCGCTTTGGACTGTAGTGATACGGCGCTTGGCGCTTGCGCTCCAGCATGTCCCGGCGCGCAGCGATGGCGGCGCACAATTCACGGGCTGCGGCTTCGACGTAGCGAACGTTGGAGTGGTCGGTCCCAGCCTTGTCCATCTCGATCGTGGTCATTCCAATCAACTCCTGCCATGTTTAATCCTGCGCCAAAAACCGCCGAGTCCGCTCATTCGTCTCGGTCTCGATCTGCGCCAACACTTCCGGATGGGCCCTATCCCAGTTGCTGAGGCCGGTCAGCAACGCCCGCAACTTGACCTCGGCCTCGGAGCGTACCTGCCAGCACGACTCGTCCTGCTGGGCATGGAGGCGGTTGAAGTCCGCCTTGCCCTTCGAGTCGACCGCGTCGATAGTCAGAAGAAAGGTCTGGCGCTCTTGCCGCAGTGTCGCCATTTGGCCTGCCGGGGTTGTCTTGTACTCCGCTTCAGCTTGGACGATGGCCTGTTCGATGATCTGAGCTTCGATGGCTGTGAATCCGACGCCGGTCTTACCGCTCTGGATCACGTGGGTGATGTCGCCGATCGGCTGTTCCAGGTTGCGGAACCCGCCCGGCGTGAACAATTTTCCATCGACATAGGCCACAGTGGTGTAGCTGCCGGCGTATACCTCGCGAATTGCGACGACGATTTTTTGCCCTGTGCGAGCTGTCTTTTCCAACACCGTCTGCTCCTTCGTCATGGTTGTATCCCCTCCCCTAAACCTCTATCCATATTATATCCCGCACAGGACAAATATACAAGAGTTTGCGATAGATTTTTTGTCCGATATGGGATATAATAGAGTCCGGAGGTGACGGCATGGAGACTGATCTGTTGACGGCGGCTGAGTTTTCCAGCCTTGCCGGGATAGAGCGGCGATACGTAACCCGTTGGGCACAAAGCGGCGAGGTACAGGGAGCCCGCAAGGAATCGAGGGCGGGAAGTATCAATGAGGTGTGGGTGGCTACCAAGGGTGCGTGGGAGGCCGCCGCAGCTCAGGAGCGGAAGGTTGGGTATCCGACCGGTAGACCCCGCAAAACCAAACCCCAGAGTCTCTAACGAGATTCCTGGGGTTTTTCCTTCAAAGTAACGACCCTTGCGCCTGGCTGAGTCGTTCCGCTTCGGCCTTCTTCGCCGCTTCAATCTTGCGCTTGTCCGCGGCCTTCTTCGCCTTTGCATCGATCCGGGGCTTATCCACCTCGTGGAGCTTTGCGGCCTTCGCGGCACTCCCTGGAGAGGGCGGCGCGTGGCTTTGGCTGCGCATGGCCTGGTAGTCCGCCATACTCATGCGTGGCTCCTGCGGCGTCTCTGGCTCCGCTATCTCCTCACGAAATGGCGGCGCGAATCCGGATGGCGATAGCGGCGGTGGAGCGCAGGGATTCAGGTGCCAACGGTTATCCGTGCCCTTCTCGGGGATAGCGTAGCGGTCGGGTTCGGCGCGGTACCGAGCGAAAGCTGTGTTCATGCTCTGGCGCTCTGCTTGCTCCTCGGGGGTGAGATGGCGCTTCACCCTTGCCGTATTGGGCCATTGCCAAGGTCGTAGGTGCGCGGAGATCGACTGAAGTTCAGACGGTCCATAGGAATGCCGTCCACATCCAATGGAACACCTTCTTTGGTCTTGTGTTGTGTCACTCGCCATCCGCGGCGACCGCATCGCCGAACTGCACTCGTCGGCCCTACAGCCTGCATCCCCTCGCTCTTGGGGTATACTTTGTGGGCGTCATGATACCGGCCTTTGCTGAACGTCGCAGTTAGAAGGCCGTCGACAGCATGATGCATCGAGAAGGACCACTTGCGCTTGACCATCTCAGCCTTGACCTGCCAAGCGGCGGCGATGGAGGAGGAGTACCGCGGGATCAGTTTGCCATCAGCTTTCAGGACTTTACGCCAGAACCTAGCCTTCTGCTGTTGTTTGGTCATGCGTTTGATATTGCCAGAACCCTTTGCAAGAGCGTATTCCCATTCATCGAATTCTTCCTGTTCCGTGATGGTCTGCCCAATGGCCTTGGCCCACATCGCATCCAGTTCCCTTCCCTGGGGGAGGGTAGACTCAGGCATCAGGCTTCTCCTCCTTTGGCGAGAGTGGCCGTATCAGCACTTCCGCTTTTGGAACATCCCACACGTCGCCCCAGTCGCCTGCGTCGTGGTTGTACTCCTGCCACTGGTAGCCAGATTCCGAATCCTTGCTTGGCTCTGCAAGGGTGTACGACGTGAAAGGTCCGCCATAGGTTGGCACATAACCTTCACCGTCTGGGTTGCGTTCAAGGGTGAAGAAGGGTAGTCCGGTGATGGGGCAGGTCTGCGGTACTCCTGCGGGCGCGTTGCCAACCACATAGGCGGGGATGGTGTCAAGTTTCATCAAGCTTCCCCTTCCTTGGGCGTGATAGCGGCCAGCAATTCGTGCGCCACCCCTAATGATGACAGTCGTTCCTGCATGTACCCGCCTGCGGTTAAATCGCGCCATGGCGTTATTATGGTTCCGTTATGCAGGCAGCTAACGCCGCGACTTTCAACCATCAATTCATCCAGGTCAGCGACCAGCTTGCGCAGGGCGTCCGCGGTCTTCTGGTAGTTGAGGAGGGCGGGGAGGTCTGCTATGGGGACGGTGATGTCCACGAAAGCATGGGTCGTTCCAATCCTCACTCGATCGTAGCCGCTTGATCTGCCGTCGATGTTTAGGTACCAATCTTTGTCGTCAGTGCGACAACCGTTCTGGTCGAAGTGTTTGTCGCGGAGCGCCGCCTCTGCCGCTTCGATG
>Ga0172380_10000424_pt1 | contig 84229 bp, 86 predicted proteins | sample Leawe162metaG_FD_119747 | JGI IMG/M metagenome (GOLD analysis project Ga0172380, IMG submission 119747) | Leachate microbial communities from a municipal landfill in Southern Ontario, Canada - Leachate well 162 metaG | ecosystem: Engineered > Solid waste > Landfill > Unclassified | place... | reverse complement strand
TCCGTCTTCAGTAACAAAAACTTCTCCGTGCTCAACGGGATTCATGGTTCCAGCATCAACGTTGATGTATGGATCGATTTTAATTGCAGTGACTCTAAAACCCTTGCTCTTTAAAATTCTTCCTATTGAGGCAGTGGCAACTCCCTTGCCGACTCCCGACATTACGCCACCCATTACGAATATATATTTTGGCATACAAGAAAAAGCCACCAGGATTGGTGGTGGCAAAATTATTAGCTTTCTTTTTCAGCGGTTACTATTACGGTGATCTCGGCTTCTAGGTTGTGGTCTAGTGCAATCTTTGTTGGGAATTCCCCTAGTTCCTTGATTGGCTTCTTTAGGTCTATCTGGGTCTTCTTGACTTCAAATCCATTCTCCTTTAGTTTCTCTACAATCTTCTGGGCGTTTATTGATTCAAATAGTTGTCCGTCTTCTCCGACTTTGACTGAGATGGCAAGTTCTGTGCCTTCAAGCCTTGAAGCTAAGTCCTGAACTTTCTTTAAGTCTTCGATTACTTCAGTTTCAACCTTCTTCTTTTGTTCTTCTAGCCAAATCATATTTTGTTTTGTTGCTGGTTTTACTAAGTTCTTAGGAATAAGGAGGTTTCTGGCATAGCCGTCTTTCACATCCTTAACGTCATATTTTTTTCCTAAAGTGGGAACGTCATCTAAAAGGATTACTTTCATATTTTTATTTGTTTTTTTACTATTCTACTGTATAGCGTTTAATATTTCAATAGCCTTATCCAATTGAGGGTCTTTTTTGTCAGTAAGATCTTCCTCGGTTAGCTCAACTTCAACGTCCGGGTCCAAGCCTTTTTCAGAAATTGACGTTCCGTTGGGAGTCAGCCATTTTGCAACTGTTATCTTCAAAAACGATCCGTCTCTCATATTTACCCCCTCTTGGACCGACCCTTTCCCAAAGGATGTCTCGCCGACTAATTTAATCTCTCTGTTGTCCCGCAACGCGCCCGCTAGAATTTCAGAGGCAGAAGCCGATCCTTGGTTCATAAGTACGACAACTGGGTAATTGGCAAACATTGCGTTTCCCTCAGCCTTATATGTCTGCTGGGCTTTGCCCTGTCCAAAATCCTCAATCACAACTGTCTGCCCGCTCGCAAGGAACCAGCCGGCAATGTGTTGAGAAACCTCCAGATATCCGCCGGGGTTGTTTCTTAAATCTATGATTATCTTCTTAATGCTCGGGTCGTCAGCTATTTCAAAAGCCGTTTTATTAAAGTCGGAAGATAATACCTGGCTAAACTGATATATCTTTAGCTGGGCGATCCCGTTGTCTAGTTTTATGAGCCTTAAGGAAGGAATCTTTATCGTGTCCCTGGTTATCTTAAAGTCTTTTGCCTCTGCCCACCCGCTCCTGAAGATTGAAAGCGTCACATCGGTTCCTTTCTTTCCCCGAATTAATGATACTGCTTCGTCTGATGTTATCCCTGCTGCGTCCTTTTCGTCGATTTTAAGAATTATGTCTCCGGCTCTTAATCCTGCAACCTGAGCCGGCGTGCCCTCAAGCGGAGAAACCACTGTTAATTGTCCTTGTTTGATACCTATCTCGATTCCAATTCCGTCGAAATATCCAGCTAGCTCGTTTTCAAAACTCTCTGCTGCTTCGGGATCAAAAAACACCGTGTACGGATCGCCTAAATTCTGCGCCATACCTGAGATGGCGCCGTAAAGAACATTTTCATCGGTGACTTTTGTCGGATCAACAAACTTCCCCTTCAGCAGCTTATATGCGTCCCAAAATGAGGAGAAATTTACATCTGTGGGGGCGCACGTCTCGCAGACGATGGAGAGTTTGCCGTAAATCGCGCCTCCCAAGAACACGGCGACAAACGCGATAATAATTCCCGAAAATATTATGGGTCGTTTAAAATCAATCATAAAAACTCAAATATTATTTATAAATTATCGCACATTTAAAAAAGAAAAGCTAATCTATCTTCAGGATCTTTACTTGCAGATTTTCTTCGCCTGTTTTTAGAGTGAATTCCTTCCCTACTTTTTGGCCAATTAACTTCTGCCCTAAAGGAGACTCATAAGATATTTTGTTTTTTAAAATATCTGATTCTCCTGGCGCGACTATTTCCATTTTCTCCTCCTTTCCGTCAAGTAAAAGCACAACCGAGGATCCAATCTGGACGGCATCGGTCACTTTCTTTTCATAAACTACGGCGTTATTGACGACATTCTCAAGTTCCTCAATCCTTCCAAGCAAGAATGCTTGCCTGTCCTTTGCGTCGTGGTACCCTGCGTTTTCTTTAAGGTCGCCAAAAGACGCGGCGTATTTAAGAAGCTCCGCGATTTCTTTTGTTTTTGTGGTTTTAAGGTAATTAAGCTCTTCTTTTAGCTTTTTAAGACCTTCTTCTGTAAAATATTCAGCCATAGGTATAATCTAAAAATTATTTAACAAGTAAATTTATAAGCTGCTAGAATTTGTATATTAATCCTGAGTCGTCTGCTTTTGTCCCGTTTGATAAAGCGATTTTAATGCGCTCTGCTTCGCTTTCTACGACTTCCCCCTTATATTCACCGCTATGGCGGTGAGAACCGCTGTAGGAGGGCTGTTTTTGGTCCAGGTGAAGGTTAAAGAGGTACTCATCGTGGTCTTTGTCCTCCTTAACGTATATGTGAAACCTTGGATAGGCATCTCCGGTCAGTTTCCGGACTAGAGAATATTCTCCCTGTTCCTGTCCCAAAGCGATGTATCCGATCTTGCGCACCATATTTGAAAAGCTTTCGTTTGCGTTTTTTACTGTAAATTCCATATCGCTACTGTTTTATAAATTCCTCCCAATAAACGTCAGTATCTCCCGTGAGGCCCTTCTTTAATGAGCCATCGGGTAAAACCGGTCCGTAGTCTCGTGTGACCGGGCTTCCCTTATCCCAATCTTCTTTATACGTATATTTACGGGATGTTCTTACAATGCTTTTTCCTTTCATCTGGTATCGTATATCTTCCTCGCGCTGATATCCACCCCAATTGCTAAGTATGCCGTCGTAGTCTTTGGGATTATGCAATATCTTATACAGCCTCGATCTATCCTCTTGGGCATTCTGGCTCGTGGCTATTCTCGTAGCTTTATATATATTAACTGCAGCTTCGTTTGGTGCAGTCTCATCGCTTACGATTACCTCTTTGCCAGCATGCGGTTTTCCGTATCTCTTGGCCTGCGGGTGGCTGAAGCGCATATTTGCAAACCTACTGTCTACTGGGAGTTTTTCGTAGTCATCAACTTGCTCTGGGCTGTCGTCGACTGTGATTATGAAAGGAGCTGCAATTTCGTTATGGTGCGGGGGATCGTTCCTGCGATATTCTTCCATCATGGCTTGCAGGGTCTCCCGCTTTGACCCCTCGGTATATATTATATCGTCGGCAAAGCTGGAAACGTCCGTTTTATCGATTCTAAGCTTTTGGTATTTTGGATCTCCAAATGTCAGGATGCTGACTCTTATGGCTTCGCCGAATCGAAAGCGTGAAGCAATCAAGGCTCTTTTTACTGCCTTGTCTACATACTTTCCATAATCTATGGATTTTATAACCTTATCAACGGTTTTGGGGTCTTTGCTTTCGGTCTTCACTTGCTCTACAAATTTAGTGAAGCGAAAGACCTTCTTTCCTTCTTCGTTTTCCTCTTTTGACTGGTCGTATATCCTTTCAACTTCTTTAAGGGGCATTCCAGTGGTCTCTGCCAATTTCTCATGCAAGTCTCGGTTAAACTCCGTTGTATGGTTTAAAACATCGTCAAAATCCACTACGAGCCATAAATCTTGTCCTCCAACTTCTCTTTGCTCTGGTTTTCTTATCCTTTCCACCTTGCCAATTTCCCGCCCGTCTGCAGCTATCACCGGCTCAAGCTCCCGTTTTTTTCCGGGTATTGGCTCGGCCTCGTCAGATATCTTTGCAAGAAGGGTGTTTTCGACTGAAACTAAAAAGGTCTGTTGTATGGCAGCCTGCGTTTCCGCTTCTTCCGGCGTAAGTTCTTCTTCAATTTTCTCCTCGCTTGATGCGGGGCGCTCTAAATTTCTCATCTTTATTTTGTTGGGTCAGTTACTCTGCCTAAAAACAAGATATTTCCAGTTTGTTTTTCCTGAATGACAAACACAAATGGGTGGTCTGCTCGAAAGACATTTTGAGGCAGAGACGGGGCGGCTGTCAGCGCCATGCCCACGGCTGTGGCAGCGGCTGCCTCTGTCCCCTGCTCGTCAACGTTAACATATGCTTTGTGCAGGACAAAATCGATAAATAAATCCCTATTTCCATCCATTCCGGAAAAATCTGCGCTTGATGAAAAAGCTGTAGGCATCCCAAGTTCCTTTAAGGGATCATTCAAAGAGTATGAAGTTTTAAATTCAAATCTAGGAAGCGCGATCAGATCCATATTTGTAGGCTCTAGTTGTAATTTGTATTCTTCCAGCTTCTGGGCAGTCAAAGACGGTTCTATGGAGCCAATATCTGTTGTTGGCAATAGTATGAACATTGAAAGATTATCTCCTTTGTACGGCATCTCCAAAACCTGCAGGTCGTTTGTTTTTACGTAGTTAAAGGTTGTTTTGGTTGGATTCATGTGCATCATCTGGGTTTGGACAACATCAGTCGGGGTTACATTGAAGGCTTCCTGGTAGGTTTTTGATTTATCAAACTCCCACTTCCAGGTTCCTTTAAAATATATGGCGTTTGTCAAAACAAGGCGGGTCATTGTATTAAGTAACCCCTGCGGGATTAATTCTGTGATTTTGTTATTCGTTTGCGCGGCAATAAAGCTATTTATCGTTTGTCGCGATTTTTCGGTCTCATTTACAAAATCCAGGTCAGCAGCTTTGCCTCCGTAATAATTCTCTACCAGCGTTTTGTACTCTTCAAGAAACGGGAAGGTTTTTTGGGTCCACAGAGCATTCCCGGTGCTTAGCGCATAATCCTGGGAGCCTTGGTTTATCGTGTTGTATATTGCAGCAAAATTAGGCCTAAGAGCGCTAGCTTCCGGGAAATGAAAGACAGATTTAATCTCATCTGCGGTCTGCTCTTTTGCGCCCTCGTAGGTCATGGCCAGGGCGGCCGAGATACTATAGGGAGAATAAAAGATGTTGCCGTCCTCAGTTTTACCTAACTTAGTATAAAGATCGAACGTAAAATTATTATTGGCACTAACCACCTCCGCTATTCCTTGCGGCGTTGAGCCAACGTCGTCTGCTTTTGGAGGCTCATTTGGAGGATATGGATAAAGAAAGAATACGCCCGCTGCCACCACGCCAGCAAGCAAAAATCCTATTACTCCAAATAGTACAATTTTTTTGCTCATGTTTTTGAGATTTTTTTAATTACTTTTTAATTATACCAAACCTTGGTCAATTAAAAAGGTTTTGTTGTGGACTCAGCGGGACTCGAACCCGCGACCCCCGCTATGCCATAGCGATGCTCTACCAACTGAGCTATGAGCCCGAAATACTACCTTTGGTATAACCATTAATTCTGTAAATATATCGGCTGAAAAATAATCGATGCGGCAGACCCCTTTATAGGCTAATCTCCTAGATGGCTTCCCAATCGTTCTCGGGTCTATCTGTGCTTTATAGAATTGCGATTTAGGAATCTTAGTGATTGCCATCCAGAAATTTTCTAGATTTTTGATGTCCTGATCGGCCCTACATTGCACTGTGCATCGAAACTTATTTGTATCTATGCTATAACACTTTCGCATTAAACTCAAGAATAACTCTATTACAAGTGGGTCGGAGTTAGCAAAACAGAGGGATCCTTTTCTTGCCTTCGATCCCTCTCCAAGATATAACATTGCCAGGGCGATTTTAGCGGAGTCATGATTTCTAATGGTTTTTTTAAGATGTATAACCCTATTCTGTACGGAGAAAAGATATTTATCCCTTTTTAATTTATTTGCAGCTAAAGACAGTGCTTGAGCTTTGGCGATGTTTCTTTCTATGGTGTGGCGTATTCTTTCTGCCTGTGCGGGCGTCAGCGTTATACTGCGGCACCAGTTAGCGATAGTACTTTTCACTGCACGATGATTGATCGCTCTTAGTATTTCGCTGTATGTCTTTCCTTGTTTTCGGAGTTTAATAGCTAGCGCCCTTATACCAGACTTCATATAGATATATTGTACCACAGAGCCATGCCACGAACAACAAATGAGCTGTCCATCTTTTATATGGGAAAAGCAAGGTTCTCTAAATCTGCCAACCCACGACTAGTGCATTTTTAGAATTTTTTCAATGAAAAAGGCCTATCTTGCGACAGGCCGTGTTGTTTTGTTTAAGCGGTGACGGGATGCAATAGCTGCATCTTTGCCTTGATTATCCTCTCGGATTCGCTGGCGAGGGGCGCGCAGGAAAGCAGAATCCTAAGGGCGTCTTCGGTTGGGGCTTTATCCACCAATCTCTTAACGACCTCTACTGATAGGTCAGAGTTTCGTGGCATGCTTATCCAAAGGCGCCACAATTCCTGGAACGTTGAGGATTGCTCCATCAGCCGACGGGCGCCGATAAAGTAGAGGCTATGCCGCCCCAGCTTTCGGTATCTGTCAGTCAGCTTAACGAGCGATTCCCTCTTCTTTTTTGGCATAGAATTGACGAGTCGCTGGAGCAACCATCTTTCGTAGGCTGTTCCTTTGATCGAAAATACAAAGAGGATTTTCCATAAATATCGGAGCATGTCATGCACCACCTTTCAGGATCTTAAAGAGCTGAGTTTTTAGTATAAAACGTAAATGTAAAAAGTCAATACTGCTAGATTCGTCGCACAATAAGGGAAAAGCCGCTTATTGACAATAGTCCTTTTCCATGTTATATTTATACTATTGCAGTCGGATACTGCGATCTGCCAAAAAGCAGAATTTTGCTCTTTCTAGAACAGAAAAGGAGTCCACCATGACGCAGGCGTCAGACAATCAGGTAGATGGCCAGGCAAAGGAGTGCTCCACCCCTACTACCAAGGAGTGCGCACATTGCCACGGTACCGGCGAATGCCAGTGCGAGACCTGCGCAGGTTCCACCGATCTTGGATCGGCATGCGCAGACGATGTCGACACTGGCCGACAGAACGAAGGTACCTGCCGGTACTGCGACGGACTCGGACGAGTCGACCTGGAAGGCCACTCGTTAGAGCGGTAGAAACGTAACCCAGGAGGGTGTCGTAAAAGCGCGGAAGCTTCAATTTGTGAAGAAGCAACCGCGCTTCTTTTATTGACATTCCACTTCAAACCTGTTATTATATGTCTAGTTCTTTGAGGGAGAGTATCCCTCTTGTGTTCCCCATTTTCACTGGGAAAGGAATCCAGATGCAAGTGGAGCTTTTGCAGGATCTTCGCCTGGTATGTATGGCTTCGGGAAAGTCGCTGCTTGTCCGAAAGGGCATCCGCGAAATGGAAAGGGTTCCAAACCGCTTTCCGAAGGATTTCCCGGAACCGCAGTCTGACTGGCTGATCATCCCGAAAACTAACGTCGGCGCAGCGGTCGGTTACCTGCGACGAGTCGTAGTTGTCCGAGATGACAGCGGAAAGGTCCTTAAGATATAGCGCAGAACAGTTCATTACAACTAAATTCGCCGCAAGGCGATACTCAAACAAAAAAGACCATCCCCAAGATGGTCTGTTTTATTATTTCATAGAAAAAAGACGCATCTTTGCGCCTTTTGTTTTATGAAGATTGTGGTTTTGTTGGTTTCTTGAAAAACCAGAAGTAGAATCCGTAGATCCAGGTTGCTGTGTATGCCACGTTCAGGAGAACTATCCCCCACTGTTTGTTGATGAGCGAGGTGGCAAACCAGAATGGAACGGAAATCATCCCGAATACAAATCCCCATTTGTTTTTCCGTGAGACCAGGAAAATTGCGATCAAACCGAAGACTGCGATTCCGATTTGCGCGATGCTGTCCAAGGCCTCCATGGAATGTTCCTTTTTAAGGTGCGCTACGGATCTCGTAGCAAGGGGCTGAATATTTTTCAGCTTGTGGCAATCGTATCACGAACTAAAATTTATGTCTACAAAATCCACCCTTGACAAGATTGAGCGATTTGTGTTTTTATTAGGTAACACATGGATTTACATAACCTAAAGTTGCAGGAGGGAGAAAAGGTTATACAAACATTTCTCCCAGAAAGTTTTATTAGGCGCCTAGTCTGCCTCGTCGGTAAGGACGCCGCTCTTGTAGTTACCGACAAGCGCGTCATGTACAGGAAAAATAGATTTGAAACGACAGAAATCAATCTTAGCGAAATCTATGATATTCGGGTGCAGGGTAAGAATTTAAATATATTAAAGAAGGGAGACTCCGTAGATTATGACTATGACGCTAATTTCGAAACATATGAGATGGATCGGCCATATATTTCCATTGGATGGTTAAGCCGTCCAAAGTTGGTAAAGTATTTTATAGACGGACTGGTTAAAGATAAAAAACAATAAAAAACACCCGTATGTGGGTGTTTTTTGTTGTGCCCCCGCCGCGACTCGAACGCGGAACTTTTTCCTTAAAAGGGAACTACTCTACCATTGAGTTACGGGGGCATGAGCCGCACTTGCGGCTATAGGCCTTCTTGTTTTAATTTTTCAAGTAAATCTTTTTGGCTTCGAGATAATTTCTTCGGTATTTTTATTGAAAGTTGAACGTATAGGTCTCCCCTTCCGTTTCTGCTAAAATGCTGGATTCCTTTTCCAGATATTCTGAATGTTTTTCCAGATTCGGTTCCCGCCGGAACGTTCAGTACTATCTTTGTCTTTTCTAGCGCTGGAATCTCAACTTCTCCGCCAAGGGCCGCATCGATAAATGATATTTGCTGCAAGGAATACAGGTCATCCCCTTTTCTTTCAAATATCGGGTGTGGCTTAACAATTACTCTAACATACAAGTCCCCTGCTTTTCCAGATCTGCGACCTGAATTTCCCCTGCTCATTATCTTTATCACCTGGTTTGTGTCTATCCCGGCAGGGATTAGAACTTCAATATCTTCCTCTCCTTTTATCCTTCCCTCTCCCTTGCAGACATTGCAGGGCTTCTCCGGCCTCTGGCCTTCTCCCTGGCACTCGGGGCAGATCCCTGTTTGGGTAAATGAGCCTAAAATAGTCTTTCTTATCTGATGCACTTGGCCAGATCCTCGGCAGGAAACGCACTCATTCACTCTTGTTCCTGGCTCAGCTCCAGTTCCTTGGCAGCGGACGCAGGTGATGAGCTTTCTTAAAGAGAATGTTTTCTTCGTTTCCTCGAGAGTATCTTCTAGATCAACTTCAATCTCGATCTTAAGATCCGTCCCTTTTCTTACGTCTTTAGGCCTTTTTTGGTTTCTTTGGCCAAATCCAAAAAAGTCTCCGAAAACATCTCCAAGATCTCCCAAGTCAAATTCCACTCCGCCTTGGTCGCCGCGGTTCTGGCTCCAAAACCAATTTGGATCAAATCCTTGTCCTTGGGCGCCGCCTGGCATTCCGTTATCAAAGACTTGGCCGAATTGGTCGTACTGGGCTCTTTTGTCCTGGTTTGAAAGAACCTGGTAGGCTTCGTTAATTTCCTTGAACTTCTTTTCATCTCCGCCTTTATTTGGGTGATGCTTGTGCGCCAAGACATGGAAGGCTTTTTTAACCTCCTCTTGGCTTGCCGTTTTCTGGATGCCTAAAATTGCGTAATAATCTTTTGCCATAATTTACAGAACCTATCTCTTTTCCTTAAACTCTCCTTCCTCAGCTCCTTCCGGGCCCTTCTTTTCTTCCGGGGCGGCTTTAGGGGCTTGGTTCTTGTATAGCTCAGCTCCTATCTTTTGGATGGCTTGGGAAAGGTCCTGGGTTTTGTTTTTAATGTCTTCAATATTATCACTATCCTTGACCTTTTTCAACGCATCGATCTTCTCGTCGATCTCTTTCTTTTGATCGGCAGAGACCTTGTCTCCCCCATCCTTTATGGTTTTTTCTGAGCTGTACATTAAATTGTCGGCTACGTTTCTAATTTCGATAAGTTCCTTCTTCTTTCTGTCCTCTTCTGCATGCAAGTCGGCATCCTTTTTCATCTTTTCGATCTCTTCTTTTGACATGCCGATAGAGCTCTCAATTCTTATTGATTGAGTCTTGTTGGTTGCCTTGTCTTTTGCAGAAACGTTTAAGATGCCGTTTGAATCTATGTCGAAGGTCACTTCGATTTGAGGAATTCCTCGTGGCGCATTTGGAATACCGTCGAGGATAAACCTGCCCATGGTTTTGTTATCCTGAGCCATAGGCCTTTCTCCTTGAAGAACGTGCACCTCAACTGTAGTCTGGTTGTCGGCAGCTGTTGAGAATGTCTGGGTTTTTGATGCCGGGTAGATTGTGTTCTTGGAAATTAGCACAGTGCTGACTCCTCCCATGGTTTCAATGCCAAGAGACAGTGGAGTTGCATCAAGCAAGAGCACTTCCTTTGACTCTCCGCCCATGATAGCTCCTTGGACTGCAGCGCCGATTGCAACAACCTCATCTGGGTTGATTGATTTATTCGGCTCCTTGCCAAAGTATTTTTTAACCGCTTCTTGCATGGCGGGCATTCTTGTCTGGCCTCCGACCAAAACTACTTCCTCGATATCCTTTGCAGATAGTTTTGCGTCTTTGAGCGCTTGGTCAACTAAAGTTATGGATTCATCTAGATAATCCTTAACTAGGTTTTCTAGCTGTGCGCGAGTCAGTTTGTAGTACAGGTGTTTTGGACCGTTGGCGTCTGAAGTCATAAATGGGAGATTGATTTCAGTCTCCATTGCTGTTGAAAGCTCGATTTTTGCTTTCTCCGCCGCCTCTTTTATCCTTTGCAAAGCAAGCATGTCTTTGGATAAATCAATTCCCTGGTCTTTCTTAAATTGATCGATTATCCAGCCCATTACTCTTTGGTCAAAATCATCTCCGCCAAGGTGAGTGTCTCCGCCGACTCCGACTACCTCAACGGTATCCGGGTCCTTTCGAATATCCAGAATCGAAACATCGAATGTTCCTCCTCCAAAGTCATAGACCAATATCTGCTGGCCTTTGTTTTTTGTCAGTCCATAGGCCAAGGCAGCTGCTGTGGGCTCGTTTAAAATCATCTTTACATTAAAGCCGGCAACCTCCCCTGCTACTTTAGTAGCTTTTCTTTGGGAGTCGTCAAAGTATGCGGGACATGTAATCACTGCGTCAGTAATCTTTTCTCCCAGCTTTTCTTCAGCGTCCTGCTTTAACTTCTGAAGAATCATTGCCGACACTTCAGGAGGCTTTACCCAGGTCTCGCCCATTTTAACTTCTACTCCCCCATCAGAAGCTTCTCTTATCTCGTACGGGAGAAGCTTTCTGTCTTTTTGAACTTCTGCGTCAGAGAATCTTCGGCCCATCAGTCTCTTTACAGAGTAGATAGTGTTTTTAGGGTTTGTTATCTGCTGCCTTCTAGCCAAAACTCCTACCATTCTCTCGCCGGTCTTGGTTAGACCGACAATTGAAGGAGTTGTTCGAAGCCCTTCTTTGTTCTCTAAAATCTTTGGAGTTCCTTGCTCCATTACTGCTACGGCTGAAAATGTTGTACCAAGGTCAATACCTATTATTTTTGACATATGTTTTTATTTTTTATTAATTAAGTCTATCGCGTATTTGATGGGCCTGCAGAGACCTATGTTCGCGGGGATATCCATTACCTGTCCATTGGTCGCGGGCACCCTGGAAGAAATTTTCCCGCTAACAATCCCAATAATTTTACCTGTTCTTAGAGAAAATATTGGTGAACCGCTGGACCCATTATTCGTGTGGGTATCAATTAGGTAAAAATGCAAAGATCCGTCAATGCCCCTCCTTTTTATCGAACTTATAAGGCATTGATTTGCCGTCATTGTAATTCCGAATCCCATGGCAAGCATCTCGTTCGCTAGCGGATAGCCAATAAAAACCGTTTCATCCCCTTCTTCTACGGTCTCGGAATTATCGAAGCTCGCAGCCGGCTCGAAACTCCTTTTAGAAATAATTTTCATTATGGCGACATCATTTTCTTCGTCGATTTTAATTAATTCTACTGGAAATCGATCGTAGCGAACGACATTGTTTTTGTTCTCACCCGGAACCGATGCTCCGATATGCTGCAACTCGTTTTCGGGTATGCTTTTGTAAACATGGGCGTTGGTAACAAAAGTTCCGTCGGGGGAAATTATAAAACCAGTTCCGCGTATGTTTATTTGTATTTGGTTGCCATCACTCTGTTTTTGGAGGTCGATCAAAATAATCGAATTCCTGTTTCTTTTTATGATTTGTGGTATTTTCATATTATTTTTTATTTTTTATTTTATAAACACCTATTTTTATCTTTTTAATTATGTCTCTTCTATATGATTTACTATCGGTTGCATCCTCGGGTATCTTAAATATAAATGGAATATTTAGATATGCGGCGCTAGCGGCTTCATGATAATCCATTGTTGCTAGTATGGCCCCGAAATCAAGAGCCGCAACAACCGTATATTTATCATTCACGCCTCCCAAAAGATGTTGATATTGGATGACGTCGGTTTGGACAATTGTTATTTTATCTATGGTGTCCAGCTTATTAAATTTATTAAGGCGTTCATAGTTTAGATGGGTTTTGTCATTAATTTCATTTTTATAAACCGACTCATTTATAATTCCATCACAGCCGCTGAGAGTGGTTGCAACCCACATCGAATCGGCGACTAAGAATGATGGCGAAAACGATAGAATATTTTTTTCGGCGATTTTAAAGAATTCATCTTCATTTATTATTGAATATTTATTGATACTAGTTTCATAGTAGACATATCGGCTCATACTTTACTGCGACATTATTTTATTACCTTTACTTTAGAGGGTCTTAATACTTTCCCTTCCATTAAATATCCCTTTTGGGTTTCTTCTGCGATTGTCCCGGACTTTTCTCCTTCAACTTCCTGAACCACCTCGTGGAAGTTTGGGTCAAAGGTCTGCCCCACTGTTTTAATTTCTTCAATCCCCTGCGTCTTTAGGAATTCCTGGATTTGCTTGCTGATTAATAAAAGTCCTCTTATGTTCTCGTCTTTTTTCGCCTCTTCGGAGATATTTCTTTCAGCCATTTGGAAATTATCCAGTATAGGAAGCATCTTTAAAATCATCTCTTCGTTGGCGTATTTCATTAATGCGCTTATGCGCTCCATCTCGTCTTTCTTATAATTTAGAAAATCCGCCCTTTCTCTCTTCCATCCATTTAGATACTCGTCTTTCTGTTTTTTTATTTCATCAAGTTCGCTTACTTTATCGTCTTTTGGTTTTTGTTCCTCGGCTTTATCTTTTTTAAACATGTTATAGGTTGTCTAGTAAATTAATTAATGATTGCATAAGTCCTATGTTTTTTTCGTATTCCATTCTTGACGGTCCGAATATTGCCACTATCCCCTTCTCGTTGTTTGGAAAGTTTCCTTGGGAAACTATCAAGCTGAAATCCTCTGAGTTTAATAATGGTTTTTCCTGTCCTATATATACATTTACCTTGTTGTCTTTTGACTGATTTCCTATTTTTTTAATATTCTCCTCCAGTGCCTCAACTTCTTCTATAAACCGATCTAAGTATGTTTTCTCTTTAAACTCCGGGTGCTGAAATAGTTCCTCCCAGCCTTCTTTGAGCACGCAATCGCTTTGCGGAAGATAGGTTAAAACCAGGTTCGAAGATGCCTGCGCCAAATTCTTTGTTATTGTCTCAAAGAATTTAAGTTCGTTGCTTACATGCTTTTCCATTTCCTGGAGTTCTCCTAAATAGCTGTTAAAAAAAAGATTCTCAGGGATGCAAAATAGTTTGTTTACAAAAAACCTGTAGGCTTTTGCTGTCGGCGCCCTTCCTGCAGATGTGTGGGGCTGATGGATATATCCCATGTCGGTTAAGGCTTGGAGCTCGTTTCTAATTGTTGCGGGACACACCTTAAAGCCCTTCTTTTTGGAAAGAAGCTTTGAGCTGACTGGCTCTGCGTTTTTGACGTATTCGTCGATCAGCGCGCTTAGTATTTTTTCTTGGCGGATAGTTAAATCCATAAGTATCTGTAATTTTAGGAAATTAGCAGTCTCTTGTCAAGAGTGATAAAGAAAAAGCCCCTTAGTTGTTAGCTAAGGGGTTTATGTTTTGAGGTTATCCTACTTTGTCGAACACGACTTGCGTGTGTTCGTCATTTGCGAACTTCGCGTAGTAGAACTCCACCTGCATGCCAAGATATGACAGAAATTGCGTAAAAACCTTCGCAATCAGCTGCATATCTGCGCGTGGCAGATGTTGGATGTGGACTTTGGATAAAAGACCTTCGAGCACGCTGATTGGCAGTGCCTTGTAGTAGGCACAGTCTTCGTGTCCGAGAAGAACGATGCGCTTGATCGACTTGAAGTGTTCACGGAACAAATCAAGCCGTTCTCGCATGAACTTGAATTCCTTGGGGAGCTCGAGGGGCCGAGCAAGTGCGCCAGGTCCGCCGGCTACCACGAAAGGAATGTATTGGCCTTTGGCAAGCCCCAGTGTGCCTTCGATAAACTCCTGGAAGGCTCCTTGGAATCGCGGGTCGCTGCAATAGATCACCACAGCTTCGGGAGAAACAGAGCTCAGGACGCTGTGCGTGCACTGGCTCGTTCCGCCTTGCTGCGGGTTTAGGGGTTCGGTTTCTTTTTTCATTCTTTATCTTTTCCTTCTGGTCGGTACTTGAGGAAGGAGCTAATCCTTCTTTTCGGTCGTGGCGGCCGGCTCGGTCGCGGTGGCTGCCATCGGCTTCTGGCCGATGATCTTCATGAGCTGGTCGGCATTGATGCCGGCCTTGGCCAGGATGGGTCCGATATCCACGCCGGCGCTCTTGAGCGTCGTGAGGACCTTGATCACCATGTCGGGCACAATGCCGCCGAAGCTTTTCAGCCCGGTGCCGTTGCCGCCGAAATCGGTGATCGTCACGTTGTCGATGGTGCCCAGGGCAGCAGCCGACGGCTCGAAGATGCCGCGTACCACCTTGGCCAGGGCGTCGCCGCCCGCGGTCATCAGTGGCGCCAGGCGATCCATGATCAGGATCAGCTTGGCGGAGTCGGTCATCTTGGCGAGCGCTTCGGCCAGCTTCAACGTACCCTCGGCTTCGCCGAGCAGTGCCAGCTTCTTCTTGGCGGCCTCGCCTTCGGCGACGGCCAGCAAGTTTTGCCGGGTGACCGCGGCCTCGCCGTCTGCCTTCGCAGTAAGCGTTGCGCGCGTCTGTGCGGCTTCGCCCTCGCCGAGTGCCTTGGCCGCTTCGGCCTGGCCTTCGGCAGTGCGAACAGCCACTTCCTTGGCCGCTTCGGCCTTCAGGATGTTGGCCTGCTTCTCGCCTTCGGCCGTGATGACCGCTGCCTTCTTGGCGGCCTCGGCGGGTCGGATGACCGTCGCAACGAGCTCCTGCTCCTTGCGTTCGGCTTCCTTGGCCTGCACCTTGATCTGCGCCTCGGCCTTCGCGGCGTCGCGCTCGGCTTCGGCCACGACCAGCGTCTGTTGCTGGGCGGCCGTCGCGATTGCCAGGGCTTGATTCGCCCTTGCCTTCTCCGTGTCGGATTCGGCCTTGAAGGTCGCTTGCTGAACATCGCGCTTCTTCTCGGCTTCGGCGACCATCACTGCGTTCTGCGCTTCGATGATGGACGCGTCCTTCTTGGCGGTCGAAACCTTCTTGGTGGTCTCGGCCTCGGCCTGGGCCACCGTGATGTTGGCATCCCGGATGGCCTCGGCGACTGTGCGCTTGCCCAGGGCATCGATGTAACCGTGCTCGTCGTTCACGTCTTGGATCACGAGCGACACGATCTGGATGCCCATCTTCTTGAGTTCCGGCGCCGTCTCGCCGACCACCATCTTGTTAAACGCGTCGCGATCGCGGAGGATCTCGTCGATGTTCAACTTGCCGATGATGGACCGCAAATGGCCGATCAGCAGACTGCTGATCGTCTTCTGGATCTGGTCCTGTGCCTGTCCGAGGAACGACATGGCGGCTGACTGCAGGTCTTCCGGGGTCGTGGAGATCTTGCAGGCGGCGAATCCGCCCACTGTGATCTTCACGTTGTCCCGGTTGGGAATGTTCGTCTCGTGGATCGGCATGTTAAAGATTGCCGTGTCCATGAAGGCGATTTCCTGAAAGATCGGCCAGACCAGCACGCCACCGCCGCTGACCACCTTGCATCCCTGGATCTTCCCGACGTCGCCGGCGACTGCGGTTCCTCGGCCGTAGATGATCGCCACCTTGTTGGGCGGAATCTTCCTGTACCGGGAAACCATTACCTTGACCATCAGGAGCAAGGTGAGGAAAAACAGCACCACCAGTCCTGGAATGAGGTATTGTCCGAGTGCCTGTCCAAGGTCCGCTATCATCATTTCCGTCCTTCTTTCTCGTGTACTTCTGGTTATGGAGGTTCTGTGCGAGGCACTCTGCCACGCACGCTACGATACTTCTTCGACCGTCAGGTTGCTTCCGACCGTTGCGACGATGCGAACGGATCTGCCCTTCGCGATGCTCTTGCCGTCGCGAGAAGTGGCAATGTACGTTCCGTACCGTTCGCCGTACACAACCGATACTTCTCCGGGCTGGGTGCCTTGGATCGGCACTTCGACTGTGCCGAATTTGCCGACCAAGGTGCTTGTCGTGATCAGAGAATTCGCCTGCTGTTTTGCGAAGAATTCCAGCAGCCAGAACATAAGGGCTGCTACGATTCCGCCGACTACAAACCCGAAGAGCGACGACAAAGGATAGCCAATGTTGTAGAACTTGGCGATCCCGCCCGTTGCTCCGAATCCCATTAAGAATGTCGCGATGACTCGCGTTGAGAAGATGCTAGTAATGTGACCGCTTTCTCCGTGGTCGGTGTCATGACCCAGTTCCCCGCTCACGATGTCGTGGCCGAGGTCATGGGCATGTCCGGCGATAGAGGTGATTAGAATGTACAGAAACGCGATAATCGCGATCGTGAAGAATACCACCATAAAGAAGCTCCTTTCGCTCTCTTGGTTTTTCCGATCTGGAACACTTCCGACACTAGTAAATAGTATTTTCTCCCTAAAATTTTATCTTTTCCACATCTAGAATTTCAATGAGCTTTCAAGGCGGAAACACTCCGCCTTTTATCGCATACTTTAACAAATTATGGATAATTTGTCAACAAAAGAAAGTTGTTGAAATGTAAAAAAAGAAAGCGAGGATTGCTCCTCGCTTTTGTAAAGCTCGCTGCGAAAGGCGATGAGTCCGAAAATGATCGGTAACTAGGTGAATGGCTTCATTGGCGGCCTCGGGGTTACAGGTTCTGCCGGCCCGCGGGGATGTTGCGGGTGTCCGTCGTCGTCTGCTGGCTTGTGCCACCGTAGTGCTCGAACGCGCCCAGTCGTCTCATACTCTGCTCCTGTTAAGGAACCGTGTCTTGTGCAGTCTCTCTGCCCAATACAGATTGATCAGCACAATGACTATTTGTATTATATAAAGTTAGATTTTGAAATGCAACTGTGGATAATCTAAAATGTAAAAAAAGAGGCAGGCCTGAGGATCACGGAGGATCATCCTGGCCTGCCTATGGTTATGAAGTACCTAGTAGAAAGGTTCGCCGCGGAACATTGTGTCCCTTTCTTGCGCTTCATGCGCGTCTGCGACCTAGCCCCGGTTGAGAGTTTTTTTGGGGGCCGGTCTGGCGAAGGTGCTGGAGAAACACGGAAGCTAACCTGCGACCTTAACGCAGTGCCACTGTGTGCGCGTCATGCGCGATCTCCCTGATGCTCGAAAAAAAAGAGCTGACAATTACGGAGGTTCGCACGGTGCGTTCCTTGCCGTATGTGGTTGGATATAACATGGGAGATTCCCATTGTCAAGGTAAGTAGGCTTTAGGATTTTTGGTGGAGAACTTCTTCAGCTTGAAGAATCGCTTTAACGTCGGACTCATGTCCCCCATGATGTGAAATGATTTTTCCCGAGAACAGTCCGTCCTCGCACAGAAGACTTAGTGCGCCCAGTAGATCTGATGCTCGGTGAAGAACGAATCTCCTCATAGTCTCTTCGGGAGGATTGTCTTTAGGCCAAGTCGCCGTTTTGTATGTCGGTGCGCCAAAGTACGATGCAAACTTCAAGAGATAGTAAAACCAGTGAGAGACTCCCTGGCTTGGATAGCGGCAGATCTCCTCAAGGAGGGCCGTATTTATAGAAGAGAACGTCATTTTTTTCGTTCCAATCGGCGGGTAGCTGTAGGCAATCTCAAGTTCAAGGCCCGGCTTTTCGCTGGGAAGAATCTCAGTGAAGCCGACCTGCCCTGATCTTAATTTTGGATACAGCCAGCAGACTCTCTTAGTCACTCCATACCAGGCGACGTCTCGCGAGGCGTCCTCTTTGCAGAAGGGCCGAAGCTCTTCCCACAATCTTAAGGCGCAGCCAAAGTGCGGCGGCCAGGGTTTAGATTCAACAACAACCCCGTCAAGGCCGAACCATTTTAGGATTCCGATGTGTTCAAAAATCTCGAGTTTTCGTTTGCCGAAAACTAGTCGGGTTCGAAGGGTTTGTTTGTCGATTAATTCCGGGCTTATCTTGGCGGTTGTAATTGGATTCACCTGCCACCACCATCCTGGATGCGGCGTTGGTGAAAACTTTATCTCTGAGGGAAATCCCCATAGATTTGGAGCCCTTATTGTGACGGGCTCTGTTAGTTTAAGCGGGTGCATTTGGCCTCCTAACCTTTCATTGCTGTTAAAGAACCAGATGTTTTAGAATATCGCAACTTAGTCGCCTCGTCAAACAAAAAAGAACGATTATTCATCGTTCTTTTTATTTGCTCGCCCTGTCCACTCTTGCCGCCCTTCTTTCGTCATTTTCATCAAGGTATATTTTTCTAATGCGGACGTTTTTGGGAGTTATCTCGACTAGTTCATCGTCCCCGATATATTCGAGCGCATCCTCAAGGTCCATTACCTTGGGAGTGTTAAAGTGCTCGGATACTCCCTCTCCCTTAGATCTCATATTTGAGAGTTGCTTGGTTTTGCAGACATTGACTCGAATATCATTGTCTCGTGAATTTTGGCCTACAACTTGGCCTTCGTAGACCATAATGCCTGGGCCAAAGAAGAGCACTCCCCTGTCTTGGAGATTTCTTAATCCATACATGTTTGTAGGCCCTGACTCAGACGCAACTAAAGAGCCTTGAGCTCTTTCCTGCCAATTTCCTGGATCAGGCAAGTATTGATGGAAGGCGGTGTTTATAATGCCTAGTCCCTTTGAATCGGTTAAGAATTCGTTTCTGTAGCCGAATAAGCTTTGCGTCGGGATTATAAATTCCAAAAACACTATTTCCCCGGCACTCCTCATTTCTTTAAGCTCGCCCTTCCTTGAGCCTAGTTTTTGTATTACGCTTCCGTGATATTTTTCAGGGACTTCAATAAAGACCTTTTCATAAGGCGTCATTTTTTTTCCATTTATCTCGCGAGTAATAACCTGGGGCCTGGAAACCTGGAATTCAAATCCTTCTCTTCGCATTCTTTCAATAAGAATTGATAAGTGCAGTTCTCCCCTTCCTGAAACTACCCATCGGCCGTCGTCAGTGTCCTGGACTTTTAGTGCTACGTCGGTTTCCAGCTCCTTATACAATCTTTCTCTTATCTGCCTGGAAGTCGGAAACTGACCTTCTTTTCCTGCAAAGGGAGAGTCGTTTACCATAAAAGTCATTTTTACAGTAGGCTCTTCGATGTTAATCAAAGGTAGCGCCTCTGGGTTTTCAGGGTCAGCTATTGTTTCTCCGATTGTTATATCCGGTATCCCTGCTATCGCGACAATGTCTCCTGCAGAGGCGCAGAGAGTGTCTACCCTATTTAATCCGACGAAAGTTAGCAAAGAAACTAGTTTACATTTTTGGGAAGTTCCCTCTCTGTTTATATGCACAACCTCCTGTCCTGCTTTAATTACGCCGTTATATACTCTCCCAATGGCGATTCTTCCCTTAAAATCATCGGCAGCAAGAGATGTAACCAGCATTTGCAGCGGTTTTTCGGGGTCAGCGATCGGGGAAGGGATATGCTGCAGAACAGCTTCAAATATCGGGGTAATGTCCTTCATTTTGGTGATATCTGGCTCTAGTCCCGCAAGCCCTGCCCTGCCAGAGGCGTAAATCACTGGGAAATTTAAATCATGTTCATGGGCGCCAAGGTCCATAAAAAGCTCCATTGTTGCATCTAAAGCAAAACCAACCCTTGCTCCGTCCTTGTCGATTTTGTTTATGACAACAATAATCTTAAGCCCCATCTCCAGAGCCTTCTTTAAAACAAATCTTGTTTGGGGCATAGGCCCTTCCTTGGCATCAACCAAAAGCAGGCACCCATCAGCCATATTTAAAACTCTTTCCACTTCCCCGCCAAAGTCTGCATGGCCCGGGGTGTCGATGATATTTATCTTTGTGTCCAAATAGTTTACCGAAGCGTTCTTCGAAAAGATTGTAATTCCTCTTTCTCTTTCTATCTCGTTGCTGTCCATTATGCATTCTTGCCCGACGATATCTTTAGACAAGCTGGTTTTTGACTGACGCAAAAGCGCGTCCACCAAAGTGGTTTTTCCGTGGTCAACGTGAGCGATTATTGCAATGTTTCTTAGCTTGTTCATTGAAGTAAAAACTAATTATACAGGCAAAAATACCTAAAGTCAAGCTTCAAGATTTAAAGCTGCTATCGGAACAGCCTTAGGGAGTTTACAATAGGGATAAAGTCGGTGATAAAGTTGTAAAAAGCAGCTCCGGAGGGGCCGAGCACGTGAGTAAATACCAGCACAAAACCCAGTACGTTTGTGAACCCCCAGATTATTAAATTTAAATGTATGACACTCATTGTCGAGTGCCCTATCTTAATTAATTGCGGAATCTGAGACAGGTCGTCTTTCATCATGGCGACATCCGCCGCTTCAATCGCCGCGTCGGTGCCGATGGCCCCCATTGCAATGCCAATGTCAGATGCGGCAAGAACTGGCGCGTCGTTTACCCCGTCGCCGACCATGGCAACCTTAGTCTTTTTGTTTAAGTACTTCTGCAGGTACTGAAGTTTGTCATCGGGCAGGAGGTTTGCGTGGAACTCGTCGATCTCCAAAAGCGCAGCGACTTTTTGCGCAACCTTTCCATTATCCCCTGTCAGCATTACAATTTTATTAATCCCGAGATTCTTAAGGTCCGCAATTGCCTTCTTAGCATTCGGTTTTATCTCATCGGCTAAGACAATAAAGCCAATCAGCTTATTGCCCTGAGCCACCAGCGTAACATTAAATCCTCCCGTAATCTCTTCGTCGATTCGCGCCTTCTCCTTAGCGCTCATTTTAATGCCCATTGCTTCCAAAAAAGGGAGCTTCCCGGTTGTAATCTTCTTTCCTTCAAGGAAAGCGGACATTCCTCTGCCAGCATATTCTTCGAACTTTTCCGGCTGAGGCAGTGCCATCTTCTGTCTTTTTGCCTCGGCGATTATTGTTTTTGCAATCGGATGAGTTGAAAAGGACGAAACAACAGCCGCTATCTTTAAAACCTCGTCTGGCTTATTGGTAAAAGAAATAATCCGTTCAACCTTCAGTCCACCCTTGGTGAGCGTTCCAGTTTTATCAAAGACGATAGTTTTCACTTTCGACAACCCCTCTAAGAAATCCCCTCCCTTAACAATGGACCCGTGCTTTGCGGAGTGCGTTATTGCCGCCATTAAGGCTAAGGGAGTTGCGACCGCGATGTCGTCGGCACAACTTACAAGCAGCAGTCCCAGCACGAGAGAAATATTGTGGGAGATAAGATAGACCGTCAAAGCGCCAAGAAGGGTGAAGATAATGTAGTAATTAGCGAATTTGTTTATAGTTGTATAAATCGGCGCTTTGTTCTGTTGGGCCTGCCCGATTAAAGAGACTATTTTTTCAAACATTGTCTCCCCGCCGATTTTTTCAGCACGAATTTTCAGATTACCAGTGGAAACGGTTGAGAAACTTAAAACCTTGTCCCCCCTTGCCTTTAAAACAGGCAGAGACTCTCCAGTTAATGAAGACAGATCCACTTCTGCTTCCCCATACTCAACCACTCCGTCAACAGGCACCCTTCCCCCAAGCTCTACAATAACTAAATCGCCCACCTTCACACTCGCTATGGGGATGTCAATAATGCTCCCGTCTCGCTCCACTTTGACCTTTTCTGGTTTTAATTTAAGTAAGCTGTTTATGGCTGAATGCGATCTTGCCTTTACGTAGTACGCAAATGCACGGGCCGAGGTTATCATAAGATTGATAAAGACGGCGGATAGCCACTCTCTTTCGATCAGCGAAACGGCTAAGGCTATGCTTGCAAGTAGATCGATGGACACCCTTTTCTCTTTAAGCGACCTTATTGCGCTGATAAAGACAAATATGGTTGCAAAAACGGAGACGCCCATTAGGGTCGCCTGGCCTTCATAAAAGAAAGGGACCCTAAGTAGATAAAGAAGCAGCGTAGCCACTAAAGCTAGGCACAGCAAATAGTTTAAATGCAGAAATAATTTGATCTTGCCTTCTTGAGAAGATGGCGAGTTAGGTATTTCTCTTTGTAGCATGTTTTTAACGCTATAATTCTATTTATTCTATCATGAAACAAAAAAAGGCCCCACAAGGGCCTTTTAATATCTTTTGGTATTAATTTATTCCCAGCAAATCAACCTCGAATATTAAAGTCGCTTTCTGAGGGATAGCATTGGGGATTCCGTTCTCTCCGTAGGCCAGTGTGTATGGTATCGTCAATTTTCTCTTCTCCCCTGCCTTCATCCCATTTACGCCTAGCTCCCACCCTTGGATTACTCGGTTTTGCCCCAAGGTGAAGGAGAATGGAACCCCGCGGTCGATTGATGAATCAAATTTAGTGCCGTTCTCCAAAGTTCCTACATAGTTTACGCTTACTGTGTCACCGGCTTTTGCTGCATCCCCGCTCCCCTGCTTCAAAACCTCTACTTTCATTCCCTGGATATCAAAGGTATTTGTTTGATCCATATTATTTTTTATTAGGCCTGCAGTGCCATTATCTTTTGGCGAGCTCGCAGCTTCGGGCCCTAAAAGGATAAAATATGCAGCTAATATTATTGCTATTAATATTAATATTGTTACGATTGTTTTTTTACTCATTTTCTAAATAATTATTTATTAATTCAACATCTTTTTGATCTTTTTCTCGATTGTAGGCTTTTTTCCACTCAAGGACCCGCTGAAGCTTTACATATCGGAAGCCATCTATGATGTCTGCCTCGTCAATGAGCTTTATTATATCTTTAAACCAGACTCCCCAATGATTATATACCTCAATGTTTCCTATTTGTATAGAGCTAAACTTCTCGGGATTAAGCGGATATCTGCCCTTTAGTTCCTCCCATAAGTCCGGCTTTACAATGATGTCTAAATCATTTGTCTCTCTTATCCCGCGCACGGCCATGGGGCCTGAGCCAAAAATAGCAAACTTATCAACGGGAAGATTTAGCGCCTTAAGCTCATCGAGAAACTTCATAAATTATGTCAGCTTATTTTATTTAAATCTCCGTCCAAAACTACGTCTGCCATTGCTTTTATCTCATCGACGTATGAGACGGCGTCCGGTATTTGGTTTAAGAGAAATACTTTTTTATCATTTACGTGCGCAAACCCGATTTCCATCAAAGTATTTCCGCCGATATAGTTTTTTATGCCGTTCTTATCAAAATTACAAATCAATACCGCATCTCCGCTTTTTATCAACCCGTGCCAAAATTTAATATAATTATATTTTCTCTTTATGTCGCTGTCTTCTGCTCCGTTCGCCATATCTGCTAATTGAGCGGCGGTGCCATCAGCAAGTCCAAACATTTGTTCGTGCATCATTGGCTGATGGCCCAGCGTCTCTAGTTTTCGATAAATATCGACTAGTTGGGCGGCAAATTTTATGCTTCCGCAAATTGTTATCTTCATATTGTAGTTATAATACTATCTGTAAAAATATTTTTCAAATGTTAGCCCAAAAAAAGGGGCTCCAGGCCCCTTTTTTACATCTTGTTTTCTACTCCTTCCCTTTGGCTTCTTCTTTCTCGTGTTCGTGCCCGCAGCATTTTCCGTGCTCGTGCATCATACCTTCGTGTCCAACCCAGTCACACATACATTTTCCGCGTCCGTGGCCTGTAGTCATTTTTATTCCAACTAGGATAAATAGGACGGCCCAGAAGAAGGTCCAAACGCTCCCGGTTAGTATGCCGAGCCCTTCAAGTAAGAGCGCGACGCCTATAGCTAAGAATATTACTCCAAATAACATAATGTTTTTAACTTTAGTAAATTAGCGACCTTTAACCTTACAAGCTGTCTACACTTTGATCTAGCGAGTCGAGCTCGTTGCTCGCGCTTCCGTCGCTAGGGGCTTGGTTTAAGCTGTTGGTTATATCCGTGGTTGTGTCTCCGTTCGTCGGAGCGTTAAAGACGGCGGGCGGATTTGTCGTTGGGGCTACATACGGCAACGGTCGAGTCGAATAGATATACCATGCCGCAAGGATAATAACCAAGGAGATTATAATTATTGTGATTAACTTATAGTTCATGGTTGTTTAATATATTATTGGTTAGGCGATGTGGTCCCGTTGGCAGAAGAACCATCTCGATCGTCGCTTGGCTCCTGATTCACTCCAGGAATTTTAACCAGTTCCTGGAGGGCACCCTGAACTGCGACTCTCGCATTTTTTACTATTCCATCGCGTAGAGCGAAAAGATCCTTTCTTAGCTGCTCCCTTGCGGCTTTAAATTCGTTTCTTAGGTTCTGCATTATCTTTTCTTGTCCGCTTGTTGTTGTTGGAGCCGTAACGCCAGTGGTCACAGATGTGTCAGGGACTACGTAAGTTTTGGCGGCTTGAGCGATTACAGCCGTGCGAGCTGCGGCAATTGCGGTTTTTGCCGCCTGTATTGCGGCGGTCGCCGCAGTAACGTCCTTGCCATTGAAGGCAGCTTTATCGGCTCGAGTCTGTATCTTTTGCAAAACAATGTCCAGGTGATTTAAAATGGCCGTGAAATGGTCGGTCCAGGTTTGGTTTAGGTGATCAAATTGGTTAGCAATCTGTTTTGCAAGCTGCTGCTTCTTCTGATCTTTGACCTCCGCCAATTTTTGCTGCAACCTTTCTTTTGCCTCCTTCACTTTCTCTTGTTCATGGTCTCGGGTCTGTTTTAACTGCTGCACCTCATGCTGGATGCGTTGCTGCACCTCCTGCATAGTTTCTGGATGAATGGTTCTTTTATCATCCCGGGAGGTAACCTCAAATTCTCCGTCTTGTTCATTGTTGTCGCTGTCTTTGGCAAAAACAAAAGCCGTAGCAAAAAGAATAAATCCTATGCTACAAAAGCTCGCGACATATATGCCTATTTTTTTATACATAATGGTTGGCTACTTAATAATTAATTGCGCGACTTCTTATTTAATATTAGAACAACAAGAACTCATTGCAAATTCAGTTATCCACAGGCAAATAAAAAGGCCTGTTTTGTTCCAGGCTTTTTGAACGAGAACTATTCTCTGAAGGTCCGAGGCGGGGCAAACCTGCTTCGGCCGACAATGCCAGAAAGGATGGCTCTATGGGGGAGTCGTTTATGAATTGCCTCTTCGTGGCAGCATTGGCACTCATCCGTAACCATTGCTCCACATTTCTCGCAGTAAAATGGGTTAATCTGCTCTCTGCAATGCTTGCATTCCATAAGATTCCTTTCTCTTTGAAAGAGCAAACTTATATTATCAGCCTAGCCCTGTTTAGATTTTTTTTCAATACTTAATATCTAGCGGACGAGTCTCGCCCGGCTTCATTGTCCCGATCTCGATTCTTCCGATGCGGACGCGCCTAAGGGACGTTATGGTGTATGAAAGATCGTTAAGCATAACCCTGATCTGGTGTTTCTTGCCCTCGTTTAAAATTATTCTAAGCCTGGTTTTGGTTAAAATCTGGGCTTTAGCTGGCAAAAGTTTGCCAAAATCCTTTGTTTCCATTCCCTTCTGGAATATCTGTACAATCCCCGGCCTTAGAGGCTCCTTAACAACAGCAACATATTCTTTTTCATATTTTGAGTCCTGTGACAAAACCTCCCGGGCAAAACGGCCGTCATTTGTTAGCAATAAAAGCCCCTCTGAATCCTTGTCGAGCCGCCCAATAGGATAAAGGCCCTTCATCTTCCATTCTGTAATGACGCTTTTTTTCCCCGGCAAATCCTGTGTGGGTATTCCTCGGGGCTTGTAGTAGGCGAAATATTGGTATTTCTTATTAATGCCCTTAAGCTCGACGCTGTCTTTTTCTTTAATCAGCTCGCCGTTCTTTGCGCATTTTCCGTTGATAAAAACGAGCCCGTCTTCGACGAGCTTATCTGCTTCTCGCCTTGAAGCAAGACCCATGTCCCTTAGATACTTATTTATACGTATTGGATATTCCAAAGTAGTTTTGAGAAAAGAGTAACTTATTTAATTCCATTCTTTTTTTCTTCTTCACTTAAGCCCCATTGCCATCGCGGCTTTTCCCCGGTTTTGTAGCAAATAAGGAGCATTAAGGCCACTGCGGCAAATACTCTCAGAAGAAATGATTTAATTTCAGCCGCTGTGGGCTCGGCAGGCCCGAGGCTGAAGCCGTTCCATAGAAGAAACCCTATAAATGCAGCTATAACAAGCCACCCTTGCCATTTTACAGGTACCCATCCCCATCCATAGAGCTTTCTCTTAAACCAATAGCCCTTCGGGTTATTTCTTAAATACTCAAGATATACTTTGTCCATATTTAAAGATATATTATTCTGTTTTCTTCTCAACCACGACCGTGCATTTTGCGGCAAGGGCGACGATAGCTCCTATCGCTGCCCAGATTGGCAAAAGGGCCGCACCAACCACGCCAATAGTCAAAGGAAATTCGACTAAGACCTTTCCCTCCTCGTTTTTTATAATAATTTTTCTAATATTTCCCGCTCTGACCAGTTCCTTCAATTTTTTAACTATATCTTCTCCAGAAACCTTAAATTCTTCTTTGGTGGTATTTTCCATGTATTTAATATTGTTTGATTTGTATGCGCCTTCATTCTACCAAAAAGTGCGGGTAATTTAAAGATATTGGGAGGGAAATAAAAAACCCCCGATTTTCGTGGGTTATTCTTCTTTTATTTGAATGCCGGGAAATACTCTCCCGATTTCTGCTATGATTTCTTCCTTTGTCGAGTTTATCACAGAAAACCTGCAGATACTGCTGATAATTGCAGTTTCCCATAGCTTGCTAAAATAGACCGCAAGCATTGCTTCTTTTGTTTGAGTGAAGATTGTAGCTCCAAATAGTCCCGTCATAAGAATAACGACATCAAAGTCGTCGCTAATGTGGAGAAGGCAAGTTGCCGGACTGCTGGTAATCACCGCCATATCGTTTTCTCCTATGGGTTCTTGTTAACGAACTCTGCCTCCTTATTAATACTTCTAGTATTTTTGTCAAATAAAAATCCGAGGAAAACCTCGGATTAACGCCTCTCTTAAAACGCTAGGGACAGGTCTTGATGCCTTGCTTGCAGTCGTCCGTGGCAATCTCCTTTCTGATCCCGCTTCTATCTATACACCACGCCTTGCTTCTGTCCTCGGGGAAATTAAGCTGCGCGCAAACCATCCAATCATCTGAGTCGTGCTGGCAGTATTTTTCCTTTTTTTCGTCAAACGCGGGAATTGAGTCAAACAAGAATTCAGTTGTGTCGTCTTCGCAAAATCCTCCAAAATTTCCGTGCTCCTCGTAATAGTCTGAGGCCAACTTAAAGAAAGAGGTCATATCCTCTTTGATGGTTGCGTCCCTTGCTTTGTTTCTTAGTGAACCGATGTTCACTATTACGATCCCCGCCAGGACCGAGATGATAGCGATAACTACTAACAACTCAATAATTGTGAAGCCTTTTTTCTTTTGTTCCATTTGTCTATCTTATGTGATTGTCACCTCCCCTGCCTTTGGATTACTACCCGAAAGTGGCAGGCTCAGCCAAAAGGTTGTGCCCTTCCCCACTTTACTTTCGAACCATATTTTTCCGCTAGAAACCTCGACGATTTGTTTGACAAGATACAGTCCAAGACCGTTTCCGTTTCTTTCAATCGTAACAATATTCTCTCCGCGGTAAAATTTTTCAAAAACCTTTTCTTGTCGTTGATGGGAATCCCGTAGCCGCTATCCGCCACCTTGCTGACAATCGCGTCTCCTTCTCTGTATATGTCCAGAGATATTCTTCCCTTTTCTGGAGTATATTTTACCGCGTTAGTTAAGAGATTTTTATATACCTCTTTAATGAGCCGCGGGTCTACGTTTATTTTTGGCAGCCTGGCTCCTACTTTAAGTTTAAATACTTGCTTCTTTTCATCTATCTTTCCCTTAACCTCTGTAATGGCGCCTTTCGCAAGCTCTCCGAGGCTTGTTGGCTTTGGATCAACAACAATGCGTCCAGACTCGATTCTGGAAACGTTAAGAAGAGAATTCACAAGGCCTATCATGCCTTCATTGGAATTATATATAGTTTGGACGCTTTCCTTTTGTTTCTTGCCCAACTTTCCATAGTCTCCAGCTATCAAAAGTTCTGATATCCATTTTATTAAAGCTGACGGAGTTAAGAGCTGGTGCGATGCAAGAGACAAAAATTCCGTTTTCATTCTATCTACCTCGCTTTCCTTAGTTATGTCCCTGAAAACGACTATCGCGCCTTCAACCTTGTCGTCTACTAATATCGGGGCGATCGTGGAAGAAAGCGGAAAACGCGTACCATCTTTCCTTAAGACAAAAAGATGGGAAGCTGTTGATACAGTGACAATCTCCCTGTTTCTTAAGGCGCGGTAGAAAAGCCTCTCTTCAAGGGGAACGCGTACGCCCTTGCTATCCAATAGCATCCAAATATCGTAGTAGGATTTCCCGATAGAATCTTTCTTGCTAAAACCAGAAAGCTCCTCCGCTTTTTGGTTGGCGAAGGTAATAATACCGTCCTTGTCACAGGCCACTAAGCCGTCGCCAATGCTCAGAATCAGGGCTTCGGTTCTTGCTTTTTCAGCGCGCAGGCGCTCTTGCCTTCTCTGTAAAATCCAGAGGAAGGAAATTATAGCGATAGAAAAAATTAAAGAGATCGCGATATAAATTCCTGCCCTTCTATTTACTTCGTCAAGATAAGTGGGCGAAAATTTTAATTTCCACGTTTTATCAGCAAAACCAAGATCGATACTGACTCCGCTTTTCTCTGAAGCGGAATATCTCTGCGACGCAGAGTCTTTTACCAAATCTCCCTGAGGGTTTGCAACTCTCTCGCCGTTATTATTAAAAATCGCTTCGACATCAAAGGGAATGATAAAGCCTCCAGTTTGAATGTGTTCATCTTTATTATATATCGGGCTGCTTCCTTCAATCGGTGCGACTAGGTTAGCCAGCCGAACGACTACGACGGCTTCTCCGCGGTAAGCGTCGTCCTTAAAAATCGGCGAGTACAAAATAATCCCCGGGTAGCCCTGCCCAAGAATAATCGGCTCGGTGACAACAGGAGCCTTAGTTGTTTTGGCTCTTGTAATCGGCAATAGTCTGTTTGGGTATTTATTTAAATCCAATCCTACGATCTTTGCGTTATCCTCGTTCATCGGGTAAACATATCGGATGTTATTATCTTCGTCTACCCACTCAATTGTGAGGGGCACGGCGATCGCGCCAGAGCCGATGTTTGTTGTAAGCACCGAGGCAAATGCGTCGAATTCGTCCTTGGTCACGCTTTCACTTCCTATAAAAAAAGCCTTGGTGCTTTCCGCGGCAATCAAGGCGCTTTGAAATCTTCTGTTCAACAACGAGGTTGTTCCCACAACTTCATTGTCATAAATATTGCGGAAGAATCCGAGCTCTCTTAAATACAAAAAAAAGTTAAGCGCAGTAACTAAGATAAGAATCACTACGCTTGGGATAATAACATAGCCAACTATAGTTGCCGATTTTTTGTTTTTCCCCATCTTTGCCATTGTAACAAAAAACAACCATGGTTAAAAGGCTGCTAATATTCACAACTCTCTCCGCCCTGTCTTTTCAGGCTCTTTCGATAGGAGTAGAATAAGGGTATATCAGTGGGGTTAAAAAATTACCGTCCTTAGCTCGTCCAAGTTATGCACTATATAGTCGGGGTTTCTCTGTTTTAATTGCCCTTCCAAGCTAAAGCCCCAGGTGACTGCAACGGTCTTGATCCCTGCGCTCCTGCCCACTTCGATTTCGTGATTTGAGTCTCCAATAAAGACTGTGTCTGCTTTATCAAAATTGTTCCTTGCCATTAAGTCAAAGATTCCTTCCTGTTTGTCGTGGGCGTCCAGAATCATGTCATCAAATGCACCTTCAAGCCCGAAGTCCTTGATCTCCTTTATTATTGTCTCCGGCTGGTCGGAACTTAAAACCGCGATCTTTTTCCCGCTTTCCTTGGCTTTCTTTATTAAATCGGAGATGCCAGGGTATTGCTTTGCCTTCGGACTTTCTGCAATCGCTCTTTTATACGCCGAGGTTTCCTCTTCGATAGTTAGGTTTGGAAGATATTTATTATAGAAAAGCATGTATGGCTGAATCCAATTTTCCTGAAATTCAACCAACGTTATTTCTTTTGCACCGAATTCCTTAAATATCTTATTAACAATAGCGACTTGGTCGACGACGCAATCCTTAATCACGCCGGACCAATCAAAAATTATGTTGCTTGGCATATTTAGAGTCGTAAATTTGTTCCGGGACTTGGATTCGAACCAAGATACCCGCCTTCAAAGGGCGGTGTCCTACCATTAGACGATCCCGGAATGCTTGTTTCATTCTACCTTTTTCTGTGGAAAATTCAATCCTTGAACGGATCAAAAAGAAAATGTATAATGGAGTTTCTATGCGGAAATTAAAATATCTCTTATCAATAATCGCGCTTTTTTGGGTACATGCCAGCCTTGCTTTGGCATGGACAACTTTGTCCATTTCCGCGGGTGACATCACCTTTTCAAAAGCCGATCCGCTTGCGGGTGAGAGTATTAGGATTTTCGCTCGCGCGGTCAACTCTGGGGATCACGACTTAAAGGGCTTTGTAATATTCTCAAATAACGGCAAACAGATATCGGAGCCGCAAGCCGTATCATTGAAGCCAAAAACGTATGACGATGTTTTCATTGATTGGAAGTTTGAGGCCGGTGTTAATAAGATCGAGGTCAAACCTGTTGACGACAATATGAAAGCGGTTTTAATGGAAGACGGCTCTGCCTCCGTACAAAAGGAGTATTTTGTTGACCTTGATACCGATGGAGACACGTTAGGAGATTCAAAGGACTCGGACGACGACAACGATGGAGTCTCGGACGACAATGAATTAGCCTCCGGAACCAATCCCTTAAGCGCCGATACGGACAATGACGATTTCAACGACAAGATTGATTCTGCTCCGCTGGACCCCGATGAATATCGCGATACCGATAGGGACGGAGTCGGCGACAACGAAGACAAAGACGACGACAATGACAATCTAACAGACTATGATGAGCTCTACGTTTACGGAACCAATCCTTTAAGCGCCGATACGGATAGCGATGGGTTTGACGACAAAAAAGAGGCGGAGATTAAAACCGACCCTAAAGACGAGGACACAGATCACGACAAAATAATTGACTCCAAGGACGCCGATCCGTTGGATGGATCAATTGCCACTGCGTCTTTGATGAATACGGTCAATGTTCTTCTTCAGGAGAAACCCTACATTTATGTTATACTCGGAGCCATAACAGTGATTATCTGTTTTCTCATCTTTCGCAGAAAGCGAGATTAAAGACCAAACAAAAACACCCTTTCGGGTGCTTTTTAATTACGCGCTTTGAGTAATATCTACAATGGCCAGCTCAACTGGCAGCTGCGGAATTGAGCTATACTTCATCTTATTCTCTGCGTCCAGAAATAGCTCCAGCATCACTTGGATGTCTTTTTCTTTAAGGCTTGCGGTTTGTCCGTTCATCTTTTCTAACTCCTCTTGGCTAAACCCCGATGTCTCTGGTTTTAGAAATTCTGGATTTATCTTTGATAGCAGTGATTGCCTAAGGTAATAAACAAGCTCTCTGACGAATTCCTGAAGATCTACTCCCCCATCAACCATTGAATTTATAAACAAGACTGAGTCCTTTGTGTTTTTAGAAATAAGCAAGTCGACAAACTTAGAAATATGCCCGATCTCTATTATCCCCAACAAGTTTTCCACATCCTCCGTTCTTATCTGAGTGGTTTTGCCGGAAAAACTTAAGCATTCATCCAACAAACTCTCCGCGTCTCGGAAAGAACCGCGGGAATTAAGGGCTATAAGCGACAAAGCTGACTTTTCCAGCTTAATTCCTTCTTTGTCCGAGATATATTCGAGCTTTTTGATGATCTCTGGCGTCTGCAGGCGCTTAAAATCAAATCTTTGGCAGCGAGATATTATTGTCGGGATCATTTTATGAATTTCTGTAGTTGCCAAAATAAAGACGGCATGTGCTGGGGGTTCCTCGAGTGTTTTAAGCAAAGCGTTTGCAGCATCCTTGCTTAGTTGGTGACACTCGTCAATAATAAAGATTTTGTATTTGGATTTTACCGGGGAAAACTTTATGCCATCTCGAAGCTCTCTTATGTCATCGATGCCTCGGTGAGAGGCTGCGTCTATTTCCACCAGATCCATCGCGTTGCCCTTTCCGATTTCCAGGCAAGAGGAACATTCGTTACATGGTTCAAATTGGCCGTCCTTCCTATTTTCGCAACTTATTGCCTTGGCAAAGACCCTGGCAATAGTTGTTTTGCCAGAACCCCTTGGTCCGCAGAACAGATAAGCGTGGGAAATGGAATTTCCTGCGATTGCATTGGTCAGGGTTTGATAAATATGTGACTGACCGATAATCTCCTTAAATGTTTGCGGCCTATATTTGCGGTAGAGTACTGGCATCTTCGTTTTTTTGTTTTTTAAAGACTAGAAATTTATAGCTTAAGAAGTTCCACGCTGCCGCGGCAATCGCCGCCAATATTACACTGATCTTGACCCAAACATCGGCCGGGATATTAAACTGTGCTCCTAATATCTTTGAAAAGTATAAAAATCCACCTACGTCGATGAGAAGGCCGGCGAAGGTAACTAGCATGAACTTCACGAATTCGTCTTTTATTGTCCCGTTGGCTGTTTCCTGGAAAACCCAATACTTATTGCCGATAAATTTAACACAAACTGAGATCAGAAAAGATATTCCCTTTGTCACCCCGTAAACTAGTGGGATTTGAACGGCCACGAGCCATATTAGAAATTCAAACACTTTAAGATCAACGAGCACTGAAAACAATCCAACTAAAAGATATTTTACCAACTCCATTGCAAAATTATACTTCTTTGCGACTTTATCTGTGACCCAAACTAAAATAATGCCCAGAATCGGCATTATAAACAACAAGCTCCACTGTATTATGTGGAACGAGTCGTAGTCGTGGAAGAAGTCGCCGAAAACTAGAGCAGCCGCCTCTCCGCAGACTATTGTTAATATAATATCTAGCAATTTCATTATTTTGTGTTTTAAGTTTATCACACCTGTTTTCTGTTGTAAAACTTACAGCCTCAGGCTACAATAATATAATGTTTTTTAAACTAAAATCATTTTTAGAGAATATCGACTACCATCGCGACCAATTTCTTTTCCCTTTTATAAAGAAGTACTGGCCAAGATGGATTTTGCCCAATCACCTTACTGTGTTAAGGATTGTTTTGGCTGTGTTTCTTATAATTTTATTTGCGCTAGGATACAAAAACCAAGCATTTTTAATCTGCGTTTTTGTCTTTGCGTCGCTCTTGGATCTTTTTGACGGCTCAGTCGCACGAGGATTAAACGAGGTCACGGTTTTAGGCGCCTACATGGACGGGATCGCAGATAAAATCCTGATTCTTCCAATCGTCATATTCATCCTATATGAAAGCTACTTCTGGCTGCTCTTGCTTTTGTTTATCGCCGAGGGACTTGCGGCCCTTGGATACCTCTACCATCGGACAAAAGACAAATTGGTTAAAGCAAACATCTTTGGAAAGACTAAAATGGTGCTCGAATGCGTTGGCCTTGGATATATAATACTTTTTAACTTTCCAGGCACGCCATCAAAATTGCCGATTATTATCTTATCAATAGCCGCTGCCTTTGCCTTTATGTCTGCGGTATATAACTTCGTGTTCTCTCCAGTGTCCATTAAACGCCATGCTTAAACTATATAACACTTTTACTCACCAGGCCGAAGACTTTAAACCGATCTCAAAGAGGAGGGTCGGCCTTTACTCCTGCGGTCCGACGGTCTATTGGTATCAGCACGTCGGTAATTTAAGAACCTATATATTTTCGGACATTTTAAAAAGAGTTTTGGAGTACAAAGGATTTAAGGTAAAACACGTTATCAATGTTACGGACGTAGGACACCTAACTTCTGATGCGGACACGGGAGAAGATAAGATGGAGCGCGCCGCGGCGAAAGAAGGAAAAACCGCAAAGCAGATCTCAAACTTTTACCTAAAAGCATTTCAGAATGATTTTAGAAAATTAAATATCCAAAAACCCAACGTCTGGGCAAAGGCAACCGAGAATATTAAGGCGCAGATCGCCTTGATAAAGAAGCTTCAGGACAGAGGCTTTACCTATAAAACTTCTGACGGCATATACTTTGACACTTCTCGGTTTAAAGACTACGGGAAAATGGCTCGGTTAAATAAAGAAGGATTGGAGGGAGGGAAAAGAACCGAATTAAGAGAGAAAAAAAATATAACTGATTTTGCCTTATGGAAGTTCTCTGATAATCCGGGGCAAAGACAACAGGAATGGCCGTCTCCTTGGGGCGTCGGATTTCCAGGATGGCACATCGAGTGCTCGGCAATGTCTATGAAGTTCCTCGGAGATACGTTTGACGTCCATACTGGCGGAGAGGACCATATTTCGATTCACCACTCAAACGAAATTGCTCAATCGGAAGCAGCAACCGGAAAAAAGTTTGTTAACTATTGGCTTCACGGCGCGTTTCTAAACTATAAAGGCGAAAAGGTTTCTAAAAGCAAGGGAGGACTTTTCACTGTTTCGGAATTAGATCAACAGGGATTTGAGCCATTGGCTTTTAGATACCTTTGCTTAACTGCCCACTATCGAAGCCCGTTAGATTTTAGCCTAGAGAGCTTGGAGAACGCCAAGAACTCTTACGAAAGGTTAAAAAATATCATATTTGAGATAAAAGACGATAAAAAAACGAATGAAAAATATCTTGGGGAATTTGACGAGGCAATATCAGAGGACTTGGATATGCCAAAAGCCTTAGCCGTTTTATGGAACTTGGTAAGAGACAAGGGAGCTTCAGGAAAAGTAAGGACGATAAAGAAGATGGACTCAGTCTTGGGGCTAGAACTATTTAAGCAAGAAAGATTCCAAATACCCGCTAAGGTTTCGAGGCTGGTTAATGAGCGAGAGAGAGCGAGGATAGAAAAGAATTTCAACCAAGCAGACAATCTAAGGCAGGAAATTGAGACTTTGGGATTTAGCGTGAAAGATACTGATGCAGGTCCGGAAATTAAAAGAAAAACCTAGCTTGCGCCAGGTTGTTTGTCGAATATATTTATTTAAGCCGCGCCAGACGCAGCTTTTTTTGTTTCGAGGGCGTGAACAAGGAGGCCGACAAAGTACTTAATGTTTCGGGGGTCGAGCTGATGATCGGTTATGGACAGAGAGCTGGTAGTCGCGACGACTTTTCCGTTTTGAGTCCAAACTATCTGCCCCCAAAAGTGCGGGGACTTCTCGCTTGGCCGAGGAATCTCGCGCCAAACCTGCCACAGGAAGGAATCATTGCCGACGGGCATGATAATCGCTTCAATCTCTACGCTTAGAGCTTTGCAGATGCCTTGAAGCCTCTGCAAATTTTCATCTGTAATCTCGGCCGAATTTCGGTAAACTTCAAAAAAGCTGCGGCTCGAAAACTCGGTTCGTTCCATATAGCAATTGCTCCTTTCTTTGTCCTTGTTTTTAAAACTAAAGGAACTATAATGAGCATACCATAAAAGTTATAAAAATCAATTTGTAAGATAAAGATATATCTGGTATACAAAAGTTAGATAAAATAACATGCAGAATAAAGAAGGGTCAACTAAACTTCCTCCTCAAAATATCGAGGCTGAGCAAAGCTTGCTCGGGTGCCTGATGTTGGACAAAAACGCCATTATTAAGGTAGTTGATTTGATTAAAGCCGAGGATTTTTACAAAGACATTCACCGAGAAATTTATCAAACGATGTTTGAGCTTTACCAACGGACAGACCCCATAGATCTTCTATCTGTGACAAGCAGGTTGCGCGAACGAGACAAGCTCGAGATGATCGGCGGCTCAAGCTACTTAACCACTTTAATAAACTCAGTTCCTACAGCAACGCACGTCTTAAACTACGCAAAGATCGTAAGGGCAAAGAAGGTCCTTCGAGATTTAATTTCTGCGTCGGATGAAATAGGCCTAGCAGCTTTTGATGAAACCGAAGAGGTCGAGTCGTTGCTAGATAAGGCCGAGAAGACGATATTTAGCATCGGCCAAAGATCATTGACTCAGGCTTTTACAGCGATAAAGGACATACTGCCCGATACATTTAACAGACTCGACGAGTTATCAAAAAATAAAGGGGCTCTAAGAGGCCTTGCGACCGGCTTTACGGATCTTGATAAGAAATTATCGGGCCTGCAAAAATCCGATCTAATTATTCTAGCCGCCCGCCCTGCTATGGGTAAAACATCTTTGGCGCTGGATATTGCCCGCCAAATAGCTACAAACCAAAAGATTCCTGTGGGTATATTCAGTTTGGAAATGTCTAAAGACCAATTAGTAGACAGAGTTCTTTCCGCTCAGTCAGGCGTTGATTCGTGGAAGCTAAGATCGGGGAACCTATCATCTGACGGCCCAGAGAATGACTTTACACTGCTGCAGGAGGCAATGGGCAACCTATCAGAAGCCCCGCTATATATAGACGACGCCGGAATGGTAAATATCCTGCAAATGCGGGCTATGGCGCGAAGACTTCAGGCAGAAAGAGGTCTGGGCCTATTAATTGTCGACTATCTGCAATTAATGGATTCTTCGACTAAAAATTACTCAGCCGTCCAACAAGTAACTGAAATTTCAAGAGCCTTAAAGGCTCTGGCCAAAGAGTTGAATGTGCCGGTGCTTGCTCTCTCTCAGCTATCAAGAGCCGTTGAAAGCAGAACGCCTTCTATTCCAAGGCTTTCGGACCTAAGAGAATCAGGCTCTATCGAACAAGACGCCGACATCGTTATGTTTATATACCGGGAAGACAAATACCTTGAAAACCCAGAGAGAAGAAACATCGCCAAGATAATAATTGCCAAACACAGAAATGGTCCTGTCGGAGAGATAGAATTGTATTTTGACGAAAACAAAACAACCTTCAGGAATCTTGAAAGAGACGAATACGCCACAAATTAAATATAATGCCTCAATTTCCAAACTCGATTAAAAAATTAATCGATTTATTCTCAAAATTTCCGACCGTGGGTCCAAGAACCGCGAGTCGTTTTGTTTTTTATCTAATTAAGCAGCCCAAGGAAAAGACCGAGGAGATAATAATGGCCCTCCAAGATTTAAAAGGAAGAATACGTTACTGCGCATTCTGTTTTAACCCCTTTGAAGCTGCTAGCGAAAAACTCTGCGAGATATGCCGAAACAACGCAAGGGATAAGTCTACTCTTTGCATTGTAGAAAAAGAAACTGACTTAAATACAATTGAAAACACCGGCAAATACAAGGGCCTTTACTTTATTCTTGGCGGAAATGTTTCCGCTTTAAAAAAGACCGATTTAGAAAAGATCCGCGGCCAGGAATTAGGAAAAAGGCTACACAGTCCACAAACTGCAGGGATATCAACAACCTTCAAAGAGATTATTGTCGCAACCAATCCGACCCCCGAGGGAAAAGCAACGGCTTTTGTAATCGAAAGGATAATAAAAGAAATATTCAAAGACCAGGTCCCTAAAATAACGCATTTGGGCTTGGGCCTTCCTATCGGCGGAGAGCTTGAGTACGCCGACGACGAGACACTTGAGAATGCTTTCAAGAATAGGAAATAAAAAAGGCTCAATGAGCCTTTTTGCTTCTCTTGGTAGCTACTTATAGTACGCTCTGTCCTGAAATCTTAGGTCAACATATTGAAGCGTTCCCCTACTCTCCGCGGAGATCTCTTTTTCTAAAAGCAAACTCAGCTTTGTTATCTGTAGCCCCATATCAGCCGCAAGATTAAAGTGGATTTCCCAACCCTCGCTCGTCAGTGCATCCATCCTTGCGTCCGAAATTATCTCTGCGCTTTTAATATCAATTCCGAACTTCTCATTAAGTGACTTCTGGGCCTCGACTATGTATCCAGCTAGTCCCTGCGCAAGTACTTCCTGCCCCAATGCAGTTTTGGAAAGGCCGTCTTGTCGCACAATGGGAAGCCCGCGGTTTCTATCCTCTACATTCTCAAACGCCACGCCCGTATTGTCTAGGAGACAACAGGAGTCCTTTCCCTCGAAAAGACTGCAAAAAACGAGCGCCGGGTTTCGCTCTTGGATATTTACCACCAACGTATCAAATAGCTTTCTCTTTGTTGACGCCGAACTGATCTCCGGGAATTTGTCCCTAATCTGGCTGTTTAAATCGCTTAAAGAGGCTAAAAATATACTCTGCGATTTAAATACCAGCATATTTTTTGTTATATTTTCCATCACAATGGCCTTAATATCCTCAATGCGGACTTTTTGATTCCCAGAGATGACGATATTTTTTACCTGGAATTTATCGAAGAATAGCAGGAAATAAAAGAAGGCGCCTATAATAAGTAGTACCAGTATAAAAGTCCAAAAAGCGGGCTTTTTAAAAGCACTTTTCTTCGTTCTTATTCTGTGTGGCTTTCTTTTTATGTGAGCCATCTTACAAACCTCGCTTAAATTTCCTCAACGATTCAATTATATAGTTTACCCAGTATTTTCTAGAAAGAATAAGGTCTTGGGTTTTAATTAAATCTCTTCGGAACCCGCCAAAACCCATCTTAAATAAAGTTAATCCTGCCCAAGGGTGTTTTGATTTTGAGACGTCTTCTACCTTCATCACATCCGGAGCTATACCCCAGAAGTTGTATAACTTGCATCCTCTCCTCTTTGCTTCCTTTATTGCTTCCCACTGAAGCAGATACGACACCGGAATCTTATTATACCTCGAGAGTGAACCCGAGTGGTGATAAAAGGCGGCTCCTTGCCAAAAAACGAAGATTGCGGCTGAAACGATTTCTCCTTTGTACTTCCCAAGAAAAATCATTATTTGTCCTCCGGGTAAAAACGCAGAAAGCTGATTTTTCAAGTATTTTGTCGAGAAGACGACAAATTTGTGTCGCCTTGCCGTCTCTACATAAACTGGATTAAACTTTTCCAGGTCATTAATATCTGTGCTCTTTATTATCTGTATATCCGCGTTCTTTTCCGCTTGCCTTATAAGATAGCGCGTGGTTTTTCGCATCTCGGCTAAAAGAACTTCTTCTGGCTTTGTTATATCCAGTTCCCAAGTAACTTCCGCATGCATATGTATCGGCGCCTTCCTAAAGCCAGCGTTTTTAAATATCTCCGCGTTTTCCTCATTTCTTTCCCAAAAAGGAGAGACGCGAATAAAACTCGCGCTTTCTTCTTTTGCAAGATTTTTTAGACTTTCGATAAGCGCCCCAAGCGCTTCCTTGACCTGAGTTTTAATAACCGGCCCATGTGGGATAAATAAGAAAGTTCCCCGCCTTGCGGAAATCTTAGTTACTAAAGCCGCCCCGATAAGACTATTTTTATCATAAATCCCTAGGCGCCAGATCTTGCTCTTTTGAAAAGTCTGGAAAACTCCCCACGCCCAGGATTGAAGAAAGGTCTTTTCCTTTATGTCTGAAAAGAAGCCCTCCCACTCATTTACATTGTTGATCTCCTTAATTTCCATGAAGTTTTTGATAATGTGTTTATTCTATCATGACTTTAGCATAAAAATCTAATTATTATAATTGACAATTGACGATTTTAATGTACAATAATGATGTTCTTTAAAAGAAAGGAGCAGCGATGCCCCAAAACTCAGATTACACTTGGTACCTTGAACCACTTAACAAGATGACTAACGATTCTTTAGCCCAAGCACTGCCGGAGGACAATTTCCAACCAGAAACTGAAACCGCGGACGGAAGTTTGCACAATCTCTGGAAGTGCGACTCTACCGTCGTTTCTGCTTATCGAAATAGCAAATCGCGATCTGGCTATCAGTTTCGCATTTATAACCGGTATGGCATGGGCCCGATTCGCGAGTGCCACTTCCTGAAAAGAAAACGCAAACCCCGATTATCAACCACAAAACCACCCCAATAGGTGGTTCTTTTATTTTTGAACTTGATATACAATAAATCAATGGTTAGTAATATTAAACGGAAAGATCGCAGAGGATTTACGTTGATCGAGATCCTGATTGTCATGGCAATCCTTTCAATACTCGCATCTATTGTTGTTGCGTCGGTTTGGTCTTCGCGCGAAAGAGCTTATCTTGCGCGCGCCAAGGAAGAATTGCGGAACATCGCAAATGCAATAGATCTATTCCGCCTAGATAACGATCTTGAATACCCTCCCGATGCCAATCGAGATCTTCCAATCGGCATTGAAACATACTTATCTACCAAAACCGACTGGCCTAGGGCCCCTTGGCCAGGCAGCGTATATGATTGGGATTATTGGGATTCAAATTCAGCCAACCCAGATGCTGGAGACATTTCGTCTCCGCCATCGGGAGTGGTGCATCAGATAAGTATAAGGTTTTGCATAACTGGGGATCCTCCTGTCTGCAATTATCCTATGCAAGATTGGGCTGACGATTTTGGATATTTTAGCAGCGCATATTTCTGCATTGACGGCCCTTGTCGAGCTCACGGGTCCCAGTCCATAGATTATCCCGGCTGCTGCATGGGGGGAAACTGTCCAGTGGGCGCTCAACTCTGCCAATGAGTTTGCAAGCAAAAAGCCCCTTTTGGGGCTTTTTAATTTCCTCTGATTTTATTTAACCTTCAGCAAGAATTCTACAATCCTCCGGGCGTCATCTTTTGAAATATTAATATGTGTCGGTAGATTGAAAGTTATTTTTGCCAAACCTTCGGCCTTCGGGCACGAGCCCAATTTGTACCCAACGCTCTTTAAATCGGTGTCGGAGGGGATGATCGGGCTTGTGTACCAATCCCCTATTATCATATTCTCTTTATGCCACGCACGATAAATAATCTCGTGGGCTTTAGGATGCTTAACCGTAAAGCGCAGAAGACTGTGGACACCGCTCTTTCTAGCTATTTTCTCAGGCGATAAATCATCAAAGACCTCAAATGCTGATCCCGACAGCCTGTCGTAGTAAAATTGACCCATCTCTTTTCTGTGCTTAGCAAATCGCTCCAATTTATCAAATTGCTTTATCGCAAGTATAGCCAGCGCGTTCGGCAATCTTTCGGGGAAATATGAGGGTCTCTTACCTTTTTTCTCTTTCCAATTTACCGCTTTAGATAGAATTCCGGTCATTTGCGACAACACGAGAAAGATCTTTCCAAGATCTAAAATATTATACAACGGCAAGATAATATAGTTCATTAGAACCGGGTGCAGCAGTTGCTGCAAAACCCACAATCGCGACGGATACCCAAACTCCCTCTGCTCGTCGTTTATCATTTTTGCTAGATCAGAATCATTGGTCACGGCCATGCCGCCCCAGACTGCAGAAATCACTTTGTCTCGTCCGAAACTAAAGAATGAGGCTCGCCCGAATGTTCCAACTTTCTGGCCCCCATACTTTGCCCCCAGAGAGTGGGCGCAGTCTTCGATTAATATCAATCCATATCGCTTTATAATGCCCATGATTGCGTCCATATCAGCTGGAAGGCCGAATGTATGCTGAACCATTAAAACCCTTGTATTGGGCCCTATTTTCCTCTCTAAATCTGCCGTATCGATATTAAAGGTGCTTTCGTTGCAATCGACATAAACTGGCTTGAGGCCAGACCAAATTATAGGGTTTGACGCCGCATTGCACGTAAAAGCCTGGAGCAAAACCTCGCTTCCCTCAGGCAGATTTAACGCCTTAAGTATGGCCATCAGCGAAGACCTTCCGCTATTGAATGACGTCGCGTGCTTTAATCCAAGGTAGTTTTTGAACTTTTCTTCGATGGTGCTTATCTCTTTCCCGCGCCTCCATCTCCATGGTTGAAAAATCAGGCTACAAGCTAGCCTGACATCATCTTTTTCGTTATTTGGCGATAAAGATATTGAAATTGGTTTCATTAAATATTATGATATTTTATACGCTCTTTTACACTCTATCGGAAAGGATCAATATGAACCAGCGGATGAGCGAAACCACCGAATCTCTTGCGAAGAAAAAAATCATAAACAACATTCTCGCTCTCGCAATCCTTGCCGCGGGCTTGGCCTGCATTTTATGGATCAGCCTCAGCGGATGATTCTCCCAACCTAAAAGGCGCTAAACGCCTTTTTTAATGCGCGAAATTATACTCTCATTAATCCTCCCTTCCAGCAGAATTGTGTCGTCTTCTTTGCAGAATGTTTTAACCTTTCCGAATATCAGGTTCGCGTCTCCAATAAGAAGGATGCTTTCTTCTTTCATCCCCTTTGCAATCGCTCCGTTTTTTATGTCTTCATAATGATCGCTGTTTGTTATTATAGCCAATTGGCAGATCTGCGCGATCTTGGCGCCGATGGAATAGTGGACTTCTTTTGCGGTTTTTCCAAGCTCTATTAAGCTCGGCATGACTATCACCTTTTTTCCTGGATAAATCTTTAAATAATCCAAATCCGCGATAACTCCATCGGGATTTGCAGAATAAGTCGAATCTATTACATTCATCCCCATATTATTCCTTAAGATCTTAAACGAAGAGTTTTTGGCAGTAATCTTCTCGGACGCCTTGGCAATTTCCCCGATGCTCATCCCAAGCTCCCGGGCGACCAGGATTGCTCCCAGTAGATTTAAAACATTGTGCCTGCCAAGAACATCCACTTTAAATTGAGTATTATCAATCGAGAAGGAAGCAAAGTTCTTTTTAACATCTAGGTTTTTAATTACTTTATCGTCGAGTTTATAAGAAAATTTTCTGACGTCGGCTTTACTGTAAAGATCCTGGCAGAAATCATTTTCTCCGTTAACTACGAGTAGCCCGTCTGTCGGCAAAGACTGCAGCAGCTCCCTGCCGCCCTCCGCAGATAGCAAATTATCCATCGAGCCAAAAAGAGCTAAATGCTGGCTGTTTACCCCAGTCACGATCCCGATCTCGGGCTTTAGAAAGTCGGAGATCCGCTTAATGGTTCCCTTATCATATGCGCCCATCTCGGCAATAAAGATATCGTGTTCTGGACCTAGCTCGTCCAATATCGCTTGAGGTATGCCAACTTCCGTGTTTTGGTGCTCTTTGGTTGTTAAAACCTTGAATTTTTCTGATAGAATAGTTGCCAAATATTCCTTTGTCGAAGTTTTTGCGTAGCTTCCTGTTATACCAATTATTGTAAGTTTGTTATTCAGGCTTTCGATTTTTTCCTTAGCTCTTTTCTGAAGATTTAATCGGAAGCGATCCGCCAATGGCTGAAATAAAATGACTACGCCAGAAATTATCACCGGAAGCAGTACATCAAATGCAAGGAGCGCAAAGGCGATCCAGCTTAAATCGGGAATAAAACCTATAATCAAAATCGCAAAAACAACTTGCGCAACAAAGGAAGCACCCAGCAAAAACCCTGTCTTCTTTGTCAATTTCGGTGATTTTAATCTTTTTGAAAAAATACTTTTAAAATAGAGCATGCTTTCAAGGAAATAGGCCAGGAAAACTATCAAGGGCAGAAATACTAAGTAGGCAAAGGGGTAAAAAATGGAACTTGCCAGGAAAACAACTAGCAGGGCAGTTTTAAGCACCTGCATCGGCTGCAGCATCAGTTTCTTGCCGTTCTCTGTTTTGAAATGGGCCAAGAATCTTCCTCTGTGGTATTGCTTTAGTTGCCAAAGATAAATCCAAAAAAGAACCTGCTTAACAGATCGGACTAGCCAAAAGGCAATTAGGAAAGGAATGAATGACGAGAACATTTAATTTTCTTCTATGAATTTATTAATTAACTGAGCTAATTTTATTGGCGTCTCCAAATACGGCGTATGCCCGACTCTTTCCAGCAGCTCAAGTTTAGAGTTCTTTATCTTCTCCTTCATTAAGTATGCGTCCTGGATAGGCGTTACTCTATCCGCCTTGCCCCAGATTATCAGCGTTGGCGGTGTAATCTTATCCAAGCGCTGGCTTAAGTCTTCGGCAAGAATATTCTTAATTGTATCCCGAAGATATCCTTTTGTATTATAGTAATCAGTTCTCCTTAATATATATTTGTAAAAAATCCCCTTAAACAGCTTGAGGCAGATTCCAAGAATCGGTGCATCCTCTATTTTAAGCTCTCTCATTATTCTTGCCCCTTCGGCAAGAACCTTATTTGACCAGGTTGGAGACTTTTTTATCCCCGCCGCAGAGACAAGAATTATGCCCTTTGGCTTTTGCTTGTGGCCCGAAGCGATCTTTATCGCCATTCTTCCACCAAAGGAATGACCTAGTAAGAAAAACCCATCCGAGATTTTCTCGGATGCGACATAACCGTAAAACCAATCTATGTAGTTATCTAAATTCCACGCCTCGGTTAGCGCACTCTCCGGCTTAAATCCTGGGATATCCGGGATGTAGACTTTAATTCCTGACTTCTCTATATCTTCCTTAACGGTCTGCCACTTCTCTTTTGAGCTTTGCCATCCGTGCAGAATAATTAAACTTTTCATTTTTTGGGGGAGATTACTTTAAATCCCGTGTACCTATGCAACGCTTTCGGGATTTTCACGCTTCCGTCCTTCTGCTGAAACTGTTCTAAGATTGCTGGTATTAATCTGCTTGTTGCCAACCCCGAAGCATTTAATGTGTGAACAAACTCGTTTTTGTTAGTTTTCTTGCTCTTATATTTAATATTTCCTCTTCGAGCCTGATAATCCAACGCGTTTGAAGAGCTGCTCACCTCTTTGTATATAGCCATGCTTGGTATCCAAACCTCAATGTCAACGGTCTTTGCCATTGCGGCAGAGGCGTCTTGAGCAGCTAATTTGACGGATTGAAAGTGCAATCCGAGTCCTTTAACTAGTTTCTCGGCGTTTCCAGTCAATTCTTCAAAAGCTTCCCATGACTTATCGGGTAATGTAAATTGGAACATCTCAATTTTATTAAACTGGTGCCCCCTCACCATACCTCTTTCTTCTTTCCTATAACTTCCGGCCTCGCGCCTAAAGCAAGCGGAGTATGCAAAATACTTAAGCGGTAAATCGTTTTCACTTAAAACTTCGTCCCGATGATAATTACCGACCATCATCTCTGATGTGGCATTTAGGCAAAGCTTGTCTTGGGTCCAGAAAAGATCATCACGAAATTTCGGTAGATGCCCGGATGTGTAAGCTGACTTCTCGGTTAATAGAAACGGAGGGATTAAAAACGTATACTTATTCTTTCTGTGAAAATCAATAAAGTAGTTGAGTAAGGCCCATTCTAGGACCGCGCCTTGTCCTTTATAAACCCAAAATCCCGAACCAGACATCTTTACTCCTCTTTCGTAATCAATAAGGGCTAACCTTTCGGCGAGCTCGACGTGATCTTTTGGGGTAAAGACAAAGCTCGGTTTCTTCCCAGAGACTCTGATTACCTTGTTGTTCTCTTTTCCGCCCGCAATAACATCATCAGCCACAATGTTTGGAAGAGCTGATAGCTTTTCCTTTAACTCTTCCTCCGTGTTCTTTATTTGCTCGTCTAATGTTTTAATCCTCTCCCCCACTTCCTTCATTTTCTTAATCATCTCGGGGGTCGGTTTCTGCTTAGATTGCTTGTTTCTTTCCGCTTTTAGCTGTTCAGCTTCCGTCAAAAGGCTCTTTCGCTTGTCATCGAGGGCAATTATTTCCTCTAAATTAAAACTGTCTTCGCTTACTCTTTTGAGAAGAGATTTTTTAATTTCTTCCTTATTGTCCCGGATTTTATTTATATCTAGCATATTATTTTCTTATTTTTGAAGAATGATATATTTTGGGCTTATATGCCTTAAGGCGAACTATCTTAATCGCAAGATTTCTTTTCTTAAGCTCATTTTTTAAATTAAGTGTGAAAGATTTCTGATCATACCCAAGTCCGATTACATCGGGCTTTATTCTCTCAATAACTCCGTACGGATCATCTTTTCCTCCCAGAAGAACCTTGTTGGCTATTTTATATTTTCTAAGATCAAAAACTCTTTTCTTTTCGCTCCTTTCTGGGCGACGGCTCTTTACCTTCGCCACGGTTCCATCTCGCCCCACGACTACAATTAGATATTCGCCGTAGGCTTTTGCCTGTTCAAAAAAATCCAAATGCCCTTTGTGTATCCCGTCAAAAGTTCCGAAAACCATCACCTTTTTCATGGCTTATTTCAAGCGCATAGTCGGGAACAATATGATTTCTCGAACTGCGTGCGAGTTAGTTAAAAGAAGAACAAGCCTATCTATTCCCATTCCAAAACCTGCAGCAGGCGGCATTCCGTATTCCAGCGCTTCCAAGAAATCCTCGTCTAAGCGCTGGGCTTCCTCAAAACCCTTTTTTAATATCGCCTCCTGTTCTTTAAAGCGCTGTCTCTGCAAAACTGGGTCATTAAGCTCGGTAAATACTTTTACTATCTCCATCCCGTTGGCAATCATTTGGAAACTTCCGGATTTTTTCGGGTCGTTCTCCAGGGGTTTTGCTAGAGGAAAAGCCTCTGCCGGGTAATTAATTACAAAAACTGGATCTATGAGCTTTGGCCTGCAAACCTTCTTAAATATCTCATCGGCAATTTCTGCCTTGCCTCCAACAGGATTAATGCCCATTTTCTTTGCTTCTTTTTTTAAGGCGACCAAATTTATCTCATCAAAGTTTATTCCGGAATGTTTTCTCAGGATTTCAGAATATTCGACTCTTGGCCACGGTGTTTTAAAATCAAGCTCCTTGTCTTCGTACTTGATTTTTGTGGCGCCGAAGGTTTTACTTAAAACCGACGAGATCATGCTCTCGGTGAACTTCATCATATCTTTGTAGTCGGCATAAGCCCAATAAAACTCAAGCATTGTAAAGTCCGGATTATGGGATTTGTCCATGCCTTCGTTTCTAAAGCATCGTCCGATCTCGTAAACCTTTTCAAATCCGCCGACTAATAAACGTTTTAAATAAAGCTCCGGAGCGATTCTTAAATACAAATCCATATCCAAGGCATTTAAGTGAGTCTTAAATGGCTTAGCCGTGGCGCCACCGTAAAGTGGCTGGAGTATTGGAGTTTCGACCTCCATAAAATCATTACTATCAAGGAAGTTTCTGATCTCTTTAATAATCTTCGATCTAATCTGAAATTTCTTTTTAACGTCGCTATTAAATATCAAATCCAAGTATCGCTTTCGGAAACGCTCTTCAATATCCTGGAGCCCATGCCATTTTTCTGGCAGCGGCAAAAGAGATTTAGCGAGCATCTTGTAGTCTGCGGCTTCAATAGTTTTTTCCCCTCTTTTTGTTATAAATAGAATCCCGCGGACTTGAACAAAATCCCCAAGATCAAAATTATCAGTGAAAAACTTAAATCCTTTTTCTCCAACCCGGTCCTCTCGCAAGTGCACCTGCATCTTTCCGGTTCCATCCTCGATATCCAAAAACAAAGCTCCGCCATGAAGCCTTTGGGCTTTAATTCTTCCGGCTAAGGATATTTCTTCCTGGGATTTAGAAATCTCGTCAAAATTTTCGATTGCCTTTCCGATTGCATGCGTTCGTTTGGCCTCAACGGGGTAAGCTGAAAACCCGGCGCGCTTTATCGCCTCAATTTTCTGCAACCTATTTTTTTGAATTTGTTTTAATGTTTCTGCCATATTTAATTATTTATATCCTATTTCCCCTATAAATTAAAGCCTTATCGGCTAAAATACCACTGCAGAACATCGCGAGCCACCATAAGAGACGGCACGTGCAGTCCCTCAACATCCTCGGTAATAATCGTGATTTCAATCTCGGGATTATCATACGGCGCAAAAACATTAGCCCATATTTCGTATATCCCGTCTCTTGGAGTTTGAGCTGTGCCAGTCTTTGAGGCGGCTTTCACTGGGAGAGACTGCAAAACCCTTCCCGTGCCCGAAGTAACTCCTTGTCGCATTCCCTCTTGAACGGCTTTGATGTGCTCCGGATCTATAAAGTCCTGGCGGACGATTTGCGGTTCAATTTCCTGAACTACCTTAATGGACCCGGAAGACGTATCGACTATCTCCTTTGCAATCGCCGGCTTATAGAGCGTCCCTCCGTTGGCAATAGCGGCATATGCAAGCGCGACCTGCAAAGGAGTGGCCGTAAGATCGCCTTGCCCGATCGATAAGTGATAAGTATCGCCGTCCCACCAGTTCTCGCCCTTAACCCTCTTTTTCCACTCAGGGCTAGGAACGAATCCCGTTGCCTCGCCAGGAAGATCAATCTGGGTCTTGGCTCCAAAACCAAAAAGCTCCAGATACTTTTTGATCCTTGCGGGCCCAAGTCCTTGCTGGTCTTGATAGCCTCCGCCGACGGTATAGAAATAAATATTACTGGATTGCGCAATCGCCGATCGTACATCATAGTATCCGGGCGCCTCCAATCCGTTGTACCTATAAACAACGCTTGAATCATACTGGCTCCGGACTTCTAAATACCCAGGATCATAAATTTGTTTATCGGCAGAAATTACATTTTCCTGCAAAGCTCCGCAGGCGAGCATTGGCTTTATAGTCGAACCAATGGGATATTGCCCAGAAACCACTCGGTTGAAAAACGGCTGATTAGGATCCGACTGAATCTTCTGTAATTCGCCTGGAGCACCACCTCCGCTCATGACGTTATTGTCAAAAGAAGGCAGCGAAACAAAAGCCAATATCCCGCCGGTTTTGGGATCGATCGCAACCGCGGCTGCTTTCTTTACTCCCTGCGTTATCAACCTTTCCTGGAGAACCTCTGTAAGCTTCTTTTGCAAGCCTGAATCAAGGTACAGAACTAGGCTCTGCCCCGACTGCGGCAGCGAAACCTGACGCTCGTCTTTAATGTTTCCCGCGGCATCCTTTTCTATTTGCGTAACTCCAGGAACCCCGCGAAGATTCTGCTCGTAGGACTTCTCAAGGCCAGTTCGTCCGATATAATCGGAGATTGAATAACCAGAATACGACCTTAGATCGTTCTTATTAACCTTGCTCATAAAACCGACCAATTGAGAAAAATAAGCGCCAGTGGAGTAATTTCTTACTGTAGTCGCCTCGATTTCAAACCCGGGAAAATCTTTCAGCTTGGCTTCCAACATTACCAAGGTTTCGTGGGGTAAATTCTCGTAAATTAGAACTTTCGAGTCAGGGTCTGCCTCAATCACATTTTTTATCTCCTCCGGTTTTTTGGAAATGAGATTGGCCATATCCTCTATCTCCCTTGTAATGTCCAAGGACAGCGTAGCTAAGTCTCTCTTGTCGCACACAAGATCAAAAGACGGGTTATTGTATACAAGCTGCTTTAAATTTGAGTCGTAGATGACTCCCCTTTCGGCCTCAGAGTAGACGGGCCTAATTTTATTATCGTCGCTTTGCGCCGACAGCTCCTTCCCAGAAATTACTTGGAGTAAAACCGTCTGGCTGATTAATAAAGTGGTCAGGCACGCAAAAACAATAAATATTAAATACGCCAACTTTTCGCGAATTGGGACTTCAAATTTTTTCACCGCAATTCCAAGATCATTCTCTTTTTCTCTGGCCAGGTTATCTAAAAAAACTTCGTGGGTCTCAATCCCCCCTTCAAAATTTCTGATCCTGTATTTCTTTAAGTTCATTTTTTCTTTTGCTGTAACGCGTTAAATATGTAGAAGCCGGCCGCCCCGATTAGCACTGTGTAGATAATTTTTACTAAAATTCCAACCCCGATGAAGTTTAAAAAGATTTCTTTGTGGTTAAAATAGTAGAATACGCCTAATAGAAAATCGCAAAAGATTACGGAGACAGCCAGAATCGGCAAAAAATACATAAGATAATATTTTCGGGGCATATCCGGAAGCTGTTTTAACACCTCTTTTAAAAGAAAATAAATTGCAAGATAAACAATCACCGAAGACCCAATAAATGAATTCCCCAGTAAGTCCAAAGACATTCCGGCTGATAGCGCTCCGAAGATTCCCGAATATGAGGAACTTTTCTCAAAAAAAGCAACTAAAAAAACCCCTATTAAAACTAAGTTGGGGGTGACGCCGATAATACTAAAATGCGGCAAAAAACTAGCCTGAATGGCCGCTAAAATATAAAAACAGACAATTAATGCTAGAATCTTATGTAGCATTATCTTAATTTTTGAAATTAGTTATAATAAACAGTCCCTCTATCCCTTTGATATCAAAAACTGGCCTAACCTGAGCTTCTTGAAAGGGTTTTGTGTCTTCCTTTTTTGATGAAATAATTTCCCCAATAAGCAGGTTTTTAGGAAAAGAACCCTTTAACCCTGAGGTCTCCAGCACGTCTCCGGCATTTAAAACAGCGTCTTGCGGGATCAGATCAAGGTAGAGGGTGAGATTGCCGCTTCCTTTAATAACTCCGAAGATATCCTTGCCCTGTATTCGTACGTCAGATATGAAACCCTTGTTTGACGTAAGGTTAATCCGGGAATAATTACCGTAAACCTCCGCAACATTTCCGTACAGCACTCTTTGTTGGCTGATAACGGGCATGCCTTTTGTAATGCCATCGCTTGTTCCCTTATCAACAAGAATAGAGTCCTCAATATCGTCCTTGCTTATTATCTTGGCATAAACCATTTTAAAATCCTTGCCAAGACCCACCTCTAGGGCGTCCCTTAACTCCTGATTTTCCTGTGTCAGTTCGCCGAGCCGCGAAAGGTCAGCGCGTAATTTTTGGTTCTCAAGAGAAAGTTCGCTATTTTCTCCCTTAATCCTATGCACAACGAAAAACGGACTCAAAAAATTTGAGGAGCTCTCCCCTACCCCCCAAAAGACTTTTTGGAGCGGACTGGACAAAGTGTAAAAAAAATTCCGCACGCTCATACTCATCGCGTTTAGAATGACAAAACAGATAACAGCCGCGGAGACTGCGCCTAACATTCGCGGAGGCCTCTTTCTTTTATATGGTTGCAACATCATACGTCCAAATTTGTTTCAATTATTTTACATCTTGTATCATATTATTGCAAACGTAAATAAAAGCGAATTTTTGTACTAAAAAAGCGCTAGTGTGGCAACTACCTACTCTCGCCCAGTTAAGGACTACCATCGGCCTTGGTGTATTTCACTACTGTGTTCGGAATGGGAACAGGTGGAACAACACCGGTATAGTCGCCACAACAGCGCTCTTTTAATTTTGGGATCTTACTGCCTAAATAAATATCTAGAATCTGTACCTATCACTTAAATGCAAAGAAATTTAACAATGATTTATTAGTACTTCTCGGCTGAGTGGGTTGCCCCACTTACACCTGAAGCCTATCGACCTCGTCATCTTCGAGGAATCTAGGAGTTCTAATCTTGAAGTGGGCTTCGCGCTTAGATGCTTTCAGCGCTTATCCCTTCCCAACTTAGCTACCCAACAATGCTCCTGGCGGAACAATTGGTACACCAGAGGTTAGTTCAACCCGGTCCTCTCGTACTAGGGTCAAAGCTTCTCAAAACTCTACGATTGCGGTAGATAAGGACCAACCTGTCTCACGACGGTTTGAACCCAGCTCGCGTAACACTTTAATTGGCGAACAGCCAAACCCTTGGGAGCGGCTTCACCCCCAGGATGTGTTGAGCCGACATCGAGGTGCCGAACAGAGCCGTCGCTATGGACGCTCGGGCTCTACCAGCCTGTTATCCCCGGAGTAGCTTTTGGTTGATGATCTTTCGCGGTTCTAATAACCACGATCGGTTCACTAAGTTCTGCTTTCGCAACTGCGTGACATATCCGTCTTGCAGTAAAGCTGGTATATGGCTTTGCCCTATCGCTCCGATTTCCATCCGGAGCTAACCAACCTTATAAACGCCTCCATTACTTTTTAGGAGGCAAGTGCCCCACTTAAACTGCCCATTAAACACTGTCTCGAGGATTTAACCAAGGTTAGAATTAAGGCCCTTAAAGATGGGTGTTTCATCGGCGCCTCAGCAATATCCGAAAATACTGCTTCGAAGGCTCCCCACTACGCTACGCATTAAAAACCTAAATTCAATATCTAACTACAGTAAAGCTTCCGGGGTCTTTCCGTCTAGCCGCAATTAACCTGCATCTTCACAGGTATTGCATTTTCACCGGGCTCCTCGTTGAGACAGTTCTCCACTCATTAAGCCATTCATGCGGGCCGGAACTTACCCGGCAAGGGATTACGCTACCTTTGGACGGTTATAGTTACCGCCGACGTTCACTGGTGCTTCAGTCAGTGAGCATATACCTTGCGGCATACACCCCCAACCTTAACATTCCAGCACTGGTCAGGCTTCACCCCCTATACATCCTCTTACGAGTTAGCAGAGAGCTGTGTTTTTGATAAACAGTTAGTAGAGATCATTAGCTGCGTCCCTGGTCCTTTCGGACCGGGAAGGCCATATTGCGAACTTACGGCCGCTTTTTTGCCGAGTTCCTTAACGAGGAATCACCCGTTCATCTTGGCACACTTACGCCAACCCACCTTTGTCGGTTTCTGATACGGTTCCCATTTTTTTAACCCTACGAGCTTTTCTAGACAACGCGTTGCAGCGAATTGCTGATACCGAAGTACCAACTTTCCCCATCAATTGGATTGCTCCTTAAGACAGGGACGGAAATCCGATAATCCGTTCGTATTATTGTGTTGTGTCACTCTTCAGAAAAAAATGGAAGGGCCGGAATATTAACCGGCTAACCATTAGGTACGCCTTTCGGCTTCCCCTTAGGACCGCCTAACCCTTGGCTGATTGCCATTGCCAAGGAACTCTTGGGTTTTCGATGTCCCGGTATTTAACCGAGATTGCGGTTACTCATGCCAACATTCTCCCTTCTTAGCGCTCCACCAGACCTTACAGTCTAGCTTCACTGCAGCTAAGAATGCTCTCCTACCGCGCGCAAAGACCGGAGTCTCTACGCACCCATATCTTCGGTATTAAGTTTTAGTCCCGATAAATCTTCGGCGCAAATTGCCTATATAGGACAGTGAGTTGTTACACACTCTTTAAAAGATAGCTACCTCTAAGCTAACTTCCTGCCTGTAAAGGGCAAAATACTTCCTTATTTTACACTTAACTTAATTTAGGGACCTTAGATGATGGTCTGGACTGTTCTCCTTACGACCATGGAGCTTAGCCCCCACAGTCTAACTGCCTTTCTGACGACAATGGTATTCGGAGTTTAATTAGAAAATCTGGTCAAAGACCAAGAAATTCTATTTAGTGCTCTACCCCCACTGTCTAAACGAAAGACGCTAGCCCTAAAGCTATGTCGGAGAGAACCAGCTATTACCAAGCTCGATTAGCTTATCACTTCTTACCTCAGGTCATCCCAGAGTATTGCACGGCTCAAGGGTTCGGACCTCCCCCGCTCTTTCGAGAGGGTTCATCCTGCCCAAGGTAAGCTCGCCTGGCTTCGGGTCTTACCCATCCAGCATAATTTTTCGCGCTATTAACACTCGCTTTCGCTATGCCTCCGCCCCGTAAGGGCTTAGACTGCTAGATAAGTAAACTCGTTGGCTCGTTCTGCAAAAAGCACGCCATCACTCTGACTTGCGTCAAAGCTCTGACTCGTTGTAAGCAAATGGTTTCAGGTTCTATTTCATCGGGGTCGCCCCCCTACTTTTCACCTTTCCCTCACGGTACTAGTTCACTATCGGTAATATTGAGTATTTAGCCTTGGCCGTATAGTTCGGCCTGCTTCCTGCCAGGTTATCATGCCCGACAGTACTTAAGTAAAATAGCAAGGAGCGTAAAGTCGTTTTCGCCTACAGGACTATTACCTGCTGTGGTCACCCTTTCCAGGGTTATTCGGCTAACGAAAATTTTAAATCTGCAGAGCAGAAATAAAATTGCACTCTACCAAAATGTTCTCCCTCGGGTAGAATCCTTTATCCTATTACGAGAATAAGATAAAGGATGCTCCCGACGCTAAATCCTTTCAACCCCAATCAAAAGATTGGTTTAGGCTATTCCCTTTTCGCTCGCCACTACTAAGGGAATAAACAATTGTTCTATTTTCCTCTGGGTACTATGATGTTTCGCTTCCCCAGGTTAACTCTCAGTCTTACGACTGAGTAACTTCGTTTTACGAAGTTGGGTTGCCCCATTCGGACACCTCCGGATCAAAGGTTGCTTACCACCTCCCCGAAGTTTATCGCAGGTACGCCACGTCCTTCATCGCCTCAATATTCCAAGGCATCCACCGTTTGCCTATAAAATTATTATATTTGCGTAAGTGATAGATACAGATTTTAAATATCTATTCTATGACTTTATTTAGATGATTCATTACTCTTGTTAAAAAAGACCCCGAGCCCAACTTGGACTCAAGAATTCAACAAGAATACTAGCCTAATTATAATCTTGTTTTAAAAAAAGCAGATTACAACTAGGGTTTAAATTTTAAGGTTCTTGATAAATAAAAAGCCGCTTTCTGAAGCGGTCCATCAACATACACAAAAATTCGGACTTTTAGCCGCCTCGTTTTTTGAAAATGGTATTTAATTTATTCATCATGTAGTTGCAATTATATTCTAATAATAAAAGCGTGTCAATAGTAAAAATAGAAAAACCGCATCTGTGCAAGATGCGGTCTTATTGTATGTATATGAATGCAACAAATTGTTGCTGCTTCTAGCACCGCTTACGGCGCAGAATAAGCAACGACCCGAGGGCCAGCAGCGACATTGTCGCGGGCTCCGGCGTCTGCTGGAAAGCTCGGCCGAATTCGACCGCGGTAGGCCCGATAAGGTAGCCGCCGATTTCCAACCTCCCGTAGGCGTGGTTATCCGGAAGCGTGTCGTCCCAGATGAACTCGGCGGTGTTTACTGTCGCCGGGCACAAGGAAAAGCTTGTGGAAATGCTGTTCCACGGCAGGCCGTTCTCGGTGCTCTGTACCAAGTCGGCGCTGGCGTCCAGCTCGACTCCGAACCGATCGACGTGGAAAGCGTCGCGCCACCACTGCCCGTCCGGCCCGAAGGACATATCCACGCTGACCTTCATCGAGAACTCGTACCTGGTCGGATCGTCGGAGCTTGTCGTAAAGCTGATGCCGTAGTCCTCGATCTGGTAGACCGTGGAGAAAAACGAGTTGGCACCGACGGCGCCGCCTTCATTGTAGGCCTGCCAATTGACGCGCAGGTCATCGAAGGAGAACCCTCCCACCAATCCAGCCTGTGCCGTCGACGCTCCCGTGACGGCAAACAACGCGATCATCAGACAAACCAATGCAGCCTTCATATACGTCTCCCTATTTTACGCAGATCTTTCGGCTACACGCCAGAAAGTCTCTGCTTGCCTCAAAGAACAATACTATATCATAATATGTATCTATCTTTTTGTCAATAACAGAAAGGCGCCGCAGAGAGCAAAAAAAGAGGCGGTCCAAGAACTTTCTTTTCAGAAATCCTTGGATCGCCTTTGGGTAAAAACCCTTGTTTAGTCGTCGGAGTCGAGCGAGACCGTATGGAGCGTTTTCCCGCACCTTGGACATGCCAAGAGGTAGGAATTCGAGCCATCCGGGTTCGTCTTGCTGCGAAGCATCTTCCTGACTCGCAGGCACTCGCACTCCGAGCAGAAGAACGTCTCTTCGCCCTGCGCCACCTTCTCCTTCCTTGCGTCCTCCCGCTGCTTGATCACACACAATGTGTGCGTGACGATGATGCCGATAATCAGCACCCCGCCGCCCATCACGATTCCTCCGATGTCCGGAAGCAACGCGATGATCGCGCAAGCAAGGACGACGCTGCCAACAACGCCTAGAACCCGATACTCTCTCGTACTCATTCCCAACTCCTTTTAGGGGTTACAATAAGTTAACGTACACGACTATACTATAACATACACTGCTACGTGTGTCAATATGCGCAGATTAAACAAAAACCCAGCCCTTTTGGGGCTGGGCGAAATATCGAGTGCTATTTCATTCTCTTCTTCATGTCGCTGATTGCTTCAGCAGCAGCATCCTTTCCTCCTAGTCCAAAAGCTATGGCTGCACCGCCAGCGATGGCGATTACGATTCCATATACTATGCCCTTGTACAAGGTTTGAACCAACTCTGATTTTGGCAATAATTGATCCAAGATCATAAATATCAAGAAAATCCAGATTGTCCATCTTACGATAGATGCAGCTAAACTTGCGTAACCAACTTTCATCTTCTCAACAGCGGCTCTTACTAGTTTCTCAACGATGTCAGCAATTACTACACCGACAACGAAGACCAAAACTGCTACGATGACATTTGGAATATAGTTCAAAATGTCTTTTAAAAGCTCACTGAACTTTGTGAGATTTAAAATGTCTACTGTTAAAAGCAATGAAACGATTACGAAGACCCATTTGAAGATTGCTCCGATAAAAGCAGAAGGATCTACTTTTATGTCAGCCTTCTCAATGGCTCTCTGCCAACCCTCTTTTGCAAAAAGGTTGTTGAACTTCACTCCCTTCAAAACTTCTGTTATCAATCTGCCGATTCCGACAGAGATAAGATAGCCGATTATGAAAACGATTATGGCTACTATAAGCTGGGGAATAAATGCAACTAACTCCTTAACAAATGGTTGAATAACCATTGTGTACCATTCTTGTGATATCATTTTTTGTTATTTAAGGTTTTATTATTAATATAATAATTCGACCTTTCCCTAGGGTGATTCCCTATTTATTAATTATGAGCTTCTTGGCTTAAAAATCAATCCCCTCTGTGGATAACTCAAGCTAAAAAGAGGACTATCCCCTCTTTTTCAATTACCCGTGCTTAATCTCTATTACATCCCCGTCTTGTACAATATATTCTTTCCCCTCAGTCCTTATCAATCCCTTCTCGCGGGCTTTGGCAAATCCCCCCGCATCAACCAGGTCTTTCCAATTCACAACCTCTGCCTTAACAAAGGTCTTTTCAAAGTCACTATGGATCACTCCTCCCGCCTGAGGCGCACGCTCCCCTATCTTTATCGTCCAAGCGCGAGTCTCATCTGGTCCGGTAGTTAAAAATGTGATCAAATTCAACAGTTCGTACGATTTCTTAATCAAAAGATCTACTTCAGATTCTGGGGGGAAGCCCAAAGAAACTCTTTCTTCGGCAGAAAAGCCGGCGGCCTCAAATTCTGTCGCGACGTCGACAATAAGATAGGCCCAGTTATTCTTTTTGAATATCTCGATAATTGATGCGTCCACCTCTTCGTCTTTCCCGTTTAACAAATACAGTCGGGGCTTGACGGTCAGCAATTGATATCCCTTAAGAATAGCTCGCTCGTCGTCGGTGAATTCTTGTTCGACTAAAATCTTCTCTTGAGATAAATAGTCCTTGGCTTTACTTAAGGCTTGGGATTCCAAAACCGCCTCCTTCTTCCCCGCCCGCACATCCCCTTCCAGCCCATGGAGGCGCTTTGTTATCGTATCCATATCTTTAAGTATAAGCTCCACGTCCAAAATACCCTTATCTCTTAAGGGACTTACTGATTCCTGTGTGTTTATGATGTCCGGGTTTGCAAAGGCGCGAAGCACGTACAAAACTGCATCCGTTTCTCGGATGTTCGCCAAAAACTTATTCCCTAGTCCCTCCCCTTCGTTTGCGCCCTTAACGAGCCCCGCAATATCCACAAATTCTATTGTCGTGTATATTTTTTTTGCCGAACTTGTAAGTTCCGCGAGCTTTTCCACTCTTTCGTCGGGGACCAAAACAACGCCTACATTAGGGTCTATTGTGCAAAAAGGATAGTTTGCAATACAAACTTCCTTTTTGGTTAATGTTTTAAATAATGTTGACTTGCCGACGTTCGGCAGGCCCACGATACCGATTGATAGCGCCATATAGTATATAAAATAGTAACACAAAAAAATTATAAAAAAAAGAGCAGTTTTTGACTGCTCGGTTCTTAGTATATCTAATTAGAAAAAACCCTTAAAGTCCGTCGTCGGCAGCATCCCAGAGGATGACTTCCTCGACTCCGAACAAACGATCGCCGAAAAGAAACCCGAAATTGGAGTTGAAGCTGTGCGTGACCGTATCTGTGCCAGGGCCGCCGATGATGACATCTTGGCCGCCGACATTTCGCGGGTCATAGGTGGGAGAGGTGCCGGTTAGGGCGACGACGTACACCTTGTCGTTTCCGGCTCCGCAATTAATGCGGTTTCTTCCCCGGCCACCGCTCAGATTGTCGTTGCCCGCACCGCCCTTCAAAGTATCATTGCCATCTCCGCCATGAATGCCTTCGTCTCTTATACTGCCGGTGATTCGGTCATTGCCGTTGTTGCCGTAGAGCCAGAGGTAGGTATACGGTCCGACGGGCGAATACTTATCGTGTGCGTGCCGGGCGTCGATGATATCGTTGCCATCGTCGCCGTTTACCGTCACGGTGCCGTCGAATCCTTTGATGATAATTCGGTCGTTGCCATTCCCTCCAGAGAGATTGATGGCCATCCAAAAGCTGGCCATATTTACGCCGCTCAACGTAATCCTGTCGTTGCCATCGTTGCCGTTAATGCTGATGATTTCGACGTATGGATGCGTTGTAATGGTAGCATTTTTCCCAGTACCAATCTTAACGACTGCTGTGGCGGCATGTGACTCAGGGTGGCCGGTGAGGCTCACGCTTATCACATCTCTGCCGCTGTCTGCGTTAATAATCAGCTTCCTTGCGAAGCTAGTTGGCCCGACCGACAAAAATTGGCGAGGCTCAAGCGACTCAAATACCGGAAGCGCTCTGCGGTTCCTCATTGCGATCCTTCTTTCTAGTTCTTTGTTTTCAAAAGAGCGATTAAGGAAGGAGAACGTCTCCTTCGTTTTTGCTATCATCTAAGATAGAACAGACATAATACTGCCATACCTTCTGATAAATGTCAAACCCACTCCCATTAATAAATTTGTTTGCTTTTACGATTTAGTTGGATAATATTATACCTTCGGAAGGCTAAATCAACTAAATTGTAAAATCAAGCAAGCAAAAACCCTCTTTCGAGGGTTCTCTGCTTATATGCACTTAACTATGAAGATGCTTTTTTTTAACCTGGCCGACAAGCTCTAAAAGCCTCTTGCTCGGAACAACCGTATATGGGATCGCCTTGTGCTGCCCCCTCAATCCACTCGGCAATAGCTCCCTCTGCGCAAATAGATACGCATGCACCTCCTCCTGTGTCGGAAAGGAATACGTTAGTTTGCCATTAGAAATTATCTTCTTTAGCAGGGGCTCGCCCAGAGCTTCGTCTTCCAACCCGATGATATCCTCCGCCATCTTTCCGTTTTTAATTACCCGAAATACCTGTTTTCTTCCTGGATAGCTCTCTTTGCCCTTAGTTAGCTTGGCCTTATATTCAATTACACCTTTATTGTCTATCAGCTCCGCGACTTTGTATACTGCCTCAAGTTTCGGGCAGTCGATTATATTAATAAATGCGGTTGCGGAGATGTAGCAATCGATTGGAGTTTTCTCCTTAACCATTTTAGCGATGCTGTATTCGTCTAAGCTACTCATTGCTTGGATGCGAATGCCTCGCAATCCGTTCTCGTTTAATTTTTCCCTAACATAAAATGCTTGCTCCTGTATATCTCCGCTATCTATGGTTATCATTATCTTTTTTTGATCAATCCCCTGCGTCCTCTTTATCTCCTCAATAAAAGTATCAAGACCCACCTTCATATCATATGTATCTACCATGACAAAGAAAAAGTCTGCGCTTGAAAGCAAATTATCTAAAACATATCTATAAGCGTCGCGCTCTGTGAGAAAAGACTTGATCAATGCATGATTTATATTTGCCGTGATCTTCCCCGTAGGCTTTCTTTCGGGGAATTTTAGAAAATAGCTTGGGGACCCTTGAGGGCTTCCGATTGTCTGAGAGATCTTTTGGTTCCAGATAACCTGGTCATATGAGTTGAGCCTCACTAAAGATCCTCCGAAAAATAGAGTATCGGCGCAGGCTTCCTTAATTCTCATGGCCTTGGTCATAAGCCTTATCGGATAACTAAACGCATTCATAATAAACGCTGTCAGCATATTTGCCTGCACAATAGGAGCTGAAACACGGACAATAGGCTCTCCCGGAAAGAAGATTGTTCCGTCCTCCATGGCCATAATGTCGCCCGTAAATTTAAAATCTTTATAAAATCTTTCTATCTTTGGGGAGCTTACAACGCCCATTGCCTTTAAAACCTTGATTCCCTCTTTGTTGAACCTGTACTTTAAAAGCATGTCGACAAATCTGTCTAACCCATAAAAAACGTAGTAATTCCAATTGTCCGGCATTTCACGAACAACAAGGTCGTATGTCGCAATGTCATTTTCTATTCCCCGCTGTATCCAAACCAAGTTGCCGACGAAAATGTTGGTATATTCGCAGAACGGAATGTCCTGCATTGAAATCTCGTACCACGGTTTCTTATATGGAATTTTACTCATAGTCTAAGGAGATATTATTAGGAAATAGTAACACAAAAGTTTTGTAAAAAAAAGCCCCTGAACTTATTACTCGGGGCGACTTTTTGTTTGATATATAATGAACAGCTTTACTTAACTACTTGTGGCGGGGGCGTTTTTCCTATCTTCTGATAGAACGCGGCCCTGAGACCCTTGATCCGCTTTGTCCGCCATTCCTTCACATTGAGCTCCAACCATCCGCTGTGGACCCTTCGGATGAACCAAAGCCCAGAAAACGGATTGTCGATCTCCATGATAATGAAAACGACCAGGGTAAAAATGTAGGTCGTAGTTGAGATGATAAAGCAGCCGCACAGCCAATCGTGGTATTTCATCCCAAATAGCGCCGTCATCAATACAGAAGAGACGACACACAGAAGTACATACATTAGGGGCGAGAGATTCTCATCCCGCAGATTGGCAAAGGTATCAATGTCGTAATCCTTTACGGCCAATCGTATGGTTTTGTACTTGTCCCACACAGTTGAAAGCAGAAGGCCGGCGAGGATTGCGTAGAAAAGCCCGAGCGTCGGGATCCAGGCGCAGGTAATGATCGCCTCCATATCCGGTGAGAAGTGGATGCTTTTTATGTAGAGAAAATGGTGCCAGGCTAGTGCGAAGGCTCCCGCAAACGGAATCGGGAACATTAGCATCAGCGCGCATTTTACAAATTGCTCCAGAAACTTATGGAGCTTTTTGTGGCCATTAGGCTGATGAACCTTTCCGCGAAAGATTAACAAGCGCATGCTGTTCTCCTTTCTTTCAAAGGACAGAATTAATACGTTGTTATAACATTCTCCACAATAAATGTCAACAAAAAAAGACCCGGAGTTTCCGGGCCAGGATTCTGATACTATTTTTACCTGTTATATTGTTTTGCCGAAAGGATATGGGCGTTCTCCGCCTTCATCCCACTTGATAACTCTATCAGCTCGCCATTTCCAAAATGAAACATTGGAAGCGCCTTCTTCCAGTTTAATCGATAGTAAGCGACGAAAATCATTTTTCCAAAGTCTCCATGCGTAACTAATAAGACATTACCGTCTTTGTGCCTTCTTCTTACTTGCCTGAGCAATCTTTTTGCTCTTCTTATTAATTGAGGAAAAGTTTCAGCTCCCTTAGGCTTTAAAAAGTACGTGACTGTCTTTGTTTTTATAATATCCGGAGCGCACATAAGCTCAATGTCTGCGATCTCTTCGCCCGTCATTACGCCAAAATTCCTCTCGATAAGATCCTTAATCGCTTCGGGCTTCTCCAATCCAATGGCCTCAGCGATAACCTCTCCTGTTTTGTAGGCTCTTTGCAATGGAGAAGCATAAACCTTCTCAAACTTGATTCCCAAATCTTTTATCTTTTGCGCCAACTCTCTTGCTTGAAAAACGCCTAAATCCGTCAAAGGCTCGTCCCTTCGTCCGTTTAATAATCCATTTACATTGTCCCTATCTTGTCCGTGTCTTGCTAGATATATCTTTAACATTCCTAAATTGTAACACAAAAAAATGTCTTGAAGTAACTGGTGGAAATAAAATGCCCTGTGGATTTGTGGTCCACAGGGCTTGCGTTTGGTTAGGAATTTGACAGATGTTTTTGCGTGGCTAGAGGCCGAGGATGCGACGCAGGTCGCGGGGCAGGGAGCCGCTGATCTCGATCAGCTCGATGCCGGCGGCACAGTTGGCGCAGTCTGCCGACGCGACGACCTTCCAGTCCTTGCGCAGGCCGATGCTGCTGACCTCGATCAACTCGGGGAACTGGAGGCGGACGGAGCCCCAGAAGCAGCGCTGCACGAGTTCGTGCTCGGAGTGCGCCACCGCGTGGGCCAGCCTGACCGCGGCCACTTCCTTCTCCAGCCCGTCCGGACCCATCTTGCCTTCCACCAACTTCTGGTCGGCCGCCTTGACGCGCGCCTCGAGTAGGCCGTGGGTGGCGAGCAGGCCCTTGTGGGACACGGTGTAGACGGCGAACAGGCCCTTCAGATCGTCGGGCAACTCACCCACGACCTTGTCGCACTGCTCGACCTCGGCGTCCGGGACCTCGGGCCACTCGGGACCCTTGATCGCTTCCGCCTTTTCCAGGATGTCCTTCAGTCGCATAGCATTCTCCTAATCCTTTGGAGTATTTAAACTCCATGTTTTTCCGCCTAAAGGTTCCCACCATAGGGTACCCGCCAGCGGTTGAATGTGCTGGGTATATAATAACCTAAAGACAAAATATTGTCAATATATGGAAATAAAAGCCGGGCCTATCCCCCGGCTGCTTGTGGACCCGACCGGACTCGAACCGGTGATCTCCTCATTGCAAATGAGGCATTCTACCACTGAACTACGGGCCCTCTTTTATTCTGTATATATTCTACTGTAAATCTTTGAACTTCTCAAGAGCTGTATGGTAGAATAGATAATAGTTTATGAAAAAAACTCAGGGCTTTACAATTATAGAGCTTCTTGTGGTGATTGCAATCATCGCTATTTTGGCTTCAATTATTATTGTCAACGTCAGCGGATATATTGTAAGGGCTCGTGACGCTGCGAGGAAAGAAGATCTTCGAAACATCGCTATCGCACTCGAAATGTACTACGCGCAGAACGGCAACTACCCCATAACCGGCGATCCAACCGGCCCAGATGATCCAATATATACTCAGTATTCCCCACTCGGACCAGGGGGTTGGATACCGGAACTATCAACCTCTGGGATTATGAAAACCGTACCGATTGATCCGCGAGACGAGGACCTCGGGCCATTCTGCTTTGGAAGCCAGACAAGCGTAAATAAAATCTATACGTATGCAAGCGACGGCCAGCACTACATCTTGTGTGCCTGGATGGAGAATCATTCCGATCCGGCAACGCTGCAATATAGGGATATACCAAACCCGTGGAATACAGCCCAGACGCTTTATGCAAGTTACGACTACTCAAAATATAATTACGTGCTAGCAAAATAAAAAGATCCGCCAGAGAGCGGATTTTTTGTAAAAAAAGAGGGCGAAGACGGCTCTCGAAGATGTTGGCTCAATTAGAGGAGATTGTCGGGTTCCGTAGCGGTGGGGTGGTCATAGATGACCATCGTTGGCAACAAGCCACGATTTTCGGAACCGGAGTCTCATAACTGTGCGCTGTTTCTTCGAGAGGTCGAAATCGCCCTTTGAAACGCGTAGAAATTCTACAACTTTGGAAAGAACAAGCGGACAGCTGGTAGATGATGAGTGGCTTCTCGAACCCGGGCTGGCTCCTCGTGGCCCTTTTGATCTAAGGCCTTCATGCCGCCGGGAAAATGCCCCGAGACGTCGTGCCTCAGCAACGTTGCCGGGGCGGATCTCGCTTGCGTGACAGGATGTTACCTTTTCGGTTGCGAGCACAACCATTATGCTTCTTTTCTGCTCGTGGTTTTTCCTACACGACGGGATCTTGTGCGCCTTCACCAGACATCTTTGGCAGACCATTCCGCCAAAACCGTAGTACGCGTAGCGAGCACAGAGAGCCTAACAAGCCTCTAGGTGTCTGAGACGCGAGTTCGGTATCTACCAACTGCCCAAGAAAATATCCACTAACGCTAGTGAGCATTTTCCTGGGCAGCTATATATACGTTATAAATGACCTTAGTTTCTTAAAGCTGTTTCGAACATCCGATTTTGACGATCCTGCAAAGTAGCAAGCTGTTGCAAGACATATACTTCGGAAAACGTTTTAAGTTAAAATCCAAATTTAAGATTTCAACTTGAGTCGACAAAATAAAATAAAAAATTGATCCACGAGCAGGTTCCCCTACCCGTGCCTTGTTACGACTTAGCCCCTCTTATTAAGCCCAGCTTAGAACCCTTGCGGGTGCTTCGGCTGTTCCTAACTCGCTTGGCTTGACGGGCGATTATCCTCTTGAAACTAAGAGTTGATGTTCCCACCGTACGGGCGGATTTCCCGCATACGGCGAGCTCTAATGCATTTCCTTCTTAATCTGATACATTTTACTCAATCCCCTGCGGTTAAGATGTTCCCTTTTGCGGATCATTTTCATTAATTCGCAAAATATTTGGAAATCTTTTCGCTTAGAATTGAACTTCGGTTCGTATTTAAGAAAGAAAGGGATAATGTATTTCTCTAAATCATCGCGATTAGTCACCTCGTAGCGGTAACAATTTTGATGATTAGGACGTGAGTCCTTTTGGAAATACACATTGCCGCAACTAAAGAATTTTTTAAGTCCATATAAGATATTTTTATCTCTTTCTATGAGCTTTAAATAAAATCTCGGTTCGGCTTTAGTCCTTCTTTCAGTTTTCTTCTGACTATTTGGGTTTTTTATATAAACAGTGAAGCTTCCTTCTCCGTCTACTAAACCAACCACGTAATCAGGAGTAAATACGACATTAGAGAGATTCCTTCGCATAATTAATAAATTATGTTTACTATGAATCAGCTGACTTCTGACGCAGCGTCAGTTTCATTATACTGCGGCAGATCTCCCTAGGTCAACGTATATTCTGTTCCCAACATCCCGAACGAGGATCACTAAATGTTTTTCGCTATGCTCACCGCCGATCATAGCTCAAACTCCTCTTTTTTTTGCGCGGGCTATTGTTTGTCTTGGGACCCTCTGGCGTTTACCTCGCGATAATTCGCCTGTCCGTCGACTACTCTCTATTGAGTCTTAAGCAATAGAGGGAAGGATTTAAACCTTCTAGATTATACGCCTGCTAGGCGCGTTTATTGTGAGTACAAGACTCAGGAACATATTCATCGCCGCGTAGCTGATCGGCGATTACTAGCGATTCCGGCTTCATGAGGGCGGGTTGCAGCCCTCAATCCGAACTGAGGCCGACTTTGGTGGGATTTGCTCCACCTTTCGGTTTGGCGTCCCATTGTATCGGCCATTGTACCACGTGTGCGGCCCAGGTCATCAAGGGCCATGCTGATTTGGCGTCATCCTCGCCTTCCTCCCAGTTATCCCGGGCAGTCCTCTGTGACATATAAAACACAGAGCAAGGGTTGCGCTCGTTACCCGAATTAACGGTACGTCTCAAGACACGAGCTGACGACAACCATGCAGCACCTGTTCTGCTGCCTTGTGGGGGGCCCTAGTTTCTTAGGGCTTTCAACAGAATTTCTAGACCTGGTAAGGTTCTTCGTTTGTTGTCGAATTGAGCCACATGGTCCACCGCTTGTGTGAGTCCCCGTCTATTTCTTTGAGTTTTAGCCTTGCGGCCGTACTTCCCAGGCGGAATACTTAACGCGTTAGCTTCGCCACTGACAGGGTCGACACTGCCAATAGCCAGTATTCATCGTTTACAGCATGGACTACAAGGGTATCTAATCCTTTTTGATCCCCATGCTTTCGTTCCTCAGTGTCAGGATCGTCCCAGTGAATTGCCTTCGCTTTTGGTGTTCCCGACGATATCAACGGATTTCACCCCTACACCGTCGGTTCCATTCACCTCTAACGTCCTCTAGCTATACAGTATCCCTTGGATCCCAAAGGTTGAGCCGATGAGTTTTAACAAGAGACTTATATAACCACCTACGAACCCTTTATGCCCAGTAAATCCGGGTAACGCTTGGGGGTTCTGTATTACCGCTCCTGCTGGCACAGAATTAGGACCCCCTTATTCCTTCAGTACTGTCATCCTTGCGGATTCCTCCCGAAGAAAAGAACTTTACACTCCGAAGAGTTTCATCATTCACGTAACGTCGCTCCATCAGGCTTTCGCCCATTGTGGAAGATTCTCGACTGCAGCCTCCCGTAGGAGTATGGCCCGTGTCGCAGTGCCATTGTTGGGGGTCACGCTCTCACGCCCCCTACCCGTCATAGCCTTGGTAAGCCTTTACCTCACCAACAAGCTGATAGGCCGCAGGCCCATCCCAAAGCGCATTGCTGCTTTACCCTTGCGGGACTATCGGAAATTAGCTAATCTTTCGACTAGTTATGTCCGTCTTTGGGGTTGGTACCTACGTGTTACTAACCCGTTCGCCGCTGGCCCTTGCGGGCCCGCTTGACTTGCATGCCTTATCCACGTTACCAGCGTTCACCCTGAGCTAGAATCAAACTCTCAAATAAAAATTGAAATTTGATTGAAGAAAATAGATTTCTCTTATCTAACTACAATAGTGATAGCTTCTATTCGAAACAACTTTAAAAAACTAAATTAACTTTTAGGTCGTATATATTATCGTATAATCACAGCTAATTTTAAATGCACAAACATTTTGGCATTACCACTAATGTGGAATTATTTAGCTGAGTAAAATTTATCAACGTACTGGTAAAAAAATACCCGCGAAGATACCCTTGGTATAAAGATACCTTCGCGGATACTCTGTCAGACAAACTATTAAATTGAATTTCTTGAAGCCGTTTCTAATTAATGCTTAATTATTAACGCAACTCCTATTTTAGTGTTTTAAAAAACTTTGTCAATAGCTAGGGCCTCTTTGCGGCGCGGTAAGCGCCGAAAATTACCGAAGCTACCGCTCCCCCAGCCAGCGCGGTCAGCAATTGGAGCGACCCCATTGATGTTAAAAACATTTTTGGGACTAGGGAAAATTGAAAATAAATATTTGCAATTGCAAATAAAAATATGAATTTTGCTAATGATGCTGGCACTACTGAAAAAATAAATCCAAACCTCTTGGACAGCTTTTTAAAGACTACGACCAGCACTAAATTTCCAAGCCAAATGAACGGCAAGAAATAAAGCAAGAAAGATGTAAATGGACCGAAGATCATTCCCCTTCCTAAAACTCCTAAGCTTGGGAAAATAATTAAAGGAGCATAATATTTCGTTGGAAGAAAAAATGCTCCTAAAAACAAGAAAGCGTTGACCAATGTGCCCACCAACCATTGCGGATGCCCGAATGAAAAAGGAACCACAAAGGACAAGATAGATAATCCAGCGAATAATAACACCTGGATTGATTTTGCCAATGTTAATGGCAATGTTTGAGTCAAAACTTTTTCTTGCATATTATTTGGAGCCACCTCCCGGATTTGAACCGGGGACCTACTGTTTACAAAACAGTTGCTCTGCCGCTGAGCTAAGGTGGCAAGCTACGGCAGTTTACCCTTTTTCTTTTCTCTCTGCCTCCTGATTCTTAACAATCTTCTTGCGCATCTTCTGAAGATGATTATCGATGTACTTTTCTGCTTTCAATATATATACCCTCACCTTTGATAGAGTTTTTAGGACTATCAATTTATCGTAATTGATGAATTTTGTTCTCTTTTTTATCTTATCAAAAATATTCTCTTTTTGCACACCTTCCTGAACCTCCGGCATCTGAGCTAGAAGCGGAATCTTTTTCCATAGAATAAGAGCTATTCCGATTAAGCTTAAAAAGAGAATAATTAATGCAATAAGTGCTGCCATAAATTAGGCTTTCGCCGAATAATGAACTTTAGATTTCGAATCGAGAGAATGCTTTAACTTCTAATTTTTCTCCGATCTTGGCTGTGTACTCTCCGATCAAGTCATTGATCGACTTTGTATCATCCTTAATCCAAGCCTGGGATAGCAAAGAAACGCTTTGCTTGTATTTATTAAGCTTTCCCTCGATAATCTGCTCTACGATATTTGCGGGTTTTCCCGAATCTTTCACTTGCTCTTCATAGATCTTTTTTTCTCCGTCTACAAAAGCGTCTGGAATTTCCTCTTCGCTAACAAAGAGCGGCTTCATCGCAGCAATCTGCAAACAAATTTCATGGGCCAATACCTTAAATTCTGGGGACTTAGCTACAAAGTCAGTCTCGCAGCGAATATCCAATAAAACGCCTGTTTTGGCATTTGGATGAATATATGCTTCTACTAAACCGCTCTTTGCGACCCTTTGGGCTTTCTTAATGGCGACTCCTTTCCCCCATACTCTTAAAAGGTCTCTTGCTTTGTCGACATCTCCCTGTGCTTCTTCGAGTGCTTTTTTAATCTCAGTCGGAGAAACTCCAGTTTCTTCTCTGAGCTGTTTTATTTGTTCAATAGAGATCATATAAATAGATTATACTACTTTTTTACTTGCAGCTTCAGCTGTTAACTTTGCAGCCCCCACTACGTCGCTAAACTTCTCGAGAACATACTTTGCCGCAGAGATTGCATCGTCGTTTGCCGGAATTGGAAAGTCTACCAAATTAGGATCAATATTTGTGTCGCAGATGGCGACAACCTTAATCCCCTTCTTTCTTGCTTCGCTAGCAGCTAATCCATCTTTGTTCATATCTAGTACGAAAACGGCATCAGGAAGCTTGGCAAGATTTTTAATCCCCTCAAACTTAATTTCTAGAGCTTTGATTTCTTTATCAATCTTCATCTTCTCTTTCTTCGTGTACTTTTCCAAGCCGCCAATCTCTTTCTGCTTTTTTAAATCTCTGAAGTGATTGATTCTCTTTAAGATTGTTTCAAAGTTGGTAAATGTTCCCCCGAGCCATCTTTCATTAATATATGGCACTCCAACAGCTTCAGCGGCTTCCCTTACTAGATTCTTAATTGGAATCTTTGTTCCAACCAGAACAAGGATCTTCCCTTCGGAGATAAGATCGCTGACGAATTTAAGCGCTTCTGCGAACTTCTCGGCAGTCTTTTCTAGCGCGAGAGTATGAACGCCATCCCTTATTCCAGAAAGATATGGTTTCATTCTTGGGTGCAACTTAGAAACGCGATGCCCGAATTGCAGCCCCGCTTTTTCCATATCCTCGATGTTTAAGTTAAATAAATCTTTTACCATAATGTCTTTTACTTTTTCTTAGTTTTAGGTTTAGTGGACTTTTTTGCCATCCTTGCCTTAAACTTCTGGACTTGGCCCAAGGTATCGATAACCTTTTCCTTTCCAGTATAGAATGGGTGGCAGGATGAACAGATTTCAGTTTCAATGAATTCCTTAGTTGACCCTACGCTAAAAGTGTTGCCACATGCGCAAGTGACCTTCGCTTTTGGAAAATATTTTGGATGTATATTCTTCTTCATACAATTATCTATTATATATGATAGTGATAATAACGTAAATAATAGCAGGAAGTTTTAAAAAATGCAAGTGCCCTCCCTGCGAGTTTCCCTCATTGACGGATTACTGTAAATAGGTAGGATAAAATATCACAGATGCATAATAGCATTTCGCACGTTAAAATTCTACCAAGGAACAAAAGAAGCTTCATTATATAAAGGCCAAAGACAAACCCGTAAGGGTGGAAGGAGAAAACGAATGGCAAAGGAAAAACTTGCCTTAATCTCGGTATACAACAAAACCGGGATTGAGGATTTTGCGAAACGCCTTGTCGAAATGGGCTGGAAGATCATATCTTCCGGCGGTACAGCAAAAGTAATCGCTGCCGCCGGAGTTCCAGTAACCGACGTCGCGGAGATCACCGGCCTCAAGCCGATGCTCAAACACCGCGTTGCTACACTTCATCCGAAGATCCACGGCGGCTTAATAGCCGACTACGAGGATCCGGATCAGGTCAAAGAGATGGAAGACCTTACCTGGTCAATGATCGATTTGGCCTGCATTGATTTCTATCCACTAGCAGAAGCGATCGCCAAACCAGGCGCAACCATCGAGTCAGTCGTCGAATTGACTGACATTGGCGGCCCGGCTATGTCACGATCCGCGGCTAAGGGCGCGCGAATTATTATCTGCAGGTTTGAAGACCGCGAGGCTGCTTTGAGCGAACTGGAAAGAACCGGCGATGTTCACAAGCAGACGCGTCAATATCTTCGTGCTCGCGCAGAATATGAAGTCGCAAAGTATGGTGGCCAATCTGCTGTATTCCACGGCCAGCACACTTTTTCGAGAGCGACGTTCTCAATGTCCTTTGGCGAAGCAGTAGTTTCCATACCGAAGGGAGAAAACGGCGCCCAGTCGCCGGCTACTGGCTACACTGCCGGAGGCAGCTATCCCCTTTCGCCTTTCAAGTGCGAGCTCATCGAGGGTTCGCCTCTCGGGTATTGCAATTGGACGGACATCGACAGGCTCGTCCAAACCGTTACTCATCTGGGCGCAGCCATTCAAAGAAACAACCCAGTTCGGTTGCTTAGCAGGTTAACCGCCCCAGCCATTGCCGTCGGCGTCAAGCACGGCAATCCCTGCGGCGCTGCAGTCGGCGTAAATCCGGTGCAGGTTGCCCGGAAAATGGTGATGGGAGATTCCCTTGCAATCTTCGGCGGCTGGATTATGTGTAATTTCCCAGTGACCATCGAAGTTGCTCAAGCCTTAGCCACTTACGGCATTCCCCGAGGCGGCGAATTCCGCAAGTTTGACGGAATTGTCGCTCCAGACTTTGCTTCGAATGTCAGCCAATACTTTGAACGCAAGGGCGGACGGTGCCGCATGATGATAAACCCCGCGCTTGCAACCCATTATGCCCAGCTGGACATAACGCCCATCAACCGGCCATTAGCCGGAGGCGATTTCATAATCCAGCCAAATTACACCTACGTGCCAAGCCTTCACCACGGAATGGACCTGCAGATATATGGCGCAAACAATCATAGCGCTTCTTTCCTGCGATCGGCTGAGTTTAACCTGCTGCTGGCTTGGGGCATCGGCGCCACTTCCAACAGCAACACGATCACGATATGCAATCAGAGGATGCTGCTTGGCAACGGAGTCGGCCAACAGGCGCGCGTTTGGGCGGCAAAGCTTGCCGTCATGCGCGCCCGCGACGCTGGCCACAGCGACTTGCTTCGATGCTCATTTGCATATAGCGATAGCTTCTTCCCGTTCCCCGACGCCGCCGAGGTTCTTATCAAGGCCGGCGTCAGAGGCATCTTCTCCACTTCCGGTAGCAAAGCCAAGGGCGGCGGAGATGCAGCTCTAATCGAGCTTTGCCAAAAACGTGGCGTTCTGCTGTATATGATCCCGGACGATGTCGCCCGGGGATTCTGCCGCCACTAGCTACAAAACTAAAACCCAATGGACAACCATTGGGCTTTTTATTGAAAAAACAGCGATTGGATGCTACTATTTAATAAAGAAAAACATGGAAGACGAAATACAAAAAATCGAAGCAACAGCGGTAATCGTCGAGATAAGAGCAGGAGCTGGCGGAGATGAAGCCGGTCTTTTTGCTAAAGACCTATTTCGCATGTACTCCCGCTATGGCCAGGCTCAAGGCTGGGGCCAGAAGATTTTAGATTCAAATTTAAGCGATGCTGGCGGATATAAGGAAATGATTTTTGAACTGACGGGAAATGGAGTTTACGACAGCATGAAATATGAAGGCGGAGTCCATCGCGTCCAAAGAATTCCAAAAACCGAGAAACAAGGCCGCGTTCACACATCAACAGTAACTGTAGCCGTCCTCTTGAAACCGAAAAAGACAGAGATAAACATAAGTCCGTCGGATTTGAAGATAAGCACATACAAGTCTTCGGGCGCAGGCGGACAGTATGTTAATAAAACCGAGAGCGCAATAAGAATAGTGCATATCCCATCGGGCCTCGTAGTCACATCCCAGACGGAAAGGAACCAGCTACAGAACAAAGAAAACGCTCTGGCGATCCTAGCCGCAAGGCTCCTGGAGAAAAAGCAGGAGGAAGACAGCTCGGCGCAGGGTGGCGCAAGGAGAGAGCAAATTGGCTGGGGCAAGAGATCAGAAAAAATGAGGACATACAATTTCCCTCAAGATAGGATTACCGACCATAGGATCGGAAAATCCTGGCACGATATAGAATCGGTCATGGATGGTAAGATGGACGGGATTGTAAAGTCGTTTAGGAAATGGGAACAGGAACAGAAAGCAGCTGAAAATAAACAATAAAAAGCCGCGCAACTGCGCGGTTTTTTGTTTACTGTGCTTCGATCGCGGCAATGTCATCCTTGTATCCATTAGCAATGGATAAAACCGATCTTCCATAAAACTCCTCGGACTTTGTCCAGGATCCGCCAGAAAAGTACTTCATCGCTGCCCTAAACTCATTTGTGAGAGCCCCGTTGTCTTTAAGCAAGAGCCCCGCTGCCAGGAACGCATCGGTAATATTCCAAGGGTTGGCGGTCTTGCCGGTTATCTGAGCGACCTTCTCGTCGTAAAGACTCCACGTTGAAGCCGTAAATTGCGCGGGACCCATTGCTCCGCCCCAGCCATATGGCACTCCTCGAGTATATAGAGGGATCCAGCAGGAAACCGGAGTCTGCGCCGCAACCATCCCCAAGGAAGTAGTTAGGCTGACAAAGGTATTCGTGTATTTCGGATTCATTACCCTTGACTTTGGGTTTCCCTTTGTGTCGGTGCCTGTCCCGGTCGATAGATTCGTCACATAACACTGCCCTACGTTCTTCCCGATATTCGACTCTTGGGTTAAAACCGCAAGAAGGAATGACGCTCGCACGCCAGTTACGCCGGAGACATACTTTGCTATAGAATATGCCTCCCCGAATGTAGGGGCCTTAGAAACTCCCAATATCTCAAAGATTCTTGCTCTTATCGTTGCTGCCTTTTTGTCTGCGTCCTGCTTTTCCTGCAGCTGCTGCTGGTATTGAGCCTCTGTCAGTTTAAGCAGGCTCTGTTGCTGCTTTTTGTTGTAGTCATTCTCTTGCTTTTGCAAGGTTTGAATTTTAACAGTCTGTTCAGTTTTTGTTTTCTCGTCATCCATCTGCCCTTTCTGATCCTCAAGGTAGGCCTTTAAATCCTGCGTGTTTTTCATTAAATCGCGGAGTTTGGAATTTAATCCTTCAAGATATACTAAGTTATTGAAAAAATCCGAAAGATTTCCTTCAACCAATATCTCAACTGGGGTTTTCTGGTCTTCTTCAGCGATAGATCGCAAAACATTGGATATCTGGTATCTTGATTCTTCTATTTGTAGCGTGATCTTATCAATCGATGTCTGGGTATCGGATATTTGTATAGACAGATCTTTGATCACTACATTGCCTTGGTTAATCTGGTACTCCAGACTTTTAATCTTTTTTTGCAGAGCGGCAACTTGGTTCTGAAGGGTTTTCTTTTGGCTCGCTGTCTGGGTCAGATCTTCTTCAATGCGAGTGCTTTCATCGTCATAGTATTGAGCGCACTGCTCAAGAAGCTTTCGGCAATCAGAGCCGGTCATATTTTGGCACGAAAAATTATTATCAGATATCTGCTGGCAAGTCGCGCCCAAATCCTCTGCTAAAACCGTTCCAGCGAAAAGAAAAAATACGCCCAAAGCTAAGGGGAGAAATAAGTAATGCGCAGTAAGGTATTTAATAGACTTCATGCATATATATTATACTATTTAAAAACAGAAAACAAAAACCGGCTCGAGGCCGGCTTTTGTGAATATCTTTATTTCTTTTGAGGAGCTGCTTCTTCCTCGACTTCCTCTTCCTTTACTTTCTTTTCCTTCTCTACCTTTTCTACGTCTTCAACCTTTTCCTCAATTGGCTTCTCTAGATCCTCTTCTACTTTTGATGGAGGTACGGCTTTAGCGACTATTTCGTCTAAACCCTTCTGCACCTTAACTCCTGCAGGAATTTTTAAGTCCTTAATCGTTATTTCGTCCTCGAATGTATTTAGCGAAGAAATATCTACCCTAATGTCGTGGGGCAAATTCTGAGGCAAAGCCTTAACCTTCAACTCTTGAGCCTCCTTAACCAAAGTTCCTCCTAAATCCTTAACAGCCAGGGAAACTCCCTCAAAGATCAAAGGAACAGACACTTCGACTTCCTCCTTAAGCGAAGCCTGATAAAAGTCGATGTGAATAATTTTGTCAGTTACGCTGTGTCTCTGTAGGTCGTGAATCAAGACAGGCCTTTCCTTTGACTCCCCTTCTACTTTTAAAGAAACCAGGGAGCTTTCTCCGGTCTGGGAGAAAATCTTTCCAAACTCAACCTCGTCAATTTCTAAATTGACGTTTTTTATGTCGTGACCGTAGACTACGGCCGGAATCTTACCCGCGTTATTCTTGGATTTAGTTTTCTTTCCTAGATCCTTTCTGATTTTTGCGTTTATTGTTAGCATATTTTTATGAAACGTGAATGCATTGGACGGGACAACTATCGGCTGCAGTCTGAGCACACTCTAAGCTTGAAACTTCCAGCTCGTCGATATTGGTCTTGGAATCCCTTTGACCTCCTACAATAGTCGACTTGCCGTCGTCTATAAGCTTGAAATACTTTGGACAAACAGCTTCACAATTTCCGCACCCGATACACTTTTCTCTTTCAATGATGATTTTTGACATATTTTTGAAAAAATTGCAAGTTAAATTTTGTTTTTACTGCCAAATAATTTGATTTTCTCTTCGACGACCTTTTTTACTGCACCAATACTATCTGTTTGATACTTGTAAGGAGTTATCTCTTTTGGATTATCCTCAAGCGACTTTTTAAGCGTGTTTGTAAAGGCTAGTCTTAATTCGGTGTTGATGTTAATTTTTACGATTCCTAGGCTTATTGCTTTCTTTAGATCCTTCTCTGGAGTCCCAGATCCTCCGTGCAAAACCAAGAAAATATCCTTTATCTGCTTCTTTATGGCTGCTAATCTTTCTAGGTTAAGCATTGGGTCTCCGCCTGCTGACATTCCATGGAAGTTTCCGACACTTACTGCAAGCAACTTTACCCCTGTTTCTTTTATGTAATTTTCGGCTTCTTGCGGTTTTGTTAAGTTCTCTTCTTTTATCTCAAATTTATCCTCGTACATCTTCGACGCGTCGGTTCCTATAACTCCCATCTCCCCCTCGACTAGGACTCCGGACTTTCGGGCATACTTGAGAACTTCTTTGGTCAAATTCGCGTTTTCCTTAAACGGCAGCTTAGACCCGTCAAAGTGCACCATGTCATACCCAACGTCTATCGCCTTTTTTAAATATTCAAATGACTTTCCGTGATCCAGATTCAGAAACAATGGCAGGCCGGTTTCGGCCCTATATGCCCTGACCAACGCTACCGCCTGCTTTAATCCCAGAAATCGGCTCTCTCCCTCAGATGTGCCAAGGATAACCGGCGACTGCATCTCCTTTGCCGCCTCAACTATTGCTTCAAGCTGCGGAAGCGCAGAGAAATTAAATTGGCCGATTGCCCACTTTTCTCTCTTTGCTTTTTTAAAATAGTACTCTAAGTTTTTTATAGCCATATATTATCCGCCGCAAACTTTGCATTGGCAAAGACCGGTTTTTAAGCATTCCTCTTTAATAACCATAACTTTAGCGAACTTTTCCCCTTTTTTCAAGAGCCCGGTCTTAGAACCCAATTCCGACAAGCATGCTGAGGCGTTGGCTGTTCCAAGCTGTATCGCTGCGTTTATATCCCCGTTAGTATGGATGTAGCCAGCAACAAATCCAGAACCAAATGAATCTCCTGCTCCTGTTCTGTTAATAATCTTTGTTTTTAAAACTTTGGCGCGGTACAAATGCTCTCCATCAGAGAGAACCACTCCCTTATCCCCCTTTGTCATTATGGCAATCCCTGGGCAGATCTCATCAATCTTCTTAAATATCTCTTTTTCTTTTGAATAAGGGATTTTAGTTAAGATTGAAGCTTCTTCTTGATTTAATATAAGGACATCTACTTTGTTTAATGCTCTTCTTAAAACTTTTGAAGGAAGCGTCAGCTGGCACTTGCCGGGATTTAATGCAATCTTAATCTTGTTCTTCACTGCAAAATCAATCAAATGTCCAAACACCCCGCACAGCTCACCTGAAAGCGGGGCTATGTATATCCATTGGGTCTTTAGGGCATCCCAGGGGATGTCCTTACTCTCCAAATGCTCAGATGCTCCCCTGTATACCAATATTGTTCTATCATCCCCGACGCCGGAAATGACGATCGAGTGGTTTGTCGGCTTTTCGTTTGTACGCTTGATGAGCTTTGTGTCTATTCCTATTGTATCAAGTTCCTGGATTATCTCGCTTCCCGCTAAATCATCTCCCACTGCGCCACAGTAAGCGACTTTAAAACCTTGCTTTGCAAAGGTTGCAGCTGTATTTGTTCCGCCTCCGCCCGAAGAAAACATAATGTCCTTGATTTCAACCTTGGATCCAAGATTAAAACAAACTCCCTTGCCAGTAACAAACTCCTTGCCGCGGACGGTCTTAAAATCTTTAGCCTTTAAGAATATGTCCTTCGTAGCTGAACCAAACGTTATAATATCGTACATAATATAAACTAGGTTTTTAATTATTTTTTAACTTTATATATTCCTGCATGCCCCGGAACAATGTAGTCTGCTTTGGCCAGAACCGTTTCACGTGACTTTCTTAACTCCGCCATATCCGTTGCATAAAGATCCTCCTTGGGAAAGTTCTCCTTCCAAAACACATCCCCGCAAATAGCGACAACGCCCCTTGCTGTCGCAACTAGAAGCGTGAGTCCCGTCTGGTCGTGCCCTGGAGTTTTTATAATCTTAATATCTTCTGTGAAGTCCTCCTTCCAGGCCTCAACTTTGTTCTTATCCCAAATCCCGAAGAACTCCACGGTTTTAGCCAAGGGGAACATTCCGATGTTTCGAAAGTGGTCAATGTGCGAGTGGGTTAAGAAGACATAATTAATATCTTTTATTTCCAGCCCCTCTTTTCTTAAAGCACCAACAAGCATCTCTTGGCTCTCCAAGATCCCGGGATCAACAACCATATTAACATTCTTATCGCAAACTAGAGAAATCGTTGCGCAAGTTTTCTCCTCGGCCTCAAGGGCTTCTGAATCTGCATTTGTGTATCCTGGAATTAAAACTTTGACTTCGGCCATCTTATTTATTTTTTATCTGCCTTTCCTTTTCTGCGACAATAAGGTGAGTTTTAAGCACCACATTAGGGTTTAAAGACATTGACTCAATCCCCTGCTCAACTAAAAATTCTGCAAACTCGGGGTAGTTAGACGGCGCCTCTCCGCAGATACCGATATACTTGCCGTTTTCCTTGCAGACTCTTATCGCCTCGGTAATTAATTCGAGCACCGCTTCATTCCTCTCGTCTCCAATATATGCAATTCCGCCGTTGTCGCGATCAAGCCCCAGGGTTAGCTGCGTAAGGTCATTGGATCCGATTGAAAACCCGTCGAATACTTCCAGGAACTTCTCTGCCAAAATTACGTTGGCAGGAATTTCACACATAACATAAATCTTGATTCCGGCTTCTTCTCGCGAAAGTCCCACTGACTTCATCAACTCCACGACCTTCTGCCCCTCTTCGACTGTCCGACAGAACGGTATCATCACATTTACGTTCTTTAGGCCGAACACATCTCTTACTCTCTTCATCGCAACGCACTCCATAAGAAACGCTGACTGGTACTTTGGAGAAATGTACCTGCACGCTCCGCGAAAGCCCATCATTGGGTTGGACTCTTCCTCTTCATATAGCGAGCCGCCGACTAAATTTCTATACTCGTTGGTTTTAAAGTCCGAAAATCTTACAATAATTTCCTTAGGATATACTGCGGCTGCTATTTGAGCGATGCCCTCCGCCAATTCCTTAACAAAAAACTCTTTTTTGTTTTTATGCTCTACGGTAATGTCTAATATCTTTTTCCTAATCTTTGGATCTTTGATCTTTTCAAAGTTAAACAGCGCCATCGGATGCACCTTTATCTTCTCTGCAATGATAAATTCCTCTCGAGCCAGCCCAACACCGCTGTTTGGCAGGAAAGACGCTTTAAAGGCCGTTTGCGGGTCTCCTATGTTCATTAAAATCTTGGTCTCGATCTTCGGGATATCCGATAAATTGGTTTTCTTAATTTCAAACGGAAGCTGGCCGTCAAAAACTCTTCCTTTCATTCCTTGGCTGCAATCTACGGTGACCATCCTGCCGGTTTTTAAAATCTTGCTTGCTTTCTGGGTTCCTACGATTGCGGGCACCCCAAGCTCTCTGGAGACTATCGCAGCATGGCAAGTCTTTCCGCCCTCATCAGTGACGATTGCCGAGGCCAAGCGCATAACCGGAACCCAGTCAGGATCCGTCATTTTCGTAACCAAAATCTCTCCTTGCTTAAACTGTGAAATTTTTGAAACGTCCTGGATAACATGCACCTTTCCGACTCCAATCTTCTCTCCGACAGCGGCTCCGGTAAGGAGCGGCTCATTATCCACCTTTAAGCTGTATTCCTCTAGGACTTTTTCTCCGCTTGCGATATGTATGGTCTCTGGCCTCGATTGGACGATATAGAGCTGACCTGTTTTTCCGTCTTTAGCCCATTCCAAATCCTGAGGAGACCATTTCCCAAACTTATTTGAATAATGTTCTTCAATAATTACTGCCCATTTGGCTAACGTTAAAATCTCTTCATCGTTTAATGAGAACGCCAGCTGGCTAGTTGCCTTAACTTTCTCTTCCTTTATCCCGCCCTTTGCAGAATAGACATACTTTATTGTCTTTCTACCAAGGTTTTTGACGATTATTGATTTAAACCCCTCTTTGAGCGTTGGCTTAAAGACATAAAACTCGTCTGGGGTTATTCTTCCCTTAACAATCAATTCTCCTATGCCGTATATTGAGTTTATTAAAACAACGTTCGGGAAGCCCGTCTCCGTATCAAGCGTAAACATTATTCCAGACGAAGCCAGATCCGAACGTACCATCTTAAGAACGCCTATCGACAGACCAAAGTCCAGCTGGCCGATCTTCTTTTCGTCCCTATATGCAATGGCTCGATCGGTGAAGGTTGAGATAATGCACTTTCTAACTGCGCTCAGCAACTCCTCTTGCCCGCGGACATTTAAATATGTTTCAAACTGCCCGGCAAAGGAAGCATTAGGTCTGTCTTCAGCAACCCCTGATGTTCTGACAGCCATGTCTACATCCGGCCCGAATTTCTCAATAAGCTTTGCGTGCGCGTCAAAAAGCTCCTTTTTTAAAGCCTCCGGAAACTGGCTATTTAATATGGCCTCCCTGGATCTTGCCCCAACACTCTGTATGCTTTCTATGCTTTCCGGATTTAAGTCCTTGAATATTTCAGCGAGCATTGCGTCGAGCCCATTGGCCTTTAGATATCCCCAGTAAAAATTAGTGGTAAGGGCGAATCCCTCCGGCAAATTCACTCCCTTGGGAACCAAATTAACATACATTTCTCCTAGAGACGCGTTCTTCCCGCCGACAATTGGCACATCTTCAATCCCGATTTCGGACATCCACAATATGTTTTTTTGAGATTTTTCTGCCATAGTTTTATCTTAATTTTTTAATCTTTTGAGCAATAGCCAGCTCTTCATTTGTTGGTATGCTTAAAACTTTTGTATTTTTTAAAATAGGCAGGTCCTTGCAGATCATATTAACTATCTTTGCATTTCCAGATCCTATGGCGCCAGTGAATGCAATAATATCGCACTCGCCCAAAACCGCAAAATACGCACCTATATATTTCTGGATATTATAGATAAAAATATCTAAGGCTAGTTTTGCCTTTTTATTGCCTCGCTTAATTGCATTTAGTGTATCCTTCATGTCTTCCAAGCCAGATATGGCCTTTAACCCAGACTCATAGTTTAAAATGCTATCCAGGTTCTTTACCTTCTCAGACAGATACGAGATAACGCCGGGATCCATGTCTCCGGGCCTGGTCATCATCACAAGTCCGCCCAACGGCGTAAAACCCATTGATGTCTCAACGGCTCTGCCCTCGCTAACTGCTGCGACACTGGACCCTCCCCCCAAGTGGCAGGTTATTATCTTTAATTCTTCAAATGGCTTTTGGAATATTTCGGAAGCTGCCTTTGCCGCATATTCATGCGATATCCCGTGAAATCCAAACTTTTTAATCCCGTACTTTTCTCTTATCTTCTCTGGCAGGGCATAGGTGCTTGCCTTTTCAGGAAGATTAAAGAAAAACTCAGTATCAAAAACTGCAATCTGGATACCCTTAGGAAACATGCTTTGAGAGAATTTAACTCCCAAAATGTTAAATGGATTATGCAAAGGAGCGAGTTTATTTAGTTCCTCCAGCTTCTTAAGATTGTCTTTTCGAATAACTAAGGGCTTTGAAAACTTGCTTCCGCCGTGAACGAATCTATGGCCGATCACCCTTATATCTCCCTGGTACTGCTTTAATTTTGCAAGTTCTGCAATAAGGGCCTTTTCGTAAGATCTTGAATTAAAAATGCGGACACTCCCCTCTTTTTGAGGCTTTAAATCGGCATCAAATAGTTTCCACTTAATAGACTGGCTTCCGCAATTTAAAACTAAAATCATTTTATTTAAAATATTTTACCCTTTTACAATTACCCCTTCTTCTTGTTTTGCTATTCCGGCAGCATTTCCTTCGTCGGTATCGAGATGCAAGCACAGCTTATACCCATCGCCGGATCTGACTGCGACGTTATGAAATGTTATTTCTCTCTTCCCAAATACCTTCACGGAGATCATATCTCCGTTCTTTAATCTCAAGGCTTTTGCTTCGTCTGTCGCACAATGCAGGTGCCTGGCCGCAACGATTATTCCTTCGCCAATCACAACTTCCCCATTGGGGCCAACCAAAGTGGCGCCGATAGAACCCTTAATGTCTCCGGAAATCCTGACTGGCGCATTTACACCAAGCAAAAACGCATCCGTCATAGATAACTCTACTTGAGTTTGGACGCGCGCAGGCCCCACCACCCGAACCTTCTTGAGAATCCTATCGCCCAATTTAATATCTATTGTTTCTTCTGCGGCAAAATCACTAGGTTGCGTGAGCTGCCGCATTTTTTTTAATTCGTGCCCTGCGCCAAAAAGCGCCTCAGTATCCGCCAAGGACAAATGGACGTGCCGCGCAGAGACTTCAATTGGAACTTTTTTCTCCATATTTTAATAAGTTGATGAATATTTTAGAAAACTGGTCACAAATCCTATTATATATATTACCCAATAAGCGATCGTGCCGTAATAAAGAACGGCGTTTTCTTGCTTTAAGACCGTTTTTAAGATAGACTTCTTTCCTTTTTTTTGAAGCTTGGCAAGGGAGCTTATCGGCCGGAAGATGAAGTAAAGCAGAACTGGAAAAAACGTGAACCCCAGAATAGAAAGAAAAATCAAGGACAAGATCCTAAAGAAGCTGTCAAACAGAAGATACGTGTCGCTATCAACTATTATGGTTGCATAATAAAGATTGAATAAGAGCCAGAAAAAAATAAAAACAATAGCAGTTGCTGCAAAGCCCGCTAAAGAATACCCGACGAGTGCGGGCATGGCCTTTGTTTTTTTAAACGTTGCCATTTTTTCTCTATTATACCTTTTTGCAAATTAAAAACAAAATCGGCACGTAAACGAAAAGCCCTGATTGCTCAGGGCCTGCGACGAGAGTGGATAAAGAAGTACATCCTGATGGCGGTGAAAACAATAATTCCAGATATCACAACGGTGATCACGAAGTTTTTCAACGCCTTCAGGCTATTCAGTGCTTCTGTGAAATTCTCCACTTTCTTCTCCTCTTGTGTTGAAAAGGTGCTGCTACGAAACCCGTAGCTGGTGTATTAAGCTATGCCCAATACTCCTTATTTATATCATATTATAATTGGTTTGTCAATAGCCATTAACATTGACAAAATTTCGTCCTAGGTGAAACATATACTAATAGTTCCTTGAAAGGAGAACATTTCTATGGGAAAGAAAGCAGAGCAAGAAGAGCTGGCTCGCGTAATAATGCGAGCCGCCAAATTAGCCAAACCGCCAAAAAGCATCTCCGCGATGCGCAAGGCTTGCGAAAAAATCGAGGACGAGTCCCTCGCCTCTCTGATGCACGCGCTCATGTTCAAAATTTCCGGCGACGAAACAGATCTAAAGCTTGCCCGGGCCGTCGCACATAGCATGCCCGAAGGAACCGAAGAGAAGATCTTTGCGAAGGGCTCTGCCATTGCAAGCATAGCGAAAATCAGCAAAACCGGCTACGAGACACTATATACTCGCATGTTCGCACGCAAGGTGCGCCATCCGCTGTATAAAGCGTCGCTTTGGAGCCGCATTGCATCGATCACCGGCAAAAAGCGCGACTTGCGCAGGGCAGAATCCTGGGCCCAAAAAGTAGACAACCCAACTATGCGCAATATCCTCTCCACAATGCTTTCCCCACCGTTCAATCAGTAATAAAACAACCAAAAAAAGCGACTCACGTCGCTCTTTTTTTATGCACTTAGTCTTTTAGGCAAGCTTTCTTCCGATAAACTCTGCAAATTCTGCAAGCCGAGTCGCATATCCTGCTTCATTATCATACCATCCGACCACTTTAATCATATTCTTATTTACCATAGTCAATCCCACATCAACGATTGCAGATAGCGGATTTCCTTTAAAGTCTGTGGAAACTAGCGGCTCCTTCTCAACTCCCAGAATTCCCTGCATCGCCCCGTTTGCTGCATCCTCAAAGGCTCTATTAACATCCAGCACGCTTGTTTCTTTCTCAACATACACAATAAGGTCAAGGATTGAAACTGTTGGGGTTGGTACTCGGAAGGAAATTCCGTCTAATTTTCCCTTAAGCTCCGGGATTACCTTGCCGATTGCGCGGGCAGCTCCAGTTGAAGTTGGAATAATGTTTACCGCAGCTGCTCTTGCCCTCCTTAAGTCTTTGTGAGGCAAATCAAGAATCTTCTGATCATTTGTATAGCTATGGGCGGTTGTCATAAACCCGCTGACTACTTTAAAGTTGTCATTTAAAACTTTTACCATCGGTGCTAAGCAGTTCGTGGTGCAAGAAGCCATATCGACAATCTTGTCTTTCTCGGGGTTAAAGTCTTCTGCATTTACTCCCAAAACATAACCTGGAATTGCTTCGTCTTTGGCCGGCGCAGAAAGCACAACGTGCTTTGCTCCCGCCGTGATGTGCTTGCCAGCGCCGAGCACGTCGGTAAACTGCCCAGTGCATTCCAAGACAACATCTACTCCCAGCCTTCCCCAAGGAAGCTTCTCGGGATCTTTCTCCGCAAATACTTGTATCTCTTTGTTATTAACTATCAGACTGTTCTCCTTATAGTCGACTTTACCCTCAAAACGTCCGTAGAGGGAATCGTACTTTAAAAGATGCGCCAAGGTCTTGGTGTCGGTTAGGTCGTTTATTGCAACAATCTCCAGGCCAGGATGGTTTCGTATAATATTTTTGAGGACCGGCCTTCCGATGCGCCCAAACCCATTGATGGCAATTTTTGTCATAATTATTTATTCTTTAATTTTTAATAATTCATTAACCTTGCTTTTGTCAAAACCGACTATAATCTCTCCACCAATATCTATAACCGGGACTGACATTTGTCCGGATTTTTTAATCATCTCGTCCAACGATTTATCGCTTGCGGATACGTCGATATCTTCAAAAGTGATACCATGATCCTTAAGATAGCCCTTTAACGTGACGCAGTAGACGCAGCTTGGTGTAGAAAAAATCCTGACTTTTGGCATGTATTTTATTTAGCAACAGGAACCGGGCATCCCGTTAATTCAGAAAAATTAGCGAAGGTCCTTGATCCCTGCATCTCTTTATTGTTAATTAATATGGTCGGATAACCTGTTATCTTCTTATCGCTGCATGCCTTGGAACTAGTGGTGCAATTGATATACATAGAGCCAACTATCTCCTTTCCTCCCAGTTGCGCAAGAAGGTTCTGGGTGTACACGCAGTTATCAACGCCGTAGATAAGAAAACCTGATGACTTCAAGCATCCGGAGAATTTTTCCAATTCTTCATCTGACACTGTCGCAGGCTCCACC
>Ga0172380_10000423_pt1 | contig 84461 bp, 79 predicted proteins | sample Leawe162metaG_FD_119747 | JGI IMG/M metagenome (GOLD analysis project Ga0172380, IMG submission 119747) | Leachate microbial communities from a municipal landfill in Southern Ontario, Canada - Leachate well 162 metaG | ecosystem: Engineered > Solid waste > Landfill > Unclassified | place... | reverse complement strand
TTAGAGCGAAAAAGTGTTAGAATTTTTGATTATACGCCCCTGCAAGTGAAGCAATCCCTGACTGGTTACGGCCGAGCCGAAAAGAAACAAGTTCAGTTGATGACGCAGAGCATTTTAAAGCTAAAATCCCTCCCAAAACCAGATGATGTGGCAGATGCGATTGCTATTGCGATTTGCCATTTGAATAGCCGAAAATTTTTAGTTAACGCCGATAATTCGTAATTTTTTATAAAACTATATGCATTCAAGCGCATTCAGCCCGATAGTTGCTTTTTTTATTTCCCAAGGAATTCCGGTGGAAACGATTAAATTGATTTTAATGTTGCCAATCATCGCCACCTTCATCGCATTTTTGCGCCAGGTGGTCGGTGTGAAGGCTTTTGGTATCTACACCCCGCTATTAATCACATTCGCCTTCCTAGCGACAAATGGATTGAAATATGGCATCGCTATTTTTGTTACAGTGATCGTGGTCGGAATGTTGATGCGTTTTGCTCTTCGTCCTTTTCGTTTACTCTATCTTCCGCGCGTAGCCATCATGCTTTCGGTGGTAGCTTTGGCAATTCTTCTTATGCTGACACTGGGTGGAAGCGTGAAAAGAACTGGACTCGCAGCGGTTTCTATTTTTCCGATTCTTATTATGATTACTTTAGTAGAAAAATTTGTGGCTGTGCAAATTGAAAAAGGCAATCGCACCGCTGTGATTCTCACCTTGGAAACATTGGCGATTTCTATCGTGGGCTATTTCATTGCCAGCTGGCCATGGCTAATTAATTTTATCCTCGACTATCCTTGGATGATTCTATTGACGCTTCCAGTTAACATTCTTCTTGGTAAATGGACCGGGCTGCGCATTACCGAATATCTACGCTTTAAAAATATCATTAACGAATTATAATGGGCATCATCGATTTTTTCAAAAACAGCAATAAGCTTTTAGGCATGAACTCAAGAAATCTTGAGTATGTTCGACCATACAATAAAACGCGGGCCAAAAGATTAGCTGATAATAAACTTCTCAGCAAAAGGATGCTCCGAAAAAATGGCATTGGTGTTTCTCGTTTGATTGCAAAAATTAAATCTCTGGAAGAATTGGAAAATTTCGATTGGCAAACCCTACCCAGCAGTTTTGCCTTAAAGCCTAATCGTGGTTTTGGAGGAGAAGGAATTGTAGTTGTTTACGGCAAGAAAAAAAATGGGGTTGATACTTGGATTAAAGCTGATCGCTCGCTTATTACCGTAGACGATTTAAAAAATCACATTCGCAATATCTTGGATGGCTCTTTCTCTCTTTCCAATACGCCTGATTTTGCTTTTTTTGAAGAACGTTTAAAATTACTCAAACTATTTAAACCTTATGCCTATAAAGGAATCCCCGATATTCGCGTAATTGTTTTTAATAAAATTCCTGTTATGGCAATGTTGCGCTTACCAACCAAAGAATCTGGTGGAAAGGCTAATCTGCATCAAGGCGCAATCGGTGTGGGAATCGATTTAGCGACTGGCGTAACAACCACCGCCATTCAAAATAATAAATTAATTGAAAAAATTCCTAATACCCAGCATTCGCTGAGCGGTATTCGCATTCCCTATTGGAAAGACATCTTGCTTTTAGCTACAAAGGCGCAAGAAATTTCCGGATTAGGTTTTTTGGGAGCAGATATTGCCATTGATAAAGAAAATGGGCCGACTATTCTTGAACTAAACGCTCGCCCGGGACTAGCGATCCAGATTGCTAACATGGCCGGCTTAAAAGAAAGACTGGAACGAGTGCGCGGAATTAAAATAAAAACCGTTGCCAAGGGCGTGCGCGTCGGGATGGATCTTTTTGGCGGAGAAATCGAAGAAGAAGTGGAAGAAATTTCCGGACGGAAAGTAATTGGCACAATTGAAAAAGTAAAACTAATTGGGAAAAACGGCAAAGAAATTGAAGTGGAAGCCAAAATTGATACGGGCGCCGGATATACCTCAATCAGCACTGAACTGGCTGAACAATTGGGTTTCAAAAAAACAATTGAAGCCTACGAAAAAATAAACTACACCTATGCTGAAATAAAACATCTCAGCAAAGAAGAGCGCTGGAATATATACAAAAAAATTCCGGATATCGCTAATACTATCGCAATCCATTCTTCCAATGGAACCACGTATAGAGCCATGATTAGGACCACGATAAAAATGCATGGCTGGATAATTCCAACAAGAGTGACCCTAATAGACCGAACACACTTGAAATATCCGATCATTATTGGAAAGAGAAATTTAGGCCGGTTTTTAATTGATGTAACGAAGTAAAAAATTATGATAAAGAATCCCCCAATTATAAAAAAGGTTGTTGAGGAGATGGGTGGAACATTTGAGGAAGTCATCCCCGAACGCGGTTGCTATTATATTCATGTTTCAGGAAAGGTTTTTATGATTACTCGAAAATTTAGAATCGCTAAGAATTTCATCAGCATTGCCGGAGCAACAGCCCACAAGGATCTCACATATATCCTCCTTCGAAAACGCTCCTTACCAACACCTCGGACCGTCTTTTTTTTCAGAAAAAAATTCAAACCCGCAGATATTGCGGAGAAGCTTGCTGACTTTAAATTTCCAATCATTGTTAAAGATTCTTCAGGATCAAATAGCCGTGGAATTTTCCCCTACATAAAAACATTGGCTGAAGCACAAACAATCATCGAAACTGAAATGAATAATTTCCGCTCGCTTATTGCTCAGGAAATGATTTTTGGCAAAGAATACCGCGTCTTGATTTTAGATAATAAAGTTATCGGTGCACTAGAAATGATTCCACCTCGAGTTTTCGGCGATGGGAAATCTACTATTGCGGAACTTATTACTGCCAAACAAAAACACACCCACCGCAAAACTCCGATTGATCCAGCCTTGAAAATAATCCTCAAAGAACAAGGCTTTTCTCTCTCTTCTGTTTTAGGCGCAGGAGAAATTGCTTCTATCAAAAAAAGTTCCTCTTTGGCTGAAGGTGGAGAAACTCGCGATGTCACAGACTTGGTTAATAAAAAAATTATTTCCATTTGCGCTGACGCTACGGATGCTATCGGGGATTATTTAGCTGGAATCGATATAATTTGTGAAGATATTTCACTTGATCCGACCACGCAAACATTCGGTATTCTCGAAATCAATGGCAAGCCAGATATCTATATTCACTACAAACCAACGCATGGCTCATCCAGAAATGTTGTTAAAGATATTATAAATTTCATTTTGAAATTAAGCACAACCCAAAAAAGCAACTTGTCAAAATAATTTTATTCACGTTAGTAAATTAATTTTATGCAAACAAAAAAAATCGTAGTGATTTATAGTGGTGATGATTGGAATAAAGAAATTCCAATTGCCAGTGATTCAACCAGAACCTCCTTCCAAGACTGGCATGAAAAAGGCTTACAAAACAATATTGAATTTTATCGCGCCAGCATTCAATGGTTTGATGAAAAAAATCTTTCTTTTTCTAAAGCCTGGGCCTATAGAAATAATAAATGGATTAAAGTCACTAGCCCTATCAAGCCGGACATGATTTTTGACAAAGTAGCCGGTAGCCATGATTACGCGCTTTTTGATTGGAAAATGAAACTGACGCAAAACATCAAGGTTTTTAATCATCCCCTTTTCCGCACAATTGCCGATAACAAACTTTCACAATATCTGATTCTAGGCGAATTCATGCCCCAATCTTTTCTAGCTACCAATGAAGTTGAGCTGCAATCCGTCGCCAAAAAAATCCAATCCGAAAAAATTGTTATCAAACCTATTTACGGTTCGGGCGGAGCAGGAATAATAATCGATGAAAAAGAAAAAGCACTTACAATGCCGATTGTCTATCCCGTTTTTGTACAAGAATTCATTGTTAGTCAAAAAGGCATTCCCGGCTTTTCCGAGAAAGACGAGGTTTCTGATTTACGTTTAATTTTCATGAATCATAAATTGGTTTATGCTCTTTCGCGAATCGCTAAAAAAGGCTCCTTATTTACTAATTTTCACCAAGGAGCAACAGCTGTTTTAGTGCCAGAAAAATTCATTCCCGCCAATGTCACCAATGTAGCTGAAAAAATAATTGCCAAGCTCTCTGTTTTTCCTGAAGCTAATTATTCTTTGGATTTTATTTTCACTAATTCTGGAAAACCGCTTTTAGTAGAAATGAACACCACCCCAGGCTTTGATCTTTTGCACATCGTCGGAGATGAAAAAACCAAAAACAAAAATTTTAAAGAATTTATTTCTATTCTTAGTTAAATTTCTATGCAAAAAACAATGCGCATTGCCATAATCGCCCCACCATTTGGAGAAATCGGTGGCCCTGAACTAACTACCATTCAGCTAGCCGACGCCTTAATAGAGGCGGGTGTTAATGTTTCTCTTTTTGCTCCAGCAAACTTCACAACCAAAGCGAAAATTGTTCCCACGCTAGATAAGGGCATCTTAAACATGCAAGGTGTTGCAGAGATGTCCACCTTTGAAAAAAGAAATCTTATTATTTCCAGCCAGATGAAAATCCTCCCCCTACAAGACAGCTTTGATCTTATCCACATTTCTTCCCAACGCTATGGTTATGCCCTTGGAAGTAACATTCATAAGCCCATGGTCATTACTTTGCATAACCAAATGAAAGCTTGTGACTATACTCTTTTGAAAAAAACCGGCATTACCACTATTGCGCTGACAAAAAAATACAAACAAGTCATTCAAGCTGATGAATATATTTATCCCGGAATTCCCCTAAGCAAAATCCAACCTTGTTTTGAAAAAGGCGCTGGTCTAATTTTTATCGGTAGAATTGCAGAACAAAAAGGTGTGCATGTCGCGATTGAAATCGCCAAAAAAGCCCAGAAAAAACTTACTATCGTTGGCCGGATTGGCACCGCAAAAGAAAGAAGGTTATATTTTGAAAAACAGGTTCAACCACACTTAGTTGAAAACTCTATTGAGCTTATTGAAGAAATTTCTAACGCTGACTTAATGAAACTTGTTTCCAAATCAGAAGCACTGCTTTTTCCAATCGTCCGACCAGAAACATTTGGTCGCGTTTCCATTGAGGCCTTGGCTTGCGGAACACCCGTTATTGGGACGCTCACCACGCCATTGCCGGAAATTCTCACAGATAAAAAAACCGCTTTTCTTTCCGATAATATTGATGAGCTTGTTTTAGCTGCAAAAAATACCGATGCCTTCGACCGAAGAGCGTGCCGAAAATATGTTGAAGAACATTTTGATATAAATTTATCCGCAAAAAAACATATTGAATTATACACAAAACTAATTTCTGCCGCCAACACTCCTAAGAAATAACTACATGCGAATCTCTTTTATCACAAAAAATACCGGCTATCACAGCGACCAGCTTAAAAAGACTGCCAAAAAAAGTGGCTTTGTTTTAGATGTACTTAATCTGAAAAGTGCCAATGATTTAGACTCCTTAGGCGAGATTGTTATTTGGCGTTCTGCAACGCTCGCAAAAAAAGAAGTCCGCAATTACTTAGATACCACTCCAAGAATAAAAAGCTATTTCAATAAGGGCGTTTTTGAAAATCCAACTATTTCGCAAAAACATTTTCAACAACAAAAAGCACGCCTAGCTAGAATTCCCGCCATAGCAACCCACCAAATAAACAACCCAAGGGATTTAAAAAAACTTATTCAAAATGGCACACTCGCCTTTCCATTTATTGCCAAGCCAAATGTTGGTTCCAAAGGCGAAGGCATCTACCTTTTTAAAACGCAACTGGATATTGACACTTCGAATATCCCACTCAAAAAATATGTCTTTCAAAATTTTATTTCCAATCAAGGTGATTTCAGAATCTTAGTTTTAGGTGGAAAAATTTTAGGCGTTATCAAACGAACAGCCAAAAAAGGCTCTTTTTTAAATAATTTTTCCCAAGGCGGCAGCATTGAAGTTGTCACCGACAAGGATATTATAAAAAAAGTCAGCGCCATCGCCACAAAAATTTCAGCGCTTTTTAATTTATCTTTTTGTGGAGTAGATGTTATTTATGACACCATCGAGAAAAAATTTCTCTTTTTAGAGGTAAATACTGCGCCTGAATGGAAGGGCTTTCAACGTGCTACTAAAATAAATGTCAGCACTGAGCTGCTGAACTTCTGCGCTAGTCTTGCAAAAATGGACACCAAAAATTGTTACGCAAACGTAGAAGACTATTATCGAGAAAATCTTGCGCATCTGCAGGACAGAAAATTTCATTTTTCTTCTCGAATGTTTCTTTGGAATAATGACCCATTCTACAAACAACAATTACGCAAACTTAAAAAAGACTACATCGGAACAGCCAAGCTTGAATACCGCGAAAAAATAAACGAACTTTTCCATGCAAATAGCAACCTCTCGGGCATGATGTTTTTACAAAGAAGGAAAGAATTTTTTGAAAAATATCCTAATATCTTCAACTACAATAAACTGTTGTTTAGATATCTTTTTTCTAAATCCATTTATCAGCTGGATTTAAGAGAAATTATTTCAGAAAAATTAAGTGACCAAGAAATCGTAACTCTCCGCCAAGAACTACTAAGCGATAGCCAAGCCATCGCCTCACTCTCCACACATGCAATCAATTTTCTCTATCTCTCAAACCTCTACCTTAATCAGTCAACCGCCAAAGATGATCTACTTAGATTCTTAGCGATATCACGCGAGTCGTCGCGCAAAACAAACGCGACTGATCTCAGTTTACGGATCTACCTTCTTACTCACTGCATAATCGGAGAAAGCGCTTTCTATAGCCGTCCCATCACAACAAACCTTGAAACATATAGACTCTTCTTGCAAGAGTTAGAAGAAATTATTTCAAAAAACTATACCGCAATTTCCTTGGATGCAAAATTTGAATTCTTAGTTTGTTGCAAAATTTGCAACTACCTTTCAAATATCGAGCGCTTAATCCAGACAGAAGCACAGAAGTCCCTTTCTCCTCAAGGAATATTCTTTGTCGACACACTTAATACACACGCAAATATCAACCAAAACGGGCTTTCTTGCGCCGAACATCGAAATGTTCTTGCTATAATGAGCCAACAAAACTATAGCAAAAACGCTTGAAAAAGACCGGATTTTATGGTAGTATATTAATTGACTTTTAAAGTATTAAAAACTCAATTTATGTCACAAGAATTCGTATCTATCGTTAATCACAAGCCCACTCAAAAAAGAAATTATTGGAAAATACTTTTCCAGCTTATTCTCTGGTCAATTGGACTGGGGACAATCTTAACAGTGGGAGTTTTTCTTTATTTCGCCAAAGATCTGCCGAGTGCTGGCAATATGTCCAACCGCGTCGTGGTTGAATCAACAAAAATATATGACCGCACCGGCGATCATCTGCTTTATGACATCCATGGAGAAGAAAAAAGAACCCAAATTGATTTCAAAGAAATTCCTGACAACCTAAAGTTTGCCACCATCTCTTTGGAAGACCAAAATTTTTATTCCCATTTCGGCATTGAACCCGCTTCAATCATGCGTGCCATCTTAAAAGATTTTCTACATAAAGGTGTTTCTCAAGGAGGCTCAACGATTACCCAGCAATTCATTAAGAATTCCATTCTTACCAACGAAAAAACATTTACCCGAAAAATTAAAGAAGTTATTCTTTCCTTGGAATTAGAGCGAAAATATTCCAAAGATGAAATTTTAAGCATGTATCTAAACGAAATTCCTTACGGCTCAAACGCTTATGGCGTCGAAGCTGCTGCTCAAACTTTTTTCGGTAAACATGCAAATGAACTATCCCTTGATGAAGCCGCGCTCCTGGCCGCCTTGCCTCAAGCGCCGTCACATTATTCCCCCTATGGAAACTACACGCCTGAATTGAAGTTCCGCCAAGAATATGCGCTCACGCAAATGACCAAGGCCGGCTATATCACCGAACAACAAGCTACAGAAGCCAAAGCAGTCGATGTTTTAGGAAAAATAAAACCCAGCACGGAAAATATTTCTGCCCCGCATTTCGTAATGTATGTTAAGGACTATTTAGAAAAAACCTATGGCGAACAAACCCTCGAAAAAGGCGGGCTAAAAGTCTACACCACGCTTGATTGGGACAAACAACAGGCCGCCGAACAAGCTATTAAAGATTCAATTGCGACAGATCTAAAATATGGGGCAAATAACGCAGCTCTAGTTGCAATGGACCCAAAAAACGGACAAGTTTTGGCAATGGTTGGCTCAAAGGATTATTTCGGCACGCCATCGCCAACTGGTTGCATGCCAGGCAAGACCTGCAAATTCGAAGGCAACTTCAATGTTGCCACAGCTCTTCGCCAGCCAGGTTCATCCTTCAAGCCCTATGTTTATCTGACAGCCTTTACTGAGGGTTACACCCCGGAAACGCAACTCTGGGATGTAGATACAAATTTCTCCACGGATGATGGCAAAATTTATGACCCGAAAAATTATGACGGGAAAAACCACGGCCTATTGCAAATGAAAGACGCCTTGGCAATGTCGCTTAATGTGCCCGCAGTCAAAACGGAATATTTAGCCGGAGTTAAAAATGCGATTGGCGTCGCTAAATCTCTTGGTATAACTAGTTTGAATAAGCCAGATGATTATGGTCTGTCTTTGGTGCTGGGTGGTGGCGAAGTAACGTTACTTGATCATGTGAATGCCTACAACTCCATTGCGGCTGGCGGAATATATCATCCAAAAACTACCATATTAAAAGTAGTTGATTCCTCCAATAAAGTACTAGAAGAATATAAAGACACTCCTGGGCAACGAGTAGTCGAAGAAAAAGCAGTCGGCATGTTGGACTATATTATGTCCACCAACGCTTTACGCGCTCCAGTTTTTGGCAACGCCAGCCCGCTCGCCTTCACTGACCGCCCAGTGGCCGCTAAGACCGGAACAACCAACGATTGGCGCGATGGTTGGACGATGGGATTCACCCCATCTATCACAGTCGGTGTTTGGTCAGGAAATAATGACAATTCCATTATGGCCCAAGGCGCCGATGGTGTTTTCACTGCCGCCCCAATTTGGAGAAAATTCATGGACGCTGTTTTGAAAAATAGCGCCGTGGAAGAATTTCCAAAATATGAAAAGGAAGAAACCGGCAAACCGATGCTTGATGGCACCCTTGAAATGGTACAAAAATTAAAGGTGTGTGAGATACCGGGCAAGGACAATAAATATTGTATTGCTAATGATGTTTGCCCAGACAGCAAAGTAGATACGAAAAAATTCTTTAACAGCCATTCAATTCTCTACTATATTAATAAGGATGATCCGCGCGGAGATGCGCCAAAAAATCCAGAAAATGATCCGCAATTCAAAAACTGGGAAAAAGCAGTAACTAACTGGGCTAAAGACCAGAAAGATTTGAAAAATGATCCTGCTCCAACCGAAGAATGCAAAGCAAGCGACTTTAAAGACTCCACTAAACCAAGCGTCAGGATTGACTCGCCAAGCGATGGCGACACCATCACTTCCGCTGAATTTTCCATCAAGGTTTCAGCCTCGGCAGAAAAGGGCATAAAAAAAGTAACTATCAGCATTGACGGCAAAGAAGTAACTTCCCAAGACAGCTCCTCGGTTAGTTATAAATATTCTATTCCAAGTGATAAATATATTGGCACATTAACTATTGAAGCAAGAGTAGAAGATAATGATAGCAATTCATCTACTGATAGCATTAATGTTAAGACAAATATCCCCGCCACGCCTTAAATATTTATTTTGACTTAATATCCTCCATCAATTCTTCACCCAGCTCTTCATTCATCATCCGTATCAACTTATTTTTATGCAAAAAAAGCTCCGATGCCCAAGCGGGGCTTTTGCATTTTATAAAGACCGTTTTACCAGAAAAATAGTCCGGCACAAAATTTTCCACCCCGAAGTTACCAAACTCTTGTTTGACTATTTTCTTAAACACAAAAAAAATCGCCTTATCATCCACGACCGTGCTATGTCTTTTTTGCTCCAAAAAGTTCTTATTCAATAACTTCCCGATTGACTTCATTGTGTGTTTCTTAATTTAATATCCTTTAGCATACCCAAAAACCAGCTTTTAAGCAAATATAAAAGGCGGGAACTACGATGAGTTTCCGCCTTGATATTCTTACCTCCCCTTGTTTAATATTTGTTGTGGAATTTTCTCACACGGAACACATGTGAGTTGTGGATAATTTGTTTCATACACTGCAAAACAAATTCCAGTTCTAGCATCTTGCACATATTTAATGCTTTCTGTTCTATCCCTGGAAAATCCCGTTTGCGCCACTAACTCCCCTGCCTTAGAATTGCAACTTATAAAAACTAACGCCATAACCAACACTACAAGCTTACTAATTTTCATGTCCGTTCTCCTATTAAATTTTCAATGAACTTTCTCCTATGAAACTGCTAACTATTAACAATCTCAATGAGAGAGGCAAGAAAGTTAGAATCAACTTTCTTGCCAATGTTTATCACCTCACTACATCATTCTGCATCCGTTAGCCGACCAAGAATCCTTCCCCAATTTTTACCCCCAGCAGCTTTGCAACAACCAGTCTCACAATAATTTTTTAAATGAAGACTACATTCAAGGCAAACTTCTTTTTCTGGGTGTGTAAATTCTATTCTATTAGTCATCAGGACCTTGGCACCATCAACACTGAAGATATGCCCACTGCTGTCATCCAAGCGATCAAGCATCGCACTACCAGGATGGTCGTGATGATTAACGTCAGAAGCCACTGCTACATACTTTGCTCCACGCATTACTGCAACAAGTGCGAGTGACCAACCAACTGGCATTTCTTGCCCTAAAACCTTCTTTTCTCTTTGGGCATCATTTCCAGCTGGCATCAGCAAATCGCATAATACTGCATCCCAACAATTAATTTGCGCGTCTTTTTTAGCCTTCTTAGAGGCAGCACTCCAGCCTAAGCCTTCAGATTTATACTGTTCGCATTTGCTATCGCGAATATCTTCATCATATTGTGGCTCAAGCAATTGAAGCGCTTCGTCATATGATGCACACAATGTGACATCATGTCCTTCTAAAGTCTTTACAGCTGAATCAAGGTGCTTCTGAGTGTCGTCGATTACGAGGATCTTCATGTTCTTTCTCCTGTTTGATGTTTTTGCTCTGGATTGAGCATTTTTATGAGGTTTACCCCGTCGTATGACTGGGGTGATTTTCAAAGAACTGTTGTCATGATTCTTTTTACTGAACTCATCATGACTCCGTAGTATATCGCAAATTAGCAAACTATGTGGAAGTGGTTTACAAATTCATTGCCATAATTGACATATTATGGCTTATCTGATATACTAAAAGTGTTGAAATATAATCCACAACACTCAAAGAAAAACATCTCGAATTATTTATTTTCTCTCAAATTGAACAGTTAAATCACCCACCTCTAAGCCATTACTACTGACTCTATAACTCTCAAATTAGCTACTTTATGCATAGGTGCAAGATACTATTGCATAGGTATAATAAATGTGATATAATAGTCACATAAGCAAACCATTGAAAACTAACCATGCAATTATTATCTATTGGAGAAACAGCTAGAAAATTAAACATATCAATTGACACGCTGCGTCGATGGGATAAGGCTGGGCGTCTTACAGCTGTTAGAAAAAATGGAAAACGATTTTACCCAGAAAGCACTATCTCTGATTTTATAAAAAAAGCCACTATCTCAGCCTCTGATCTTTTTAAAACTACTCTTGCCTGGGTTTCAAGCGCTAATGCCGCTGAACCAGATGAAATATTTTATTGCCCAAATAGCTTAGTATTTCAGTCTAGAGTTATGAAACTTGAAAATGATTTAAGCAAAATCAGTGGGCTAGAAAATACTTTTCCATTAATCTCGGCCATCGTTGGAGAAATCGGCAATAATTCATTTGATCATAATTTAGGAAACTGGACTGATGTGCCAGGAATATTTTTTGGTTATGATTTGGAAAAAAGAGAAGTTGTTATGGCTGACCGTGGACAAGGCATTTTAAAAACGCTGAAAAGAATCAGGCCAAAGCTAGCTTCGGATGAAGAAGCATTGAAAGTTGCTTTTTCGGAAATTGTTTCTGGGCGAGCACCGGAAGCGAGGGGGAATGGATTGAAATTCGTTAAAAATGTTGTTGTAGGTAATAATATGAAACTATTATTCAAAACAGGGAGTGCCATATTAGCACTCAAAAGAGGTGATGTAAATTTAGACATACAAAAAGAAAAGGGCTATATTCAAGGATGTATTATCTTAATAACTTTTTAAAAATACAACTTTATGATTATTCAATTAAAAAAGTTTGGAACCACGCTAATTTCAAGGCAAACTGGCAAAGAAGCTTTAGCAGCTTTTGAGCCGGTTTTGCGCACAATCACTAAAAATGAAAAGGTAGAAATTGATTTCGCAGACGTTATAACATTCACTCCATCTTGGGGGGATGAGTTCCTAACTCCACTGCAAACAAGGTATAAGAAAAATTTAATCCTCAAGAACACCCAAAATCTTTCCGTTCAAGCAACTTTGCAAATACTAGAAGAAATTAATAAAGAAAAATTTATCGTGGAAAAATAAAAAAGGCGGGAACTACAATGAGTTTCCGCCTTGGTGTTTTTGTTTTACGATTATACTGAATCTCCGAAGATAAGCTCGTAAACAAAAGGAATAACAACGGCTCCGATCGAAAATAATAAGACTACAACTGGGATAATTAATATTCCTAATAATATTTCCATAATCACTCTCCTTTTTGTTTTATATTAACTTAAAGTAAATAAAATCATTAACTTAAGCACTAGGCCACATGTTGTTGTAATGGCAGAAAAAAATGTCACATTAATACAAGAACATACTACCTTTTCGATTGCCCTGCCAGTAAGTTTGAAATCATTTACAAAAACTCTGAAGCCAATGAGAGCTCCAAACACCACCATCGAAAAGAAGCCACTTACTATTATCTGCATGAGCACGTCTAACATATTCATGATTATTCTCCTATTAAATTTTCAATGAACTTTTCTCCTATGAAACTGCTAACCATTAGCAATCTCAATGAGAGAGGCAAGAAAATTAGAATTAACTTTCTTGCCAATTTTTATCACCTCTTGACCTTGCCAGAGCCCTTGCAGTAAAAACAAGTAACTCTTATCATCTGAATAAAGATGTTTCCAGGACGTCCCGTGCGCCACATCGATCTTTTAGCTACCTTCCGAAACACATGTCCCTTCCCGAAACAATTATGGCAGTCGCAATATTCACCGTTCTTTTCCATGGCCGTTCTCCTTTAGAATATTTGCTTATTATTAGGCGTTGTTTGTGAGGTGATTGTAAAAGTATGGGTTGTCATGTTTCTTTTGCTGTTCTCATCATGACTATGCAGTATACCGCAAATTGGCAAACTGTGTGGAAGTGGTTGTCAATTTTGTTGCAATAATTGACAAATTATGGCTTATTTGATATACTAAAAGTGTTGAAATATAATCCACAACATTCACACTGTAAAATAAATTTTAAGCTTTAGACATGATTAAAGGCCTTCTAGAACAACTTAATTTCTCAGAAAAAGAGTCGGCTATTTACCTAGCGCTTTTGGAGATGGGATCGACTAAGCCCAGTGCTTTAGCTAAGAAAACCGGCCTCAATCGCACGACTGTCTATGATATTTGCGAGCTTTTGATGCAAAAAGGTTTGATTTCGAAATATAAAAAAGGCGCCGGCACATTTTTTAATGCGCTGGACCCCAAGCACTTATTGACTTATCTTGATCGTGAACGCGAAGAAAAGGCTAAAGAAATTGAAAAACAAAAGGGCAAAGTTTCCGAACTTTTGCCCCAGCTTTTAAGCATGCAAAATATTTATGGCATTACTAAACCAAAAGTGCAGTTTTTTGAAGGCGAAAAAGGGATGCGCGAAGCCTATGAAGACACGCTAACCAGCAAAGAAATCATTTTGGCTTATGCCAATCCCCAAACCATGCACGAAGGCCTACCTAGTTTTTTCCCAGAATATTATGCTCGTCGTGCGGAAAAGAAGATTTTTATTAAAGCGATTGTCCCAAGAAATGCGATGTCTGTCGAAAGAATGCAGAACAATCAAGCTGAAATGCGCGACACCCGCTTTTTGCCAGAAGAAAAAATGACTTTTTCCCCGGAAGTGAACATCTATAACAACAAAATGCTCATCGCCTCATGGAAAGAAAAAATGGCCATCATCATCGAATCCAAAGAATTAACCGACTTACAAAAAATGACCTTCAATCTTCTCTGGGAAACTTTGCCGAAAAATTAAACTAGGGAGTGAGTACTCATCGGTGAATATTCACCCCCTCATCCTCACCACTTCCCACAAAAAAGCCTGGAAATAATCCAGGCTTTTACATAGTATCGTTAATTTCTTTTTTCGCACCTGAGCCTATAGCGACCATTTTGTTGACGTCAACAAAATGGTCTGCAATGTCTTGTCCCGAAACGTCACAAGCTGTTTTAGCTTTTTCAATTACGCTCTCGAAATTCCTCCATTCATCATAGCCAAGTAATTTCTGCAAATCACGTGCCAACCAAAACTCCAAACCATCCTCGGTTTTTTGACCGATTGATTCAAAATTTTTTGTCAGTGATTTTATAATTTCTCTTTCCATTTGTTTTTATTTGAGCTGATCACAAATTATGACCACTTCATTTTTGTATTTAATACGTATAGTGTTATTATATCACTAAGACTATTTTCGTCAATAAACTCGTTTCGGAGAAAATAAAAAAGCCATCACCGTGATAGGTTTTGGCTTTTTGGTTGAGATTAATAAGATTTATTTGTTATTTAACGCCCGCCAAGCGACTTAATAATCCCCAATTGATAACGGCGTTTTTCTTTATTTGCTTCCTCATCTAGCTTTTTCATTTCTGCAATAGCCTCATCCTTGTCTGTAAACATATAGACTAATTCGTCTTTACAAAAGGTTTCCCCATTTTTTCCGCAACCATCTTTACAGCAACCATTTTCTACTAGATAACAACACAGATCACAACTACAAACGCGTGAGGTTTCAATAATAGTATAAATAATACTGATTTTCATAATCGTTCTCCTATATTTAGTTTTCAAAGAATTTTTCTTCTACAAAATCACAAACTATTTGCGATTTTGATTGAAGGGGCAAAGAGATGTATTAATCTCCTTGCCCGCAAACTACTTTTTCACCTCCTTTTCTTTTTGTTGAGCATGAATCTGCTCAAGCAATTTAACGGCAGCGTCCCAATCCTTATTCTCCACCCAACCAAACGGGAGATCGCCTCTCTGTACCGCATCACCAATATATCCATCAAATATCCAAGACAAAGCCTCACTATGATGACCACCAACTTCGGAGGCATCAGTACAGACAACAACAGGAACGCCAGCGACAAGTGCCTGAATAACTACTAATAATCCTGATGGAGGACATGGATTATTTGCGTGACATGGTGCTAAAGGAAACATCATATCGGTAATAATTCCGCCACCAACTTCTTTTAGATGCTTTATTGCATCAATGATCTCCCCTTTTGCGCTCTTACTACAATTTCCATATTCGGCGTACAAGAGAACACAATTGAAATTAAATCCATTATCAGCAGAAACTGTTCTGTGTCCGCGTAACTCGATAGCTGCCCAAGCCTTTTCTGCCTCTTCTCTCTTATCATCAATTGCATAAATTTCCATGGTCGTTCTCCTTTTGAAAGTTGTGCCCAAGAGTGGGCGGGGGTTGTGTGTAGTTTTAAGGAACTGTTGTCATGTGTCTTTTTCCTGAACTCATCATGACTACGCAGTATACCGCATTTTGAGCTAATTGTCAATAACAGTGTCTAATTCATTAACTAAAAGTACCCATATTTTATCAACTTATTGCTTATTTCTAGCCACTTTTTAATTGTTTTCATATTTATTCGTCAACTTTATTGACTATTTAGTTTATATTTGCTATAATTACCTCATAATCACTTTTAAATATCTATGGATCATCTCGTTGAACCTCTTAAAAATCTAGGCTTATCTGAAAAAGAAGTCTTAGTCTATTTGGCTCTGCTTCAACTTGGCTCTGCTACTCCCTATCAAATCGCCATTAAATCTGGAATCAAGCGTCCTACCGCCTATATTATCGCCGAGGAGCTAGTCAAAAAAGGTTTGATTGTGCATATTCCCGGAGAAGAGAAGAAATTGTATATCGCCAAAACCCCCGATGTTTTTATCGAAGAACAGGAAGATCGTTTGTCCGCCGCAAAAAAAATCTTGCCAGAGCTACGCTCCTTTCAGAAAAATACTACCGAAAAACCTAGCATCATGTATTTCGAAGGTGTTGAGGGTTTGCGCCAAGCATATCGCTATAAACAAAAAGAATTGCATGGAAAAGAAATTGTTGGATTTTTTACTTCCAACGAAGATGCCTCTCCGGCCGTCACGCAAGTTTTTCTTGAATGGAACGAATACAAAGAATCCCACAACACTAGCGTGCGTGGGATAACTGTCGACACTCCACAATTAAAACCTTTTGCAAAATTTATTGATGGAGAAATTAATTCTATCAAAGCTAAATTTTTGCCACCAGAAATTTACAGTGCCAAAGTTTCTATTGAATCTTGTAATAATCAATTCGTCCGTATTTGCCTAATCGAAAGCGTCGAAACACTCATTATTGAATCACCAAAATTCGCACTAGCTATAAAAGAAATTCTAGAGCTAATTTGGAAAAATCTAGAAGGCAAATATGACAAACCCACTACTTGGGTAAAATAATTTTAAAAATTATTTCTTTAAGAAATCGGAAATGCTGCGCGTGGCGATAGCGCCTTCGGAAGCGGCGGTGAGAACTTGTTTGAATTTATCTGATCCGGTCGTGATGTCACCGGCTGCCCAAATGCCAGGAACTGTTGTTTTTCCGTCAGTGGAAATTTCAATATAGCCGTCAGAATCAACAGCAATTCCTAAGTTTTTTGCAAAATCAATTTTCGGATCCGAGCCGATTTCAATAAACAAGCCATCCACATTCAATTCTGTTTTGCTTTGATGCTTTTTATCTAAGGTTAAAGTTTGTAGTTTATTTTCACCAGCAACCTTAATAACATTCGTATTATAAACAACTTCAATTTTTTCATTCTTCTCAATCAAGTCTATCCAATAATCCTCCGCTCGCAATTTGTCTTTGCGATAAATGATATATACTTTTTCCGCAATATTGGCTAGATGCAGAGCCGCTCCCGTCGCACTATCATTGCCACCGACAACTGCCACAGTTTTATTTCGATAAAAAAATCCATCACAAGTAGCACAATATGAAACGCCTTTCCCCAAAAAATCTTGCTCCCCTTCAACATTTAAAGTTCTTTTTTGCGTGCCCGTTCCCAAAAGAATAGTTTTGGCCTGTAATTTTTCACCTGTTTCAAGCGCAACCTCAAAGCCAGCTTCATTTTTTGAAATTTCAATAACTTTTTTCGGCAAAATTTCCACGCCATATTTCTTGGCGTGATTGCCAAGTTTCTGGGAAAATTCAAAACCACTGCAATCTTCAATCCCCGGATAATTATCAATCAAATGCGTTTCCGAAATCTGCCCACCCAAAAGACTACCGATGATGACATGCTTAATGCCATAACGCGAAGCATAAATTGAAGCCGAAAGACCGGCTGGCCCTGCCCCAATAATAATTAAATCATATTTATTTTCCATTTTATTTAAGAGGATTTATATGTTTAATGAAGAATTATTCCCTCGAGGCATATTTTTGCAATTCTCAACTCACAGTAGACCAGCAGTGATGTACATAGTCTCACTAACTGTGCTCTAAATAATTCTGAAGTAAATATATAAAGCCGAATTATGTATTAGTTCTTAATCGGCATCACGATATAAATATAATCCTTACCAAGCTCGCCCGTTTTTTCATCCACTTCTCGTAGTGCTACGGGAGTCGTTTCGGTATTCAACATAATTGCCACTTTATTCGTCACAATCGTATTCATTCCATCCAAAAGATATTTTGAATTGAAAACAACTTCCTGCGATGGTCCCACGAGGTCCAATTTTAACTCTGTAGAGTTTTCTCCCACCTCGCCGTTCCTTGCTTCAATCACAACCACGCCACTCTCAGAATTCATTTTCAAGCCGATTTCACTCGTCTTGCCAGGGGCAAACAAACTCGCCATCTTAATGGCACTTTGAAAAACACTTTTCTCACCAATCATAGTGGTTTTAAATTCACTTGGGATGATATGTTGATATTCCGGATATTTTCCATTAATCAAGCGGGAAACAAGAATAGTTTCTCGGAATTCAAAAAATATTTGTCCATCCTCAATCGTGATTTTAACAAAATCCTGATCATCAATAGCTGTTATGCGGATAACTTCTTGCATAGTTGTCGCAGGAATTATCATCGCGCTAGTTTTTCCAATCAATTCCGGATATGCACCACCATTCATATTTTCCGCACCAATACTAATCTTGCTTTCTGATAAACGGAAACTATCCGTAGCAGCAAAAAGCAATTCATCTTCTTTTAAAATCAAATTGATTCCCGTTAACTCCGGGCGGGATTCATTAAAAGCAATTGAGGTAATAATGCGGTTAATGGTGTTTTTTAGAATATGGTTATTTAATTGCAATTGAAATTCTGCAGTCTTTCTTGGGATTATTGGAAAATCATTGGCCGAAAGACCTTTAATAATAGCTTTGGCTGAGCCACTTTTTATTTTCAAACTCTGATCAATCACTTCAAATTCCAGATTATCTCCTGAAGGCAAGTTATTAATAAAATTACTCACCAATTTAGCCGGAATTGTTATTCGCCCCTCTTTTTCAATTTTTGCCGCAATGTTCACTATCGCCCCAATCTCAAGATTAGTCGCCGATAATTTTAAGTTTCCCCCATCGACTTCAAATAAAATATTATTTAAAATCGGCAAAGTTGTTTGTTTGGAAACAACCCGCTCTAAATTAAAGATTGCCCGCTTAAAATTTTCTCTCGTACAAATGAATTTCATATTATTAATATTATATTAATTAAATTAAGTTATTACTTATTATTACAGCTAGGCTTTCTGGGGATAAGTATTTTTAGCTGGGCAAGTTAAGCATAAAAAACAATAACAACTTGCAGTTCAGAGGCAGTATAGGCAAGTACTAAGCAGTTACCAATGGATGCAATAAAATTACTTTCCAAACTAACCCACAAGCAACCCTAGACAACCAAAGCTACTACGAACAAACTTATTGCGCCTTAAAACAACACCTTATATACAAGCTAATAGCCAACAGCATATAAGCGCTCCTTTAGGTGGGCAATATCCTCAGACAATTTTTTATTGGTTTGTAATTCGGTATTTATTTTTTCAAAAGCATGAATCGCCGTGGTGTGGTCGCGTCCGCCCATTTTCTGCCCGATGCCCGGGAAGGAATATTGCAATTCACTACGCATAAGATACATCGCCACTTGCCGGGGCTTTACAACTTCCTTTTTTCGGCCCTTCACCACTAAATTTTCTACTGAAACATCATAAAATTCGGAAACTAAGCTAATAATATCTTTTGGAGTCACTCCTTTTTTCTTTCCGCTAGAAATCAACTCCGAAAGAAGATTTTTCACGAATTCCACGGTAATATTCTTATTCACTAATTGCGCGGAAACAGTCACTCGATTCAAAGCGCCTTCCAATTCGCGAATATTATGGGTGATATTTGTGGCAATGAATTCCAAAACATCATTTTCAATGTTTAACCCAATATCCCGCGTTTTTTTATGTAAAATTGCCAGACGCGTTTCAAAATCTGCTTTAGAAACATCCGCAATCATTCCTCCCTCAAAACGGGAGCGCAGCCTTTCCTCCAAAGTCGGAATGGCTTTAGGGGCGCGATCACTACTCAAGACGATTTGCTTATTCAATTGATAGAGGAAATTAAAGATGTGGAAAAACTCTTCCTGCGTCTTCTCTTTCCCGGACAAAAACTGCACGTCATCAATAATCAATAAATCAATAGTTTGATAGTGCTTCTTGAAATCATTAATACTTTGATTTTTAATCGAGTCAATCAGCTCATTAGTGAATCTTTCTGAAGTAATATATTTCACCTTCTTATTTGAATCATGTTTCAAGATCTCATTGCCAATGGATTGCAATAAATGCGTCTTGCCAAGACCAACTCCGCCATAGATAAAGAGGGGATTGTAGATCTTGCCTAGATTTTGCGAAACAGCAAAACAAGCCGCCTTGGCTAGCTCATTGCTTCCGCCGACAATAAAATTTTCAAAAGTATATTTCGGGTTTAAATTGTTTTCTTGGCTTATACACAGGGCTTTTTCCGCCGTTGAAGGGGTGTGGATAACGTGTGTGTGCGGTCGCGGGGCAGACATCATCACTGGAGCTGATTGTTCAAAAAAAGCCGGCTTGGCTGGCGCGCTCTCTTGCGTGACAGTAATAGCGCAAGAAACCTCCTTAATTTCCGGCTGAATATTGCGCAAAGCCTTCAAAATATACAGATTATACTTATTTTCTAACCATTCCTTAGCAAAACCATTCGGCACACCAATAACAACCTTGCCATCCTGCAGGGATTGCACCGAGGTGTTCTTAAACCAGGTAATGAAATTAGCTTTTGAGATCGAAAGCTCTATTTCCCCCATAGCTAACCGCCAAAGTTCCTCATTAGTCATAAATAAAAATGTTAAAAAGAGTTTGTTTAAAAAGTATACCACAAAGAAAAAAATTATTTCAAGATTCATATCGCACAAGGTGTTAGCAACCTGTTCAAAAGATGGCATTGCTCCATTTTAGAGCCTTTTTTTCTGGGGATAATAGGGCAATGCCAGATTTGTCAAAAAGTTGACTTTTAAGGGAATAATTGATAGACTTCTAATCAATCCTATGAAAAGGACTTATTTAGATAACTATTATTTAATCCCGGTATTAATAGCGGGTTAGAAAAAAAGATGAGTATTACATATCAACCAAAGAAAGGCAAAAGAAAAAAGAAGCATGGCTTCTTAAAACGCAATGAAACAAGCGATGGAAAGGCTGTTTTGAAAAGACGACGCCAAGCCGGCAGAAAGAAGCTTACCACTGTATAAGTAAGATCAATTAGATGTTGCCATTTAAGAATAGATTGGTAAAAAAGAAAGATTTTGATAAGGTTCATAATGCTGGACAGTTTTTTTCTGAGGCCAATATTGCTATGAAAGTGAGCAAAAACGATCTTCCAGACACTCGCGTGGGCATCATCGTTGGATTAAAATATTCAAAAAAGGCTGTTGAGCGGAACAAGATGAAAAGGCAGATTCGCGATGTTTTTCAGGGAAAACTCAAACAATTCAAAAAAGGCTTTGATGTGATGGTAATGCTTCGAAAAAGAGAGGACGAACGGATTGATTTCAAAAAATTGCAGAAAAATATTGATGCAGTGCTGGAGCGAAGCGGTTTATTGAATAGCAACGCCCCAAAGCAAGCCCCAAAAGAAGATAATCTAGATAACCAAAAATAAAAATGAAATTTCTTTTTGATGAAGCTATCTACAACCCCTTATATAACCTATTAATAGGTATTTACAACTTTTTCCCCTTTCACGATTTTGGAATTGCTATCATAATCGTCACTATTATAATTAAGTTCCTTTTAATCCCCTTAAGCAAAAAACAAATCGAATCACAGAAGAAGATGCAAGAATTGCAACCGAAAATCAAGGAACTGCAAACAAAATACAAAGACAACAAGGAAAAGCAAAGTCGGGCGCTAATGGAGCTATATAAGGAGAATAAAACTAATCCATTTTCAGGCTGCTTGCCAACGATTATTCAAATTATTTTTTTCATGACCTTCTATAGAATCTTATTTAACGTAGGAAACATGAATTTCAACACAGACATTAATACTCTTTATGACTTCATGCATAATCCTGAGCAGATAAACAACACTTTCCTTGGATTCATAAATATTGCCGAAAGAGTTAATTTCAATGGCGTTTCCATGGCCAGTCTTTTTATAAGTCCATTAGTGACCTTATCAAACTTCTTTGCTATTATTTACAATAATCAAGCTCATTCAATCCTAGCTATCTTAGCAGCGCTCTCCCAATATTTTCAAATGAAGATGTTAATGGCAAAACAAGCGCTCGCTCCAAAGAAAGACGGCGAAGAGCCTGATTTTGCGCAAATCATGTCCAAGCAAATGCTTTTTCTAGGACCAGTTATGACTTTTTTACTTGGCATTAGCTTTCCAGCTGGACTAGCATTATACTGGCTAACATCAACGGTTTTCATGATCATACAACAACAGTATCTCCAGAAAAAGCAATTGATCACTGAAAAAAAGGGATAATTATTTTTTAAATATATCGATATGAAAGAACAAGAAAACTCTCTGGAGGATATAATCAGAGAAACAACTGCTGAGTTACTAGCAAAAATGGGGTTTAAAGTAGAAATTGATATCGAAAAAAATGTTACTGAAGCAAGTCCAGAAATAATCAATTGCAACATCCGCACTAATGAATCAAATTTCTTAATCGGGCAATATGGCGTTAATCTATATTCTTTGCAACACATTATTCGCTTGCTCGTACGCAGACAAACCGATGAAATGGTAAACTTCACAATTGACGTTAATTCATATCGCCAAGAAAAAAATAGTTCTATCGAGAAAATGACACGGGACATTGCAGAAGAAGTAGTTCGTGAACAAAAAGCAATCACTATGCGTCCAATGTCCGCTTATGAAAGAAGAATCGTTCATATGGAATTGTCTAAGAATTCTCAAGTAAAGACGGAAAGTATCGGCGAAGGAGACGACCGAAAAGTTATTGTAAAGCCAGCAGAGGCAGTTTAAATAATTTTTAATTTTTTAATTTTTTAATTTTGTAAATAAATCATAATTTTTTAATTTTTTAAACATTAGAAATTTAAGCATTATTTAAAAATTAAAAATTGGAAATTAAAAATTCCCTACTATGGCCGTAGCCAGAAAAATAGCCTACAATGTTGCCATTGGCAGTATTTCCAAGGTTTTTTCAACTATTTTAGCTCTCATTTCCATCGGGTTTATTACTCGCTATCTTGGAAAAGAAGGCTTCGGAAATTACGCGACTGTTCTCGCGTTTTTATCTTTTTTCGCTGCGATTGCTGATTTAGGGCTATATAGCATCGTTACACGGGAAATTTCCCGTCCCAAAGCCAATGAAGCGCGCATAATTGGCAATATCTTTTCTTTGCGCGTTTTTGCATCCCTAGTTGTTTTGATTATTTCTCCAGCAGTGGTGTGGTTTTTGGACTATCCTATTGAAGTCAAGCGCGGAATTTTAATCGCCGTTGCTTCGTTTGTTTTTTCTTCCAGCTACCAAGTCTTAAATGGGGTTTTTCAGAAAAATCTCGCTATGGATAAGGTGGCAATCGGAGAGTTAATTGGGAAAGCCATTCAAGTGGCTGTGGTCATTCTAGCCATACAGCTCAAATTAGGCTTTGATTGGATTATCGGAGCGCTATTCTTGAACATGCTGGCAAATTTCCTAATTATCTTTTTTTGGTCCCGAAAATTTCTTCCTTTCAAAATGGAGTTTGATTTTAAATACTGGAAACTTTTCTTAAAAGAATCCTTTTCTGTGGGCGTCGGAGCAATAATTGTTTTCATCTACTTCAAAATGGATACAATCATGCTTTCCTGGATGAAAACCAGCGCTGACGTGGGAATTTATAATGTTGCCTACAAAGTTTTAGAAAACCTAACTTTCTTTCCAGCAATGATAATTGGCCTTATCTTGCCGATTATTTCCAACACAATTTTGCATGACAATGCCCGCTTCCGCGATATCTCCAACAAAACATTTAAATTTTTTGTTCTTGTGACCACACCCCTAGTCATTGGCACGCTTTTTCTAGCCAAAGACATCGTCGGCCTAATTGGAGGCGGACAATTCTTTGAATCAGCCGTTGTTTTAAAAATCCTAGTTTTTGCTATTGTGGCAATCTTTTTTGGAACATTCTTTATTAACATCCTAATTGCAGCTAACTTACAAAAAAAATTAATGCCTATCTATGGAGCGGCAGCGGTTTTTAATGTCTTGGCCAACCTGATTTTTATTCCAAAATTTTCCTACATCGCTGCTGCCAATATTTCTGTTATCACTGAAACACTTGTAGCGATTCTGGCCTTTACGCTGGTGTATAAAAAAATAAAATACAAACCAAGCCTGGACAAAAAAATTGGCATCGTGTTTTCAGGAATTTTTATGGCGCTCTTTCTAACAGCGTTCAATGGATTCAACTTCTTCGTACTGTTAATTGGCAGTTCCGCAATATATTTCTATTTTCTCTGGATTTTTGACGCAGTTAAAACCACAGAAATTACCAGCCTTTTTAACAAGGAAGCTTAAAAAAACAATCGCATGCATACAACACCTAAAGTCTTTATCATTGTTTTAAATTACAATGGCCGGGATGTTTTGAAAAATTGCTTGAAAAGCGTTTTTAGAATAAATTACCCGAACTTTGAAGTCGTGGTAGTGGATAACGCCTCCACTGATGGCTCACTAGAATCAGTTAAGGCTGATTTCTCCAAGGCCCATTTCATAAAAAATGAAACCAATCTAGGATTTTCCACCGGAAACAATATCGGCATCCGTTTTGCCCTAGAGAAAATGGCTGACTTTGTTCTATTGCTTAACAACGACACTGAAGTGGAAAGCAATTTTCTCCAAGAATTAGTTACCGCCTCACTAGCAGATGAAAAAATTGGCATTAGCAGTCCAAAAATATTCAAAGACCGGTCAGAAAATATTTGGTTTGCCGGTGGCGAAATTAATTGGCTCAAGATGAAGACGGCGCATGAAAACCACTGCCCTGTATCAAGCAAACCATATGAAACAGGCTTTATTTCCGGTTGCGCCATGCTGATAAAAAAAGAAGTTTTCAAAAAAATTGGGCTTTTTGACGAAGATTTTTTTCTCTATTGGGAGGACACTGATTTTAGTGTCCGCGCCCAACGCGCTGGCTTCAAAACAGTTGTTATCCCAACCGCTACCGTATATCATTTTGAAAAAAGCGAAAATAACAAACCCAATAAAATCTATTGGCTTGTTCTTTCTGGACTGCTTTTTTTCCAAAAAAATGCAACTTTTCCGCTAAATATCTGGCTTAAGCTTTATGTTTTTTTGCGCAAAATAAAAAACAAACGCGATGTTAAGAATAAAACTAGTGAACTAGCACTCGTAGTGCAAAAAGCTTACAAAGATTTCACTAAATTTGCTAAATAGATTTTTACCGCCTATGAACAAGGCTTTATCTGTTATTATTGTTAATTACCGAAGCAAAAATTTTTTAAACACTTGTCTTGCTTCCTTATACAGCCTCTATGAAAATAAAGTGCTGGAAGTTATCATTTTTAATAATGACAAAAACGAAGATCTAGCTGACATTATAAACAAGTTTCCCCAAACAAAGATTCTAGACGAACGAACGAACATCGGTTTTGGCTCAGCTCATAACAAAGCCGAGAAAATAGCCCAAGGGAAATATTTGCTTCTACTCAACCCTGATACGGAAATTATTAGCGGACTCGAACGTGCTTTGGAATTATTTGAACAAAACATTAATCTTGGTATAATTGGCGCAAACCTCACAACGCAAACCGGCGCTACTCAACCGTGGATTGCCGGTGTTTCCCCTGGACTATTTGACCTCCTAAAAAACAATTGTGGAATCATTGCCAGCAAACGCATTTGGGAAAGTAAAGAAACCCTCCCGGCTGACTGGGTTAGTGGCGGAGCAATGTTTGTCCGACGCGATGTCTTCAAAAAAATAAGTGGATTTGATGAAAATTTCTTTATGTATTTTGAAGATATTGATTTTTGCAAAAGAGCGCGGGCAATCAAAGCAGAGATTCGCTATTGCCCAGCGATAAAAATAAAACACGTTGGTGGCGGAAGTTTCAAAAGCAAAAAAGAACAAAAAACCCTTTATTACACTTCTCAAGATTATTTTTTTCAAAAACATTTCGGAAAAAATAAAGCCCGCCTCCTTCAATTAATGCGAAAACTATGCTGTTTAACTTAATCTTGCTGCTTTGCCTATATCTCCCCTTTCAAGTAGCCTTGAATCCCGCTGCGGGCATTGATTTGGCTTCCGTGCGAGTTATCATCCCGGCGCTTTTTTTGCTCTGGCTGGCCCAAGGATTAAAAAACAGAAAACTGCTCGTCCGAAATAATTTGCAAACCATTTTACTGGGAACATTTCTTTTTTTAAATATCTTTTCCATTCTAGTTGCCAGAAACACCGACTGGTCACTGCGAAAAATTGCCTACTTACTTTCAATTTTCCCCATTTATTTTGTTATTAGCACAACAATCAACAGTGAAAAAAAATTGCTTAGCGCAATAAAAGCCCTTGTTTTAGGCGGTGTCGGTGTAGCCGTAATTGGAATAGGGCAATTTGCACTCCAATTCCTGCTTGGCCTGGAAAAAACTTATCAACTTTGGGCATCTTTTATCCAAATCTTTCTGGGCAAAAGCTTTGGCGCTTCCGTCTTGGCTAATTCCAGTTGGCTAGTAAACATTGCCGGGAAAACATATTTGCGAGCCACCGCTACTTTTCCCGACCCGCACATGTTTTCTTTTTATCTCGGCCTTTTAATTCCCCTAGCCCTAGGATTATGTTTATCCGAAAAGAAAAACAAATACTTCTGGTTAAGCACGCTAATTCTTTTACTAAGTGCTGATTTACTAACGTTTTCTCGCGGTGCCTATCTCGGCTTAGCCATTGGACTCATCGCCTTAATAATTTTTTCTTGGAAAAAGTTTACGCAAAAATATAAATTAGTCTGCATTTTTGTTCTCAGCCTGCTATTTGTGTTTCTAAGTTGGCCTAATCCCATTAGCAACCGATTTTTTTCCAGTTTTGATTTGCAAGAAGGCTCCAACTCGGGTCGCATTGCCATGTGGACCAAAGCTATGGACGGAATCAGAGAAAATCCCGGGCTCGGTGTGGGCATCGGCAACTTTCCTTTGTTTGTAAAGCCAACGGCTGATTATCGCGAGCCGATTTATGCTCATAACACCTATCTCGACATTGCGGTGGAAACTGGAATCATTAATGCGTTGGTCTGGATTAGTTTATTTGGCCTGGCAATCTTTGAATTTTATAAAAAAAGTCATGCTAATCTTCTTTTTCTATCATTAGCATTGAGTTTAATCATTTTTTCCGCCCATTCCCTAGTTGACATGGCTATTTATTCCCCAGTTGTGCTAACATTATTATTAGCCATCCTTAGTTTTAGCAATATCAAGCCCGAAAATGAAAAAACTATTTAAACTCAATTTCTTTGTTTTTGTAATAATCTTACTCTTGCCAACCTACTTACTCAGGCTCTCGATTTTTGGCCTGCCAACAAATTTTTTAGAAATTCTAATTGGGATAGCTTTTGTTTGGGCACTTCTTAAAAAAGACTCATTGCTTACTGCTTTCAATAAAACAATTTGGATTTTGTTAGGCTTTATTTTTTTCGGTTTATTTCTCTCCGCAATCACCAATAGCAATCTCCTTGGTGAATTCGGGATAATTAAAGGTTGGTTTGTTTTTCCAATTATTTTGGCGCTAATTGCAAAAAAAGAACTGCCACAAGAAAAAATATATCTCGCGATTTATTCGAGTGCTTTTTTAGTGGCCTTGATTAGTATTTTTTATTATCTAACTGACCGCGTCACTTTTGATGGACGTTTGCAAGGCCTTTTCAACTCACCAAACTATTTAGCGATGTTTATGGCTCCGGCAATTCTAATCGGCCTTGCAAGTCTAAAACAAACGCTAGCAAATAAAATTAGAACACATCTCTGGACTCATTTAATTAGCCTAGGAGCAATTTTATTTGTGATGTATCAAACACACTCATACGCCTCATGGGCATCCTTGGCGGTCATTTTTTTGATTCAAGGGGTGCTACACCCCCACACCCACATGGAGTCTTACACAAACACCCCACTGAACAAACACGATAATGCAAAACATAATTTTGTGGGTGTGGGGGTGTACGCGCCAAAAAAGAATGCTTTGAAAAATTTCGTTCTGATTACTATCCTTGGCGCACTTTTAATTTCTTTTCAATGGCAAAATCCGAAATTTCAAGATCTCGTTTCCCTAAACAAGCGTTCGTCTTTTGCTTCGCGCCTGATGATTTGGGATTCCACGGAAAAAATTCTAGTCAACAATTGGTTTTTTGGTATTGGACCGGGAAATTTTCAAGCAGAATATCTGGAAAATCAAAAAAATATGCCCGAACAATACTTAGAATGGGCAGTTCCGCATCCGCATAATTTATTTTTGGCTTTTTGGCTACAAGCTGGCCTAATTGGACTACTCGCTTTTCTTGGATTACTTTGGTATTGGGTTAAAATAGTTCTAAAAAAACCAAGCAGCGTTTATAAAACAATTTCCTTCGCAGTCATGGCCTATTTTCTCTTACATGGTCTCGTTGACACCACCTATTTTAAAAACGATCTCGCCATTCTCTTTTGGCTAAACTTTATTGCAATTTTGTAAACAAAAAACCTCTCAATAATTGAGAGGTTTTTTTTACAAAGATTTGCTTACAGTTCCAATTTATATAGCTTATTATCCAGCTTATTCAAGAAAATAAGCATATTATCCTGATCGTTGATAAATAAGTTACTCGCGTCCATATCGACTGGAATCTTAGTTGGATTTATCAACGAGGATTTCTCACCAGTTTTAGTGTTAATCTTCCAGAAAGAATCCTTGGTTTTGATTTTTCCTTCTAAATAGTCATTTGGCAAAACGGCTGTCGCTGGAAAATTGTCCGGCACGGCACAGAAAATCGTAGCGTTATCCTTTGACCAGACGCATTTTGAAACAAAAGTAGCAATATTTAAATTTTTATATTCTCCGCCTTGTTCATTAGCTATCGCTAATTGCATCTTAGTCCCGCCTTTTTGATCTGAATGACTTATTAAAACGGTATCGCCATTAGCATTCCAAACATAATCTGCCCCGAACTTGCCGGTAAAAATAGTTTTTTTCTCCCCGCCAACAAACGGAATTGCCTCTAGGGTTGTTTCTGCCAATGCATCCGCGCCATTCCAAGTGGAAACGAAACCGCTCTTAGGAATTGGGGCAAGCAAGGTTTTTTTCGAATTAATATCAGTGATTTTCAACCAATCGGAACCGTCTGGATTCGCAATATTAAGCGAACGTTCTTGGGTTTTGGCATCATAATATTTGTAGAAAATCTTATTGATATTTTGCCAAACAATTGCATCAATATTTTTGATCGGCACAGCTTTTTCTTCATCGCGATTATAATAGCGATAGCTTGCCGTATCACCCTGTCCATTTTTCAAAATAGCCTTTGTTCCATTTGGCGCCCAAACAATATCCGTAAGGGCGGTCAAGCCTTCGGTGAATAATTTTTTAACTGCGCTTCCGTCAAGATTCATTTGTGAAATTGCCTCTGCTTCTTGGGAATAATACTGAATGCGCGAGTTACTGAAGTCCACAAAAGGAAAAGATACTTTCTTATCTGAAATAGCTTTTATGTTCGCTTGACTTGTTTTTGTTAGCGGTGTTTCACCCTTGTCATCAGATTGCAAAGCGGGAGTTTTTTGACTATCTACCTTGCCTCTAAAATTAAGTTGCCAAATTCCAAGGAAGATTAAAAGAATTCCTAGAATAGTTAGCGAGGCAATAAATATTTTTTTTGAAACCGGCATATTCTTTAAAATTATAGATTAATTTGATTAGGTTGCTTTCGCACCAGCAATAATACATTGTTTTTGCATCGACTGCACTCGCTTCACATACGTTTGCGTTCCGGCAAAGTCTTCTGGCTTAATCGGGCAGTTCCATTTATATTTTCCAGGGCAATCGCCTGACGGCGCAAATGGCCCCCGACCGCTTGTTCCTGTTCCGCCATTATATGAAGCAATTAAATCATCATTACCAGTGTTATAGTGATATTCATCTTCCGTAGCGGATAATCCAAAACTATTGCCTGCGCCACTCGGTAAGTTCCCACTATTAGAATTCAACATCGCCATAGCAGCCGTAATGGCAGCGGCTGGATCACTTTTAGCCGCCGCACAATCAGCAACAGTGGTGGTGCTTTTTTGCATCAAACCGCAATCCCTTGTTCCATTTTTATTAACCGGACTTTCCAAGTTTGGGTTGCAAGTTGACTCCGCACTAGCAATAGCTTTTAAAAGACATTTTTTATTAACATCACCGCCAGCAGCACTATCAAAAGCAGCATCATAATTACTACAACCAACTGCCAGTGTACCCGTAACGCCTGCGCCGGAATATGCCGAAGGGCTCGACGAGCCAATTCCGCCTGGAGCGTTAGATATTTTTTTTATATTTACTAAATCTGGATTAATAATATACAGCAAGAGATATGAAACAAGCGCTAAAACTAAACCAAACAAAGCATCACCAATCACGCCCTTGGCCTTGCCCATAGAAGTAGCGTTGCCAGCGGCCGTGATATACATAAACCCGCCAATACTAATCATTAACAAAGCGGAAATTCCAACTACCCAGATGCCTAAATTATAAACAGTAGAAATGTAGGAATAGAAATCCGTCCCAGCATTGAATCCAGGAATTTGCTCCATGGGCGTGTAAGTTGTAGAAGCAAGTGCCTGTCTGGCTGAAAATAATAAGCCAACGAAAGCTAGGCTCGCCAAAGAACCATTGCGCAAATTCAATTTCACGTGAAGCATTTTAAATATTTTTTGTATTTGCATTTTTTATTTTCAAAACTAACTTTATTTTAAAACAAAATCAAATAAATCACAAGCTGATATTTATTCCCTTGACCGGGTTGGCGTTAGTGAAAAAAGAATTCGAGTAACGAAGAGGAATAATCCCATAGTCAACACAATGCGAAAAAGAAAATTCAAATAATTGGAAGTATTCGTTACGAGAGATGCTAGTGATTTATGCTTTGTATTAGCCGAAGAAATAGTAGACACATAAGCTACTTTTAAGTTAACCGTGTCGCCCATCTTTTTCTCATAAAAAGAATTAAACTGCACGCCATGATTTTCGTTGAGAATACTCATGATGTTTCGGTCTTGAAAATAGTCGGACGAGTAGGTAACAATGTAAGCGTCATCCAAGTTCTTATTGGCTGGCAAGCTTAAAACGCCTGTGTCAGCATTGACAGAGGCAGAAAATGGATTTGCCGAAGCATCACTGGTAATCGGCACGCTGTCAACATACCACTGGATATTATTTTCAAATGGCATGTTTTTTGTAGTTGTAAGGGAAATCATCGCTCCTTGAGTAACATTGAAATTGTTCGGACTATAATCAGCCTCCTTGGTCCCGTCTAGGTTTACATAATAGCCAAGCAATTCTGGATCACACGAAGCGGAGTTAGCAGCACAAACAATTTCTACTTTTGGCTCAACTACCTCAAAAGATTTCGTTAAATTCAGCACCTGACCATCAGCTGTTCTTGTGGCCGAAAAAGAAATTGAAAACTGATTTCCCAATTCATTCAAAACTGGATAATAAGCCGTAGCATCTCCCGGAGTATAGTCGCCATAGCCCTTCTCTGCAATTTTCTTGCCATCAACTGACCAAGAAAAAGAAGCGGAATCATAGTCAGACAAATCACTATTGATTGTCAATCCAATAATCTCATTTTTAACTACCGGACAAAGAATTCCATCCATGTCATTGCCACCACAGCGCAATCCACTGGCTTGCTCCCGCAATTGCGTGGCAGAAGTTGCTTCCGTTGAATAGACATCAATCTTTTTATCCGTGGAAAGAACTGGGATAATCACATAGGTCGTTCCTTCTTGATTGCCTCCGCCATCCAGTTGTTTAGAAACATCCACGCGCACTTTTAAATAAAATTTAGATCCGGCAGCAGCTGACAAATCCAAATTAAATTTCAAATCAGCCAAACCAATGCCATTCGCAGTTTCTAGCTCAGATATCTCCGAACTGCTTAGCGGGTTCCACTTTCCGGCATTAACATCCGCTAAAGAATTAGCCCGTGAAACGCGCCACTCATATTTTAAATTATCGATATCCGCCGCCCCTAAAACAGTGGAAGAAACAATTAATCTATCTGGATCAGCTACATTATTAATCGGGCTCTTTGGACCATAATCCAAAGAAACATCCAGGCGCTGGCTAGCCCCTTCGTCTAGCGGATTAACTAGATTGTCATCAAAGTCAGGACAATCCTCGATATTAGCATCTCTTCCGGAAGAAGTTTTAAGCACATTGGAATTTGTGTCAGCGCTTGTTGAGGTTGTTGTTTCCGAACTAGGCGTGTCAGAATAATAAATATTTGCCGGATCACAACTCGAAACAGAATTGCCCGTGATTGGATCAACAGTGTTTAAAGGCGCAGTGCAAAGTGGTTCATACACCTTTACTGTTGTCGTTGTTGTCACGTCAGTTGTTTCGGTAAAGGTAATCGGATCCCAAGTGCCTTTAGGAAAAGTTGTTGTTTCGGTAATAGTTTTTACTAAAGTAGTTGGATTAACCACGCCCGCTGGACCATCAGTTGAAGTTGTGGCATTTGGCTGTGATCCCACACTCATATTTCCCGCAGTTAGTCCGCATTTATCTTTCGGCAAAGCCCACATCACTTTGTAGGAAGCATCTTTGTCTTGCGTTGGCTCAATTGATGTTCCCTCAACTGCAACCATCACTTCATCTCCATTCTGGTATACCCAAGAAAATTGAAAGGCTCCCAAGCCAGCCACATTTGCTTCGTCTGAGCGCCCCCCGCCAAGTGTGTCCTGTTCATTTGGATCAGTTTGCCAATATTTTTCCTCTTCTATTTCAAAATTTCCATCCCCTGTTTCGCTTCCGGGACTATCTGGAAAAAGATGTTCGCAGGTCATGGGATATTCATCGCCACTTACATAATCATGTAAAAAACATTTCTGCATTGTTTGATTCGCCACGCCGAAAGTTCCTTCCCCGCCAAAAACATCGATATATCCAGATTTTGCACCACTATCATCTGGACCATGGCTAGCATAGGACACGCCGGTTGATTCAAAACCGCCGCGAGCAATCATCTGCATTGCTCTTATTTTCCACGTAGTATAATCAGCCTTGGTATAAGAATTTTTTGTTTCGTCTTTATGTTTTAAATACCAAGTGTAATATAGTTGCGCGCTGTCATTCAGGAAACTATTAGGCTGAGCGGTTGCAGTAACCACCTCGCCAACAATCGGATGCGCCGGATCAAAAGAAACTTTTACCGTTGGTGCATCTTTTTTCGTCCGAGAAACATTGAAAGTTTTAATCGAATTTTTGAGTTCCGGTTTATCCACCCCTAAATCATCAAAGACCTGATTCATCATTGAAACCGGATTGATTGAAAAACCACCCCCGCCAAAAAGCGCTTGGGCTGGGTGCGGTGCAATAAGAGCAAAAATACAAAATAAAACAATTGCTTTAGCGGTTAACTTTTTCATTTATTTGGAAATAAAAATTAAATACGTATCAAAAAAAATCATAAAAGCAAAACTCATTATATAAGCAAAAACAAAGGAACGGCTTTTATATGCCACCACTCCGCCCAATAAAGCAATCACTGCCCAACGTAAATTTCCAGTCACAGCCAAAAAACCAATAAATAAAACTCCGGCAATGAGAATTGCCCAGCCCTTAAACGTTGTTTGCAGGGCGGAAAAAATAAATCCATGAAAAAAGAATTCCAAAACAAACAGCACAAGATTAGCTAGAACAACTTCATAGAGAAGAAACAAGCCAAAGCTAGAAGCGATTCCAGCTGGCAAGGCAAATATCCTGGCCAGCGGAGTTTTCGCTATGGCTATAGCTATTCCAAGAGAAACAATTAACATTAAACCTCCCCAAAAAAAGCCTGCCTGCTTATTTTTCCAAGAAAATCCCAGTGTGGTCAAAGGTTTTTTTAAAATAAATTTAACATAACTAATAGGCGCGATAAAAAGAAAAACAATTAGCGTGGTCAAGCCCTGGATAGTCCTGTCTTGACTTGCACCAGAAAGAGGAAAAGCTAAGAAAAGTAAAACACACGCCACTGCGAACAACATAGCCAAAATCAATTCCGATTGCCCTAGCCATAAATTATTTCTTTTCTGGTGATGCATAATGTTTTTCTATTATTCTTTTGAATTTGCCCGCTCCTTAAGCAATATATAATACAAATACAGAGCCATGAATGTTTCTATTGGGAGAAAATCTAATCCAAAAATAAATTCCGCCCCTGTTCCGCCAATATAGGCCATTGCTTTTTTGAAAAACTGCTTATTCTTCCTTTGTCCTTTGGCACCGGCCAGATACATAGCTGCCGCAATAAAAATTGTCGCCATTATCGTCACCGCTGTTCCAATTAATGGCAATGAGCCTAGGCCAACATAATCCAAAATGTCTTTCAAAACAGCAATTGCAACCGCCATCCCAACAAAAAGATAGTCCTCAATTTCAATGTATTTGGATAAACTCATATTACCAGCCACGGCAGTTTTAATGGATTCTACTCTACCCATTCCACTGCGCCTATTTGCTCGCAACTTTCCTGCAAATTCTTGTTCCGCTTCTTCTGGCATAATAAAACATTACAATTAAACTTCGCTATTTTCAAATTCTTCCTTGGCTTGTTCAATTTTCATCAATTGTTCTGGATCAGTGGTAATAATTTGATCTTCTGAATAGGAGGCAACAACCTTAATCGCTACATGCCTTGTGCCGGCAAAAAATATTCCTTCTCCCACACCGCTTTCTAATAACAAAAACTTTTCTTGATCAGTTAAGTAAAAGGTTTCACTGATAGTATCGATGGCAGCTGGCGATTGCTTGAGCAAAAGCTGAATAGAAGAGTTTGTCACAATTGCCTTGCCATAACGCGAAGAAAGAAAATCATTCACATCTTGGGTAATTGTGGTTAGCCCGGTGTAATATTTTCGACAGCGCTTCGCAATGCCAAACATAAACGAAGCCGCCTCCTCTGATTTCATCATTACCCAAGCCTCATCTACCAAAACCAAGCGCTTCTTTACATTTGTCCGCATCTCATTCCAAATAAATTGCAAAACCATATACATCGCAATTGGACGCAACTGTTCTTCCATGTCGCGGATATTAAAAACCACCAATTGATTATTAATTTCAATATTTGTCGGGTTATTAAGAAATCCTGCAAAAACCCCTTCGGTATATTTTTGCAAACGCACGGCCAAGCTTTCCCCGCCATCCATGTTGCGCAAAACGCTATACAAATCTGACATTGTCGGAAAATCTTCTTTCTTTAAAGCGGAGAAGTTTGTTTGCGGGGTAATATCCTTAACTTCATAGGTCTGATGAATAGCACTGTCTAAAATAGAATCCTCGTTTGGAGTGATTTCCCCAAGCATAATATGCAAAAGCCCAATTAAATTTGCAATGTTATTGCGCAAAACATCTATCGGATCTTCATCTTCAATCGCTTTGGGCAAATCAAATGGATTTAAGTGGCTCTTGGCATTTAGTGAAATCTTAATAAATGACCCGCCTACTGTATCGCAAAGATGCTTATATTCATTTTCCGGATCAATAATAATAATGCTAGAGCCAATCATCATCGAACGCAAAACTTCCAGCTTAATGGTATAACTTTTTCCCGCTCCCGATTTAGCAAAAACTACCATATTAGCATTTTCCATCTTAAAGCGATCAAAAAGAATCAAGCTGTTGTTGTGACGATTAATCCCATATAAAATTCCTTCATCGCTCGAAAGGTTAGAAGAAACAAAAGGAAAAGTTGTCGAAAGTGGCGCGGAATTCATATTTGTTCCCACACTCAATTCATCATTTGCCAACGGCAAACAAGAAACAAAGCCTTGTTCCGAACGAAAAACCGCGGTTTTAGTATAAACTAATTGAGCTTCCAGAATAGAGGTCATCGAAGAAATAGATTTGTTTAATTCTTTCTCGTCCTGTCCATAAACCGTGATATACAATCCAAATTGAAAGAATTTCTCCGTGCCTTGTTGCAATTTATCACGCAATTCTTCAATGTCCTGCGCCGCTGTTTCCAGGGCTGGATCACGCAAAAGACCTTTTTCCGCTTCAATGTGAAGCTGAGATTGAATTCTAGTTGAACTCGTCATGAGCGTTTTTAGAATGTCATAAGTTTCAATTGGATGAACAAACATCGATATATCCATCGGAATGTCCATATTGATAATTGGAGAAAACCAATTGCTGTGCAAATATCGCGGATAAGTAATAACAAAAATTGTTCTAGCCAGGGTTTCACCGACACGAATTGTCTGTGGCCCAATCTTGATTGCCGAAGGAGCAATTAAATCTTTTAAAACCGCCACACCTTCTTGATATTTCTTTTCGTTCGCTAAAAAATCATCACTCGGGCGTGAAGTTTCAGCAGGTGTTTTTTTATTGAAAAAATTTAGCATAATACTTGTCGAATTTTTATTTTAAATCTAATTTTTCTACAGCGTTTAAGGTTGATTCATCCAAAACCGTCGGGTTATAGGAAGAATACAGCAATTCAATCAACTCTTGCGTTTGCAAAGGCTTTATCCGCAGTCCAATACCAGAAAGTCCGGCGATAATATGATCAACTCTTTGTAGTAGTTGATTGCGATATGTTTCGAAGGCCTCATTTTTCTCAATAATGCCTTTTTTGGGATTAAGCATATTGGAAAGATTTGCCAAAAAACCGCTTTCTTTGTTTTCAATTGGAGAAAAAGGCACAATGATATAAAAAACCTTATCTACAATATTAGACATTGACACCATTTGCTGGATAAAGGCCTTATATTCCGATATCTGCAAACGCAATAACTCATTCGGCTGTTGCTTTTCTTTAGAGGTTATGAATTCTAAATAATTATCAATGTTTAGCTTTCTGGATTTTATTAAAATTTGCAAAGGGAAATCGATGGAATTGAGAAAGTTTTGATATTGCGAAATAATCGCATCCTGCTCATCCGATGATTTCAAATCATAGTTTATTGCCGAAACAGCCAAAACAGAGCGCAGCGCTCCGCTTTTTAGCACCATCACATCCTCCTTTACTTCAATCACGTCCACGAACTGTTGCGTTGGAGAAGCAGAAGCTTGTTTAGCGTTTATATTTGAATGCAGATCTTCCATTTTTGTTTTTTTATTGCCTGTTATCTAAAATCTTACTTAGTTCTTCGATTCTTTCCGAAGAAACGGCTTTTTTCGGGATATTCATAGCTACCGTTGCCGTCGTCATTTTTCTCTCTATTTCTTTTTCTTGCACTCTTTTCCAAACATACATCTTCGGACTAGAAAGAAAAGAGAAGGAAGAAAGGAGAAAACTAATTAGTGGTTGCCCATTAGGCTGATAGAAGGCTAACGCCCCAGTTATTCCGCCAACAATCACAGCCACAACAATAAAAACCGGCTTAACTAGAAAAGTCCAAAAAACAAAAATAACCACCGCTCCGCCAATCAACCAACCGAGTTGCCTGGCAGTCAACGGCCCAACGATCTTGTCCTCTTTATCGATGAATTGTGGAATATTAAAAAGCATATCAACGAAACTGCCTTATAAATTTATTTTTGTTTAACTTAGCTCTTTTAAGTTTACCACATTCTTGTCCGCTGGACTAGCTGGAATTTCTTTTTTTTGAAGAGAAATTATATTTTTAAATTGCTCTGCTGGCCCCGCTTCTTGCGGTTGCTGTATTTTCTCATACGGAAGTTTTTGTCCAAAAGAAAAACTAACTGCTTCCTTTTTTTCCGCTGGTTCTTCCCGCCGAGTTAATTGCGTTGCGGGAAAAATAACTTTTTTTGCGGAAGTATCGATGGTTAAAGGGGTTTTTTCATCATATGCCTTTAAAACGTAGGACAATTTTTGCTTATCTTGAAAAGAAAGATTTTTTGCATTTTCATCTTGAAATAAATACGTGCCTCTTTCAATCGATGAATGCAGCTTAAACCCAAGCTTGAAAGTATAATCAGCCAGCCAGTTTTTAATAGAGGGGCGAGCGGGAGATTTGGTTGACTGAAGCATGATTGGCTCAGTCGTAATGAGCTGCTCCCCAATTTCCGGAAATTGCCGATAAGCCTCTTCCGGATTAAGCGCCACCAGAGTTTTTTCCGGCTGGCTTTCCGCGATTGTGGCTTTTTGCAAAACAGGCTCGTCTGCTGATTGTTCTTGCTCGCTTTGTTTTTTTACGGCCTCAATAATATTTTGATTTAGAACAGCACTAATTTGTTCCGCAATATTTTCATTTACATTTAGATGTGTAATAATCGATATTTTTAACTGCGCCCAGGTTTTATTTAAACAAATTCCCCAAACAATCTTAGGTAAATACGAACGCTGTTCGGCCGTTAAGGTGAATTTTTCCGCAATCTCATTATAAAGAAGCGTGTTTTTAAAAGCCAGCAACAAATCCAAAGCAACAGGGTCAGCCTTTGATAAAACAGCGGGAAAAAGCGGGGTACCAGCATATTGCTCTTGCCATTTTGCAAGCAACTCTTTTTTTATTTCTATCGTCCCTTCGGCAATTCGTTGCTTGATCGCCTGCAAATCATAATCGCCGGAAGATTGTTGTGGATTATTTAATTGTGATCCAAATGTAAACATAATTTAAAATTCAAAGGCAATACGATTATCTTTTATATATTGCAATATATTGCGAATTCGATCCTGATTTAATTGAGTTGTTTCTGCTGTATTTTCATCCAAAAATTTTTCGATATTCAATATATCAGCAATATTAGACTCATCAGTCAAAAACTGAAAAATTTCTTCCTTATATTCCTTTGGAGCTTTTCGCGCTAAGAATTCAATTTGCTCGAAAGAAAGACCAGCTACAATAAAATCAACTGAAAAACCACGTGGCGTGATTAACAGCAATTCGTCCGTATTTTTATGCAGAATATTTGTTGCTGCGCTTGCTTTTTGAGTCAAGTCCTTGCATTGAAAAGTATGTGGAAACTGCAATTTCCTGCTTATATCAAACTCTTCTAACGTTGTTAGTTCCTTAGACATGTATTTATTTTAGGATTTAGACTATTTTTTGCGAATCCTCAGCGTCTTTTATGGTTTTTCTGTTCTGCACGAAAGCCGCTTCCTTGGCGTCTTCAATAGCTTTTTTCTCAGCCTTCTCATAGGTAGTAATTGCTCTTTTTTGTTCCTCCTTTAATCTCGCTACTTGTTTTTCTCTTCTTTTTATAGCTTCTTGGTACGCATGCACCTCAGCTGGGGTCCCACCACCTATTGGAGGAATAACGATATTTAGCACCGTAGGATGTTGCTCAAGATCTGCTGTTGCAAGGTCTGGCGGTTTCACGCCATTTATTCTTGTATACACAGCGCGAGCATCATCCTCAATCTTTTTCTCATATTCCTTGCCTCGAGCCATCGCCGTTTTAACCCGTCCAGCAGCAGCAATCTTTTCATCATGTGTCTTATTGGTATTACTTAGGTCGTTCTGTATTTGTGTATGCAAATCCGTAGCGTTAACACCCGCATTGCCTTCATCAGCTTTTTTGATAGCTTCTTTATTTTCAGTATCCAGACCTTTATTCACTCGCTTAGTCGCATCTCCCGATCCCATTGCAGAATATGCCCTATCTTGAATACTGCTAACTTTCTTGCCGAAGCGTTCACCGATTCTGTTTTTATCCATCTCATCACTGCGTTTCTTTCGCGCTCCTTGATACGCTTTCCAATTTGCCTGGCCAAAACTATACCCAGAAGCATATTTTCCCGCCCCCTTAACAACTTTCTCCGCTTGCCCCATAATTGCTCCCGCTCCAGCAATACTAAACTTTTTTGCTGTGCCCATGACATACCAGAGGATGATAATTGGAATTGTAAACCAGGCCATAGTGGCAACGAGAGGAATCATTGCCGAGTTAGTTTGGTTTTGTGCCACATTATAAAAACTCATTTTCCCTCCTGTACCCATCTTATTCATAATTTGTGTAGCCACAAAAATACCGACCAACATAGCTGGTCCAAAAATGGCATTATTGAAAAGCTCCGTCCACCAATTGCTAGCATATTTTTTTGTTTCTGGAAGTATTTTAGCTACGAAAGCAATGGGAGAAAAAATTAAAAGAATAGCTAAAGTGATCATGCGAATTAACAAAAGCAACCCAGTCGCCAGAAGAGTAACCATTAAAATAAAAACAAAGATAATAGAAACTAGCAATTCTGGAATCCCTGGAATCCCCACTGGATTAAGAATTGTCGAAAGACCAGAAGATCCCGTAATCGAAGCAAGCGCCCCCGATGGACCAGTAGCACTGTTTCCACCAAAATTCATAGTTGTTATTATCGTATACATTAATGAATTTGACATATCAACAATAAAAAGTGTAATTGGAAAACTAAAATTCACTAAAAGCGCCATTAAAACGATTGTTAGAAGTGATTTTTTACCAGGAGAGTCAACTTGGAAGATTATCGTGAAAGCAGAATACAATAAAGCAATAATAAAAGTAATATTAAGTAAATCACGCACTATCTCCCAAGAACTATAGATAGCTGGATTCTTAAAAATAATTGCCCAATAATCTGGATTAACGCACCATTCAAAAAGAGTATTTGCCATTGAAAGAAAAAAACCTGCTATTGATAAAACAAATAATAATAAACAATTGAAAATTTTTGCATCCAACCATCCAACAGCATCACATGTGTCTGGCTCCTTATCAAAGGCTTTATCCGCTACATTTTTTGGTGTTATTGATACTGGCGCCCCACCATTCCAAACATAGCTATCACTTCTAGTTCCACATCCTTGACTACAATTAGCCTCAGTCATGCCAGACGTAAATTCACCCGCTATGTCTTGACCATTTCCGCATACGCAAGAATTTGCAGCACTTACCAAATGTACGTTTCCAAAAAACAAAAAACCACTAAAAATAATGCTCAGAAAAGCGAAATAAATTTTATTTTGTTTTTGTATTTTTAATGACATTGTTTTTGCGATATATTAGATTGCACCTAACGCGCTGTCGGAGTTGTTGTTCCCACTGGACGGTTAACAAACTTATAAAACTGTCCCACATTTGAATTTGAAATTGTGTTTAATTGATTGTCAACACGCAAATTCAAAGAAGATGTTTTTTGCGTTATCCTTGCCTGCACGCTTCCAATGCCCATAGAAACCGCTTTAGCAGTTGCTGAGGACACTGCTCCGGTGATTACCTCTGACAAACTCTGAGCATTGACAATTGTGCCAATATTAATCCCTTGATAACTGGATTTCATATCTTTTATCAAAGATCCTGGATTACTAATGCTATTTTTCCCCCCTACACCAGTAAAACCTTGATAGGCATCTGACATTGATTTGGCTACAAATTTATTATCTTCTAATTTTTTCTGATATTCATTCTGCACATTCATGTTATACGCCCAGGGATTATTGATCCCAGAAAGATACATGCTCATATTTTTCATATTTCCACTCGCAAACATTTGATTCGGATTGCCTTCATAGGTCACCTGGGGCTTTTTCTGGTTCACTGTCAACGCCAACGCCCCCTGCGCCATTTGCATCATAAAATTTCCCCCTACGCTTGCACCTCCAGCTGTCGCCGCTGACGCTTTATTCAAAAGACTGCCATAAGCAAACGAGCCATCGCCGACGCCTTCATAGTTTCGCATTGCAATCCCAACATTTTCCGCAGGTTCATAATTAGAAAGCGAGCCCTTGCCGGAAGTTGTTTCGCTAATGTAATCATTAATGAAAACATCTGCATCATTCTTGGGTTGGTTGATGAGGTAGTCATCCCAATCAGTAATAAACATCGGTCCGCCGTTTGCTCCACCCGTACTCAAGAGGGAATCCATTTGCTGGTTGATTGCCACACCGGAGGCTTGTTTGGCCGCCCCCAACATCGCTCCTTGAATCAAGTCATAGATCTTAGTTAACCCAGCTGTTATTTGCGGATCAATTCCTGGCCAAACCGCTGCGTTAGATTTTTCGGCAGAAATACCAAAAATGAAAAGCAAAAACGCGCTAAAAAACAATGCTTTTAGGCCCAAACTTGCTTTTATTATGTTCTTTTTTTGTTTAAGTGTTTTCAACGCGCTTTTTTGAATATTTTTTAGTTTTAATTCTCGCTTTCCGTTACCATAGCTTCTTTTTCAACCGATTCAATAACGCTAGTTGTGCTCGAGGCCTGATCATCAACTAACTCTGGCAGACCCATTTTTTTGAGTCGATCCTGAATATCCTTATCGGCGTATGTCACTCCATATTCATCCATGCGCGAATCAACCTCTTCCGAAAAAGCACTGAGTGATTCAATAAAACCTTGTAATTTTCCTAGATTAACCAGTTTTTTCACTGGATCACTGGTGGCTGGGGCAATATATTTTTGTAATAATTTAGTGTGTTCTGCATAAGTAAGAGCCTTGACGTGCAAATCCACTAACTTCTCTGGAACTTCTACTTCCATGAGTTGCTCAGAAATTTTCTCCCCACTCAAACTTAGATCGCGCACTGCTTGAGGACTCTCTTTGGAAATCGCATACACAATAGATTCTGTAGTTGAAGAAATTGCTTTTGAAAGGTCACTTGAAGAAGTGATTGGTTGCGGAGAATTGCTGGCAAAAATATAATATAACGAAGCAATGTATTTTATAAAATCTTCTTTTTGTTTTTCATTCGCTCGTTTAGTGGATAGTCCGGCGTAGTCTTGTTTTTTAATTTTTATTTTATCCACATCTATTTCTGGAATATCTTCATTTTCCGCATCCTGATTAATCGCGGCTTCAATTATGTTTTGAATTTGATCCATAGACACCCCCGGATTATCCGTATCAGAATTAGCGGTGATGTCCGCAATGCGCTTAGCCATATCTTGTGTAAGATTGCCTGTAGCAACAGAAGCTTCTTTCGAAAAAATGCTCGCTGTCGTCGTTGTTTTTTCTTCCGCAACCGCCAAAAAAGCAAAGCTTGCAATAATTAATATCACTAAAACAAAAAAGAATTTTTTTACATCTTCAATCCTCATTTCAAATGTCTTATTTATATTAAAATTATATCATAGAAAAATATTTCCGCCTAGTTGGCAAGTCGCTCCATGGTATTGATAAATTAACTAGAAGTTGCTACCGTAAAAATATGCAAGAACTTTTACTTAAAATCAAAAAGATTTACGCAGAAATGCCGGCATTTTCAATTAGTCCTCTTGAATGGGTCTTGTCTTTTTTCAGTATTATCGCCCTGCGAGAATTCATCGAGGGTTTTTTAGCCGCTAAAGCTGGGTCTTTTGAAGATCTTGCAGTAGATTATTTCCAAAATGTTTATTTCGCCCTAATTTCCCTTTTGCTTATGTGGATTTTCACCAGTCTTTTTTTGAAAATAAATCCCCTAAAAGCAGTGCTCTTATTTACTTTAGGAATCTGGCTAATGCTCTTGCCTCCAATCTTGGATATCATAAAAACCGGGGGTGAAGTTTTTTGGAGTTTTTATATGATTGGCGACTTAGCTTATTTAAAACTGCAATTTTTCTCTTTTCTTAATCATTTTCCAAGCGGAATCATTTATTTTGGCTCAAAAATAGTTATTATTGTCAGCATGCTAGCAATAAGTTCCTTTATTTATTTTAAAACTAAAAACATCTTCAAAACCATTTTTGGCGGTTTTTTTACTTATTGCTTATTATTTTTTATGGGAAGTTTTCCCTCTTGGGTCACTTTCGGATATTATTCTCTTGAGGGCTCAAAAAAAATTACCGATGTCGGTTCATTTGATGTCATTCAATTTATGGGTATTCCCACTAGATTTTTCGGTTTTAGTTTTGACAACATGAAATATGCTCTCGCCCATAATTTGAATTTAATTTATTTCCTCCTAACAATCCTCCTAATTACCTGGCTATTTTTTCTTACAAACAAAAACTATTTAATTGCTTTACTTAAAAATGCCCGCCTACCGCAAATAATTTATCACTCAGGCCTGTTTTTTATCGGCCTTGGCTTGGGTTATATAGTTTATCCTAATAATTTCAACTTAGGACCATTTCAATTTTTAGCTATTCTCGTTCTTTTAATCGGTATTTACTTAGCTTGGATGGCCTCCGTAGTTATTAATGATTTATATGACTATAAAATAGATCTCATCTCCAACACTACCCGCCCTCTACAACAAACAATTATAAACAATCGATTATACCTAGAGTTTGGCGTCATCATGTTTTTATTATCCGTTATCAGCGGTTTAATGTTGAGCGCAAAATTTGCTGGCTTATTTATTATCTATCAAATTATCGCTTTCATTTATTCTGCTCCGCCCTTTCGCTTAAAGAGATTTCCAATTATTGCAACTTTTTTTAGTGCGCTAGCATCGATTGTTATTATCCTTATTGGCTTTACGCTTTTTTCTGGGGATCGTAATATTCAAGATCTTCCCTGGAGAATAATCCTATTATTTCTTATTTCATTCACTCTCTCCCTCCCAATTAAGGATTTCAAAGATATCGCCGGTGATTCAGCTGATAGTGTTTGGACGATTCCAGTTATTTTTGGTGAAAAAACCGGCCGAATGATTATTGCTATTAGTGTGTTTACATCCTTCATGTTAAGCATCTTTCTTCTAAGCGCCTTTAGTCTTTTTTGGTGGGCACTTATTTTTGGTAGTTTTTCCTTTTTAACAATCTTAACCAGAAAGCCTCGGGAGTTATTTTGGTATATTTTAGTTCTTACTTTTTTCTATGGCCTTATTCTAGTCAAAACCCTTTTCCTCTAAAAAGTCCTTTTAAAATATCTTCTGTTTCTTTATATCTATATATAAGATTATATAAATATATTAACTATTACTTATTACTATAGGGGCTGGAATTGTTGATAACTCTGAATAATGGCTAATGTAAAGAATTAAAGCGAGATAAAAATGTTAATAGCTAGATGTTTTGAGCTTGTTTTTGTTGGTGTGGTATGGGGGCATTAATGTGGTTGGAGTTGACAGGTGGAGAAGTTAACAAATAGTATCTTAGAAAGAGGTAGATATAAACAAGGTTATGGGGGTGTGAAATAACAAGTTATCCACAAGTTAGTATGAAAATTAAGCTAAAACAAGATTAAAGGAAGGTGGATAGTTTTTTCCAATCTTCTGTGGATAACTCCTGGGCGCGAACAGTGGCTTTTAAAGCGAGCTTGTTAAAAGCTAATTCGAGGATTTTTTTATCTATTTGTAGGGTGGCAGAAAGGTTATTGAGGAGGGTTTTTCTTTTTGCTGAAAAACCAGCTCTAATAAGCCTGAAAAAAGCCTTTATTTCTGGATTAGTGGAGTTGTAGGCGGTTTTGGGGGTGATTTTTAAAATAGCACTATCTACTTTTGGTGTGGGAGTGAATTTATCTCGAGAAACATTAAAAAGAATTTCCGCATCCGCATAATATTGTACAGAATTGGAAAGAATACTCATTTTTCCCGGTTTAGCGATGATTCTTTCCGCGACTTCCTTTTGCACCATTAAAAGGATTTGTTTGGGTTGTTGAGGTGTTTCTAGTAATAAGCGGATAATGGGTGAGGTTATATAATAAGGGATATTGGCAATTACGTGATAGGTGCTTATGTTAGCTTCTTTTAATAGTATTGGCAGATTTACGTCTAAAATGTCCGCATGTAGAAGGGTTATATTAGGAGTGTTTTTAAGTTTTTCCGTAAGAGTGGGAATTAGTCGGTCATCTATTTCAATGGTTAACACTTTTTTGCTGAGATTGGCCAATTGTTCGGTTAAAATGCCTTCTCCTGGGCCAATTTCTAAAACAGTGTCTAGTGAAGAAATATTCGCGGCTTGGATTATTTTTGTTACAATTGAGGCGTCATTGAGAAAGTTTTGGCCTAATTTAGTGGGCATAGGGTTGGAATTTCTAATTTTAAATTTTTGAATTTAAAATTGATTTAAAACTTATAATTTAAAATTTTAATTGAGCACTGGCTCTACTTTAACACCAATAACACCCGCGCCGAGAGAGGCAATTTTAGTAAAAGCGACTTTATCTAGGTCAATTATCCGGCCTTTCCCTTGGGGTCCATAATCATTAATTTGCACGATTACGGATTTACCATTAGCGGTATTAGTTACTTTAGCATAGGAACCCTTGGGAATGGAAGTGCTGGCAGCAAATAATCCACCAACATAAGCATACCAAGTGCCCTGTCCTTTGGCAGCCCGACCAAGTTCTATATGGGTACCCTTGGTGGTGACTTGAGTGACGGGCTCTTTGCTAATGTTTTTTTCCAAAGCAACACGAGAAACTTCCTTATTATTTTTATAAGTTATTTTATACTTTACTTCTAACACGCCTTTTTCTCCTGGTTGGGTTATTTTTTCTTCACGCCAGCTCATTTTGGCATCAGAATTAGTAATTGTTTTAAAAGCAATGTCCTCGGGAATTATTTTTTCTTCCACATTGATGCGAGTAATTAGGATTTGCATATCTTTTTGGGGTGGGGTATTTATATTTGGCTCTACTTTATCTAATCTCCCAAGGGAGATGTTGTTTTCAGCGAGGATGTCGGGGATATTATTTTGGAGAGTGTAGTTTTCAAGTGTTTTCCCGTCAACTAAAATCTTAATTTTTATGGCGCGCAAAATTCGAACATGCATGCCTGGTAGGATGGAGGTTGATTTCTCAGGGAAAATCCAATCATTGGCGGTGAGATTAATTTTCTTTTCTTGAAGAAGCTCCTGAATATTGTTAGTAGTTGTTTGTAGTTCAAAATTTAGTCCGCCATCCTCAAGGCTGATCGTTTTTTGGGGATTAAAAGTGAGTTCGCGGGAAATATTTTTTGGAGAAGTTAAAAAAAAGTAGCTTGAGAGAGCTAGAATGAGAAATAAAATTAAAATAAGAGATTTTTTTAACATGGGGCGTTTCCGGTTAGTCAGTTTTAAATCGATATTGAATCGCTTCGGCAATGTGATTGGCTTGGATATTAGCGACATTGGATAGGTCAGCAATTGTTCGTGCTACTTTAATGATGCGATAATAGGCCCGGGCGCTTAAATGAAGCTGACTTAAAGCATTTTTCATAAGCTCGATACAAGCCGTATCTAGTTGGCAGAATTCTTTTATTTGTTCGCCACTCATTTCACTGTTGGTGATTATTTTGGTATTAATAAATCTTTCTTTTTGTATTTTTCGGGCTGTTTCAACTCGCGCTCGGATTTTTTCTGAGGATTCGTTGTTTTTACTGTCTTCCGCTAGTTTTTCAAATTTAATTCGCGGAACCTCAACATGCAAATCGATGCGATCCATAATCGGTCCGGAAATTTTTTTCTGATACTGAATAATTCTAGCCGGATTGCAAGAACAAGCTTTTTCTGGATCAGTGGCGTTTCCGCAAGGACAGGGATTCATCGCGGCAACCAAAGTGAATTGGGCAGGAAACTCAAGTGTTCCTTGGGCGCGGGAAACAGTAATGATGCCATCTTCCAGTGGTTGGCGGAGATTTTCTAAAACGGAACGAGAGAATTCGGGAAATTCATCGAGAAATAATATTCCGCGATGAGACATACTGATTTCCCCTGGGCGCGGATAAGTTCCGCCACCGACAAGCGACACAGCACTGGCGCTATGATGAGGGGAGCGAAATTGACGCTTAGTAATAATGGCGGTTTCTCGGGGCAATTGTCCGGCAACAGAAAATATTTTCGTTACTTCAAGAGCTTCAGGAATAGTTAGTCGTGGCAAAATTGAAACCATAGTTTTAGCTAGGAGAGTTTTTCCGGAACCGGGTGGTCCATTGAGAATGGTGTTGTGTCCACCAGCGGCGGCAATTTCCAAGGCGCGCTTAGCATGTTCCTGCCCTTTAATGTGAGCCATATCAACTAAATGGGCTTCGGTAGAAAAAAAATTTTCTAAATTCAGTGCTTCAGCCGGAAGAATAGCTTTTTTATTTTGCAGGTGCAAGACTAAGTCAACTAAGTTATTGACGGGAAAAATTTGCAACTCACTTATAATCGAGGCTTCTTGGATATTTTCTCGCGGAACATAAATTTCTTTAATTCCTTTTTCTTTGGCTAAAATAGCCATCGGCAAAACTCCTTTGACGGAACGAATATCGCCATTAAGGGCTAATTCTCCTAAAAACATTTTGTTTTTAAAATCAAAAGACACTTGATGGGTAGCTAAAAGAAAACCAATGGCAATGGGAAGGTCATAAATCGGCCCTTCCTTTTTCACATCGGCCGGGGCAAGATTAACAGTTATTCGACCACATTGATGAGGGGGCTTGAATTTGCTATTTCGGAGGGCTGAGCCAACTCGATCGCGGGATTCTTTGATGGCGGCATCAGGCAAGCCCACAATATTAAATTGATGAAGGCCGGCGGAAACCGTGTCGACTTCAATTTCAATTAGTTCGCTTTTTAATCCGATAGTGGCGGCGGATAATATTTTTGAGGCCAATGTTTTAAAACTTACAGCGAGAAAATTATTTTTTCTTACTGCTTGTTGTGTGAGTTAAGGTTTGAATTATTAATATTATAGCACCACTGCTGATAAATGCATCTGCTAAGTTGAAGCTTGGCCAAAAACCTAAATTGATAAAATCAATAACACAGCCGAAAAGCAAGCGATCGAGGATATTGGAGATTGCGCCGGAAAGAATAAAAATTAAGCTAATTTTTTCAAGTACGCTGAGTTTGGGCTGGAATTTAAAAAGAATGAATAATAAGGCAAAGATAATTAGGGCTAGCAGTGTTGGTAGAATAGACTGAGGAATAACTAAGCTAAAGGAAATATTCTTATTGCAAATATAAAATCCGCCTTGCGCGCGGATTAAATATTTACTGAACTGATCTATGAATAAAATCGAGCTAAAAATAAGAATATTTTTGAGGATCGTTTTTTTCATAAGTAGAGTTTTAGGCGGGCTAGTTGCATTTAACGCAAGTTTTAGCGGCTGGATTAGCTAGTAGTCGTTCATGATTTATTTCTTGATGACAATTTTCGCAAATTCCGTAAGAACCATTTTCAATTCTTTCTAGCGCATCAATGGTGTCTTGCAATTTTTTCTCCAAAGTTATTTCCACGGGTAAATTGTCGGTATATTGCTCAGTTTCCGTAGTGTTATCATCCCGGTCGGAGCCGATATCTTCGAAAGTTGCTTTATAGTCGCCATGCAATTGGTCGATTGGTTTAGCAATTCGGCCTAAACTTTCTTCCAAAGTCGCTTTTTCTTTGAGTAGATTCTCTTTAATAGTCGCCAATAATTTTTCATCAATAGCCATAATAAATTTTAATTAAGGATTATTTTATAGTCTAAGTGTAGCAAATTAGCAAAAAGATGTCCATGTTGCAGGAGGCATAAGAAATGGCTAGGGTTGCTTCGTTTGGTTGGGTAATACTTGTTATAAAAAGATGTTTTCCAAATGTTTTACCTTGGCCAGCCTGGTTTTTGTGTCTGCCCATACTGAGATGGCATCAAAGCGATAGTCACAATCAAGTAGGTTGTTCTGGCGCAAATAAGCCTGGGCTATTTTTTGTAGCTTCCTTAGTTTTTCCCGCGTAATGTTTTCTTCTGGTAAGGTGTGGCCATATTTTTGATAATCGCGGGTTTTTACTTCTACGAAAACAAGTTCTTCGCTGGGCAAATCTTTAGCAATGATATCAATTTCTCCCAGGCGCCTGCCGGAAGTATTTTGAAAGTTAAGGCAAATAATTTCGTAATTATGGCTGCGTAGAAAGTTAGCTGCTATTTCTTCGCCTAGGCGGCCGATATTATTGGTGTCCATGAGATTATTATAATAGCAAAAAGTCTTTTTGAAAACAAAAAAAGCCTGACAAAATCAGACTATGTAATATAGTAACCCATGGGTGTAGCTAAAATGTGAGCCCTATAAATAATATAATATGGCTATTTTGCAACACCCACGGGTGTTCGTCTTGTGGAAACATTTTATCTGCAATATTTTAGCTCGGGTGAATGAGCATCGATATTAGGGATTGAATGTTTTATTCCCCAAGTAATTTTTTCGTATTTTCTGATTAATACTACTTCTCTTATGACCGTTCTCTGGTCTGTGACCTTTGATTTGGAAAGAACATTTTTTTAATTTTTTTTGTTTTTGTTTTTTAAAAAAATTTTTGTTTTTGTTTTTTTGATTCTCCGAGTTCAGATTTTCGGAGAGCCCCGATACAATGATCAGGGACGCGAACAGTGAAGAGGTTTCAATCGCAAATAGGGGGAGATTGCGATTGAAACTCCTGCACCGTTTCTAATTTAATTTTCTAAAGAACTTTTTCTCAACCTTGTAATCTAATTATAGCAGAAAAAACAGCGGTGGTCAAAGTATTGGGCGAATTGTTTTTCTTTTTGGCTTAAACAAGGAATATTTTTTTATTTATTTTTTTATGTATTAAATTAACATATTTTAACGAAATAAAAAAGAAAATCTAATTTTTTAAAGGCTTGTTTCGGGCAAAATTTGTTAACCAAGAGCGGTTATCCACATCTGCGGGATGATAAAAAAATTAAGCAATAATTATTTTATCAAATAATCATAGATTGAGGTGGTTGTCATCTTAGTTGTTCCAATAATAAATTTGTTTGTGGTAAGCATATAATCAATAGATAGTTTTGTCGGCGAGATAATGTTATAGAAGCGGACAGGAACTTCTTTGTATTTACTGTTTTCAAATTTAGCAACGGAAGTTGAGAATGGCAGGTCTAAGTATAAGGGAGCAAGTTTTGTTGTGATGCTAGCCTCTTCTTGTTTGAGGGCAGTTTTTAAAGCAGTCTGGTTTTTTATATCAATTGCTAGGCCTACTTTAGGATTTCCTTGATCAACGTAGATAAACAAGCTAAAGCTAGAGGCTAAGCTTGCGATGGTGTCGGCAGAAAGATTGATTCCAGATTTGGCTGAAAAATCAGCAAAAGAAATAGGATTGTTTAATTGGTCGGTGACAATAAATTCAATTGGGGTGCTGGCATTTATTTTTAGTACATCCGCGGAATATTTTTTTAAGGCTTCTTTAAAGGACGCATTGTCAAGCGCGTTGATGGATAAATAGTTAGGTTTATCAACAGAGATTGATAATGGGGTTGGAGTTTCAACTGGTGGCACATCAACAGGTGTTTCGACTGGCGGTGCGATGGGGGTTTCAGTTGGAGGGTCAACAATGGCTGGAGTTAACGTTTTTTTGTAATAAAAAAAATAAAAACCGCCGCCAATAAGCAAAAGAAGAAAAATTACGATTAATATTTTTAATGCTTTACCTGACGTGGCTACGTGATTGGCTTCTTCTTGTTTGACAATTATTTTTGGCACAGCTTCTTTCCATTTATCAGCAATTCTTTCTGGCTCTGCTTGGTTGGCATTTGCCGGTATTGATTGCGGAGTGTTATTGGCTGTTGCAAATGGCGCTGGCTGGGTGTTTTCTGTAGCCGGCAAGCTGAAAGGATTTTGAGTAGTTGTTTTGGTGGCTGGGGCAAAAGGGGTGTTTTCCGTTGGTGGGACAACAGCTACCGGTTTTGTCACTGGCGGTTTTTCGCCTGGTATTTCTTCCATAATTAAAAATGGGCTAGCAGTTTTAGGTTTGGTTGCGGGGGTTGGGGTTGATATTCCTGGGGAAAGTTTTTGTGAGCTATTTCCAATTGAGTCATACGGCTTGGACGATGGATTTTGTACTTGCTCTAAATCTTTGGCCATGGTGTGCACAACAAAGTCTTCTGGATTAACTGGGGAGGCGCTTGCGATTTGATTGGTAGACATTTATTTTTAAAAATCAACTTGCTAAAGATTTTGTTTAGCAAAGATGGCTTTTTTGAAAAGATTTTTTATGCAAAGATTTTAATATGCAAAAACAAAATAGAGATGTTTTACACATCTCTATTTTACACTAAAAAAGTTTTTTTGACTACAGTTCTTTAATAACTTTTTAAAGTTAAAATTGAATGTCGGACTAAACTGTTTTGGTCACGGCCTTCATGGAAAGATTTATGCGTCCTTGTTGATCAATTTCCTTGACCTTAACAGGAACAATATCCCCAACATTAACAACGTCTTCTACTTTTTCAACTCGCGCGTCGGATAATTCTGAAATATGAATCAAGCCTTCTTGGCCGGGAAGAATTTCTGCAAAAGCTCCAAAGTTCATGATGCGAGTAACTTTTGCTTGGAAAATTTCTCCGGCTTTTACTTCGTGAGTTAAGTTGTCAATCCATTCTTGGGCTTTTTTTCCAGCTTCAGCATCAGGTGACGTAATGAAAACTGAGCCATCGTCTTCAATATCAATTTGCACGCCAGTTTCATCAATAATAGCATTGATGATTTTTCCACCAGTACCAATGACGTTTCTAATTTTGTCTGGGCTAATATGCATGATGATAATTCTTGGTGCATATTGGCTCATTTCAGCGCGTGGAGTTGGAATGGTGGCAATAATTTTCTCCATAATCTCTAAACGATTAATGCGAGATTGTTCTAAAACTGCTTTCAACATTTCCAATGTTACGCCTTGAACCTTTACATCCATTTGTAAAGCTGTGATTCCAACCGTTGTTCCCGCTGCTTTGAAATCCATGTCGCCATAATGATCTTCTAATCCTTGAATATCAGTTAAGACTTTGAATTTTCCATCTGTTCCAACAATAATTCCCATGGCAATTCCAGAAACTGGTCGTGTAATTGGCACACCCGCATCCATAAGTGATAAAGTTGAGCCACAAGTTGAAGCCATGGAAGATGATCCATTAGATTCCAACACTTCAGAAACTAAAAGAATAGTATATGGGAAAACGTCTTTGGCTGGCAAAACTGGAACAAGCGCTTTTTCAGCTAATGCTCCGTGACCAACTTCTCGGCGTCCTGGTCCGCGCATTGGACGCACTTCGCCGACGGAATATGGTGGGAAGTTATAGTGATGGATATATCTTTTTTTCATGTCTACTTCCATCGTGTCAATAACTTGTTCATCTCCAGGAGAACCTAGTGTTGTTACTGTTAATGCTTGAGTTTCGCCACGAGTGAAAAGTCCCGTACCATGTGTTCTCGGTAGAATTCCTACTTGGCAATCAATTTGGCGGATTTGATCAAGTTTTCGTCCATCTGGTCGTTGTTCTTTGTTTAAAATATTTTGATGAACAATTTCATCGGAAACTTCCTCAAAAACTTGTTCGGCGATTTCTTTTAGTTTATCAATGCCTTCGGTGAAATTGGCAGAAATATATTCTCTCACTTTTTCTTTAATCGCCTTGGTTTTTTCTTCGATGACCGTCTTTTTTGGATCATATAAAGCTTCGGCTAAATTTTCTGCGAGTAAAATTTCTTTAACTTTAGCTTCAAACTCAGGTGTTCCTTGTAAAAGAATTGGTTCTGATTTTGCTTTGCCAGCTTCTTTGGCAATATCTTCGATAAAAGTAGCAATTTTTGTGATGGCTTCTTGTCCAAAAGCGAAAGCTTTAACAATATTTTCTTCAGGAACTTCTTTCGCGCCCGCTTCCAGCATGTTTATTTTGTCTTTTGTTCCAGAAATAACTAAATCCAAATTACTTTCTGCTAATTCTCCGTTAACTGGATTTAGAATGAATTCTCCATTGGCTGCTTGAGCAACACGAACTGCTGCTACTGGGCCATTCCAAGGAATATTTGAGATGGCAAGCGCAGCTGAAGCCGCGATTACAGAAAGTGTGTCTGGATCGTTTTCTCCATCAATTGAAAGAACAGTCACAATTACTTGCACTTCATTGCGCATTCTTGAATTGAAAAGTGGGCGAATAGTTCGATCAACGACGCGACCAGTTAAAACGGCATCGTCAGAGGGGCGACCTTCTCGTTTGATAAATCTTGAGCCTTTGATTTTTCCGGCGGCGTAGTATCTTTCTTCAAAGTCCACCATCAAGGGGAAGTATCCGCTAATGCGGGACATTCCCTTGCTCATTGTGGCTGCAGCTAAAACAACTGTGTCACCATAGCGAACAGTTACAGACCCGCTGGCTTGTTTGGCTAGAAGACCGGTTTCGATCTCAAGCATGCGCCCACCGATTTGGAGGGACCATTTTTTTTGTTCCATAAGAAACGCTTAGCCTTAAGCTATGACGTTATAAACACGATATTGGGCTCAAATAAAGCTCATTATTGTGCCTGTTACGCATTAACTAAGGCAAATATTAAATTATTACTTGGCTGTATGATAGCTTATTCAAAGCATTTTGTCAAAATAAAAACCCGCCGAAGCGGATTTTTAGAAAAATAGAGGTTATATTAAAAACTTTTTCTTATCGGCGCTGATGTTAGTGAATTCATCGACTTCTTCTACAAGGCGGGCGCTAGTAGATTCAAGAAAAGCCATGACCTCTACGCGACAGCCGGTAGTGCTTTGGATATAGTTAACTAACGGAATATAATCGCCATCACCGGACATCAAAATGATAACATCCAAGCTTTTTGACATTTTAATTGCATCAACAGTAATTCCCACATCCCAATCACCTTTTTTTGCTCCACCAGGAAAAATTTGTAAATCTTTGGTTTTCACTTCAAAGCCTTGTTTCTCAAGGGCATCAAAAAATTTTTCTTCTTGGCCCTCTAGAGTTTTGATGCCATAGGCGATGGCGCGAATAAGCTTTCTTTCACCCACTCCTTCTTTCAAAAGCGCGCCAAAATTAGCCTTCTTCTTGTGTAAGACTTTCGCGGAATAATATAAATTTTGAATGTCGACGAGCACGCCGACGCGTTGTTCTTTGAATTTTGCCATAATGTTTATATATAAAAATTAACTGCATATTTCAGTCATAGGCGGATCAGCCTATGGCTGAAAAAAATAAAAGCAGGTTATTCACCCGCTTTCAAATAATTTACTTTAACTCTAATTTCTTAAGAAGTTTTTTACAAGCTTTCTCGTCAGTTTTTTCTAGGTAAGCCATTAATTTCTTTCTCTTGGATACCATCTTAAGAAGCCCTCTTCTGGAATGGAAATCTTTTGCATTTTTCTTTAGGTGAGCAGTTAATTTCTTAATTGCTTCAGTAAACATGGCGATTTGATATTCTGGAGAACCAGTATCTTTGTAATGTCTTTTTACTTCCTTTGTCACCTTTTCCTTCTGTTTGTGTGTGAGTGCCATACTTTTTCGGCTAAACAGTCGTCCCGAATACTCGCGGACCAATGTCTGCTAATAATTTATTACCTTCGTATTGTAGCACAGACAGTAGTAAATGTCTAGTTTTGCATGGCAATGCGCCATTTTTCTTTTCCCTAAAGAAAAGTGGCAAAAAAGAAAAAGGCTGCCCGAGCAAAATTTAAAAATAAATTCTCAGCTTTTATCCTAAATTTTATCAGCCTCGAGGCGAGCCAAGATAAAATTCTTAACGGCTAAAAACTTCAATTTATAGTTTTAAACTTCGCAGGGCAGACTACTTCGTTTGTTTTTTATGTGTTAAAATGAATAAATTATGGAAGATATATTAAAAAAACTTAATCCAGCCCAAAGAGAAGCCGTGGAAACTGTGGACGGAGCAGTCTTAGTGATTGCTGGCGCAGGATCAGGCAAAACTCGAGTCCTGACGCATCGCATTGCCTACTTAATCAAGGAAAAGAAAATTACCCCGGGGAATATTTTGGCCGTGACGTTTACGAATAAGGCGGCTCAGGAGATGAAAGAGCGCGTGCGCGAACTTTTGGCCGAAAGCGGGGATTTTTTGCCGGTGATGGGAACGTTTCATTCGATTTGTGTGAAAATTTTACGCCGAGAAATTGAGCAAGCGGGCTATAAAAAAACCTTTAATATTTTTGATGCCCAAGACCAATTGCTTTTGATGAAAAAAGTAATGAAGGAGTTGGAAATTGATCCAGGCCAATTCAAACCCCAGGCGATGCTGGGAGCAATTTCTAAGGCGAAAAATGAACTGACGAGTGCCGAAGGTTTTGCTTTGAGTGTTGGAAGCTATTATGAGGAAATTGTAGCTAAGATTTTTACCGCTTATCAAAAAAGGTTGAAAGATCAGGATGCCTTGGATTTCGATGACATCATTATGCTGGTGGTGGATATTTTCCGCAAATTTCCGCCGGTGTTGGCGCGCTATCAAGAAATGTTTAAATATATCATGGTGGATGAATATCAAGATACGAATCATGCGCAATATGTCTTAGTGAGTATGCTGGCAAAAAAATATGGCAATGTGTGTGTGGTGGGTGATGATTGGCAAGGAATTTATTCTTGGCGCGGAGCAAACATTCAAAACATTTTGGATTTTGAAAAAGATTATCCTTCAGCGAAAATAATAAAATTAGAGCAAAACTATCGATCAACACAGAATATTCTCGATGCCGCTTATGGCGTAATCTCTAAAAACGTTAATCGCAAGGATAAGAAAGTTTGGACGGAAAATATCGGTGGACACTTGCTTTCTTCCTATGAGGCGATGAATGAGCGGGATGAAGCTGAATTTATTATTGCGGAAATTAAAAGCTATCAAGCGGAGCATAAAAATAATTTAGCGGATTTTGTGGTGCTCTATCGTACTAATGCGCAGTCGCGCATTATTGAGGAGGCGATGCTTAGAAATTCTGTGCCTTATCGAATTATCGGCGGGTTAAAATTTTATCAAAGAAAAGAAGTTAAGGATGTAATTGCTTATTTGCGTTTAGTGCAGAATTTTCAGGATGAGATTTCCCTGGAAAGAATTATTAATGAGCCGCGTCGCGGTATTGGTGAAACAACGATAAAAAAATGGGTGGCGTCAGCTAAAGAAAAAAACATCGATTTAATTAATTTTGGTTTGGAAATTAGCAAATTCGAATTGAAAAATAAAATTCAGAGCTCGAAACTATCGTTGATTACTAATTTTTGTGAATTTATTGTGCGGACAAAAAAGGTTGTTGCGGAAAAAACTCTAACAGAAATGCTGGAAATAATTTTTAAGGAAAGCGGATACGAAAAATACCTATTAGATGGTACAGATGAAGGCGAGATGCGTTTTGAAAACATTAAAGAGCTTTTGACGGTGGCCAGAAAATATGACGCCTATGTCGGCGAAGAAGCCTTAAATTTATTTTTGGAAGAAGTGGCTTTAGTAGCAGACACAGACAATATTGATCAATCCACTGATTCCGTGCATATGATGACTTTGCATAGTGCTAAGGGCTTGGAGTTTAAGGTTGTTTTTATTGCCGGACTGGAAGAAGGGATTCTTCCGCATTCGCGAAGTATTATTAGTCAAAGTGAAATGGAGGAAGAGCGCCGCTTGATGTATGTCGGGATTACGCGGGCGAAAGAAAAGGTATATCTTGTGTTTACTAACGAGCGGAATATTTTTGGCTCGACGCAGGTTAACGCGCCGTCAAGATTTTTCGATGATATCCCGGAACATTTGCTGTTGTCTTGTGAAAAGCAAACAAGCCATAAATTTTCTTTTAAAAAAGATGAAAGACTTTCTCGCTTAAGCAGTTCTCAATTCAAAGGCGGTGAAAGAGTTCAACATGAAACATTTGGCCAGGGATTGATAATTTCTTCCCAGGGGGATGTTCTGACTATTGCATTTGCTAAGGCTGGGTTGAAAAAACTTTCCGCTTCAATCGCTCCTTTAAAAAAGCTCTAGGCACTGTGTAAATATAAAAAGCCCCACTTAATTAGCGGGGCTTTTTTAATGCAAAAGAGATTAGTAGATAAATCCTTTGACTACACGACTACCTGTGCTGACTGTGCGGTAAGATTTTTTAGCAAATCCACGGTAGTTCATTTCGGAAACGGTATATTCGCTACCACTAACACTTTCAACAACGGCAACGTGTCCCCACCATGATTCTGAAGAAACCATAATTGCGCCAACGCGCGGTGTTTTTCCTGTGGCATAGCCAGCTGATTTAGCATGATATAACCAGGTCCCGGCATTACCAGACCAAGGAACGTAGCGTTTCTGGGCAACATACCAAGTACAATATCCAAATGGGAATTTGTGTCCAGCCCCAGCTCGGCCATCAAGTTTTTTCCCGGCTGTTGGTTGGAATGTTTCATACGGACGAGCCGCAATGGTTGTTGACGTTGTTGGCGTGGTTGGGCGCGGAGCAATAACTTCTTTTTCTCCGTCCGGGATGGTAATTTCTTGCCCCTCGGTTATCTCACCATTAGCTGGCAAGTCATTAAAAGCAATAATTCGTCCTCTGTCCGCTTTATATTTCGCGACAATAGAATCAAGAGTATCATTTTTCTTAACAGTATAGGCTAGGCCTGAAACTGGCAGGATGAACAACTTATCCCCTGGCATAATTGAATCAGCATTGTCGAGGTTATTTGCCCAGAGAATAGTGTTGACGGTAATTTTCTTTTCCCGAGCAATTGATCCAAGCGTGTCGCCAGTGGCTACTTCATAGATTTTAACCCCACCATCTTCCTCCGGATCTTGACGGACTGGACCGGTGGCGGAAACTAAAGATTGCCCTTGAATAGTAATGCTCTCATCAAAGGAATCGGCTTTAATTGTTGGGTCGGGTGCGGTGCTGGCTTGGGCTAATTGCACAAGGGCTAGGTTACTCTGGTTATTAGTTTGCAAAGACATTTTATTAGCCAGAGGATTTTCATAATTGTCCTGGGTTCCAAAATAACCAAATAAAAAACCGCTAGATTCTTTTCCAGAGGCAAAATTAGTTGCCGAAACCAAAAGAGCACTTGAAATGACAACAATCAAAGCTGAATAATTGCGAAAAATATGCAAAGCCTTGATGGTGCGTCTCTCTTTAATGAAACGGATGATGTTTTTTTGTTGTATATAGGACTGCGACTTAAGTTTGTTTAGCTGAACGCGATTGAACAAACCTTTTATAAGCTTGAAAATAAAATTACTAATTGCGATAACCTTTCTTGTTGGTTTTTATCTAAGAGTACTTCTCCCCTGATAATATGACACATCAATAAAAACCCTAAATATTACTGATAAACATTGTAGCAGGGTATTGAGTATGAGTCAAGGTAAAATGCTAAATAATGGCTTATATAAGCTAAAAGTGTCAACAATAGATGCTCAATGGGGACATTTAATGTTGACGTATTGGCACATTTTTGTTTTAAAGTTGGTTTTGGGTTAAAATAAGGAATATTAATGTCGCACAATATTTATGCCAAACTTAAGAGAGTTGAAGCAGCAATTTTTGGAATATTTGGAGATTGAAAAAGGGCGCTCAGCTAAAACAATCGAAAATTATGATCACTATATTACGCGCTTTGTAAAATGGTCTAAATTAGAGGAGTCTACGGACATCACCGAAGAGGTGGTGCGTGGTTTTCGGATATTTTTGAATCGGTATGAGGATGCTCAGGGCAAGCCCTTGAAAAAAATTACCCAAAACTATTATATCATTGCTTTGCGGAGCTTCCTGAAATATTTAGCTCGAAAAGGTTTTACTAGTTTGGCAGCCGAAAAGGTTGAAATTGCCAAGGTTTCTCGGCGGGAAGTGGAATTTATGGATGCTTCGGAAGTGGAACGGATTTTAGAAGCGGTTGACGGTGTGGACTTGAAATCGTTGCGTGATAGAGCTTTATTGGAGTTGCTTTTTTCGGCTGGGATGCGCGTATCGGAATTAACCGGACTTAATCGCGATAAAGTTGATTTAAAAAGACAAGAATTTGCAATTCGGGGAAAGGGCGACAAGATTCGGGTAGTTTTTGTTTCTGACACCGCCAAAGAAGCGCTGGAAAGATATTTAAATAAAAGACAAGACATTGATCCGGCGCTTTTTGTGCGCGATTTAAATGCAATAAAGAAAAAGGATGCTGAGCAAGATGATAGTCTGCGTTTGACTCCGAGAAGTGTGCAACGCATTGTGAAATACTATGCTACTAAGGCGGGAATTATAAAAGATGTGCATCCGCACACCTTTCGTCATTCCTTTGCTACGGATTTATTAATCAATGGAGCAGACATTCGCAGTGTCCAAGCGATGTTAGGACATTCTTCCATTACTACTACGCAAATCTATACCCACATTACTAACCAACAACTTGGCGAAGTGCACAAAGCTTTTCATGCTAGGCGAAGGAAGAAATAAATTTCACTCGATGTTTTTTGTTGGATGATGTTTTAAGATTTTAAATTTATTTTTTTAAAATTACCAATTCCCTACTTCTATCTGATTTTGTGCAATATAAAATTTGTCTCAAGTCGACAAAATTATCAGCAAGTTTTGTTTTCCAGTCATCAAAATAAAAATAGCAAGGATTATAGCCATCCTTCTTATTATAAACAGTGCCTTTTGCTGGATTATCAATTAAAACCATCCCGCCCTTTTTAAGTAACTTTTTGGCTTTTTTTAGAGCCGTCAGTTGTTTGTTTTTAGAAAAATCACCAATTACCGTCCATGAGAAAATAATTACATCAAAATGTTCTCCAGGGCATGTGTAGTCTTCAAAAGAAGAGTAAACTAGTAAGTCATCATTTTTTTTATTTTTTTGTAGATAGTTTTTAAAAAAATCTAAATAGGGTTTATGATTATCAATGCCAGTATAGGTATAGTCCTTAATTAAAAGCTTACCAATTCGACCAGTGCCACAACCGATTTCTAGTATTCTATCTTCTTTTTTTAAATATTTTTTAAATTGTATGAAATCAGATGGAATTTTCTCTCCAATCCCAGCTTTTATTGCGTAATCATGTAATTCTGCGCAGCTAACGCTATCGTAAAATGACATAAATTTAAAATCTTAAAACTAGTTCTATGCTTACTAGCTAAGTTATTGTCTTAATGTGATCAGAAACATTTTGTATCACGAAAATATAGAAAAACTTTTAGTGAGGTTGATTTTCTTGTGGGCCCAGCTTGATTCGAACCAGCGGCCAAGCGATTATGAGTCGCGCGCTCTACCACTGAGCTATGGGCCCATTTATTCTTATTCGAGTGGGTCTGGGCAGACTCGAACTGCAGACCTCCACGATGTCAACGTGGCGCTCTAACCAACTGAGCTACAGACCCTTATTTTCTTGGGTGCTCTAGACTCAGCCATAGGCTGATCAGCCTATGGCTGAAACTGAGCTATACACCCAAGATCCAAATTGATGCTTAAAATTGCGCTTTTTCTTTATTTATAGTATTTCAAAAAGCGCATTCAGTCAATTTGGAAAAAGTTTTAGGCTTCGGTATTTGTCACGACTATTGTTTCTGTTTCTTCAACTTCAGGTTTAGTTTCTGGGACTATTTTCGTTCTTGGGGCAATGCCGACAAGCTTATTGAACTCTTCTTGCTCGATAATTTCTTTTTCTACGAGATATGCAACAAGTTTATCAAGAATTTCTTTTTTCTCGGTGAGTAGTTTTTCCGCTACAATATATGCCTCATGAATAAATTGTGAAACTTGTTTGTCGATATCTTCCGCAGTTTTTTCAGAATAATTCTTTTCTTCGGACAATTCCTTGCCCAAGAAAACCATTTCTTCCTTATGTCCAAACGTTCTTGGTCCAAGTTCACTCATGCCATAACGGGTCACCATATTTCTGGCCATACGGGTTGCGCGCTCAAGGTCGTTAGATGCGCCAGTTGTGACAACGCCAAAGGCCATTTGTTCACTAACATAACCCCCAAGAAGAACGGAAAGCTCATCGATAAAATAATTTTTGGATAAAAGTCGGCGGTCTTTTTCGGGAGCGGACAAAGTATATCCTCCAGCTTGGCCACGTGAGATAATAGACACTTTTTGAATTGGGTCAGCGTTTGGCAGAATTGCACCGATGATCGCATGTCCGGCTTCGTGGTAAGCAATGATGCTTTTTTCGTCCTTATCAATTACCCGGCTCTTTCTTTCTGGTCCAAGAATTACCTTTTCGATGGATTCAGTTAATTCTAAGTTACCGATTTTATGTTTGTTTCTTCTGGCGGATAGAATGGCGGATTCATTAACGAGATTGGCTAGATCAGCTCCAGAAAATCCGGATGTTCGTTCGGCAATCACGCGAAGATCAATATCTTTTTCTAATGGTTTGTTTTTGGCGTGGATTTTTAGAATTTCTAAACGTTCTTCGATGTCAGGCAGATCCATGACAACGCGACGATCAAAACGACCTGGTCGAAGTAGGGCTGGATCAAGAACATCTGGTCGATTAGTTGCGGCAATAACAATTACATTAATAGTAGTGTCAAAACCGTCCATTTCTACTAGAATTTGGTTTAGGGTCTGTTCGCGTTCATCATGTCCTCCGCCAAGTCCGGCTCCACGATGACGTCCTACGGCATCAATTTCATCAATGAAAACAATGGCGGGAGAATTTTTCTTGGCTTGCTTAAATAAATCTCTAACGCGAGAAGCCCCGACTCCGACAAACATCTCAACAAATTCTGAACCAGAAATATTGAAAAAAGGAACATTAGCCTCACCAGCCACTGCTTTAGCGATTAATGTCTTCCCGGTTCCGGGAGGCCCCATCAGAAGAACGCCTTTAGGAATTTTTGCTCCAAGTTTTAGAAATTTACCTGGGTTTTTTAGGAAGTCAACAATTTCTTGCAACTCTTCTTTGGATTCTTTTGCTCCAGCAATATCTTTAAAGAGCACACGATTTTTTTTGTCTTTAGGGTCAGTCATTCGTGCGCGGGACATTCCAAATGACATTGCTTGTGAATTCCCTTTTTGCGCTTGGCGCAACATAAACCAGATGAAAAAACCAATAAATAGGAAGGGCAGTAAAAATGGCAATGTATTGGTGAGGAAAATCATTGTTCCTGATTCGCTTTTTATTTCCACATTAACCTTGCCTAGCTTGTCGGTATTAACTCCATAGTTTTTTAGTGACTCAGTTAAGCCACTTTCTCTTTCTTTAGTTGCTTTCTCAGTTTTATTGTCAGTTGTTGTGATGTTAAGCTCATCGTTTATGATAGAAATTTGTTTTATTTGGTCATTGTTTATTTGCGAAACAAGCGTGCTGAGTGAGATTTCAGTTGGTTTTGCGCCTGGTCCGGAATAAATAACAAAAAGACCGGAAATAAGGAGGATAATTATGGCGATAGAAAGGATGTTTTTAAATGTAGTATTCATTGTAAAATAGATTAATTACTTATAGACAACTAATAATGATTTTATCACCCTTTCGTATCAATTTCAACCCTTGAAACAGGAATGTTTGATTCTTGCCTTTTGTGCTATGAAATATTTTTAATATTTCCTCGATATGCTTTGAATCGATATTTTTTAAGTCTTGTTTGTGTTTGGCTAAAATATTGCGGATAGCCATTTTTTGTAGAGCGGGATGAAGTTTCAATATTTTATTTACAGAAAGATTGTTTTTCGGACAAGCTTTGTCGGCTAACTCCGAAAGGAGATCATAGTCTTCGGTGATCGACGCGCTAGCATTAAAAATAGTATCGATTATCATTGGATTATATTCTTCTGCTAACTGTGGAATTAGTTTGTTTCTAATCTTATTTCGAAGAAATAAATTTTCGGCGTTTGTTTTGTCGGTGCGATAAATAATCGAATTTTGCTGAAGATAGTTTAGGATGTCAGTACGGCTCGTGCCAAGAAGCGGTCGGATGATTGTTCCCCAGTTAAATTGTTCACTATTGTGAACACCTCGCTTTGCTTCGGATTTAACGGGGTAAACATTTTTCCATTTAATGGCGGATAGTCCAGATAGTCCTGCTCCGCGAATAATACGCATTAAAAATGTTTCCACTTGGTCATTTTTGTTGTGGGCCACAGCGATAGAATCGAATTTATAATTTTTGCGAACTTTTTCGAAAAAATCATAGCGCACAGTGCGCAGGCTGTTTTCATCGATAGTTTTGCCATGCCAGTCCAAAATTTCAAGCGGTAAATTATATTTCTCGGCTAACTTAGAAACAAATTTCTCATCCTCAATACTATCTTGACCCCGCAAATGATAGTTTACGTGCGCGATAAGGAGAGAAAGTTGATATTTTTTCGCTAATTTAGAAAAGATATCTAATAAACAAACAGAATCCGGTCCCCCAGACACCCCAAGAACGATCTTGGAGTTTTTCTCCCAAAGATCTTTGCCAAAGGCATTATTCTGTACTTGCTTGATTAAGTTTTTCATGGATTGCATTTAAAACTGCAGTAAAAACTTCTTGAATGTTAAGTTTTGTTGTGTCGATGACAATATCATAGTCGGCGTCGTTGTCTTGCTGGATATTATAAAGAGAAAAATAACGCGCACTATCCTCTGCTCTTCTTTTGATGATACTTTGTTGAATATTCTCTACTGAATTTAACCCGGCATCTTCATTTCCACGATTATTGTTTTCAGAAAGGCCTTTAAAAATTCTTTCTGCTGCCACTTTTGAATCAACCTTAAGAAAAACTTTGATTGATTGCGGGATAAAATGCCAAGCCGTTCGACTTTCTATGATGAAAGCTTCTTTTTCTTGAGATAGTTTAACAACATAATCATCTACTTTGTTATCAAAAGCTGGGTCACTATCGCAAAGCTTGCGAAATTCTGGCAGAGTCATCCCCTTTTCTAGCGCCATATCGCGAAAAATCTGGCCCATATAGTAGCGAGGAATCTTCAGTTCATCGGCAATCATTTGCGCGATTGTGCTTTTACCAGATCCTTCCTGGCCATTGAGGGAGATGATGATATTTGTTTTTAACATAGGATTATTTAAAGAGAGTTATGTTTTTTAAAAACGACCCCGAGTAACCAGGGTCGTTTTCATAGACTATTGTTAAGCTTCTTTAGCTACTTTTTTCTTCTTAGCTTTTGGCTTTTCTTCAGCGACTTCTTCATCTTTTGTATCTTCTTCTTTGGCTTCAGCTTTTTCAGCCTTCTTGGCTTTAGCTGGCTTTTTTGCAGATTCAGTCACCAGGACTAGTCCCATGCGATGTTCTTTAGGTTCGATAGAAATAATTTTCCAACTATATTCTTGACCAACCTTGATTAAATCATCAATATTTTTTCCTGGGTATAGTTCTGACATTTCGCTGATATGAGCCAATCCGTGAATATCATTGTCTAGATAAACAAATGCTCCGAAATGATTGATTTTATTGACAGTTCCCTTAACTTCGTCATTAGCTTTATATGAAAGCACGCTCCAAGGGTCTTTTTCTAGGGCTCTAATAGAAAGTGAGATTTTATCATTATCAATTCCAATAATTTTGGCTTGAACTTTTTGTCCAACCTTGATAATATCTCGCGGGTTTTCAATTAATTGCCAAGCTAGTTCGGAAATATGCACTAATCCTTCTAATTTGTCTTCCTCTGTTAGTTTAGTAGTATCGATATTTGGGGCAAAGAATTTAACAAAAGCTCCAAAATCAACTACTCCGCTGATTTCTCCTTCAACCACATCTCCGATTTGTAGTCCTGAGATAACCGCCCGATCTTTCTCTTTTTGCGCAGCTTTTTCGCTTACAATAAGCTTTTCACTTTCACGATTAGTATCAAGGATACGAACTTCCAAGTCTTGATTAACAAGTTTTTTGAGGAGTGTTAGTATTTTATTCTTGTCACCATCCTCTACGCGTGGATAATTCTTGCTGGAAAGTTGAGAAACTGGTAAGAATCCAGAAATCCCATTGATTTCAATAAGCAGACCACCTTTGTTGGCGCTAAGAACTTTAACAGAAACCTTTTCTTGAGTATCTTTCTTGCTTTCAAGATCTTCCCAAGCCTTTTCATAAGAAGCCTCTCGGATTGAAAGTTCAATGTATCCATCCTCATTTTCTAAGTCAGTAATAGTGGCAGTTACTATGTTGCCAACCTTAAGCTTTCCGCTTCCCATTCCATCCTTAATTTCTCGTCCAAGAACAACGCCCGTTCCAAATGGGTCGATGTCTAAATATATTGAATTTGTGCCTATTTCTAATATAACTCCTTCAATTACTTCTCCGATTTCGGGAAACTTCAGGTTTGAGCCAGAAAGCAATTGGGACATTACAGAATTATCTTCTTCTACGAGCTCCTTTTTTAAAATATTGGTCATATTTTTGGTTAATTAGGTTAATGATTAATGGGCTGTTTTTTCTTGTTTAGCTGTCAGAAAAACAAAAAATCCTCTGTTTAAAAGGAAATTACTAAGAGTTTATAACCAAGGATTAAAGCATCCTTTATTCATTTGTCTTAATAATTAACTATAGAGTCACTATATATAATTTTTAGAGTTATGTCAAGATTAGCAGGTTTTTAGCTACATTAAGTAGCTTGATAAGAGGATTTTTTAATGTTAAGATGAATATGTTATTAAAAATTAAGTTTAGTATAATGAATATTCAATATTATGGTCATTCTTGTTTTAAGTTAACGACAAAGCCCGCTGGGAGAGGCCAGGACGATGTGATTGTCTTTTTTGACCCATTTGACAAACGAGTTGGCATCCGACCTCCACAGGGACAAGCAGACGTGGCACTAGTTAGTCATAATCATTACGACCACAACAATACGGACGCGCTCAAAGGCGAACCGGTAGTGATTGATATTCCGGGAGAATATTCAGTTAAAGGAGTTAATATTGTTGGTATTCAAACAATTCATGGTCCTTCAGAAGATCCTGTACCCAATATTGTCTTTATGGTTGATTCAGAGGATTTGCGGGTTTGCCATTTAGGTGATTTAGGAACGGAATTAACCGAAAAGCAATTAGATGAAATCAGCACGGTAGATGTTCTAATGATTCCGATTGGAGGAAAACACACCATGGATAGTAAGGAAGCAATTGAATTAATCAGGAAGATTGAGCCAAAGATTGTTATTCCAATGCACTATAAGATGGAAGGCTATACAATTGATATTGATGATGAGAAGACTTTTTGTGCTGAAGTGGGAAATTGCCCAGCTGGAAAGGTTTCCAAGCTTAATTTAAAAAAGAAGGAAATTGAAACAAAGAGCATGGAAGTTATATTGATGGGCATTGAATAATGCTCAAGTAAATATGGGATTATATGATAAAATTGAAGAAATAAAACGAAAACCGGAACATATCCGTGTGCGTTATGTTTGGTTTATGGTTTGTATTTCAATGATAGGGATTGTGTTTTTGTGGTGGTTTTCATTTAAATCAAAACAATTAGAGAGCAGTATTAATTTAGGTGATTTGCGTAATTCCGAGGTGATGACGCAATTCAATGAGCAGAGAAACGCAATCAAAGGAACTGTGGATGGAGCTAGAAATGTTTTAGATAGTCAAGTTTAAAAACAAAAAACAGAACAAGCGGAGTAGTTTTTTGTAAAATAAGTTAAAATAATCCCCAGAAAAAATATTTTTGGGAATTTTTAAATATTAATCAAATAAAGGACTAAAATTTATGGACATTGGAAATATAAATAAACGAGAAATAGTCGATGAGATGCAACAATCCTATTTGGATTATGCGATGAGTGTAATTGTTTCGCGTGCTTTGCCAGATGTTCGTGATGGTTTGAAGCCAGTGCATCGAAGGATTCTATATTCTATGTGGAGCACTGGGTTGCGCTCGACTTCTAAATTCAGAAAATCCGCTACAGTAGTAGGAGAAGTGCTGGGTAAATATCATCCGCATGGCGATGTGGCGGTATATGATTCAATGGTGCGTATGGCCCAGGATTTTTCTTTGCGTTATCCCCTAGTTCGTGGACAGGGAAACTTTGGATCGATGGATGGCGATAGTCCAGCCGCCTATCGTTATACAGAAGCAAAACTTTCTGCTATTGCTGAAGAAATGCTTTTGGATATTGAAAAAAATACCGTTGATTTTGTGCCAAATTTCGATGGCCAGCATAAAGAACCAACAGTGTTGCCTTCTAATTTACCGCAACTTCTTTTGAATGGCGTAATGGGTATTGCAGTTGGTATGGCAACAAATATCCCTCCGCATAATTTAAATGAATTGATCGATGGAATAATTCATCTTATCGATCACAAGGATGCTACGATTGAAGATTTAGCTGAATTTATTCAAGGACCAGATTTTCCAACAGGAGGAATTATTTATAACAAAAAAGACATTTTGGAGGCCTATAAAACTGGGCGGGGAAAAATTTTAACTCGGGCGAAAGCCACGATTGTTGAGCCAAAATCAGGAGTTTTCCAGATTATTATTACTGAAATGACGTATGCCACGAACAAAGCCGTTCTAATTGAAAAGATGGCTGATTTAGTGCGGGATGGTAAGATTGTGGGCATTAGAGATTTGCGAGATGAATCCGACAAAGACGGTGTGCGGGTTGTTGTGGAACTAAAGAAAGATGCTTATCCGCAAAAGGTGCTAAACAAGCTATACACAATGACAGATTTGCAGAAAAACTTTGGAGTGAATATGTTAGCCCTAGTAGATGGCATTGAACCAACAGTACTGAATTTGAAATCAATTTTGGAGCACTATATTGTCCATAGAAAAAATATTATTGTCAGAAGAACGCAATTTGATTTAGATAAGGCTAAAGACAGAGCGCATATATTGGAAGGTTTGAAAATTGCACTGGATCATATTGATGAAATCATTGCTACGATTAAGAAATCTCAAACCAAAGAGATTGCGCATGCTAAGTTGATGAAAAATTTCAAGCTGTCTGACAGACAAGTGACGGCTATTTTGGAAATGAGATTACAAACTCTGGCAGGACTTGAAAGAAAGAAAATTGAAGATGAATTAAAGGAAAAGCTTGCGCTGATAAAGGAGTTAGAAGCTATTTTAAAAAGCGAAGCTAAGATATTCAGGATTGTAAAAGATGAACTTTTACGCGTAAAAGAAAAATTTGGAGATGAAAGAAAGACTAAGATTGTAAAATCCGGGGTTGGTGAATTTAAGCAAGAGGATTTAGTTCCAAACGAAGAAGCGATTATAACAATTACTGAACAAGGCTACATCAAGCGGATGGATCCTAATGTATATAAAGTGCAAAAGCGCGGAGGTAAAGGCGTAATTGGCGCGGTAACAAAGGATGAGGATGCGATTAAGAAAGTTTTAGCTGTAATGGCGCATGATAATCTCCTCTTCTTTACCAATTCAGGAAAAGTTTTTCAAACAAAAGCTTATGAAATTCCAGCGTCTTCAAGAATTGCTAAAGGCCAATCGGTAGTTAACTTCCTGCAGTTGAGCCAAGAAGAAATCGTGACAGAAATTATTGCTTTCGGTAAGGATGATGATTATAAATATTTAATCATGGTGACTGAAACAGGTGTAATAAAGAAATCAGCTATGAGTGATTTTGATAATGTTCGACGCTCCGGGCTGATTGCGATTAACTTGCAAAAGGGCGATAATCTTCGCTGGGTTGATGCAACGGTTGGAGATGACGAGGTTATTATTACTACATCTAAGGGCCAAGCTATCCATTTTAAGGAGGCGGATGTGCGTCCAATGGGTAGAACTGCTGGTGGAGTGCGAGGCATTAAGTTAAAAAAGGATGATAAGGTTGTTGGTATGGATGTTGTTTCTAAAAATCAAAAAGGCAACCAACTATTGATTATTACTGACAATGGTTATGGCAAGCGAACAGATTTGAAGCAATATAAAATTCAAAACAGAGGTGGATCCGGAATAAAAACGGCTAATATTACTTCTAAGACTGGAAAGTTAGTCGGGGCGGTTATCATTAACATCGATGAAATCGAGGAAGATCTAATCTTAAGTTCTGAAAAAGGTCAGATTATTCGAATTCCGCTAAAGGGCATCTCTGCTCTCGGAAGAGCTACTCAAGGTGTACGTGTTATGAAGCCGGCAACTGGCGATAAGGTGTCAGCAATTACGGTAGTATGACTCCCCTTTTCTCAGCAGGAAGAATTAAAAAAGCTCCCAATTTCGGGAGCTTTTTTTGGCTCTAATTAGCCAAATATTTCAGTGATTGATTTAATTGCGTTATAAGGCTAACTGCGGGCAAAATAGATGCAATCATAGCGCGAGATATTGGGAAAGCTATTTATATAGCAACACAAAAAGTGAAGGTTGTCAATGCTAGTTTATAGCTTGTCTTGTCAACTGATATGGCAGGTTATTTAGCCTGCTTAATCGATCATTGTTAGTTATGTTGGGTTAGTCTTTTGTGGTGAATAATTAATTCAGGTTTAAATTTGTTCCACGTGGAACAAATTTAAATAAAAAATAAAATAATAATTTTCTTTTGTGTGTTTTCCGTCACTAGCGTGTGTTTTCGTTGAAATCTTTCGGCTTTTTGCTTAAGGAATACTTATTGGCCTAAGCAAGGACTATTTCAATTTGCAATCCAAAATAGACAAATGGCTATGCTTAGCCATTTTTTAAAATTAGCACTTCGGGAGGATTGATTCTACGTATTGGCACTACGATATCCTCTTTCTAAGGGTTTTTAAAAGAAAGTAAGGAGCGAGCATAAATGATAATATACAATTGTTCCACGTGGAACAATTTATTAAAAGAGATTGCTATTAAATGTTCCACGTGGAACATTTGTTTGTGGAACAATATTTCTTGAGTGTTCTACGATGCTTTTGTCTTTTTGAATGTAATGTGGCTAGTATAAGCCATTTTTTAATATAAATCACTGTTTCACGGGCTTCGACTAGATATTATCCTGGATGTTTGGCTAATTATAGCCATTTTCAAAATCCTTAAGGAATGTATTTCAACGCATGTTCCACGTGGAACAATTTATGTTATTTTGATTTAATGTTCCACGTGGAACAATTTACTGTGGAACATTAAATTTGATTGTTTCACAAAAAGAGATATTTCTAGGTCGGTTAGGAGTAAAATGCTTGTATTTGGCTAATTGTTAATGTTCCACGTGGAACAAATCATATATTTGGCTAATTATAGCCATTTTCAAAATCCTTAAGGAATGTATTTCAACGCATGTTCCACGTGGAACAATAGTGCTCCAAAATGAAAACTACTTTTCGGTGGTTTCTTTTTGTAGTAAGAATGGCAGGGTGATGAATAGCCATAGTAATATTTGCCCTTGTTGTATGTCCCAGTGATAATGATCAAAAAGCAATATCGTTATTTGGCTAATAAAAGCCAATTTTAGCAGTAGTGTGAATATTGTTCCACGCCTGCCTGTCCGGTAGGCAGGTGGAACAATATTATTTTCTCTAAATATCGTTTTGAATGATGCTAGACCAACAAGAAAAAATGATATTAGACCAATAAGACCTAGTTCTGACCAGATAAGTAAAAATACATTATGAACTGGCTGAAATTCCCAAACAAGAAGAGTTTTTTGGCTATATTTAGCCATATTTAGTACGAATTGCCCTGCTCCACTACCAAAAATAGGATTATTTAAAATTGTTCCACGTGAAACATTTATATATATCAAACGTTCCTTGATGGGCTGTATGATTGACGCCGTTAAGTCGAATTTTGATAGTGTGAGTAGGGCTAACATTGCAACACTAAGAAGGAGTACTTTTTTAAAAGGAGCTAAATTCTTAAAGAATGAAATTGTTCCACGTGGAACAATTCTAGTTAGCATAAAGGAGCTCTCTTTTTCAGGTGTGAGTTTTGTATAAAACAAAATAAGTAGTCCCATGAGTAGTCCAAGAATGGCTGATTTGGAGAATGTTAGCCCAAGAGCGACTATTTGAAGTATAATGGCTAATTTAAGCCACTTGTTTTGATTAAATTGAAAATTAAAACTTTCTTTAGATAAGCCAATAAACGATAATATTCCAGAAAGTGAAAGGAATCCAGCAAAAACGTTGGGATGTGGGAATGTTCCGTAGGCGCGAATGTATTTTTTGCCATTGAAAATGATTTTGGCTACTCCGGGAATATCTGTGGCGATAACACTTTCTCGTAGCCAACTTAGTTCAAGGGAATGTTGGAATATGAATTGACTGATTCCGATGATTGACTCTATTGATCCAAGCAGGACAATTGTTTGGAGTGCTTGCTTGGCAAATGTTCCACGTGGAACATTTGCAAGGAGGTAAATTACTAAACAGAACCACTCAACTAATTTGATTGATCGAAATGTGGCCACTGGGATGTTGGTGGCCCAGGAGATACTTAGTAATGACCAGAGAGCTAGGATTGCAAAGGCGAAAAGAAATTTTCTGGTCAAGGGGTGTTTAGTGACTATTGACAAATCACGACTTTTGTTTCCTAATATACTAACTAACCAAGCAAGAAGAGTGAAGAATAGGAAGACATCGCTTAAATAAAGGTATATTCCAGAATATTCATTAAATTGATCGTTTATGGAATAGTAGGCCAGAACCTTTCGAACGGATAGGGGGAAGGAAATTAGGAAGCACTGAAAAAGCCATAGATGGAGATTAGTGCTTAGATTTTTCCAATAAGAATTCAGGGTATTCATTAGGTTTATTATACATTATTTCATTAATTGGCATAATTTGTTTTTAGGTGATATATTTTAAGCAAGTTGTTTAATGAATGTTCAACAGTTCTTTATTATAAACATATATTCTGAGGAGGTGTAGCATGGAATTAAAGCCATTAGTGATTAAAGGGAAAACAATTCAGTTTCCAGTTTTTCAAGGTGGCATGGGGATTGGAGTATCTTTATATACTCTGTCTGGGTCGGTTGCTGCGGAAGGTGGGGCTGGGATCATTTCGTCGGCGCTTTTGCATGAAGTGGGGATGTCGAAAAAAATCCACAAAAAAACATCCCCTTATCAAGCGGTCATTGATGAAATAATGCATGCTCGGAATATCGCCAATGGCGGATATGTTGGTATGAATATCATGGTTAAACTTGTTCGCGATTTCGATGAGTCTGTTAGGGGGTCGTTGGATGCCGATGTCGATGCGATTATTTGTGGGGCGGGCTTGCCATTGAGTTTGCCAAAAATTCAGAAGCCAAAAGACACAGCGCTTATTCCGATCGTTTCTTCTCTTAGGGCACTGGAACTTATAATGAAAAAATGGGAAAGAGGTGGATATAGGCCGGATGCCGTAATTGTTGAAGGACCGTTGGCTGGTGGACATTTGGGATTTGATTTTAATGACATTGAGAACCCGGCATGTTCTTTGGAGGCGATATTTCTTCCTATTAAGGATTATGCCATGAGTCATGGGGACTTTCCGGTGATTGTAGCAGGTGGAATCTATGCACACCTAGATATTATTAACTGGCAGAAAAAAGGTGCAGATGGCGCACAGATGGGAATGCGCTTTGCGGTAACGGAAGAGAGTTCAGCAAATGAGATGTATAAGCAAGCGGTTATGCGGTGTCAGAAAAGCGATATTGTCGTGTTGGATGCGAAATATAATCCGCCTGGCTCTCCGAGTAAATTTTCTTTTCGCGCGCTTAAGGATTCTCCTGTTTTGACAAATCAAATGGAGCGCAAGCCTTTGTGTAGTCGGGGTGCTTTATTACAAAAAGATGAACATGGTTTTTATACCCAGTGTCCAGCCAAAGATGATTGCAAAAATTTTTTCTGTATCTGCAATTGTCTGGCGGCGGTATCGGAGTTTGCTCCAGATTCAAAAGAGAGTCCGTTTCAAATTTGGACAGTCGGGGCAAATGCCTATCGAGTGAATAAGATTTTGTCTGTTCACTCATTGATGAATAGACTTAAGGGACTTGAGAAAGATGATTGAAGCGTTCTGTGGCCCGTTGGGATAAATATCCTGACGGGCCAAGATTTTTTAATAAGCAAATTACACTAGGTTTAGTAGGATAAATTGACGAGGATTTTGAAGTTGATATGATAAGTATGTTGCGGGCCATTAGCTCATTTGGTAGAGCGCTTCCATGGCATGGAAGAGGCGACCGGTTCGATTCCGGTATGGTCCACTAAATATTAAACAATCTAGATGACTATACAGAAAAAGTTACAAAGTAATATATGGAAATATGCGGTATTGCTTGTAGCTAATAAGCGAATCTTTGTTGCAATTTTGGGAGCATATTATTTGACTATACCAGGCGTGACCCCAAAAATAATTGGGACGATTCTTTTGATGGGAAATCTTTCGGGATTTTTGTTTGAAATTCCTAGTGGCTATGTTTCAGATAAGATTGGTCATAAACAGGCCTTGATAATATCTAGAATTGCAATGCTTATTTCAACTACTTTTTTTCTTTTTGCTAATAATATTATTTTGCTAATATTAGGGTCTATTTTTTTAAGTGCCGGATTTGCTTTTATGAGTGGCACTGGTAGTGCTTTTATGCATGAGACTTTGCGAGGTCTTAAAAGAGAGAATGAATATACAAAGATTATGGGAAAACTTGCCTCAATAGGATTCGCTATTCCTATTTTGCTTATGGTTACAGTTCCATTTCTGGTTGGTATTAGCTATAAAGCGCCATTTGCTATTGCCCTTGTGATTGACGTCGTTGGATTTTTAATGGCTATTTCATTGGTTGTTCCTGATGTATCGCAGGAGCATGTTGAAGAAGTTGGGACAACGAATTTTAAACAAGTATTACAAGAAGGATATCGTCTTAATTTCTTTAGTCTTGCTTTGTTTTCAGGAATCATTAGCGGAATATTGTTCGCTGTTGGGGGTTTTCGCGCGCCGTATCAATCTTTTCTCGAGATACCGGTAATCTGGTATGGTGTGTTCTTCGGCATGGGTCGGGCGCTTGCTTCGCTCATGCTTGCATACAGTGGAAAAATAAGAAAGATTTTTACCATACCATCTTTTTATGGAACGCAACTTGTTATATTTACTTTTTTCATTTTTGTTCTAGGGTTAATTTCAACTTGGTGGATAGTTGTGTTGGCCTTCTTGATTATTAATGCTTTTAGTTGGGGATTAAGTAAGATTGATGAGGGATATCAACTTGAGGTTATTAAATCAAGCAAGTTTAAGGCCACGTTATTATCTGCGGGATCACAGATTGAACAGGTTTTTGCGGCAATTGCTGGCTTTGGCGGTGGTTTTGTAATTGAAAAGGTGTCGTACCAGCACGGATTTTTATATTTAGGAATTATTTTTTTCGTGACACTTCTTCCTATATATTTATATATAGTGAGTAGATATAATGCAGGGGCTTATGGAAATGCGGGAATCAATGGTTGATTTTATTATGAACGTGGATATGTTTACAGAAAGAGAAATTTTTGCTAGAGTGACTTGTTGATGATATTGTATAAAGAGTAGTTAATAAACGTCCTTGTAGTTCAATGGATAGAACAGTAGCGTCCTAAGCTATTGATGTAGGTTCGATTCCTACCAAGGACACACTTCGACTTGTTCCGACCATTGTCGGCACTCGCTCAGTGTAAACACAAGTATGGTTACTAAGATTCCAAAGCAAGTAATCGAGGTCTTGCAGAAAATTGAAGAGGCAGGATATGAAGCATACATTGTCGGTGGGTGTGTGCGGTTTTTGGTTATGGCAAATCCAAATTCGGAAGGGCCGAGTGATTGGGATGTGACGACTAATGCTAGGCCGGAGGAAATTCAGAAAATTTTCCCAGATAGTTTTTATGAAAATAATTTTGGGACAGTGGGGGTGAAGGTTGAGAAATTTGCGCCTAATGGAAATCCAGAACGGGAACATGATGTGATTGAGGTGACAACCTATCGAATTGAATCAAAATATTCTGATAAACGCCGGCCGGACGCAGTTCAGTTCGCTAAGACTTTAGAAGAAGATTTGAGTCGTAGAGATTTCACGATGAATGCATTGGCCCTACGAATTACGAATTTGTACGAATGTACGAATAACAATTATGAAATTATTGATTTGTTTGGAGGACAAGAGGATATTAAAAATAAAATTATTCGCACCGTTGGTAAGGCGGAGGAAAGATTTGATGAAGATGCTTTGCGGATGATGCGAGCAGTGCGGTTTCACGCCCAGCTTGGTTTCACGATTGAAGAAAAAACTTTGGCGGCCATTAAGAAATTTTCTTGCCACATGCAGCATATTTCGGCTGAGCGCATTAAGGATGAATTGGTGAAAATTATTTTATCAGACAATCCTTCCGAAGGCATCGAGATGTTGCACGAAACAGGTCTTTTGAATTTCGTCATTCCAGAATTAGAAAAGGGATTTGGTATAGCCCAGAATCGTCATCATATTCACACGATATATACTCACTGTGTTTTGGCCTTGAAATTTTGTCCGTCAAAAAAATTGGAAGTGCGCTTAGCCTCGCTTTTGCATGATATTGCGAAACCGCAAACCAAACGTGGCGAGGGTGAGTTTGCAACTTTCTATAATCATGATCATGTTGGGGCACGGGTGGCGAAACAGATTTTACAGCGCTTGAAATTTTCCAATGAAATAATTGAAAAGGTTTTTCTATTGGTGGATAATCATATGTTTTATTATAATCCGGAAGAAGTGGGGGATGCATCTGTTAGAAGACTCATTCAAAAAGTTGGCTTGGAAAATATGAAAGATTTGATTGAGGTGCGGATTGCTGATCGTTTAGGCTCAGGCACACCCAAGGCCAAGCCATATAAGTTGCGCCATTTAGAATATATGATTGACAAACTTTCTACCGACGCAGTGTCGGTAAAGATGTTGAAAATCAACGGGAATGATTTGATGCAAGAGTTAGGCTTCAAGCCGGGACCGAAAATCGGGGCGATTTTGGAGGTGTTGCTTTCAGAAGTGATTGAGGATGCGGCGAAAAATGAAAAGGAATTTTTGTTAAAGCGGGCGAAAGAATTAGATCAGGAGGATTTGCAGAAATTGCGGGAGATGGCCAAAGAAAAGATTGAAGAAAAAAAGGAAGAGGATGATAAGGAAATCCGAGATAAATATTGGGTGAAATAGTTTTGGGGATATGGCGGAATTGGTAGACGCGCTAGCTTCAGGTGCTAGTGGTAGCAATACTGTGAGAGTTCGAGTCTCTCTATCCCCACACTTCGACTCGTCCCGCTAAAGCAGGACTTGCTCAGTGTAAACACAACTGAGTTAAAATACCTCGAGCTTGTCGAGAGACATCAAGACTCGTCCCGAGCACTCGGAACTTGCCCAGTGTAAATATATGAAAAAGTATCATAAAACCGGAGGGATGCCGGGAAAACCAGGACACCCCTCGACTAAGCTCTGGGCAAGTCGGACGCCGTCGAGTTTTCTTGGGCAGGTTTTCGAGATTGTGAAGAAAATTCCGAAGGGGAAAACACTAACGTATAAGCAGGTGGCGGAAAAAGCCGGCAGTCCGCGAGCGTATCGGGCGGTGGGAAATATTCTTAATAAAAACTATGATCCAAAAATTCCGTGTCATCGCGTGATTCGATCAGATGGAAGATTAGGTGGGTATAATCGCGGGGCGGAGAAGAAAAAAGAGCTTTTGGAAAAAGAGATGAAGTGAGGGGGGTAGGTTTAGTGGGTGTGATATAATAAAAGAAAAGTTTTATGGCTTCACAGATTTCGCATATTATTTATGCGCAAAAATATTTAGAAAAACATCCGTTACCAAATGGCGATAAGGATTTGTTTATCTTGGGTAGTACTTTTCCAGATATTCGGCATATTGATGAGAATGTGAAGAGAAAGCATACTCACATGGCATTTAATCCAGTGGATTTGAATTTTGAAGGGCTGACACCTTTTCAGGCCGGATGGAAGTTTCATGTCTATTGTGATATGAAGAGAGAGGAGATTTTGAATAAATATAATTTTTATGACATTTCAGAAACCGCTAAACATGAAAATGCACCATCAAAATCGTTGGAAGATGTTCTTCTGTACGAAAGGAACAATAATTGGGAAAAGACTTGCTTGTATTTGAATAATACTCAGTTTTTCTCGCAGGATTTGCCAGTGAGCGTGGAGGTTTTTCAATTGTGGTATGCAATTGTGGGAAAATATATTGAAAAGAGTCCAGATGAGAGAACAATCAGAATATTTTTAAATAAGATATTAAAATCAACTGATAAGACTAAATCTATTATGGAGTCTTTTGAAAAGTTGAAAAATAATGAAAAAGCAAAAAGCATTTTATTAAAAGTGGTGGAGGAAATTGTTTAACATATTAAGATTAAATTTATGAAAATTGAAATTCAAAATGTGAGGGAGAATATGGCGAATATTTTGCGTCGCGCCGGCTATGCTTTTCAAAGAGCAGAAGGGGATGAAATGAGTTTTGTGCGTCCTTTGGCACGAGCGGGTTATCCGCGTTTTCATATGTATGCCCATATGGCTGGACCTAATTTGGTGATTAATATTCATCTTGATCAGAAAAAGGAAACATATGGCACAGGGACAAGACATCATGGAGAATATGAAGATGATGGCGCTTTGAAAGTAGAAGTGGAAAGAATTCGTTCAATTGTGGGCTAACAATTGCCAAAAATTGAATTGTAAGGTATGATAGATATGTTTTAAAAGTATGCCCAGGTGGCGGAATTGGTATACGCGCCAGTCTTAGGAACTGGTTCTCGCAAGGGATTAAGAGTTCGAGTCTCTTCCTGGGCACCCCGTAAAGTCGCTTTGCTCCTACAGGGCAGGCCTCAAACTAATATAGCTATGCAAAAAATAATCGTTGATGAAAACAGTGTTGGACTGCGCCTTGATTTATTCCTCGTAGAGGAAGTTTTTTTTAATGGAGAAAAAACTCGCGGGGAAATTATTCGCGCGGTAAAAAACGAAGAAATTTTGATAAATGGGAAGAAAACTAAGCCCAGCCATGCTTTAAAGCAAGGTGAAGAAATAACAATTTCACTTGAAACAAAGAAAAATCAATTGCAAGGAAATGATGATTTGCCCGTGAAAATTCTTTTTCAAAATGATGACATTATTATGGTGGATAAACCGGCGGGAGTGGCGGTGCATCCGACTAATTATGAAGATACTGATACAGTGGTAAATTTCTTAATGGCTAAATTTCCAGAAATTAGAAATATAAATGATGGTTCACCTGATTCAGAATTTCGACCTGGAATCGTGCATCGCCTTGATAAGGACACGACGGGCGTGATGGTGATTGGAAGAAGTCAAAAAGCCTTTGATGCGTTGAAACTTTTGTTTAAAGAGCGACAGATTGCAAAAAAATACTGGGCCGTTGTTTTTGGGCAAATTGTTCCAAAGAAAGGCATAATTGAAAAAGATTTAGCGCGTTCAACAGGACATAAGCGTCAAGTGATTGCACATAAGAAGACTACTACTAAAGTCCGACCAGCCATTACAGAATATGAGGTATTAGAGGAATATAAAAAATGTTCTTTGGTTGAAGCGACGCCAAAAACTGGCCGAACGCATCAAATTAGACTGCATTTTTTCTCTTTGGGCAATCCAATTGTTGGGGATAAAACCTATAAAATCAAAAAGACCCTTATTCGGTTCAAAGTGAAACGGCATCTTTTGCACGCCAAGAGTTTGGGATTTGAGCTTTTTGGGGAAAAGTATGATTTTTCGGCTAATTTGCCAAATGACTTTGGAGATTTCCTAAAAACCCAAAAGGTGTTGACGAAATAGGAAGGATAGGGTAAGATGAATTAAGTTAATTTTTGTACAAATACTCTGTTATTGAGTTGTTTTTGTTTCCGATTAGGGGCGCTGAGTCCATAGGTAAGAAACGATAGATTTACGACTAATATTGTAGTATACTAAATATATGGAAAAGAAGATTATTGAATTCAATCAAACACAAAGGTCTGGAAAATTCCCTGAATTTAAGGCGGGGGATGTTGTTAAAGTGCATCGAAAAATTAAAGAAGGTGAAAAGGAAAGAATCCAGATTTTCGAAGGAATTGTAATTGCTATCAAGGGAAAACAGAGTTCGTCTCCAATGATTACTGTGCGCAAAGTTTCTCAGGGAATCGGCGTGGAATTGGTTTTGCCGATTTTCTCTCCTGGTATTGAAAAGATTGAAGTAGTTAAATCTGCTAAGGTTAGACGAGCGAAATTGTATTATTTGCGTGGTTTGACAGCGAAAAAGAGTCGAATGAAATATACAGGTGCAGAAGAATTCATTCCTGTAGAAGACAAGAAAGAGGCTGTGGCTGAAGTTGAAGAAGTTAAGGAAGTTGCAGTAGAAGAAGCTGAGGCTAGTAAATAGCCTTCCTCAGGCCTTCGTGGCCCGCCTCGACTCGCGGGAGACACTCGTCGACGCGAGACGGGTGGAATGGTATACACACCCCGCACCATTTGAGGTATTATGAATGTGTGGGGGAATGTGGTGGAATGGTATACACACATGCTTGAGGTGCATGGATCGCAAGATCGTGAGGGTTCGAGTCCCTCCATTCCCACGTGAAATGGTGCAGGGACTAGAGTAGATTGAAAAAGAAGTTTAAAAATAATATAATGCGCGATTAGCTCAATGGCTAGAGCATCTCGTTTACACCGAGAGGGTTGGGGGTTCGAGTCCCTCATCGCGCACAAGGCTCTTGATGAGTTCGTGCCGAAGTAGCTCAGCGGTAGAGCGAAGGATTGAAAATCCTTGCGTCGGCAGTTCAACTCTGCCCTTCGGCACAATATAAAAAACAATCTTGCTCTGGTGGGGTTGTTTTTTTATAGCAAACATTGACTCAAGGCAGACAATATATTAGAATTATTTAAGTTGAGATAAACCTAAAGAGTGCGGGTATCGTATAGTGGCTATTACACCAGGTTGCCAATCTGGTGACACGGGTTCAATTCCCGTTACCCGCTCAAATAAAAAACACAGCTTGATTGCTGTGTTTTTTGGTTGACATAATCTAAAAACTTCTATAGACTGTAAAATCAGTTTTTTGACATGTTAATATTTAAAAGGCATTGTGTAAATTCGCGTTCATCTTCGGAGTAAAAACTTAAACCAAGAATGGAGGAAAGAGATGAAGGAAGAAGCGGTGATTAAAGGCAATCAAGGATTTTTCTGTGTGGGACTCGGGTTTAGTGCTTGCACTTCTCATTTCCGGGAGGCTGTTTTCAACAGCTTTCATGAAAAGGCTCAATACCCAGTGGAAATGAGCGAGTATACTGGCTATATTCGCATTGACTGTACTGACATTATGAAAAGGCACTCATATGAGGGTTTTGCTGATGCAGTGCTAAGTGGCTTGTTGAATATGGTCACGACAGTTGCTCCTTCGCAGATCAAAGGCGATTTGGCGGATGAGGCTGAAGTAGTCATGGACGGCTACAAATTCAACTTCAAGATTGTTCAGTATGAGCGAGACAGAGAACATGACTATGAAATCATTGAGCCATCGGGCTTAAATGACATTCCGAACAAAGAAAAACTCGGCCGGGTCATGGAATTGGTGATAACGATGAATGATTCCTTGAATGAATCAAGGGCAGATGAAGCTATTTTTGATAAAAAAGTTTTTTCGGCAATCTTGGCCAGCCAATGCAAAAACTTTAATGTTATCTCTGGTCAAGTATGGGGCCTGGCGGAAAATGTCTTTGCGGCAATGATGCGACCCAATGATGGCGAGATGAACTGGAGGGTAAAATTTTATTTTGATGACCGGAAAGTTAAGGTGCGTGATGAGGACAGCAATGTGCAGCACATGGATCCTGAAATCAGGCATCGCATGCTAAAAGGATTTGCTGTCGCGGCGTTATCAGTTGAATCTGACAGTCATATTCGCGAGGCATATTTTGAAGAAGATCCTACGGGATTTAATTCAGAAATTGTTCTTAATTGCGCCACCAACCTCTTTGTCGGAACAGATAATAGTGAGTTGGAGTGGTTTGAAGAAGCGGAAATTCTACCATTTTCAATGATAGGTAGGTAATTGTCATTCAGGTTAACCAAAGTCATTAGTGAGAAAATCAAACGGCCTGGTGCTCAAGTAGTATCGGGTCGTTTTTAGTTTCTAGAAAACAAACGATTTGTCCATGAATCCAGTTATAACCGTATTAACTAAACCGCTCAAGCGAAAAACACAGTCTAAAAAACTGTGTTTTTCTTTTGTTAAACGCATTTTTTGAGTGCGACTCTGGCTATGAGTTGTAATTTCAGACTAGAGGCTTTCGCAAGCCTTTTTTCGTTGCAAAGTTTTTTCTTAAAAATTTTGCATTGCATAAGCAAGCCATTATTTTTGGTTCTAGCCGTGTTGACTTACCTGTTTATGGTTTAGATGCAAAGGTGTGTTAGTGATTGGTTGACTGCGTGAGTATATTTTGCTAATGTTATTTGAAGTCCTTTTATAATCAGACACAGAGCAGTTCTACATGAATATCAACCTATAAGGAGGATAGTATGAAAAAGTATGGCAGTGTTATTATCGTTCCCGATGAGGGATACTCAGTGAGCATTTATGACAAAACAGCGAAGACTTACAAAGAGCTCGTTGCTAATAAAATGTCTCCCCTTATCATTGTTTCTGGCGCAACTAGAAATTCAGAGACTCAAAAAGCCTATGGGCTGAAAAAATTCTTGGAAAGGTTTTTTTTGATAATTCCTGTTCAGGAACAAATTGAGAGATTGAAATCACAAGGTATTCCTGAAGAAGATATTTTCTACGAAAACTTATCAATGCACACAAGAGAGAATGCAATAAACTCTTTTAACTGCATAAAAGAACAGCGTATTTATGCAAATCGTGTTTATCTCATTGGTTCACTTGAGGGAATGTTGCGAAGATATCTGACATTTAGAAAAGCTAGGAATGATTTGAGGCTAGATCTTAGTATTGAGGCAATTCCTGTTTTTAAGCTTTTTCCTATCAGACTAACTATTGCTCGGTTGCTTTTGGTTCCAGGGGAATTTTTTCGAATTTGGAAATATCATAAGTTGGGACATATTTGATTTTGTAGAATAAACCGAACAATCAAAAAGGAGGGGTTATGAAGAAAAGTGCATTGCAAGGATTGGCGAGGGGTTCTGCGGCGTATGTGGTTGCACACGGAAAATATCAGAGAAGTCGTGGCCGAGGCTACTCAATGAGTTTCGGTCCGATTACAAACCCGGAAAAAGCTTATCGTATGGCCGACCATGTTCTGAAGTGTTGTCTTGAATATGTGACTCCAAAGCGTCTAGAATATATTGGAGACTTCATATTGGAACTTACTTCTGAAGGAGGCATTGATCTTGCACGGGAAGTTGGGGCCAGGGTATTCGGACAAGAAATTCATGCCAGTGGAAGCGTATCGCAATCCATGGGAGGCATTCAGCTCTACAATGGCAATCAGCCCTTTTTCTACGGATACTCATTTCTTATGGCGATTCGAAAAGCGAGTGGTGAGTATCTTTGGAAAAACACAGGTTACGAACGGATGAAGTAGTATGAATTAGGCTTCATCAGAAGTTAGGGCGACTCGCTGCTTAGCATAGGGCGGGTCGTTTTTTAATTCTCCAAAACAAATGTTTTATCCATGAATCCAGTTATAACCGTATTAACTAAACCGCTCAAGTAAAAAACACGGCTTAAGTGTCGTGTTTTTGCTTAACTATAAATAAATAGTCCACAAGCCCATATTTGGACCCGTGGACTAATGAGTAATGTAGCACAGTTAATGATCAAAGGGACACGGAGTGGATTTTCCACCCAGAAAGCGTTTTCCTGTATAAGGGCCATCAAGTGGAGTAAATTCAATGACTGTATAAAAATTGCGTACAAAACCAGTAAAATCATTTTTAGGACTTAGTCCTGGTCTTATCTCGATTATCTCAATGTTTGTTCCTGGTGCCAAAGAAGGTGGGTCATACAGTTTACTGTTAAGTGGGAAATGCCTACTTAAAGTGAATTTATCTCCGGGCTCCATATTGTCTCCTCCCAACATTTTATTATTGTGTGGAACTAAATTTTAATTTGTCTAGTTAGTGTAGAATATCCATGGTTGCTAGTCAAGCATTTGGAGTGGTTTATTCAAATTTAGTTCTGACCGCATTAACTAAGCCACTTAAATAAAAAACACAGTCTAAAAAACTGTGTTTTTCTTTTGTTGAGCGCATTTTTTGAGTTCGACTCTGATTAAGGGTTGAAATTTAAAATTATAGGCTTTCCCAGGCCTTTTTTGATGAAAAAATTTACATATAGAATCTTGCGTTGCATAAGTAAGTCATTATTTCTGGCTCTGGCTGTGTTAACTTGCCTGTCTATAGTTTGATTTGCGTTTGTTTACTAATAATGCTTAAATTAAAAACCGCAGCTCTTAATATAATAAATAGCAATTAAGCATATATCACTGGAGGAAAAGAGATGGGGCTTGGAAAAACATCAAGAGCAGAAATGTTTGGGAATATGTTGGCTGACATGGTTATGGAAGCCGCACATATTACTTACAATGCTCCCAGGGGAGTGAAAATAGTTGAGGCATGTATAAAAAGGCTTCGAGAAAGGATTGGTGAAATTCAACCTAAAAAAGCCGATCCAAAATACAAGAAGGCGAGATACGGAGAGAAAGAACCTGGTCAAGGAGGATAATTTACATGTGGAAACATTATTGTAGTGTCTGTAGAGCGGAGGTTGGAATGATGCGGCGGCCAGCTCAGGTTATGATAAATGGTTGCCTTAGGAAGATAAAAGGGCAGAGTATTGTGCTGGCTAAGTATCATTTTAAGCCAGGCACGGAAGAAACGTGCCCGGGAAGCGGCACAGAAATGTGGAAACATTAGGAGTCCGTTGAGGAGAAAAACAGGGGGGTTGTTCGATGAACGATTCCCCTGATTTGTTTTAATAATGCTTTGAGTAAGCCAATATTTGGCGTTATGTTTTAAACATATACATTTGTCGGTTTCTGGATTGTTAATAATTCTAGCATTTCATTGGGAGTTTTACCATCTAGGCCACAGTGCTCTAGATTGTTGTAATAATTATTCCACATCCTAATC